>Ga0335069_10012838_pt1 | contig 11777 bp, 9 predicted proteins | sample Lox_Sample_11_FD_206714 | JGI IMG/M metagenome (GOLD analysis project Ga0335069, IMG submission 206714) | Soil microbial communities from Loxahatchee National Wildlife Refuge, Florida, United States - Lox_Sample_1.1 | ecosystem: Environmental > Terrestrial > Soil > Wetlands | place: USA: Florida...
CATGCGGTGCGCAAGAAGGAATCGCTCGATACGGTTTCGTTTGATACCGACGGCGTGCCGGAGCCCGCCGATCCGTCTGGCGAACCGGGTGGGCCGCCGCCGGGCGAACAGCGCGGCGTGGATGTTGCCGGTCAGCTCAGCCTCCAGAAGCGCGTTCTCATCAAGCTCCTGTACATCGAAGACTTCGACCTCAGTCCCGACGAAATCCAATTCGCTGCGCGGTGCAGCGGGCGTTCCGTGCGCGTAGTGGTGGAGCTGATCGTACGCGCGCGCCAGTCGGTGCGCGACCGCGAGACGGCGCGCCGGGCGATGCTCGAAGAAGCCGAATCGGCGGCGCAGTGGATCTTGCAGTACGGGCGCCGCCAGGCTGAGATCACCGATGCCCTCAACAGCCTACCACCCAACTCGAGCCGCGCCGCACGCCTACGCAGCGAGTACGACGAGCTGCAGCGCAAACGTACGTGGCGCGAGCAGCAGCGCGACCGCGCACGCAGCGAGGGCGAACGCGCCACCGTGACGCTCCGCTATCGCGATATCGCGCATATCCTCAACGCACCGACCGGGAGCATCAGCACACAAGTGATGCGCCTGCGGCAGGAACTCTCGAAGCTGGTGGCGCAGGCCACCCCCGAGGTCAAGGTGCCATGAAACCACCTGTTGAGTGCCCGTCGGCGCCGACGTTGTCGGCCTGGCTCGATGAAGAGTTGGATACACCCACGTCGGAGAGAACGCGCAGCCACGTCCGCGAGTGCGCCGTATGCCGCGAACAGGCGTTGTCATGGGTCGAGGCGGTGCGCGTGCTGGCCGGCCATCCGACGCACACGGCGACGCCGTCTGTTGGCCATGACGACGCCGCTGCCTCGGCCACCCCGCCGGGCTGCCTCGATGAAGAAAGACTGCTTGCGTACTGCGACGCACACTTGAGTGCTGATGAGGCGTTGCGTGCTGAGCAGCACCTCGGTGAGTGTGGTCGATGCGTCGGTGAGGTGCAGCGCCTGATCGCAGTACGAGTCGCAATCGAAGAGACGGTGCAAGCCCCGGTGCCCGTCGCGCCGCCTCAGCGTGGTGGCAAGGTGCACAGGTGGGTTGGCGCGCTTCGCGCTACGGTGCGATCGGCCGGCAACACCGTGGCACGATCCTGGCCCGCCCTGGGCATGCTAACCGCAACTGCGGTGCTGGCGGTCGTGGTGGCGCGCTTGCTTCCCTCAGGCGGCAGCGGCAACGACATCCGCTACCGCAGCGTCGCTGGAACAGCTCAGGTGGCGATAGTAGCCGATGATGTGGTCGCGCGAGCGCGGCCAGGCAACGACCAGGCAGCCGTCGTCACCCTCGAGCGGGGGACCGTAGCGAGCCACCTCGAGGAATCGAACGACTGGACACGTATCCAACTGGCGGACGGTCGCCGCGTTTGGGTCCGGTCCACGCAAGTTGCCCGGATCGATGCAACACCATAGAAGGAAGCGGTGCTGAACGTGCGCCGACTCCCCGTCCCGGTCGGCCCTCCGCGGCTGGCGTACTTGGTGGCTATCTTCGTCACGATCTCCTCCCACCAAGCCCTGGTGCTGGCCCAGTGCACCCCGCTGGACCAGGCGTGTGAGTCGGTCCCGATCGATTGCAACGCCACCACGACGGCACGCATTGATGTTGCCGGCGAGCGCAATTTCCATCGCTTGAATTTCGAGGTCGGCGCCGGCGAAATCATCGAGGTGGTCGTGGCCGCCATCGCGCCGGCTGCACCGACCTTCAGGCCGGCCTGGCGTCTGCTAGATCAGGTGGGCACGCCGGTCGCGCCTTGCGATTCGTTTGCGCAGAGAGGCCGGGTCGACTGCGGTCCGTTGGCGACCGCCGGTAATCCGTATCGCATCGAGGTGGGCGATGCGGCCGACGCGAACGTCGGTACGTACCAGATCTTCCTGCAACGGCTGACCGTGCCGCAGGCATGCCTCGGCAACTTCAAATTGTGCAACATTGATCCGCCGACGGACACTGATCTGCTGAGCTTCACCGTCGATGGAATGAGCGAAGTCGAAATCCAGGTGAACGCGGCGGAGGATTCCGGAGAGAACTTTGAGCCGTACTGGCGCGTACTCGACGCCGCGGGGCTGCCGACCAAGAGGTGTGGCGCTTTCACGCTCGCGGAAGAGATGGAGTGCGGTGTCCTTCCCGCAACCGGCAACCCCTACCGCATCGAGGTGACCGACTTCTTCAACGACGCCGCGGGAGAGTTCACCGCGTTCGTCAACGACGCCGCGCTCTGTACGACGCCGGCACCGTCCGTAACCTTCGCCGTGGGAACGGCATACGGAGCGCCGGGCACCACCGTCGGAGTCGATGTGACTCTGAGCGCACCGGGTAACGAGTCTGTGGTAACAACGCAGAACTGCATCGGGCTCACCCACGCGGCGCCAGTAATCGCGGATGCAGGCGGCAATCCGACCTGTGCCGTGAATCCCGCCATCCACAAGGATGCATCGAGCTTCGTGTTTACGCCGTCGGGCTGCACGGTCGGTGTGGACTGTGCGCAGGCGTGCGCCAGCATCTTCGCGCTCGACAACATGGATCCGATTCCGGATGGCGCGACGCTGTACAGCTGTGCGCTGCGCATTGCCGATGATACGGAGTCCGACAGGTACCCGCTGGTTTGCTCAGAGCCCGTCGCAAGCGACCCCGACGGCAAGCGGCTGGGGGCGCAGTGCACTGACGGTACGGTTGACGTCGGCATATGCGTCGGCGATTGCAATGGTGACGGCTCGGTCACCGTCGATGAACTCGTCCTCGGCGTGGACATCGCCTTGGGTACCATCGAGGGGACACAGTGCCCGAGGTTGGATCGCAATGCCGACGGCAAGGTCACAATCGACGAACTGGTCGTCGCTGTCAGCAATGCCCTCAATGGCTGTGCCTAACGCCATGATGATGTTCAAGATCACTCGGGAATCCACGTCAACAATTGTAGCTGCGTTGTGGCTGGTCTGCGCGGCCATCCCCGGAGCAGACAAGCAGTGCGAAAGCGTTGACCCTAACGGGAACGGCGTTATCTCCGCCTACGAGCTGACGCTCATTGTCTCCAACATCAATCGTTTTCTCTCTTGGACCATCAACGGCGCAAGAGTCGCTCATGCCACTCGGTCAAACGCCGCTGAACGCGAATCCACTGCAGTTGATTCGTGACTGGATCACGCAGGGCGCGCTGCCATAGATGCACCGCCATGCTGGCAACGGCAGGCGTCGTCCGTCCCGGGGCTGCAGCAGCCGCTCCTGGTTGGAAGGCATGAGAAACGAGGAAGTGCGTGATACGGATAACAGGCTTCTCGTCGAGGGTTACCAGCGTTCCGGGGTAGAGGGATGTATCGTTCATCTGCGCAATATCCGGTCGTAACCGCCGCCTGCGCCCTCGGGCTCCTGCTGGCGGGCTGTGCCGGCAATGGCCCCGTGCCTGCGGGCGGCGGGTCGAGCTACGACGTGATCCAGCAGACCATCTTCAACGTCAGCTGCATCTCAGGGCCGTGCCACAGCTCGACCTCGCAACAGGGGAATCTGGTACTTGAGGAAGGCGTCTCCTACGGGGCGCTTGTTGGGGTAGTACCTTCCAACGCTGCGGCGCGGGCCGAAGGGCTGGAACGCGTCGTGCCGAACAGCACCGATACGAGCTTCCTGGTGATCAAGTTGACCGGTCCCAGCCCTGCCGAGGGCAGTCGCATGCCTCTCGGAGCTGCACCGCTGTCGCAAGCCGACATCGATAAGGTGCGTGCTTGGATTCTCGCCGGCGCCCCAGGACCTGGTGGGCCGACGCCGACCTTCTCGACGACGCCGCAGCCGACGCAGACGCCGGCGATATCCTCGACACCGACCAGCACCGTGCCGCCAACCACGACCCAGACACCGACCGCGACGCCGTCAGGGACGCGACTGCCGCCGGCCACCACCGCGCCGTCACCGACGTCAACCGCGACGTTCACAGCGACACCTTTGCCATCAGCGTTACCGACGCCCACATTCAGCGTACTTTGCCGCTCATTCAAACCATCATCTTCGACACCACATGCCTGAACGTGGGATGCCACAATTCCACCGACCACGCCGGTGGACAGTCGCTGGCGTCTGGCGAATCGTACGGCCAGCTGGTCGGCGTGACGGCCGTCAACCAAGGTGCGGCGCAAGATGGCCTGTTGCGTGTGACCGCCGGCAATCCCGACAAGAGCTTCCTCATGACAAAGCTGACTCTCCCACTCGTCTTCGACCCGCGCTACGGGAGCCGGATGCCCCTCGGGACAGCGGTGCTGGGCGCCGACCAGATCGAGCACCTCCCTGCCTGGATTCTGCGCGGTGCGCTGCCTGACGAAACACCATAGAGGTTGACGGCGATGCACCTGCTACTTCGACATGACTCGATTCAACCGCGCCTTCGCGCAATCCTCCCCGACGCGATGGCCAGCGGGCTGCGCCGATGCGCATTGTTGACGGCCTGGCTAGTGGTGTGCGCGGCACCCGCGCTAGCTGAGCCGTACTTCGCCGTGCGCGAAGGTCTCCCCTGCGGAGCGTGTCATGTGAACGAGAGCGGCGGCGGTATGCGCACCGATCTCGTCCGCACACACGCGCGCGACATCCTCCACTACCCCAACTTCTTCGGAAAGTTCTCCAACCCACCGGAGTTCTTCAGCGGCGAGATCAATCAATACCTGGCGCTCGGCGCCGATGTGCGCGCCAGCAATACGGCGACCTTCCAGGACCAAGGCAGCCCGGCGAACTGTCCGGGCCCCGGAGGCTCGACCACCAATTGCGTCGCCAATGACAAAGTGTTCCGCGGCCGCTTGCAGACCAACGACATCACCGTCACCGAAGCGGTGGTCTATAGCGAAGTCCGCCTCATACCGGACTATCTCACGTTCTACGTCGACCAGCTGTTGCAGCCGCAGACCGAGAACCGCGAGGCGTTCGGATTGTTGAAAGGGGTGTTGCCGTGGAACGGCTGGATCAAGGCAGGCCAGATGTTTCTGCCCTACGGCCTGCAGTTGCAGGATGACGGCGCCTTCATCCGCCAGGGCACCAACGGGTCGGCCACAACCGGCTTCAGCTTCAACCAACAACAAGCCGGTGGCGAGATCGGGGTTGAGCCGGGGCCGGTCACGGCGATGCTGGCGGTATCGAATGGGCCTTCCGGGGACCGTGACGTGCAAGTCACCAGCACCCTATACGCGTTGTTCACCGACCTCCCGGTGGTGCGCAACGTGATGGCGGGCAGCTCCTTTTCGCGCGTCGGCCCGCCGGGCACTCAAACCACGGTGTTCGGTTTCTTTGCCGGGAGCAACTACGAGCGCCTGACGGTCCTCGGTGAAGCCGATTTCCGCGACGACCACAATCAGGCCACCAACGGCCGCACCCTCGGGCGTTTCATCGCCTACGGCGAGGGCGACTACTTGTTTTTCGACTGGCTGAACTTCAAAGCCGCCGTCGATTACTCCGATTGGGACGGCAGTCCGGGCTTCCAGACAAGCGACAGCGAGAACCGGGTCAGCTTCGGCATCGAACCGTTCCTCAACCGCTTCCTGCAGACGCGGCTGTTCTACCGTGTCAGCAACGGCATCGCGTCCAACCCAACGCACAATCAGAGCGTCGTCCTCGCCGAATTGCACTTGTTCTTTTGAGGAAGGTCGGCCATGCGCTGGCAGGCGAGACCGGGCGAACTCCGGGGGAATCGCGATTCGCCGTCAGTCGACTGCCTCGGTCAGCATGTACTTCCAAACGGGCCGGTTGACACTCAGGCTTCCCTTCAGGACGGAGCCGTGAAACTTCGTCGAGTTTCCCAGGTCGGCGTTCGTATAGAGCACGCGGGCGTGGCCGTAGAACGGCCGCGGGTTGTCAGCGTCGGCGACGCCGAGAGCCGGAAGTCCGATTTGCCGGAGAACCTTCATCTGCTGTTCGTGCGTGCAACCGTTCCCGTTATCGCGGATGTGGTTGTAGGCGAAGAACCTGTTGAGCGGCGTTTTGGTGTGCGAGTCGAAGCCCTTGGCTGGCGCGTTGAAGCGAGAGCTGTAGTCCTTGGGGGATCCAAACATCAGGACCCGAGCGACCTCATGGCTCTTGCCAAGCATGTAGCTGTGGCCGCCGCCCTGGGATTGGCCGGCCACGACCACCATCCGCCATCGGACACCGCCCTTGGGTTTCAGCAGATATTGGCCCCAGCCCCGATCCGGGTATTGGGCGTCGAGGTAGATGAGGAGCTGCTCCAGCCGGCTCTCGATGGAGTCCTGAGGGGGGATCGCTCGGTGGGGGCCGATCGCCCCGCCGCGGATGATCGCGTTGCGGAATTTCATGTAGGCGTCGGGGTCATCGCTCGGTGCGCACTTCTTCTGCGCAGCGACATTGTCGGCATACATCAGCGCGACCACGTGATAACCCAACCCGGCTGCCGTGGCCGCGAACGGGTGGAACAAGCCCTTCTCGGGCTTACCGCCGGTGCCGGGCAGGAAGACCAGCAATTGGTTTCGCGCACGGCCGTCGGGAAGCCAGGCCAGATGAGGCGAGTTGAACTGGGAGATCCTCGGATCGGTGTCGCTGGGAAGGACCGCAAGCGGCTCGGCGCCGAGAGCCGTCGCCCCTCGCAGCACGAACAGGAGAGTCACCACCCACTTGTTCATCATCGCGATCATGGTGTGACTGGCCCGACGTGATCCATCGGGGCCGCCCACCGCAGTAACATCAGCCATCCGCCAATTTGCGCTCCATAGGGCCAGCACGGGAGCCCGATTTGCTCAATCACTGCCCTTCCCGTCCCGGCACGCCGCTGACGTTTTGCGCCCATTCGAGTGCAGACCTGCACCAGATGCGCTTTCGGGGCGACAGCTGGTGCCTCTGCTGCAGGCAACCGACGCGCAGAGAATAGCTTGGTGGGTCTGCAGTGACAGCGCAGGCATAGACCGGGGTGCCACAGTTGGGGCAAAAGGAGTGCGCGCGCTTCGTCCCGCTGTCCGCGGTCTTGACGTAGGTTTTCGGCTGGCCGCTCAACAGGTGAAACCCCGCCTTGGGCGCAGGCACGGAGACGCGGAAGGCTGATCCTGTGAGCATTTGGCAATCCGTGCAATTGCACAGGCCGACAGTCTCCGGATCGATCTCTGCCTCATAGGTAATCTGGCCGCAATGGCATGAACCCTCAACCTTCATGGTGCTCTCTCCTTCAGGGTGTTTCCACGCGTCTGACACCTGCCGCCGTGGAGCTGATGATCGACGTTTCGAGATACACAGTGCGCGCCACGTGAACAGTCTACCTGCTTCGCCCACGAAGATCACCCGTCGTCAATCGAACGGGTTGCGATGGGCTGCAGCGCGGAACCGGAGGGACGTTGGTTCGGCGATGACTGGATTCACGGCACGCAGATCGGGGCGCCGAGTTGTTGGAAGACGACGTGTGCGGTGTTCGCAGCATCGAAGTAGCCGCGGGCGATGCCGACGTTGCCGCCCGCCTCGCTGCGGAAGTGTGTCGCCGAACCCAACGCGTCGGCGTTCATCGAAAACGGCGTGATGTTGGCCAGCGTCTGCCCTTGGTCGTTCACCAACCGATAGACTGCAACCGGGTCGGCGTTCGGTTGCCCCAGCAAGTACTGCACGAGCCAGTCGACACCGCGGGCGTGGATCTGGGTTGCCCAGCGCCATTGTGATTTCGGAAACTCGGTATCGAGCACCTGGTCGGCAATGAGTGTCGAGGTCGTGAACGTACGGCGGAAGGTAGCAAAGTGGATTTGCCAGGGCTGTGACCAGTCGCGCGCCGCGTTCTCGGTCCATACCGCCCCATAGTGATCACCGTTCCAGTCGATGTCCGGCAACTCGTCCCAATAGTACTGCTTCGTCGGCACCACTTTGGCCGCGGTGCTCGGGATGCCCGTCGCCTTCAAGTACTTGGTCCCGACGCCGCCGTTGGTAATGTCAATGTCCTTCACGCTCAGAATCGTGAAGCCGGCGCCGTCGAACGCGGCGCGCGGCTGGAACTGATGGGTGTAGTCGAAATCCACCAGGTTGTAATTCTGCGTCGTCGGCGTGCCATCGGCCGCGAGCTTGAACGCGTACGAGCAGAGGTGGCCGACACAATCGCCTTCGATGACGCACAGGAAGCCACCCGGGTAGCTGTCGAACTCTCCGTCCGCTTCCTGACCGTACTCAATGTAGTTGAAGAGCACCGGCCCAACGGTACGTTGGCCGGACAGAACGCCCGCCAATGAGAGGTTGAAGTAGTAGAGCGTGCTGGCGTCGGCGATCAACAAACCAAAGTGGTCGTCGTGCCATGCGGCCATGTAGTAGCGGCCCCGATAAGGCAGTCGTGGGATATCACGGATCAGCACGGGACCGTTGGTAACCGTTCCGTTGAAGTCGAGGTGTGCATAATAGAGGTGCGCGGTCTGCGTGGCGTTTGGTTCGGCGCGCAGCCAGAAGAGCCCCCAGCCGAAATCCGTCGGTACGACTTTGGTCAACCACAGCTCACCACCCTGGTAGCTCATGATCTCCAGCGCATCGGAAGGGGCCCATTGAACCGCGCCCGGACACGTTGGGGTCGCCGTCGGGCTGGGTGTTGCAGTAGCGGTAAAGGTTCGGGTGATGGTGGGCGTGCGGGTGAATGTCTGCGTCCACGTTGGCGTTGAGGTCAAGCTGGGGATTGGCGAGTTCGTCGGGGTCGCGGTCGGGGTCGGCGTCCGTGTCGGCGTCACCGTGGCGGTTGACGTGAAGGTGAAGGTCGGGGTCGGCGTACGGGTTGGAGTCCAGGTCGGAGTGTCGGTTGGTGTTCGCGTTGCTGTATTGGAGGGCGGAACGGGTGAGAACGTCAGCGTAGGCGTCGGGGTGCGTGTGGCCGTCAACGTCGCGGTGCTGGTCGGCGTCCTGGTTGATGTAGCCGTCGGCGTCGGTGTGCGCGTGTTCGTCGGTGTCCTGGTCGGCGGCCCGAGCGTCGGAGTGAACGTGGCGGTCGGCGTCTGCGTCGCGGTGTTGACCGGCGAATTCGTTGGCGTCGGGTTTGATGTGGGCAGGTCCGTCGCGCTAGGCGCAGCTGTCGCGGTGGAGGTAGGGGCTCCCGGCGCAACGCTGCTGGGGCGCCAACTGAGATTGCAGTCACCGAACAAGATGGCCGAAAAGTCTCGCTGTGCAGCGGCACCGCTCAGGGGGCGCCACTGAATCATGCCCGGTTGGCAGGCGCTCTTGCCGGGTTGCGGGGAGACGGCTTCCTCACCGGGCATGCTTGCGGGCGCGGGCACGAATGCCCAGTCGGATTGGCACGCCTGGGCCACCGGAAAGCTCGGCATCAGGCCGACGCGGTACTGAAGAATGAATAGCGCATCGACCGCAGATACGCGTCCATCACCTGACACGTCGCAAGCCATCTGCTGCTCGGCATCGGCCGGCACAAGACCGATCGCAACGCCCAGCGCCACCAGCGCATCGGTGGTAGTGATCCCGGTCCCGTCGTCACCCATCTTCTGGGGCTCGATATCGCAATTGCCCCCGCCGAGCGCGCTCAGCGTAAATTGGCCGTTGACGTCGGTGATGGCGGTGTCGGGTGACTCACCTTGCAACGACACCGTCGCGTCGGGAACAGGCAAGCCGCTGCCGTGATAACGAATCTGGCCGCTGACCGGAACCGAATCCGACTGGGCCATGGCACGAACTGCCGAAAGCAGGAGCAGCGTCGTCGCCAGCAGTCTTGCGGTCGCCCCGCCCTTCCCTCTGCCGCTGTCGTGGTGTGCTCGCATGAGTTACGCGCCGTAGAGGCAATTCTCATTCCGGCGGTAACGCCTCGTCCCGCCGCCGGATTCCAAAGGATGGCGCCAACTTCGTGGCGCCCGATCGGCAAGACGAGCAAGCCGCAGAGAGGCGCGATCGCGTCTCTAGCCCGGGGCCAAAGCGGTCGTGATCTCCTCCCTGGTTTCGTCGAGCAGGCCCTGGACCGCGGTCCCGAGGCCATCAGCGCTCGGGGCTGCGGGAGATTGGAGCGTCGGGCAAAACAAGATGTCGATATCGCGCCCGGGGTGCATGCGCCACCAGGGAACCTTCGCCAGCACCGCGTAGCTACCGCGCACGGCGGTGGGCAGGATGGGCAGGCGTTGATTGATGGCAAAGTAGAACGCCCCCTTCTTGAAGGGCAGCAACTGGCCGGTGCGCGTGCGGGTGCCCTCCACGAAGAAAATGACCTGACCGCGGATCTTGCGCACTGCTGCTTCCGCGATGCTGCGGATGGCGCGCGTGCGATCGGCGCGATCGATGATGATCTGCCCGGCGGGCCGCAGCGCCCAGCCGACGATCGGCCACTTGACCAACTCGCGCTTGGCGACAAAGCGGAACGGCGGCGGAACAACTCGCACCAGCGCCAGAATGTCGAAGATGCTGGCGTGATTGGCGCAGATGACGTGCGGCGCGTTCCAGTCGACGGGCACCAACTCACGGACGCGCAGCCGGATGCCGGCCAGCGCCAACAGGACGCTGGTCCACAGCCGCTGTGCCACCCAGCCGGCGAGGTACGCGTTGGCTTCGAGGACATGGTCCAGGATGTCGCGGCGCCCGAGCTTGGCGCGCAGCAAGCCGTACCAGTAGCGCGTGTAGATGGCGACCATTAGCGGCGTGCCGAGCAGCGTGGTCCAGATCCCCGCCAACACCAACCTGAGGAAGTTCAACAGGACCGTCATCGTCGTGCTTCGTGCTGGCGTTTGTTCGCGCTTCGCATCCGCTCTGTGGAAGCACGGGCCGCGAACACGGCACCACTCAATTCAACCCATAGAAGCGTGCCGCGTTCGCCCCCAGCACTTTGGCCTTCACATCGTCACTGAGATCGGTCCGTTCGCGCAGCGGCTTCGTGCTATTGGGGAAATCGCTGTCCCAATGCGGGTAGTCGCTGGCGTACATCATGAAATCGGCGCCCAGGATCTCCGCGGCGTAGCGGATGCCCTCCTCCTCTGACTCGCAGCTGACGTAGAGTTGGCCGCGCGCGATGTACTCCTCGGGCTTGCGTTTACACTCCGGTGCCAGACGGCCGCGCTTCTCGAGGTGCTCGTGCAGCCGCTCGACGAAGTACGGCACCCACCCGATGCCCGACTCGAGCAGGCCGACTCGCAGCGTCGGGTGGCGCTCGAAGACACCGCCGAGCGTGAGCGATGTCAGCGCAACCATCATATCGAATGGAAAGCTGACGCAGTGTACTTGCAGATAGTTGTCGAACCGTTGCGATCCCAGCATCGGCAGGTGGATCCCCGGCGCGCCGTGGATGCCAACCGGCATATCGAGATCGGCAGCAGCAGCAAAGAAGGCGCGCAGATCGGCGTGATCAAGGTTACGCTCGCGCAGGCACGCCGGCACCATTACGCCCACCAACCCGAGCTTCTTCGCCTCACTGAGGATGCGAATTGACGTCGCCACGTCTTCGATCGGCACCAGTGCAATCCCCCGCAATCGCCGCCGATCGTGACTGCATTGCTCAGCAAGCCAGCGATTATACGAACGCGCCATCTCTGCGGCGAATGCCTGATCCTGATATCCGGGCAGACCCAGCGCGGCGCTCGGAAAGAACACCATCGTATCGATCCCGTCCCGGTCGGCGTCCGCAAGTATCCCTTCGGGGGTGAACGGGTTGATGCCACGGTCCAAGCACAAGCCCTCGGTCGGGGGACAACCGGCACCCGGCCCGAAGTCCTTCGGATACGGCCGCCCTTCAATCAGCAACGACGGGCGCTTATCGCTCATCGTGAACTGCACCTTGTCGGGAAACCGTTGCGCCATCTCGGTGATGAACGTTGTGCCTTCAACGA
>Ga0335069_10012839_pt1 | contig 11776 bp, 8 predicted proteins | sample Lox_Sample_11_FD_206714 | JGI IMG/M metagenome (GOLD analysis project Ga0335069, IMG submission 206714) | Soil microbial communities from Loxahatchee National Wildlife Refuge, Florida, United States - Lox_Sample_1.1 | ecosystem: Environmental > Terrestrial > Soil > Wetlands | place: USA: Florida...
AGAGGCGGTGTGACTCTTCAGTCGTGCCTACGGCACTCACAATTTGTTTCCAATTCACCCGGCGATGAATCGCCGGACTATTATCGCTCGCGACCTCCGGCGCGATCTGACGGGCGCGCTTGTTCCACTTCTCCTTCGAGAATCGAGTACTCACACACAGGTTCTGAGGGCCGGCTTCAATAATGCGGACAAACCTCTAAGAAACAGATCCCTCGCCGACTGACGTCGGCTCGTGATGACAAACCCGAATCCCTTGTTCCCAACTATCTTTCCGCCTGGAACATGTATCGTCCTCCGACGCGTTCGGCGAACTGTTCGGCGATCTTGAGGAAGGCTTGCGCGGCGTGCGACAGGCTGGCGTTCTTGCGATAGACCAGGCGCAGGCGGCGCTCGAACATCAGATCGTGGACAGGGACGGAGATGAGGTCTCCGCGTTGGAGCTCGTTTTCGACGCAGATGGCGGGAATGAGCGCAACGCCGTTGCCCATGCCGACGAACTTCTTGATGGCTTCGATGGTGGGGAGCTCGACGTCCATGTGGAGCGGGACCTTTTTGCGCTGGAAGGTTTCGAGGACTTTGGCGCGGTAGGGCGACGGCACGTGGTGGGCGACGAAGTACTCGGCTCCGAGTTGCTTGATGCTGACTTCCTGCGCGCCGGCGAGCGGATGGTTCGGCGGGACCACGAATGCCAACTCGTCGCGGTAGACGACGATGGAGCGCAGTCCGTCTTCGGGGCGGAAGGTGAGCACGCCCATCTCGACGGAGTGGCTGAGCAGTTCGTCGGGAATGCGGCTGGCCAGCGAGCGCTCGATGGTGACCTTCACCATGGGATGGATGCGGCGGTAGTCGTTGAGTACGGGCAGCAGGTAGAGGCAGGTGAACTCGTTGGCCGCGATGGAGAGCTTGCCCTTGTTCATCTCCTTGAGTTCTTGCAGGGCGCCCATGGCTTCGCCGCGCATGTTGAGGAGCTTTTCGGCGTATTCGAGCAGGACCTTGCCGGAATCGGTTAGGATGCCCTCGCGCGAGGAGCGGTCGAAGAGGGGCTCGCCGATCTCGTCCTCGAGCTTGCGGACGGTCTGGCTGATGGCCGGCTGGGTGCGGTAGAGCTTTTTGGCCGCACGGGAGAAACTGCCCTCGCGGGCGACAGTAAGGAAGGTTTCCAGTTGAAAGAGGTCCACTTTCCGTTCCTCGCCAGTAGTGCTACTTCGATAACCAGTTCCGGCGTAAGTCTTTGCTAAACCGTCAACTTCCGCTAAACTCCTTGGACCTAATCAGTGGGGTCGACGGCCACCGGCACCAGCCTCAAAGCTTTGCTTATATCATAATTAGTGCTTATCTTGAAGCAATAACTATAAACTTGCATTATTTTGCGAGCGGGAGTTTCCTTGATATCAGGCCAAGGGCCCGCATTTGCTTTGGGGAGAACAAAAATCCATGGATCGACCTCGAGTACGGATCTTCGATACCACGTTGCGAGATGGCGAACAGTCACCCGGTTGCAGCATGAACCTGGATGAGAAGCTGCGACTGGCCCGTCAACTCGATCGACTGGGTGTCGATATCATCGAGGCTGGGTTCCCGATCGCATCGGACGGCGACTTTGAGTCGGTCCGGGCGGTGGCGGAAGAGGTGCGCCGTCCGGTGGTAGCTGGGCTGGCGCGGGCCACGCATCTGGATATCGAGCGCGCCTGGAACGCGGTGAAAACTGCAGCCCACCCCCGTATTCATGTGTTCCTGGCGACGTCGGATATCCATCTGCATTACAAGCTGAAGATGACGCGCGAGCAGTGCCTGCGCCAGGTGGCTGACATGGTGAAGCTCGCGCGTGGTTTCTGCGAGAACATCGAGTTCTCGGCCGAGGACGCGACGCGCACCGAGTTGGAGTTCCTGTGCACCGTGGCCGAAGCCGCGGCCGAAGCGGGCGCGACCACCATCAACCTGCCCGACACGGTGGGCTACACGATTCCCTCGGACATGACACGGATCATCTCGTCAGCGGTGGAGCGCACGCGCAAGTACGGCGACATCGTGATTTCGTCGCATTGCCACAACGATCTGGGCTTGGCAGTGGCGAACTCGCTGGCGGCGGTAGAGGCTGGTGCGCGGCAGGTGGAGTGCACCATCAACGGGATCGGCGAGCGCGCAGGCAATGCCTCGCTGGAAGAAGTGGTGATGGCGCTGCACGTCCGGGCCGACGCGATGCCATACGAAGTCGGAGTTCGGACGGAAGAACTGTTTCCGACGAGCCGCATGCTGAGCGAGATCACCCACGTGCATGTACAGCCGAATAAGGCGATCGTCGGACGGAACGCGTTTGCGCACGAGGCCGGCATTCACCAGGATGGCGTGATCAAGAATCCGCTGACCTACGAGATTATGACCCCGAAGTCGGTGGGCGTGCCCGAGAACAAGCTGGTGCTGGGCAAGCACTCGGGGCGGCACGCGCTGGGTCTGCGCTGCGCGGAGCTGGGCTTTGCCTTCGAGCGCCGCGATCTGGACAAGATCTACAAGCGGTTTGTCGCCCTGGCCGACCAGATCAAGGTGGTGGAGGATCGGCACCTGCTGGCGATTATCCGCGAGGAGTTCCCCGCGACGGCGATTCCGGCGATGGGATCGAACGAGTTTGCGCGGGCGACCGGAACGGCTTAATCAAAGTGAACAGTGGACGGTGGTTAGTGGACCGTAATTCTGCGATAGAATCGGCTACTAACTACGGTTCACAGTCCACCGTTCACAGTCCACTTTTATATGCCCACATCATCCAAGCTTAACGTTTGTGTTCTTCCTGGCGACGGGATCGGCCCCGAAGTCACCAAGGAAGCTGTCCGCATTTTGCGGTTTATAGCCGAAACGCATAGCTACGACTTTCGTTTTACCGAAGCTCTGATTGGCGGCGCGGCCATTAAGAAGCACGGCACGCCGCTGCCACAGGCGACGGTCGACGTGTGTCTGGCGAGCGATGCGGTGCTGCTGGGCGCGGTGGGAACGCCGGAGTTCGATCATCTGCCGTCGGAGAAGCGCCCGGAAGCGGGGCTGCTGGGGATTCGGCGTGCCCTGGGCGGGTTCGCGAATTTGCGTCCGGCGATCTCGTACGAGTCAATTGCCGACTGCTCGCCGATCCGGGAAGAGATTGTGAAGGGCGCCGACATTATGTTCGTTCGCGAACTGCTGGGCGGGCTGTACTTCGGTGAGCCGCGCGGATTCAAGGACAAGCGTTCAGAAGCCTTCAACACCATGCGTTACTCAGTGGGGGAAATTGAGCGCGTGGCGCGGGTGGCGTTTGACCTGGCGCGCAAGCGCAAGAAGCGCCTCACCAGTGTGGACAAGGCAAACGTACTCGAAACTTCGCAGCTGTGGCGCGAAACGGTGACGAAGCTCGGGAAAGAGTATCCGGACGTGAAGCTCGATCACATGTACGTGGACGCCTGCTCGATGAAGCTGGTGACCAGCCCGAAATCGTTCGATGTGGTGGTGACCGAGAACCTGTTCGGCGACATCCTGACCGACGAAGCGGCGGCGATCAGCGGATCGCTGGGCATGCTGGCTTCGGGAACGATCGGCGGCAAGGTTGGATTGTTTGAGCCGGTGCATGGATCGGCGCCGGACATCGCGGGGAAGAACAAGGCCAACCCGCTGGGCGCGATCGCGTCGGCAGCGATGCTGCTGCGGCACTCCGCCAAATTCGAGCAGGAAGCAAAGGACATCGAGGAAGCCATCCGCGAGGTGCTCGATTCTGGGTATCGCACGCCCGATCTCGATAACGGCAACGCTAAATACGTGGTGGAAACCGCCGAGATGGGTGGGATGGTGGAGCATGCGCTGAGCGAAGTGGTCGACCGGCGGAGAGCCTACCACGCCGTATAAACTGCCTGTTTTCAATAGCTTGAACTCAGGCCAGAGTTAAGTCCTTTGTTTTGTTATATGGAGCGCTGTCGAAGCGTAACTCCTTTGTTTTCTTATTGACGATGTCTAAGCCGCGCACACTTTTTGAAAAACTTTGGGATGCGCATGTCGTCTGCACGCCGGACGACCAGCCGCCGCTCCTTTATATCGATTTGCATTTGGTGCACGAAGTCACGTCGCCGCAAGCGTTTGATGGTTTGCGCGAGGCCGGGCGCAAAGTGCGCCAGCCAAAGCGGACAGTCGCGACCATCGACCACAATGTTCCGACTACGCCCGGGCACCTGCCGGTGCTGGACCAGATCGCGGCCAAGCAGATGGAAGTGCTGCGCCGGAACTGCGCCGAGTTCGGCATCGAGCTGTTCGACGTCGATTCGCCGGATCAGGGGATTGTGCATGTGATCGGGCCGGAGCTGGGCATCACGCAGCCAGGCATGACGGTCGTTTGCGGCGACAGCCACACCTCGACCCACGGCGCGTTTGGATCGCTGGCGTTCGGCATCGGGACTTCTGAAGTCGAGCACGTGCTGGCTACGCAGTGCCTGCCGCAGCAGAAACCGAAGACGATGCTGGTTAACGTCAGCGGTAAGCTGCCGGAAGGGGTAACGGCGAAGGACCTGGCACTGGGAATCATTGGTACGATCGGCACGGATGGCGGCACGGGATATGCGATCGAGTTCGCAGGCGAAGCGGTGCGGGCGCTCTCGATGGAAGGCCGCATGACGCTCTGCAACATGAGCATCGAGGCCGGCGCGCGGGCGGGCATGGTTGCGCCCGACGAAACCACCTTCGCCTACGTTCGCGGGCGGAGGTTCGCGCCGAAGAACTTCGAAGCTGCGGTGGCGGAGTGGCGAAAGCTGCCGTCGGATCCGGGAGCGAAGTACGACCGCGTGGTCGACATCGACGCATCGAAGTTCGCGCCGTATGTGACGTGGGGAACGAGCCCCGGAATGGTGGTGCAGGTGACGGAGAAGGTCCCTGATCCGGCGAAGACGGCGAACGATGCGGATCGCAAGTCTGCCGAGCGGGCGCTGGAGTACATGGCGCTGAATGCCGGGCAGCCGATTGAAGCGATCAACGTTGATCGGGTGTTTATTGGATCGTGCACCAACTCGCGGCTGGAAGATCTAAGAGCTGCGGCACGTATCGTGAAGGGATATCGGGTGAGCCCGAAGGTACACGCGATGGTGGTACCGGGATCGTTCGCGGTAAAGCAGCAGGCCGAAAAGGAAGGCCTGGACAAGGTTTTCACCGCTGCCGGGTTCGACTGGCGCGAGGCCGGATGCTCGATGTGCCTGGGGATGAATCCCGACATCCTGCAACCGGGGGAGCGCTGCGCTTCGACGAGCAATCGCAACTTCGAAGGCCGCCAAGGGCGCGGTGGGCGCACTCACCTGGTCAGTCCGGCGATGGCGGCCGCGGCGGCCGTGACCGGGCATTTCACCGATGTCCGCCGCTGGGAGTATCGCTAATGCAGGCATTCCGGAAACACACGGGGCTGGTCGCGCCGCTCGATCGCGCAAACGTGGATACCGACCAGATCATCCCCAAGCAGTTTCTGAAGCGCGTGGAGCGCACCGGCTTCGGGCAGTTCCTGTTCTTTGACTGGCGGCGTAACGCCGACGGTACGGAAAATCCTGGCTTCGTGCTGAACCAGCCGCGTTACAAGGGCGCGAGCATATTGGTGGCAGCGAAGAACTTCGGCTGCGGATCGTCGCGCGAACATGCGCCATGGGCGCTGGCGGATTATGGATTCAAGGCGATCATCGCGCCGACGTTCGCCGACATCTTCTACAACAACTCGCTGAAGAACGGCCTGCTACTGGTGAAGTTGTCGGAAGCGGACGTCGATAAGCTGCTGGCGAATGCGAAGCAGGAAGGCTACAAGCTGACGGTCGATCTGGAACAGTGCGCAGTTTCCGATGGCCAGGGGTTCACGGCGTCGTTCGATATGGATGCGTTCCGGCGGCGGTGTCTACTGGAAGGGCTGGATGACATCGGCCTAACGCTGCGGTTCGCCGACAAGATCGGGGAGTACGAGCGGAAGCGGTTCGGGGCGGCGGCGGTCATGTAATTATCTGAATCTGGTATCAGATCATCTGGTGATCTGATGATCTGATGGAACCGTTACCGGGTTTCACTGTTTCTCGGTTGATTCAGCCGCAGTTGTTGCAGATCCGAGCAGTTGTTCTCAACACAGAGACGCAGAGAAACAGGGAGTTTGCAGGAATCGCGGAGCTTCGCTCCGCGCGAGGGCGCCCGGTCCCACACCTGTCTTCCCTGATGTCCTAGAAGCAGGTCCCTCGCCGACTGACGTCGGCTCGTGATGACAGAAGCAAGGCATCAGCCGCTGAATGGCAAAAGGAAAAGGCCCGAAGCTGGATGCTCCGGGCCTTTCTTAATCTGTGGTCGGTAACGACTAGGTTACAGAACCTGGACGTTCTCTGCCTGCCAGCCCTTGGGACCTTTGGTCACGTTGAACTGAACGGCCTGGCCTTCCTGCAAGCTCCGGAATCCATTCGACTGGATCGCCGAGAAATGAACGAAGACATCTTCTCCGCTCTGGCGGGTGATAAAGCCAAAACCCTTCGCGTCGTTAAACCACTTAACTGTTCCTTGTTCCATTGGTGCTTAAACTCTTTTCTTTGTTGAATTGTGCTGGAGATCGAATGCTACTTGGAGGTGGGAAACGGCAGGTATTCCGAGAACCACATCAAATCGCTACGAACTTTCGCTACAGACATTATAGATGCGTTTGGCCGTTTTGTGTTGCACATAATCCGCGGCCCGCCTAAGTAGCTTAGAACAAGAGACTTAGTTCTCGATAGGCTGGAATGCGGTGAGCAATTCCATTCCCGTTGCCGTTACAGCCACCATGTCGCAGTGGCGAGCGCCGCCGTAGCCTTCGAGGTAAACAGCGGGCTCGATATTGAAGGTCATGCCGGTCTCGAGGATCTCATCGGATTGGGGATGAATGCGCGGACGTGCGTTGGCGGAGATGGCGTTGAAGCCGACGCCGTGTCCGGTGCTGTGGGGAAAGTTGTTGCCGTGGCCATGTTTGGTGAGCACGTCGCGGGCAGCGAGATCGACGTCGCTGGCGCGGGCTCCGGGTTTGATTTTGGCGAAGGCGGCTTCGCGGGCTTCTTGTATGGCGGCGAAGATGGCGCGCTGTTTCGGGTCGGGCTCGCCGAGAACCTGGGTGCGGGTAATGTCGGTCCAGTAGCCATCGGCGTAGGTGTTGGCATGGACGAGCACGAGATCGCCCGACTGCAATAGGCGGTGCGTCGAGTGGGCGAAAGCGGCCTTGGCGTTGGCGGCGTTTGGTCCGGACATGCACCAAGCGAATCCGTCGGAGCGGAGCACGTGCTCGTTGGCCATGCCGTAGAGGCTGAAGCCGGAGCGGTAGAGGGCGGCGATGCCGGTTTCGGGAGTGCTGGCGCGAATTTCGGAGCGTCCGTATTCGAAGGCCTGGTGCGCGATATGGCAGGCGAGGCGGATGCGGTCGATCTCCGAATCGGTCTTAGTGGTCGAGAGTTCGCGCAGCAATTCGTCGGCGGGCGAGAGCGCGGCGGAAGGCGCGGCGACGCGGAGGATTTCGACCGTCGAGTGGGAATAGAGATACATGCCGGCGTAGGTGGAGGGCTCGGAGGCGGCGCCGTATTCGTAGCCGATGCGTGCGCAGTGAAGCTTCATGTCGTGCAGCAACGTGCGTAGCGGATCAGTTACAGCGAGTGCGGCCGTGGTGATGCGATCGAGTGTGGCGGGTTTGAAGGTGCGGATGCGATCGGCCCAACTGTGCTCGGCGAAGCGGAGTTCGTCTTCGGGGGCGAGGATGGCGATCTCGCCATCGCGCGACGCGATGGCAGCAGCGGTGCCAATCACCGGCCAGTAGCCGGTGAGCATCAGCACATAGCTGGGCAGCGTGACGATCACGGCATCGAGGTCGGCGCGCTTGAGCGCATCCTGAATGCGGGCGATGCGTTCGAGACCTTCTTCTTTCCGCCTGCCGCGAGTTTCCGTCATAATTCCATGAAATCAGTTCTTTCTGCGCAGCAGCAGCCAGATTCCGGCGGCCACCGCCCCGGCAGTAATGATACCTGCGCGCAGCATGGAACGCTTCTGGGCGCGGATGCGCGGGCCAACAAAGTCGCGTTCGGGATAAGCGGTCGGTCCGCCGCGCTCGCCGTGGTCTTTGGCGAATTTGATGACCTCGGCCAAATGTAGTGCCTGGCGCGGAGTTTCCTGGGTGATCTGCTCCTTGCAACTGAAGCCGTCGGCGATGAGGACCGTTGAGATGTCGGACTTACGGACGGCGGGCAGAAGCACGCGCTCGCCAACCTTGATCGACACATCGTACTTGTCTTTCTCGTAGCCGAACGATCCGGCCATGCCGCAGCAGCCGGTCGGCGGCGCGCTGTAGTCGAGTTCCATTTCTTTCAGCAGCTTCTCTTCGGCGTTGAGGCGCATGATGGACTTGTGATGGCAGTGGCCGTGGAGCAGGGCTTTGCGCTTGAGCTTGGGAGGCTGATAGGCATCTAACTTCTCGGTTAAGAATTCGCTGAGGAGGAACGTCTGCGAGACCAGCTTTTTGGCCAGGGGATCGTCGGGCCAGAGCTCATTCAGTTCGTCGCGGAAAACAGAAGCGCAACTGGGCTCGAGGACGACCATCGAGGTACCCGCCTGGATTTCGGGCTCGAGCGTGGTGAGGATTTTGCGCAGGTAGCCCTTGGCGAGATCGAGGAAGCCGTAGTCGTAGAGCGGACGCCCACAGCATAGGTGCTGCTTCGGGACCATGACGTCGCATCCGGCGTCGGCGAGGACTTCGGCGGCGGCCTGCGCGGTCTCGGGGAAGAAGTAGTTGTTGAAGGTGTCGGCCCAGAGGATGACCTTGTTACCGGGGTTCGCGGACAAGAGTGTCCGCGGTACACGGTTCTTCCTGAACCAGGATTTGAAGGTGTAGGGCGCAAAGGCTGGGATCTTGCGCTGCTGCGGCATTCCGGCGGCGAACTTGGCGGCGGCGCTCAGGCCGGGGAGTTGCGTGAACAGGTTGAAGAATCCGGGTGCGACCGATGTCAGGCGCGACCACTGGTCGATGAGTCCGAAGGCGTAGGCGTAACGCGGACGTAGGCGGCCCTCCCAGTAATGCGAGAGAAACTCGGCTTTATAGGTGGCGACATCGACGTTGACGGGGCAATCGCCCTTACAGCCCTTGCAGGCCAGGCACAGATCTAACGCTTCCTTTACGGACTCGTCGCGCCATCCTCGGCCGTCAGGGCCGGTTTTCAGCATCTCCCAGAGCAGGTGAGCGCGGCCACGGGTGGAGTGCTTCTCTTCGCGGGTGACCATGAAGCTGGGGCACATGGTGTCGTCGTTGGGCTCGCCGTTGAGGCGGCGGCACTTGCCCACACCGACGCAGCGCATGGTGGCGTGCGACATGTCGCCATGATCGTTCGGGAAGTGGAAGTGCGTTTCCGGACGCCAGGGCCGGTATTCGGGGCCAAATTTCAGGTTGTCGTCGATGTGGTAGGGATCAACAATCTTGCCGGGGTTCATTTTCCAGTCGGGGTCCCAGATCGACTTGAACTCGCGGAAGGCTTCGACGATTTGTGGACCGAACATCTTGGGCAAGAACTGGGCGCGCGATTGGCCGTCGCCATGCTCGCCGGAGTACGAGCCACCGTACTTGTTAACGAGATCGGTAGCTTCGTCCATGAACGATTTGTAGGCGTCGATTCCCTTTTGCGTGAACAGATCGAACTGCACGCGGCAGTGGATGCAGCCCATGCCAAAGTGTCCGTAGAGCGCGGGATGGTAGTTGTACTTGTCGAAGAGCGCGCGCAGGTCTTGCAGGTACTTCGAGACATCTTTAGGCGCGACGGCGGAGTCTTCCCATCCCGGCCAGGCGTTGGGCTCGCCGGGGACAAAGGCAGTGGCGCCGAGACCGGACTCGCGCACCTTCCAGATGTCTTTCTGGTGCTCTTGGTCCGTGAATAGTGCGTGAGAAGGCGGATTGCTGGTGTGCTTGAGCCGTTCGATGACTTTCTGTGCAGTGTCGGCAGCTTCCTCCTGGGTGGCGGCGCCGAACTCGACCATGAGGAATCCGCGGCCTTCGGGAAGCAGCTTGAGGAACTTGCGGTGCGGGCCGCCCTTCTTCTGGATGTTTTCGATGAGGCGGTAATCGATGCCTTCCAGAGCGGTGGGTTGGTATTCGAGAATTTCGAGGATGTGGTCGGCGGCGCGATAAATGTCGGGATATCCGAGCATGAGCACGACACGCTTGGGATGGTTCCAAATCAGGTGAATCTTGGCATGCAGAATGGCGACGCAGGTGCCTTCGGTTCCGACCAGCGAGCGAGCGATGTTGTAGCGTCCGTCATCGCCGGGGATGAGTTGGTCGAGGTTGTAGCCGGAGACGCGGCGCGGGATGTTGGGGAAGCGGCGCTTGATTTCATCGGCGTTGCGATTGCGGAGCGAGAGCAGCTTGGCGTAGATCTCGCCTTCGCGGCCACCAGCGCTGATTTTGCGCTGCGCTTCTTCGTCGGTGGTCCAGCCGACGTTGAGGCGCGTGCCGTCGTAGAGAAGGACTTCCATGTCTTCAGTGTTGTCGACGGCTTTACCTCCCATCTGCGCGTGCGCACCGCAAGAGTTGTTGCCGAGCATGCCTCCGAAGACGCAGCGGCTGTGGGTGGCGGGCTGGGCTGACCACGTAAGGTTGTAGGGACGTGACGCATTTACGACCTCGTCGCAAATGACGCCGGGCTGCACTATCGCGTAGCTCTGCTGCGGGTTGAGCTCGAGAATCTTGTTGAGGTACTTCGACCAGTCGATAACGATGGCGTTATTGCAGGTCTGGCCGGCGAGTCCGGTAGCGGCGCCGCGGGACATGACCGGCGCACCATAATGGCGGCAGGCTGCGAAGGTGGCGGCTACGTCGTCGTAAGACTTGGGCACAACCACGCCAAGCGGGATTTGCTGGTAGTTGGAGGCGTCGACGGAGTAAATCATGAGCGAGCCGCGATCGAAGCGGACTTCACCCTGGACGTTCGTTCGGAGCTGCGCTTCGAGGGCATGGACGTCGACATCGGGGTGGCGCCAGTTGGCGGGGCGGATCTGGATGGGACGGCGAAGCTGTTCGTCTTCGTTATTCACCACGTGAATGATGGGCAGTTTGCTGGCGGACATGTCGCTCCTTTCAGGCGGCGTAGCGCTCGGCGTCGGCGCGTTTGAGTTCAAGCCCGAGTCCGGGCCGGGAAAGATCGGGGTAGAGCTTGCCGTTGCGAGGTTGGGGAACTCCGTCGAAGAGCATGTTCTCGATGCGGACGTGGTCGTGGAAGTATTCGGCGGGACGAAACGGAATGGCGGCGCAACCGACCGGGACGTGCAGCGTGGGCGCACAGTGCGCCGAGAGCGGTAGATGATGCGCTTCGCAGAGCGCAGCGGCCTGGAAAAATCCGGTGTAGCCGGCGCAGCGGGTCGCGTCGGCTTGGAGGACATCGACGGCGCCGGCGTCGAGCATGCGGCGGAAGTACCAGGAGTCGTATCCGTATTCGCCGGCGGCGATGTCGATGCCAGCGGGGGCGCGGTCGCGAATGAGGCGAAGGCCGTCGAGGTCGTCGGCAGAGACCGGCTCCTCGAACCAGCTCACGCCAGAGTCGATGAAGGACTCGGCCTGCGCGAGCGCCTGCTTCCGACTGTAAGCCCCGTTGGCATCGACGAACAGCTCCGCGCTGCCGATGGCGTCGCGGGCGATCCAGACACGCTCGATGTCGGCTTCGGCGTCGCGACCGATTTTCATCTTTACGCGCGGGATTCCCTGCTCGATCCAACCGCGGAGCTGATCGGCGAGTTGCTGGTTGGAGTACGAGGTGAAGCCACC
>Ga0335069_10012840_pt1 | contig 11776 bp, 8 predicted proteins | sample Lox_Sample_11_FD_206714 | JGI IMG/M metagenome (GOLD analysis project Ga0335069, IMG submission 206714) | Soil microbial communities from Loxahatchee National Wildlife Refuge, Florida, United States - Lox_Sample_1.1 | ecosystem: Environmental > Terrestrial > Soil > Wetlands | place: USA: Florida...
GTGGCACTGGGCACCGTGACGGCCTTGCTTGCCTTGGTAGTTGCAGTCTACCCGGGCCTGCTGCTCGGTGTGATAAAGAGCATTCCGTTGTGGAACACGTCTGCGCTTCCTCCCCTCTTCTTTCTGTCGGGAATGGATACGGGATTGGCAACTCTCGTCCTTATGTCTCTTGTCATTCCTTCGGCTGTCGGAACGGACGGTCTTCACCTCCTCGGGATTATCGATGCGAGCCTCATAGTCTTACTGCTGGTCGCGCTTGGAGCGTATATGGAAATAGTGCGCCAGTCTGGAGCGACTGCAGCCGCTTCGGTTCGCCTGCTCGCAAGCCCTTTCTTTATATGCGGAGTCATACTATCCGGGTTGCTGCTACCTCTTGCCATGTACATCTGCAGCGCCTATATGTCTGATGCGCCTTTCATCCGCCTGATGGACGGCTTGGCCAGCCTGTTGCTGCTTTGTGGCGGACTGTTGTTGAGATTGAGCGTCATCAGGTCGGGCGTACGGATTGTGGTACGTTAAGAGGCGGCCCGGACGACAAATTCCAAGTCCCAATATCGAAATCCTAAACAATATCGAATGATGAAAATTAAAAACGTAATGCATCTCGGACTTCCAGGTTTGGGGCACTTGATATTGGAACTTGTTTAGGATTTAGATATTCGAATTTGAGTCACAGCCTGTAAGAGACTAACCCCTGGTGCGCACTAGACGGGCACCCAAAAGATATACACGTGAAGACAAATTTATATGATATCGCGTCAGGAAGGGCCGCCTTCTACCAGCTCCTGGTAGCTGTTTTTGAGCTTCTACCGGGTCAGCTTCTTCTCGCAAAGATCAGAGATGGTGAGTTTCAGCGGATGCTCGAAAGTTATTCGCGGTTGGGTGAGGAGGGTTTTGGCGCGGGATTGGAGCTGATTAGTCAGTATCGCTTCCATATACGGGATAGAGCGGATGAAGATGTGCTCACAGACTTAGCCGTTGATCGGACCAGGATTATGAGAGGCACAGGCCACACTGACATGAAGCCTCCCTATGAGGGACTGTACAAGAAGGGCAGGGCCTTCGAGCACTCTGTGCTGGGGGTCAAGCGATTCTATCGCAAAGCAGCATTGCTGCCCGATGAAACAAATAAGGATTCAGTCGACTACCTTTGCGTAGAACTGGACTTCATGAGACAGCTCTGCCTTCGGGAAGAAAACTTACGTTTGAAAAACGCTGCCGGGGAAACGATCGCCTCGGTGCTTGCGCTGGAGGAGGAGTTTCTCAGGGTGCATCTGGGAAGCTGGATTTCGGAATTCTGCAGCGCAGTGAAAAAACATGCGTCCACAGATTTCTTTCGCGGCTTCGCACTCATCCTCAATGCTTACATACGTACTGAAAAAAAATGGCTGGAGAGCGTTGTTCGCAGGGCTTGAACACCAGAGCTTCTTACCACAGATAAGAGCTGATAAGAACTGCGATAAGGTGGATGGTTTTTCTTTGGCCGGAGCTGTGATAAAGCGGCGTCTCCGGCCAATCTTCAACGCCCCCGGTGGGGTAAATCACTCGCGAAGCGTCACACACATACTCATCTGCTTACATCTCTTCTGCCTTCATCTGAGCACATCTGCGATAAAATTCAATTTTTTGCCTTTTCATTTCTGCATTTCATAAGCGGCGCTTATTACCGCATCCACAATCTGCTGATACCCGGTGCACCGGCAGAGATTACCCGAGATTGCTTTTCTCACGTCAGTGGTCGTGGGCTTCGGGTTCTTGTCCAAAAGGGCTTTGGCCGACATGATCATGCCGGGCGTACAGAAGCCGCACTGTATGCCTCCCTTTCTTACGAAGGCTACCTGAAGGGGATGAAGCTCCTCGCCCCTGGCAAGTCCTTCGATGGTCAGGATCTTTTTCCCCTGGGCATCGAGCGCAAGCACCAGGCAGGATGCCACCGGTTTGCCATCCATGATGACTGTGCACGCACCGCATTCTCCTTCATTGCACGACTTCTTGGTGCCTGTGAAGCCAAGGGTCTCGCGCAGAACTTCAACGAGGGTCCGGTGCGGTTCAATCTCCAACTGATACTCTTCGCCATTAACATTGAGTGTGATCTCGACTCTGTTTTTCATAGCTTTACCTCGTTCCATTTGTGATGCGTCTGAATGCTTCCATGACCGCTCGCCTCGTGAAGACTTCGACCATGTCACACCGATAGCCGAGCGATGCCCGGACATCACTGATTGGACTGCAGATGGTGCCGGCTACCTTGCCGGCCTCATCAACCACGCTTTCCGTAATTTCCTTGCCGGTGAGTAGTTCTTCGGCCATCGGCGCTCGTATAGGTGTCGGTGCCACGGCTCCCAGTGCGATCCTCACCTCTTTGCAAGTCTTGTTGTCCTTGTCAAGGCAGATGTAGGCTGCGGCGCCCACCAGGGCAAGGTCAAGGGCAGCCCGCCGCATCAGCTTGAGATAGGCAGCGCAACTGTTGACAGGCTGTTTGGGAATCTGGATGTACGCCAGGATCTCGTTCCTTGCAACCCTCGTCTCCGCCGGACCCTTGAACAGTTTTTCAACGGGCACCGTGCGCTCGCCCTTGGGCCCGATAAGCACGGCTTGTGCGCCCATGACAATCAAAGGCGGTGCGGTGTCTGCGGATGGAACGGCGCTGCAAATGTTGCCCCCGATGGTGGCCAATGTCTTAACTTGCGGAGAAGCCATGACGAGTGCCGCATCCCGGAGGGCAGGAGCTTTCTCGCGGACGAGAGAAGATTCTTCGAGATCTGCGCACGTCACGAGTGCGCCTATCTTGAGCCCCTTCTTCTCGTTGTACGAAATGCCTTTCAGGGCTTTTATATTCTTGATATTGATCAAATGTTCAGGCGTGACCGCTCTCTTCTTCATGGCCAGTAACAGATCAGTACCGCCGGCGAGCACTCTCGCTTTGGTGCCATAGGTTTTTAGGAGCTTAAGTGCCTCCGCTACCGACGACACTGTGTGATATTCGAATTTGGGTAGTCTTCTGATAAACATTACTTTCCCCCCTTCTCATTCTTCTTATCTTTCTCTTTCAATGCTGCCAAAATCTTTTCAGGAGTGATGGGCAGGTCTCTGATGCGTACACCGACCGCATCGTAGACGCCATTGGCGATCGCCGCGAGGCTCGAACAGGAGCTTGCTTCGCCCGCGCCCTTGGCACCGAAGGGGCCGTAAGGATCGTGCGTGTGTACGTGCTCCACGATGTATTCGGGCGCATCCAGGGCTGTTGGCTGTTTATAGTCGCGCCACGTGAAGTTGAGCATCCGTCCCTTCTCATCGTAGAGCGAGTCTTCCAGAAGCGCGTGTCCTGTCATGTGGGCACTCCCGCCGTTTACCTGACCTTCGAGCATGACCGGGTGAATCGGCTGCCCGGCATCATCTCCGTGAGCAGCTCTGATCAACCTGACCTGGCCTGTCTCGCGGTCCACATCCATCTCTATTGCCGTGGCTATAAAATCGATGCCATGCGCCAGGTTGCCGCGGCCTGTCTTCCAGTCTACGAGATCAATATCTGTGGCAGCCCAGTAACCGCGGCCATAGAGTGGCGCGCCGATATCGTAATAGGCAATCCTTACTGCCTTCAGCATATCCATCCCTTTGGCTGAATCACTCTTTACATGGATGCGGCCCTTCTTGAATTCCAGATCTTCGGGATTCACGTTTAACTCTTTCGCCGCGATTTCGGCGAGCTGGCGCTTGAGGTCATTGGCAGCCGCAATAGTAGCATTCCCGTCCCAGAAGGTACACCGGTCGGAGAACATGCCCGAATCGAGTATGGCTGTGTCAGAATCACTTGGTCCTTGAATCACGTCTTCGAAAGGAATGCCGAGGACTTCGGCTGCCATTTGGCAGAATACCGTGTTGGCGCCCTGACCGATCTCGGTGCCTCCATGCGTAAGAATAACCTTGCCGTCCTCCTGCAGCTTGAGAAGGACCGAAGAGCCGAAATGGCCGCCGAGGCGCACACCGGAAGGATGCGACGCGCAGCTGAAACCAATGCCTCTTCCCTTGGGCCTTGATTTTCTGCTCTCTTTCCACCCGATCGTCCCGGCAGCCTTGTCTATGCATTCGGGAAGTCCCGATACGTCGACCACGATGCCATTGGCGGTTGTAGAATTGTCAGTCATCGCATTGATGGCGCGGATCTCCACTTGGTCTATGCCGAGGTCTTCGGCAACGATGCCGATCATTGAGTCGACTGCGTATTGGGCGAGCACGATCTCCTGTCCCCTCACGGTGCCGCAGGGCGCCCTGTTGGAATAGACCAGCTTGCCGTGATATTCGATGGCAGGCACCTTGTAGGGAAGGTTGAGCCACGCACCAAAGAAATAGATATTAAACGGTCCTATGCCTGCGATGGGGCCTCCTTCGAGCACGCACTCGGCTTTGAGCGCCATGATCTTTCCGTTTTTCTTGAGCCCCATCTTGAGCGTTGCGTTCATCGCATTGCGCTGGCGATAGCCGGCGAGCACTTCATCGTAATTGAGCACGATCTTGACCGGTCTGTTGGTGATCTGCGCCAGCTTCACGGCTGCGAAATCCACATCGAAGGGATCATGCTTGCCGGAGAACGCGCCGCCCACGAAGGGTGTCACCAGGCGCATTTTAGACAAGGGCAGATCCAATGCCCTGCACATGTGGCGCCACGTGGGATAGGGACTCTGCTTCGATCCCTGCAGGAGCACCCTGCCGGTTGCATCTACCTCTGCCAGGCAGGCGTGCGGTTCGATAAAGCCAACAGCAACCCGTTGTGAGCTGAACTTTTCTTCTTTGACATAATCCGATTGCCTGAAGCCCTCCTCCGGATCCCCGAAGACAAAATCAGAGGTGTAGGCGATATTGCTCTTGCAGAATTCATTGACCAGCGGTGCGCCCGGCGCCAGAGCATCCTCCGCAGTTAAAACGACGGGCAGTTCCTCGTAGTCCACCTTAATAAGATCGAGCGCTTCCTCAGCCGCATCCTCGTCCACTGCTGCCACTGCAACCACACCTTCGCCAAAGTGATGCACCTTGGTGACGGGCATGGGAAGCTGGTCTCTTGTGTCGGCCCGTGTGCCAAAGGGAATGCCGGGAAAATCTTTTCCGGTTATTATGGCTTTCACGCCGGGAAGCCTGCTCGCCTTACGTGTGTCGATATTCAGAATTTCCGCGTGGGCTAAAGGGCTCCTTAACAGCTTACCGTAAAGCATGCCGGGCGCCACCAAATCTCCCGCATATTTAGCCTTACCGGTTGCCTTTACTCTGCCGTCGGTTCTCTCGACGGGTTTGCCTACGACTTCATACTCTTCATTGTGCATCTTTTCCTCCTCTTAATGCTTCGCTCGCAATGAAACACGACTGGTTTATTCGCCTGACCGCAAGATTGTAACGTTCGCTACAGCTTGCGCTTATGCCTTGCCTTCCTGCTCCATTTTCTTCTTTATGATTTCACGGAGCAGTTTCTTATCCACTTTGCCTACCTTGGTCATGGGTATTTCATCGATTATCTCGATCTGCTCCGGCAGTTGCAGGACTGATGCGCCCTTGGCTTTCAGATAGGAAACCACCTCGTCCAGCGCCACTTTTGCCCCGGGCTTGACCGTGACGTACGCGCAGGTCCTTTCACCCAGTATCTTGTCAGGCATTCCGACCACCGCAGAATCAACAAGGCCCGGAAAACCGCTCATCAGGCTTTCGATCTCGACTGCGCTGATGTTCTCTCCTCCCCGGATGATAATGTCCTTGATACGGCCTGTGATCCAGATGTTGCCCTCGGCATCTTTTTTTGCCTGATCACCTGTTCTGAAAAAACCATCTGCGGTAAACATCTGAGCCCTGTCGGCTGTGGATTTGAAGTAGCCGGTGAAGATGCCGGGTCCCTTGGAGACGAGTTCGCCGTCCACACCGATGGGAAGTTCGCCCCCATCTGCGTCTACGATCTTCAGCTCATCATACGGACAGATAGCCTTGCCTACGCTCCCGCAGATAAGATCGATGCTGTCGCCCAGTTTTGTACTGGCGCAGGTGCCTTCCACAGAACCGAAGCCGTTGACAAACTGCGCACCGATTTTATCGTGGACGCTCTTAACCAGCTCAGGCGTGCTGGGCGCGCCACCCACCGATATCTTCTTGAGAGAGCTTAGATTGTATTTGGCGAGATCGGGCATTTGGACCACTCTGGCAACCAGGGCGGGTACTGTGGGGATCGCGGTTACCTTCTCCCGTTGCACCCATTCGCAGATATCTTCGGGCTTAACCGAATCGAGGAGTACCAGCTTCGCGTGGAAGAAGAGCGCTGCCGCCATCCCCCAATGGACGCTCAAGTTGTGGCCCAGAGGCGTTATGACCATGATTGTATCCTGGTTACTTATCTCCCACCGGTAGCCATGGTATTCCACGTTATTCATGTAACAGTTATGAGTCCGGGGGCTTACCTTAGGGAGCCCTGTAGTGCCACCCGTGGGCAGTATTTGTGCGACTTCGTCAGGATCAGGCCGCCGTTCCTCAAGAGCCTTCAGCGCAGATGGAGTCAACTCAGCCTGCTCCATCAGTTTCTCTAACGCATAATACTTCGTGGCGCCGCCTGTTCTCACCTGGATGACATTCTTGATTCCAGCATTTTCCCTGAGCACATCATCGATGACCGGTTGATAGTCGATCTTGCCGTACTGCGAGGGCAGAATCCATGCCGTTGGCTCGGTGAGCTTACTCAGGTGATTGATTTCACTCTGGTTGTGGCGCGGGATCAAGATGACGATAATTGCCCCTATTTTCTGGAGGGCGAGAAAAGAAAAGACGAACTCGTGCCAATTCGGGAGTTGAAGAAAGACACGATCACGCTGCTTGATTCCGATATTCATCAGGCCGATTGCGAGTTTGTCAACAGCCGTGCGAATCTCCCTGTTAGTCCAGCGGCCTGTCTGATCGACGAGCCCGATCTTATCCGGAAAGACATCCGTGTGCTTATTAAAGAGATCCCCCCAGGTCTCTCCCAGCCACCAGCGCATCCTTGCGTACTTTTCGATATCTTCCTTCGCATAAGGTGTGCACCCTTCAATGGGCATATTCATCATCCCCCTTCCTTTGTTAATAACGGTTCGTCGGAGCTGCCAGGACTAGAGTTTGCGGCCATTCTAACACGCAACTCTCTGACTTAGCGGGGCACTCGCGACCACCTTCAAAAATAGAAAGCCGCCAATTTTCTTCGCGGGTCGCACGCTGCGTCATCGTGACTCCTCGGTGTTTGCCACCCGCGAATGCAGGTTCTGGTGACCGCGGGTGCCCGGCGAAAGCAGTTGGTTCGTCCGATTCCTTGCGCCTCGATATACATCAAACCCGTCCTGCCAGTTCCGAGCGAAGCTTGCGCCGCGAGCGCAAAGGCTAGACGTTATTTCTTTCCTTGTGATGCCGGTTCTACCAAACTGCTTATGAACTCCATATTTGTGTAATATGTAAAATTGGCTCATCTTTCCTTACGGTTGGATTTGTCGGCGCACGGTTCAAATCCGAGCTGCCGCGAAATATGGGCCGCGGCATTGCGCAAGTGCGGTTCGATAAAACGCTTCTGTCCGGCATTAAACCTGATGCTCGGCATGGTAACCGTGACGGAACCTGCTACATCCCCATAGAAATTGAAAACAGGCGCGGCGATTGCGCTGACACCCTGCTGATATTCCTCACGACTGTACGCAAACCCTCTTGTCCGTACGTTCCGAAGCTCGCGCATCAGGAGCGCACGATCGGTTATAGTGTTCCTTGTCGTCGAGGACAGCTTTACCGCCGATACATACCGGGAGAGATCATCCTCCGAAAGATGCGCCAGAATGGCTTTCCCCGCACCAGTGGCGTACATGGGTGCGCGGTCACCGATCTCAACCGAGAACTTCAGGGGATGCGAGCACTCTTCTTTACAAACAAAGAGGATTTCAAGCCCCTTCATAATGGCGAGTTCGGCATCTTCGTTGATCTGTTGCACGAGCTCGCGCAGGATTGGTCTGCCGGCATGTACAATATCGAGATGGGAAAGATAGCGCCCCGCAAGAACAAGAAGTTTCGGCCCGAAGCTATAGGTCTTGCTCGAGCCGTCGAACGCGAGGTAATCACGCTGAACAAGGTTGGACAGAAGCAGAGAGAGGCTGCCCTTCGGGATTTTGAGGTTCATGGAAAGTTGACTGTGGGTCAGACCGTGATCTCTGGACCCGACAGCCTCGAGTATCTGGGTTACCCTGTCAGCGGATTTGACGGTTGCCATAGCAAAACAAGTTCACATATATAAACTAAGTTTCAGTATACTGAAAGGAGTATGGCACCAGCAAATGGCAGTGTCAAGAAAAATATGGAGCATGAATCCAGAACAGGAAGGACTTGGAAGACAGGATCACACTTTTTCTTGACATCCATTTTCCGCGACCTATAACATTAGGGGTATTTTCTCTGCGAGAGCGCACAATAATTTCATGAAATGGCATATTAAGGAAAAGAGGAGGGCATATGAGCAGTGCTGTTGAAAATAAGGCCCGGGCAGGCGCCGGTCAGGAGACGAAGTCCCTGGTCTGGGTTTTGATTGCGCTTGCGGCAGCGGTCGTCACCTACCTGCTGCCTCTCGGCATGAATGAGGTAACCACGCGGGTGATGGCAATCTCTGTCTTCGTGCTGCTCATGTGGATGACGGAAGCCATACCGCTTGCGGTGGCAGGTCTTCTGGGCTGCTGGGCATACTGGGTCCTCGCCGGAATCCCCGCCAATAAAGTGTTTGCGGGCTTCAACAACGACTCGCCCTGGTTCATCCTCGGGGCCCTTCTCCTCGGCGTCATGGCGGACGTGACAGGTCTTGCCAGGCGGCTCGCTTACAACATCGTGCTCAGGGCAGGGACAGAATACTCCCGCATCGTCGTGGGGATGATGGTGATCAATTTTCTGCTTACCTTCGTGATCCCTTCCAGCGTGGCCAAGACAGCCCTTCTGTGCGCCATCTGCATAGGCCTTATCCAGAGCTACGGCTTTGGAAAAGGCAGCAATATAGGCAAAGGCCTTATCCTCGTGAATACGTTCCAGGCGGGAGTCTTCGACAAGACGATCATGGCCGGCGCTTCGAGCATTCTCTCCCGGGGCCTCATAGAGCAATTCGGCCATGTAAGCGTCTCTTACGGGCTCTGGTTTATTGCCTACCTGCCCATAGCATTCTTCACCATAGTGGGGAGCTGGTTTGCAGCCCTGTGGCTTTTCCCCCCGGAAAAGAAGAGTCTTGAGGGCGGCGACGCTTACTGCCGCGCCGAGCTCGCGAAGATGGGCCCGATGAATGCGCGGGAAATACGAGCCCTTGTCATTCTTGCGCTGGCTGTTGTTCTATGGGCGACCGATTTTCTGCACCATGTCTCTCCGGCGAAGATAGGTATCGTGGCCGGGCTCTTTGCATGCCTTCCGAAAGTAGGCGTTATCCGAAAGGAGGAGTTCGCAAAGACCAACTTCCCTATCGTCATCTTCATCGGGACCGCCATATGCATGGGTGGTGTTATGGCGGGAACAGATATCCTGAAGGTGCTGACAGGCGCAGTCTTCAAGTGGATGACCCCGTTGCTCCAGTCCGCCTCTGTTGCCACGGGCATGATCCTGTACTGGTATTCAAACCTGTTCCACCTTTTTTTGGCCGATCTGGCGCTGGTGACAGCTACTGTGCCGCCTCTGATGGATTTTTCCCTTAAGAACAATTTCAACCCTCTTGCGCTCGGCATGCTCTGGTGTTTTGCATCTGGCGGCAAGTTCTTTGTGTACCAGCAGTCGGCCCTTGCTGTAGGTTATGCCTTTGGTTATTTCACCACAAAGGATTTCTTCAAGTTCGGTGTCTTCTTTTTCATTGCCGAATCGATCCTTCTTCTTGTTTTTATTCCGTTGTACTGGCCGCTTCTGGGCCTCAGCCTGCGCTGAGGGGCAGGGGAATATGAAAAGCAAGACAAAATTTTGCCACAGATGTACGCAGATAAAGGAAAAGGAGATAAAAACGGATGAGTGTTCGTGTATCCAGCACTGAGATACAAAAATAATCATCCGCACTTATTACAGCACTTATTACAGCCCTTATCTGTGTAAGAGGCTCTACTTAAAAGGAGATGTTTATGAGCTCAACTGAATTAAAGACTAAGCTGGAGCAGGCGCACCGGATACTCTTCATGGAGGGTCTGGCAGAAGATTCAAGCCGGGGACACATTACCGCCAGGGACGAAGATGGACTCGTCTATATCAAACCCTGGGGCATGGGATTCGAGAAAGTAACCGCAGCAGATCTTCAGAAAATAGACTTGGATGGCAACCTGCGGGAAGGGCAGGGGAAGATGCATTCGGAGAGAGTCATGCATCTGGAGATTCTCAGGAGAAGGAAAAACGTGCAGTCTGTTGTCCATGTGCATCCATACTACTCGATCATCCTTTCCTCGGTATTCAAGGGCAAGATAAGTCTCATTACTCAGCACAGTGTACGCTTTGTCGGCAAGATACCCTTTCATCCTGAAGCCGGCCTGATCCAGGCGAAAGAGCAGGCCATTCAACTGGCGAAGACGTTGGGTGATAAACCTCTGGCGCTCATGAAGAACCACGGCCTCGTCGCCGTGGGGGCGTCAATCGAGGAAGCAGTCTTCACTGCCCTCCATTTCGAACAGGCAGCGCAGGAGCATCTGGAAGCAAACCTTTACGGGAAACCTAGTGGCATGTCGCCGGCAGAGGCAAAAAAAATGGCGGCGAACAACTACACCCCGCAACAACTGCAGATGCTCTGGACGTATTACCTGGAAAAGATGGAACGGCAACGATAAGGAGGCATGGATGGACAAACCGCGTTTCACCTTTTCCTGTAAGCCGTACCTGCATCTTGCGCCCATACTGCAGGGCAGTGTTGTGCCTGAAGGATTCCTGCTTAACTTCATCCCTCTCGAAGTCGAGGAGATCTTCTGGCGACAGTTGAAACATGAAGAGTTCGATATTGCCGAAATGTCACTCTCTTCCTATGTCATGGCCCGCTCGCGCGGAGACGAGCGCTTCGTGGCCATTCCTGTATTTACCCTTCGCATCTTCCGTCACTCCTGCATCTATGTAAATGTGCACAAGGGCATCAAGAAGCCTGAGGATTTGCGGGGAAAAAGAGTGGGGGTGCCTGAGTACCAGATGACAGCCTGCCTCTGGCTGAGAGGCCTTATTCAGCACGAGTACGGTGTGCATCCCCGAGAGATGGAGTGGCGCGGCGGAGGACAAGAGACGCCGGGACGAGAGGAGAAGCTGAAGCTCAAGCTTCCGCCTGATATTCGTTACGAATCAATTCCCAATGACAAGACGCTTTCGCAGATGCTTGATAGCGGGGAGCTCGATGCGCTTTTCACTGCGAGGACCCCCTCCTGCTTCGCCAACGGCTCGCCATATGTTGAGCGCATGTTCGGCAACTTCATAGAGGCTGAGGGCGAGTATTTCCGCAAAACAGGTATTTTTCCGATCATGCACACCATTGTTCTCAAGCGCGAGATTTACGAGAAGAACCGGTGGCTCGCCATGTCACTCTATAAGGCATGTGATCAGGCGAAGAATATTGTACTGAAGAATCTCCTTCAGACGGGCGGCGCACCACTTTACTCGATACTGCCATGGGGTGCCTGGGAGGCCGAGCGAACACGCGCTGTGCTGGGTGACGACTGGTGGCCTTACGGCGTTGCGAAAAACCGAGCAACGCTCGATGCACTCTGCCAGTACTCGTTTGAACAGGGTCTTTCGGCCAGATTGGCCAGCATCGATGAGCTGT
>Ga0335069_10012841_pt1 | contig 11776 bp, 11 predicted proteins | sample Lox_Sample_11_FD_206714 | JGI IMG/M metagenome (GOLD analysis project Ga0335069, IMG submission 206714) | Soil microbial communities from Loxahatchee National Wildlife Refuge, Florida, United States - Lox_Sample_1.1 | ecosystem: Environmental > Terrestrial > Soil > Wetlands | place: USA...
CCCATCCGCCCGGCAGTCTCCATCAAGTTTATGCCGTCCACACCCCAAATTCGGCCCGTTCCTCCTGTCCCATCGCCGAAGACGGCCGGCTCCATTTCTCGATAAAGCTCCCGGCAGCACGAGCCCTTACCAACTCGCCAGTCCTCACCATCTCACCTCCATTGGCTCTTCCCGGACCAGTGAAGGACCTTCTGGCCTTGACACAAACACGTCGCGAATAGCGCCACCCTGCATTTGTACTTCATGTAGCAGGTGCAAAACCACCGGAGGGGCGATTGCTCCACCGCTACTCAAACTGGGAGATCCGCAATCCGGTGCACTGGGGCGCACCAGTTCTTTGATTTGGGTTGACACCGTTGGGGTGCTACGCACCCGCGCCGCCAAGCCCCAAAAAACCTACCCAAGGAGGGATTTCGTCATGGAAAGATATAACGATCGACGCGAAAGCCGCCCGGAAGTCTGTGAGACGCGTGGAAGCGCATGGGTTGTCGATCAGGACTGGCAGGACGTTCAGGGTTACGCAGGCGTGTTGCGCCATCTGGGTTTCGACGTAGAGCCCTTCACGAATTACCAGGAGGCGTCACGCCGCCTGGAGGAGGAATCCCCGGATTTCGTCTTTGTGAATCAGGGTACTGCGGCGTTCGAAGCCCGAGAAGTGTTGATGGGCGCCTTGGCCCGCAGTCACCGTACTCCTGTCGTAGTGCTAACGCGCAGTCTCAACATGGGTTGTTACCTTGAAGCCATGCAACTGGGCGCGGCGGACTACGTGGAAGTACCACTGACCCCTGCGGAAGTGGAGCATCTGGTGACGACACACTTGCAGCCAAGGGCGTTGAAAGCTCGGACGACTGCCCGGCCTTAGGAGGCTGGCAAATCCTCAGCGGGGCATGGCCGGGGGATCTGTGGGTGTTATTCCATTCTCCCGAGCGCCTCCAGGCGTTGAATTCTGCGGTTTCGCGCTTGGCGATTGAGGGGGGATAAGTCCCTGAGATTACTATTCGATTAACGGGGCATTTGGTTGACGCTTGGGATTACGCGTGAATGCAAGCCGGAGGCACCCAGAGGGCCAATCCGAATCACCACCCCCTTAGAATCAATTATTTATGCTATTTATATTTTTGTGTATATACGAAGTTGTTAGCAGAAAAACCCCTTGACACTGAGTTATTCATCAATTACCCTTCCTAGGCAGATCAGGGAACGGTTTTGATTCGGAGGAGGGGAACCCCGGGGTCTTCCTATGCTGCTCATTCTGCCTGCCACACCTTCTCCCTTCGCGTAGGGGGAGACCTCCTTCCACACCCGAGGTTGGTTATGACTCGCTCACCGTCAGTGAAGTTCAGGGAGTAACGTCGACGGCTCAGGTTTCTCGGCTCCGAGGCGGGGAGGGGTAGCCTTCTCATTTCGGAAGCAAATAACACTCCAATCCGGCTCTGAAAGGGGCCGATGCATTCCAGCTTGGAGGTTTCCCATGGTTAACGAGACATTCACGCCGCTGGGGTTCGATCGCGCCAGCCCGGGTCGTAGAGTCCTCCTCGTCGATGAGGACCCAGCCGACCTGAGGACTCTGCGCCTGGTTTTGGAAGGCCAGGGATATGAAGTCCGTACGCACTCGACGCATGAAGAAGGCGTCCGCTGCCTGGAGGCGGAGCCATTTGACTTTGTGGTGGTAAGCCAAGGCAGCCAGGCCTTTGAGGGGCGAAAGGTCCTGGATAGAGCGGCGCAGTTAGATCGCCAGCTTCCCGTTCTGGTGGTGACTCGTTGCATCGACATGCATTGCTATCTTGAAGCCATGCAAATGGGCGCTATCGATTACCTGGAGAAGCCTGTCCCGCCCGCCGATTTGGTGGGCTTTGTGCGCGCCCACGCCAGCTTCGAGCCGTTCAAGATGCAGGCAGGCGCCGCATAGGAATTGTCGCCCGCTATGATGCTTCAGGTAGACGACCTCCATGCCGCCAACTGCCCGGTTTATGTATTGTTGTGGGGTGCGGCCGCCAAGCCGGCAGTGAACCGGATTTCCAAAGGCCTATCCGTTATGGTGTTAATCAATCGCGGCCGGCTGGAGTTCTGGCGCGAGCGCCTGAACCAGACCCAAAGCCACCAGGTACACGGAACCGGCGATGATGAACACGGGTAGGTAAGACCCGGTGAGCTGCAACAGCCAGCCCGTAAAAGTCGCAATAAACATGCCTCCCACGGCGCCTCCACATCCACCGATGCCCACCACCGAAGCCACCGCGCGTCGCGGGAACAGGTCGGAGGCGACGGTGAAGATATTGGCAGAGAATCCTTGATGGGCAGCGCAAGCCAGGCTGATGATAGCGACAGCAGTCCACAAGCTGTGCACCCGCGTGGTAATCATGACCGGAATCACGCAAAGGGAGCAGATCAGCATGGAGGTCTTGCGGGCGCGATTGACCGTCCACCCCCTCTCCAGAAACCTCGCCGGCAACCAACCACCTACGATGCTCCCGACTGTGGCGCAGTTGTAAATCACGATGATGGGTAGCGCCACTCCCGTCAGTGGGAGATGGTGCTCGCTGACGAGGAACTTGGCGAGCCAAAACAGGTAGAACCACCAGATGGGATCCGTGAGCGTCTTGCCCATGACGAATGCCCACGTCTGCCGGTAACCCAGCAGATGTGACCACGAGACTCGGGTATCTGGCTCAGGAGGATCACTCAGGATATAGCTCAACTCCTCCTTGGAGACACGCGGATTGTCCTGGGGCGGGCGATACACCAACAGCCAAATGACCAACCAGATGGCACTGAAGGTCCCAGTCAAGAGGAAGGCGTAACGCCAGCCGAAGTGAACCGCCACCCAGGGCACGGTCAGAGGAGCCAGGGTGGCGCCCACGTTGGTGCCACAGTTCAGGAGACCCGTGGCCAACGCCCGTTCTTTCTTCGGGAACCATTCGGCCACGGTCTTGATCGCCGCCGGAAAGCTGCCGGACTCCCCAAAGCCCAGGGCAAAGCGCGCAACTCCAAAGCCCAGCGCCGATCGCACCAACGCGTGACCCATGGCGGAAAGGCTCCAGATGCTGATGGCCAGGGCATAACCCAGTCGCGTACCGATGCGGTCAATGATCGGCCCCATCGTGAGCAACCCCACCGCGTAGGCAGCTTGAAAGGCCGTGACGATATAGCCGTATTGCACCTCGTTGAAGCCAATGCGGGTCTGGAGCAGGGGGGCGAGCAAACCCAATACCTGCCGGTCAATGTAGTTGATGGTAGTGGCGAAGAAGAGCAGGGCACAGATAACCCATCGATAATTACGCATTCTTCACCCAGGCATGCCGTGCGTCATCCGCCCAAGCGCCGTAGCGCCGCTCCTCTCCGGCCAGGACCCACGTGTAATGAAGTTCGTAGCCGGGGGCGCCCACCACGGGGTGGTAGCCTTTGGGTAGCAGGACCGTGTCGCCATCTTCGACTACGAATACGCTGGAAAACCCTTCGGGATCGCCGGGAGCGGTGTAGGTCCAGATGAATCCGAAACCCTGGGCGGGCTTAACGCGAAAGTAGTAAACCTCTTCCATCACGGCTTCCTGCGGTGGATTTGATTGGTCATGCTTGTGGGGGGGAAAACTCGACCAGTTACCGGGCGGATTCAGGGTCTCCCCGGCCAGAAGGCGACCCGCCGGGACATTCGCGCCCAAGGCCGAGTAAACGGTGCGCCGCCAATTGTCGCGTCCCACGGTATTGCTTATGACCGTGGACCCTTCCAGGAGTGCGGCCGGTGCGTGGCCATCCGAGGGCGCAGAGAATATTCCCAATTCTGCCGCTGCGTCCGCTTTGATATCCAGTTGCGAATTTGGAGGGACATAGCACATCACCGGCGGCCCGGAAAAAACGTCAGGCCGCTTCCCGATGGCGCGGTAAATTTCTTTGCTGCGGCCCACCGTGGCAATGGAAAGGGTTACGGTGCCGGAGAAGATATCCACTACGTATTCGCGCGCGCCGGTGTGAAGCGAGTGGCGCTCACCCTTGTCCAAATGCAGGGTGGCAAAGTCGAGATAGCGCATGGCGCCGGGCGCCACAATCTGCTGAAACTTGCCATCCTTCCGAGCTTTGATATGACGGTCCATCTTAACCTCGCAGTGCCGCCCCCGCGACGGCGCGGGATCGGCGACCTCCCGGCCGCAGGGCGCCCCCCTTCGGCCGGATGGCTGACTAGAGAAGTTCAGCGCTAGATTTCCTGGGCGGTTGGGAGCCGGTGCTACTTCCCTCCCGCATAGTCCCGGTAAGCCTCGGCGATCTTGGCCCCTGCCGCGTCGCCGTGATGGATCAGCACCCGGTAGCGCAGCGTAAGCGATTTACCGATTGGGATTGTCACGCTCCCGTCGCGTTTGGGGTCTTTGTAGAAGTCATGTTCCCCGAAGGGGTTGACCGCGAATAGCCCATAATCGCGCGCGTGCCAGTAGGTCGGATGCTTAATGTTGGCGGGATTATCAAAAATCGCGATGCCCAGCGATTCGCCATCCACTTCGCCGGAATAATCCACCCAATTGGCGCGCTTCCCCCAGATTTCGGCCTCTCCCACCTTGCCCTCGGAATTCGTCATCTTCAGTCCCGGCTGGGTGAGCCCGTTAACCACCCGGATGGCGAAAGTGCCCTCTTTGGTGTCACCCATTTTAAGGGGCCCGGCTTTATCCGCCATCAAGGCAATTGTGCAGTCGATGACGCGTTCCGTCTCGTCGCCACTGAAGGAGTACTCCTGGGTTTCACTTCCGACGGCCTTGCCGTCCGGACCCACCAGGTCAAACTCCGCCTTGAGAGTTCCAGTTTGACCATCGCTTTTGACCTCATCAAGCTTGCGAAACACAGTTCGTCCGGTCGGCAATTCCCCATTGGTGGGATAGTAAACCCCACCGGCCGTCTGGGACGCCTTGGTGGGCGGGGCCTCCCCCCAGAAATCGATGCCGTTGATGTTGCCGTGCGCAAAGAACAAGGCGCGATGGTGCGGGTGGTCATGGCGCTCCCCGGGAATGTCCGTGCGCATGGGGAATCCCCGTGTCACTACCGTGCCTTGCGCCGAGCGCAAGGGCGACAAATAGGGCTTGGGAGATTTGGGACCATAGTAGAAAGTAGTGAAAGACTTTCCGCCGATGAACACTTCGACGGAGTCCGCTTGCTTCTGCAATTGCACCGTCGCATCCGCGGCCATCAGAGAGGCGCAGGGCAACAGGATAGCGAACCCAAGCCAGTATCCAACCTTTTCCAAACATGTCATAAAGAGAAGCCTCGCTTGCCGCAGATGAAGAACTTGCTGCTGGGCTGTGGCGCCCGATAATCCTGGCACTTTGCACCACCGCTTGCCGCCAAACGCCAGGGCGCCTTCCAAGACCGCACGGAGGTGGCAGGTTTGCTGCCGGCAGCAACTTTGCGATTATCGGTATCGGCGAATAGCCTGTCAAGTGACGGGGGACAACGATTTCCACCACCGATCCCGCAGTATAGTAAAATACAGACTGGCAGGCGCGCCCCGTGTCCCTTCCGCTCCGCTTTGATCCCCTGCTCAGGACTTACAGGCTGTTGGGGCCGGAGAAAGGTGAAGTCTTCCTTCGCGGTTTGAACATGTCCCAATCATTTCCTGTTGCACCGCCGCCCACAACGGTTACCCTCAGCGAGCAGGCTGGATTCAGGCTGAAGCAAATTCGCGAGCGCTTGGGCTTGACTCTGCGCCAAGTGGAAGAAGCCAGCCTGGAAATCGCCGATGCCGAGCGCAGTTCGGAGTATGTGGTTTCCACCGCGCGTCTCAATCAGATTGAGAATGACGGGTCGCTCCCTAGTGTGTACAAGTTGTACAGCTTGGCGGTTATCTATCGGCTCAGCGTCGAAGAGATGATGGCGATATACGGAATCAGCCTGGGGAAAATGGACCACCACCGCCACGCCACGCTGCAATCCTCCACGCATCTCTTCACTGTGGAGGTCGGAGACCCGGCGCGCCCCATCCGCTTCCCGGTGCGGTTCGACCCGGGATTCCGCCCCGAGAAAACCGCTTTCCTCTCCCGCCTGGTGGAGTCGTGGGGTGAGATCCCCGCCGGACTGCTGAGCCAGCTCGATTTCAAAAAATACCGTTACGGCTTCATTGGCCTGGAAGATCAGATGATGGTTCCGTTGCTGCGGCCGGGGTCGATTGTGCAGGTGGATGACTCGCGGCGCCGGATTGTGAACTCCGGATGGCTGACCGAGTACGATCGCCCCATCTATTTCCTGGAACTCCGTTATAGCTATGAATGCTGCTGGTGTTACCAGCGCGGCAAGGAAGTCACGCTGCTCCCCCACCCTCTGTCACCTGCGGGCCCGCAGACCATTCGGATTCCCGACGAGGGCGAAGTGTTAGGGCAGGTCGTCGGCGTTGCGATGCGGATCGTGCAGTAAGGGCCACAGCTCCGTTTCACGCAGGATTCTCAGCATTATCCGGATGTTCGCGTCAAAAAGCTCTCGCGCGAGGGGATGGCAACCTTCGGGCGGGAGAACATGGTAAGACCTCAGTTGGTTCCACACCTCCACCAGCCGTCCCTTGTCTTCCTTCTGCGATTCGAAGAAGCCCAGCAGATCTTCGGTCTGCTCTTTCAGCGGTAGAACAACCAGGTCTTCAAAGACCCGCACGTGGCATTGTCGCAGGCCCTCGTCAACCGCCGCTGCCGTGTAGCGCTCCTCCAGTCCGTAGTGGTGATAACGGCCGGTGTTGTGGTCGCGCAAAGAGGCAAGATAGACCAGTTGGTTGAAGTGCCCATCCAACACCACCAAGGTGCGGTCCTCTAAATCGTGCACCACCCGCGCGACTTGCAGGGGATCGGCTGTAGTTCCCGCATTCGGGGATTGAGGGTTAGATGTGGTCATAGGCGGCGCGCCGGGTACCTTTCTCGAACTCAGGCGCGCAAAACGAATCGGTAGCGCGTGTCTTCACCAAACCATTGGATGTAGTTCGTACCCCACGCGTTGTTGAACAGGCTGAAGTGGATCCCTCGGGTCAGGTCGGGTTGAGCCTTGGAGAAAGCAATCGGAGACTTCTCTCCCAACGCCACCACGGGCGCGTCGAGAGTCTCAATGGTAAACTTCCCCTTGGCATCTTCATAGCGGACTGCCCCGGAAACCGCGTGCATTATCCGGTTCCCGCCTCGGACAACATCGAATGGCGATACCCAGCGGTCGACTTTTTCGAGCATCCAGCCCTTGGGCTCGGGCGCCAGGGGAAGAAAGCTCAGCCACAGAGCTTCCGGAAGGCGGTTCGCCGATTTGGCGAAGCAAGAGAAGCTGAGATGGACTGCTGGCGCGGCGTCAGGAAGGAAGAGATCCAGGTACATCCTCCCGGGCCAGGCCACCCGGCCGGATTTCATTGTTTCCGTATCGTTCACGCGTAGTTCCGCCAGCAGGCGATAACCCCCTTCGACCTTTCCTGCCCAGGAATCCGCCAGGGAGGAAGTCCACACGCGGCTCTGCGCGCCGAAGTCTTCGATCTTGGGCTTGCCAAAATCCGCCACCGACCACCAGGTTTTGACGGTGACGTAGTCCGCCCCATAGCGATCGTAATCGGCCTTGGACAACGTCTGGTAACTGAACAGGCCGAGCGGGTGCGTCGCCGAAGCCCAATCGCGTCCTGTGTCTTTCGCCCGCAGCTTTTGGATCGCACCGGTTTGGGGGTCAAGCGCGATGATCCAGTGGGTGGTTTCAATCTCGGACCCGGCATGGTGGGGATCGAGGCCCTGGCGTCCCGGTTCGACAGGCTGCAAGGTGCTTAGACGATCATGCGCCTCCTGCCGCAAAGGTTCCGGAAGACTTGCGATGGCATCGTCGATGTTCTTCCGTTTCTCCGCCCAGCTTGCCTCCGCCCACTGGAATTTGGGGAGGGAGTGAGCGGCTGCCAGATCCTTGGGCGTGTAGTGTTCATAGTCCTCGAGTCGCTTGGTATCGACCCCCCAGGTGTGCTCGGCACAGAGCGCCAACCGGCGCAACAAGGCCAAATCCGTGGAGCTTCCGATTTCGAATTTGCCCTGCGCCACCCATCCCTTGCGCAGGCGCGCGACCTCGCGATAATGGGCTACTTTGATGGGATCGCTGGGAACTCCATAAATCCAAGTGTCGCCGATTTCCTGGGTTACCACCGGTAGACGGTGGCGGCTGGGATCGACCGCGGCGGCCATCACACTCAGGTTCGCCGCCGTGACTTGGGCGTGGGGGAACTGTTTCCGGAGATCAGCGTAGATCTTGTTGACCTCTTCCACCGAGTGCGGACCTTCGTTGTCGCCGCGCATTTCCACGGCGATAGCCAGGTCGGAATCCGGAACCTGCACAATCCCTCCGTAGTCTTTGTGGTGGTACATTACGATCAGGGAAGCGCCCTCGGGATCCTGCCATACGAAGAGCGGCGGAACTTCCGGCGGAGTGCTGGCGCCGTTAACCCCGATGTTCAAAAGCTTCACTCCATGGGCAGCCAGCGGCCCCACCAGTCCGCGTGAATGCCCGGGCACGTCGGTCATCTTGGCGCCCGTCGTTGTGCGGCCGAAACGCCGGTCGAGGGACTGTGAGAGCCCCAAGGCGCCTTCGATCATCGAGCGATCCAGGGTCTCGGTTTCCCAGGTGAAGGGCAGAGCGTGCCAGGCCACATCGCCCGCCGTTACGGCCTGCTCGGCTTGCCGGCGCTGCTCAGCAGAAGCTTGTTCCAGGTATTCATACAGAAGCCACGACCCTGTAGTCCATACATACCGGTCCGGGCCCGATCGGCGCATGGCCGCCGCGACTTGCATGGCGCGGGGAAAATATTCGTCAAAGTACTTTCGCATCACGCCGGCCTGCGTGTCCGTGAATCCCACGTCCAGGTGGCACTTGAAGAGCACCAACACCCGTTTGACCTCGGGCGTATCGGGGGTGGCGGGGAATCCACGCAGGAAATCCGGCGGAACAGTCGCGGAGCCACCTGCCGCCCACAGCAGTTTTACAAAATCGCGCCTTCTCACGAGTCAGCAATCCTCCAAGGGTTCGGAAACGGTCCTACTTCGGAAACGTAAATTTCATTTCGCGCCCCAGGGAAAACACGGGCTTTTTGCGGTGGCGGATGAGCGCGCTACTCTCTGATAGCGCCGAGATCATCATCGGCATAGCGATAGTAGAATCACAGTGCACGGTCACCATGCTGGCATCGTGGGCGATCTTGCCCCAGCTTTGCGCCTCCTCCATCGTACAGCCCGATAAGCCTCCCCAATGCGGAGCGTCCGTAACGACCTGCACGGCATACTTATGTCCCTCGGTGGCGTTGCGCATGAACGCCGCCGTCACCTCCGTCTGCTGGACGAAGTTCTTGGGCGTCCCTCCACCGAAATAAACTACGCCGGTGCACGGCGAGTCGCTGGCCAGGTGAGCCGTCTCCAGCACGTCGCCGATCACATCGAAAACAAATTGGTTCTTACCCTCATACCGGTTTTCGGCAATGCCAATGCCGATGGAACTGTCGGCGACCGCCGGGCAATAGAGCGGAACACCGGCACGATACGCCGCCGTAACGATGCCGTCTTCTTTGGCCCGTTTGCCAAGTTCCTTTCCCAGCAAATTCAAGAACTCGCGCGTGGTGTAGGGCCGTGTCTGGTCAAGCGCCGCGGCAAATCGCCCAATCATGGCGTCGGCATCGCGAAACTCCTCTTCATCCGCCAGCGTGTCATACATCCGGTCGATCAGGTTCTTCTGCAATTGCACATCGTCGATGCGGGGCGAGCACTGGAAGTGCGTCCGGCCCAGTGTTTCGTGAATATCGTGAAAGAGGTTGGCGCCCGTGGTGACCAGGCAATCGATCAGGCGGTTCCTGATCATGTAGACCACCAGCCGCCGCATCCCTGCGGGCACCATGGCGCCGGACATCCCCATGATGATCATGACGCGATCCCCCAGCATTTTCTTCCATACCTGGTAGGCCGTAGCAAGATTGCGTCCCTGGAAGGAAATTCCCTGCATCTTTTCCAGCAAGGCGGCAACACTCTTCTTGCCGTCGATTTTAAGTGGCCGGGTGGGAGTGGAGAGAATTTCGTTTTTGCGCATTTCGCCCCTTTGCCTTCCTGCCCCGCTTGTCATTCCGTGGGATTTCAGCGCCGCAATTTAGAGTGCGGAGCCACGGGCCTCGCCCGGGCCCGGGTTACTCGTCGATCCCCAGCAGGATCGCGGCGGAGAGCACCGTGGTCCAGAGCCCCCGCTTGTCCCCGATTGCCGATTGCGTGATGTGCATGGTGCGGACGATCTTGTTGGAGATCTGGTAGATTTCCTTTTTCTCGTTCCAGCTCCGGTCGGGATCAAACTCCACGCCCAGCGTGGTGGCGAGCATCTCGGCGGCCAGTTCTTCCGCATATTCCCCCGCCACTTCTTCCGTTTCGCCAAAGGAATGGTGTTCGGAAAGGTAGCCGAACGCGTTCCGGTCGTGCGGCAGGGCCACGCCGATCGAGGCGGCGATCAAACGGTGAGGTTCCCGCGTGGAGTTCTCGCTGATCACCACAAAGTTCACTTGCCCGGGTCGCAGCTCCTTCATGCCCTCGCTGCGCGGAATCATCTTGCAACGGGGTGGAAAGATGCTCGACACCCGCACCAGGTTGCAGGCGGCGATCCCCGCGGACCGCAACGCTTGCTCGAAACTGGTCAGTTTTTCACGGTGTTTTCCGACACCCTTCGTCAGGAACATCCGCTTGGCTACGAACATTCCGCTGCCTGCTTTCTCCTGAAAGAGGGGGTTCCGCCAACGCCTTCCCCGCGTAACGCACCCGCCTTCAGGAATGGATTACCGTTTTCTGCCGGGAATTGTGTACCGTAACAAAACTCCCGGACGAGTGTCAACGGCCCACGGCAACGCACCCGCTCCGGGGAATCCGGCGGGACTCAATAACCCAGAGTGTTGCGAACGAACTCGCGGCTGATCTTCCAATCCTCGCGCAGAGGGCGGGTAGGCTGAAAGCCCTTCTCGTGGGCGAGTTCGATCACCGCATCCCCGCGGAACGGAATCGCATGGAGGGCCTCGGCAATGGCCGGGTAGTTCATGGACCCCTCGCCCACCGCCTCGGACCACGTGCCATCCGCCTTCTGGTCCCGGATGTGCATGAACACCATCTGCTTCCCGTAAGTATGGATGAAATCCACCGGGTCAACACCGCCACGCACCAGCCAGTTCAGGTCGGGACCCAGCTTGACGTCCGGGATGCGCGCCAAGGTGCCTTTCAGATCGTGCAGACCATTTTCGACTTCATAGGTATGGTTGTGGAGGTTCAGGACCACGCCGTGAGCCTTACCGAAGGCGATGATTTTGCGAAGCAATTCGGCCTGGGCATCAAGCTGTTCTTCGGTCTTGGGAGCCGGGATTCGGCCCACGGAAGTGCCAAACGTCCGTCCGCCCAGCTTGGCGAGCCGTGTTATGACCAACTCGGCGTCCTCCAGAATCGCGGCGTGTTTGCTGCGATCCCACATGTCGGCGCCAAAAGACGTGCCGAGGATGGGCAGCGAATACTTTTGGGACAGCGCGCCGATGTGCTCCACGGCGTCGTCGTGACGCAGAACCACTTCCATTAACTCAAACGCTTCGATGCCCCCATATTTGAGATCGGGGAAAATCTGCTCGAGCTTGGGCGTGTAGTCAAAATTGGGCATGGGCGCCGCATACACCCACCCGTGGGCGCCTACCACGACCTTCTTCGCCTTCGCCGCGTCGCCCGCGGGGAATGCCAACTCAGTGGAGCTTGCGATCCCCGCCCCCAGCGCCAAGGCGGATTTCAGAAACTCCCGGCGTCCCCCTGGCATT
>Ga0335069_10012842_pt1 | contig 11775 bp, 8 predicted proteins | sample Lox_Sample_11_FD_206714 | JGI IMG/M metagenome (GOLD analysis project Ga0335069, IMG submission 206714) | Soil microbial communities from Loxahatchee National Wildlife Refuge, Florida, United States - Lox_Sample_1.1 | ecosystem: Environmental > Terrestrial > Soil > Wetlands | place: USA: Florida...
TAAATGCGCGCAAGGTCGAGGCGCAGCCACGGATCGTCAGGATTGCTCACTAGTGCGTCCTCGAACAGACTGCGCGCGCGCCCGAGGTCGCCCCGGGCTTCGGCCTCGCGGGCCTGCGCTGCTGCCGCCGTGCCGCGCAGGCGGTCGAGGCCGCCGGCCTTGGCCTGCTGTTCGGCGGTGAGCTGGTTCGCGAACTGCAGCGCTTCGTCGCCGCGCCCCTGTGCCGCGAGGGCACCGACCAGTCCGCGGATCGCATCGGGGTTGTGGGCCTGACGGCGCAGCACCATGCGGTAAGCCTGCTCCGCACCCTGCGGGTCATGGTTGGCGAGCAGCGCTTCGCCCAGCATCACCTGAGCGGTGACGTCCGAAGGGTTGAGCGCGATCGCGCGCTCGAAGAGCGACTTCGCCTTCGCGAATTCGCCGTTGCTCTGCGCGCCAATGGCCTCGCTCGTGTAGGTCCAGTAGGTGGCGCTGGTGAGCGCCTCGCGCCAGCGGTTGGGGTTGCCCGCCCGCGACGCGCGCTCGAGGTAGTTGCGCGCCTGTTCGAAGTGCTCCTGCTTCAGCTCGACGATCCCCATGCCGCCGAGTGCGTCGCCATCGTTGGGCGACGACGCGAGCACCGAAGAAAAACGCGCACGCGCGGTGGTGAGGTCATTGCGGTCGAGCGCGGCGAAACCCTCGGCGATCGCGCGCCCGCGCACGTCGTTCGCCACGTTTTCCTGCACGCGCGCACGGGCTTCCTGGTTCTGCTTCACCATGCTCTCGTAGCGCGCCTTCACGGCGGGGTCGTCGGGCACCAGCTTCAGATAGGCGTCGTAGGTCGCCTGATCAGACGGCCGCGCGGCGAGCCACAGCAGCGCCTGCCGCCAGCTCGCGCGCGCCTGCGGCCCCACCTTGCTATCGCCCGCGAGCTGTTCGAGCCGCGCGACGCCGTCGCGGCGCGTGGCGTCGCGATACGTGAGGTGCTGCGCGTAAGCGAGCGCGTAGCGCGGGTCGTCGGGGTTCTCGCGCGCGAGGTCCTCCAGACCCTTGCGCGCCTCGTCCCAGCCGTTTGGCGTGGCAGAAAGCGCCTGGTAATACTCGAGCCGCAGCTCCGGCGTGGCTGGTTTGCCCCCAAGCGCCCGCTGATACTGCTCGACCGCCGACGCGCTCTTGCCCATCTGGGCGAGCCGCCGCGCGTCGTTCACGGTCTGGTCACGGGCGCTCGTCTGGCCTAGGCGACGGCCGAGTTCGTCGATCCGGGGGTAGTCGGGCGCGACCTGGCGCAGCCTCTCCAGGTACTGCTGCGCGCCCCGCCGTCCTTGCGGTCGGCCATGACCATGCCCATCCCGAACAGCGCGTCGGGCTGCTTCGGATCGATGCGCAGAACCTTTTCCCACGCCTGCTCGGCGAGGTCGCCGCGGCCATGAGCCTGCCAGTACTTGCCCTGATCGACGAGCGCCTGCATCGGACTGGGCGTCGCCGCATGCGCGACGTGCTGCACAACGAGCGCGACACTACCCGCGAGCACGAGGCACATGACGAGCGCGCGCACGCTCACGCCACCGACGCGCCCCGGCGCGGCGGCGCGCGACTCGCGCCCGGTTTGCAGGTTCACCCACATGCGCGGCTCCACGACGGAACGAGTTGTCCGTCCGCGTCGAAGTGGTAGCGGCCCTCGATGGCGCCCGTGCCAAAAAGGCCGAGCACGCGGTCGTAATAGACCGGCTCGCGGCCCGGGACGCCGTCGTCGAGCGCTTCGAGATGCGAGCGCGCAAGTGCCAGGCTCTTCGTCTCGCCGAGCGCGGCGAAATAAGGTGCAAGCGCGCCCCAGTAGCTAAGCGGCCCTTCGCCGGTACCGATTCCCGTCGTCGCCGCCACTTTCTCGGGCGGCACGCCGGCTTGCGCGACGCGCTCGCTCATTCCGCGCACGGCGTTGAGCCACGGCTTCGCCAGCGGGTCGGCCGGCGCGGCAAGTCCGGCCCACAGGTAGACGCGAATGGCGTCATAGCTGCCGACATCGCCGGCCTTCGGATCGACGACGAACTGCCCCAGGCGCCACGCCGCCCAGTCAGGCGCGAAACCGTGCGGCGCGGTCGCCGTGACCAGCTTCAGCGCGCCCTGCGCAATGGCGCTCCAGGAACCGTCGTGCTGCTCGTGCGCGAGCGCGCGCAGCACCGGCAACGGTAGATAGCTCGGATTCAGGCGTGTCACGCCACCCTCGACGAAACCTTGCGGCCCGGGCAGCAGCATGGGCCCGAGGCCCGCAAGATCGCTCACTTCACGCCGCGCGATCTGCACGGCCAGCGCCTTGCCGAGCGCCGTGTAGGCGGGTGCGTTCCAGAGACGCCCGGCCTGCAGCAGATCGTAGGCGATCCAGAGGTCCGAATCGGACGCCGGGTTGGGATCGATCACAGCCCACGTACCGTCCGGCCGCTTGCCCCACTGCCACGACGGCAGGCGCAGGTTGTCCGGGTCGAACTGGCCGGCGGCGAGGTTGCGGCGGGTCCAGCCGAGCAGGCGGTCGAAGGTCGGGCGATCGTTCGCGACGAGCGCGAAGAACATCGCGTACGACTGCCCTTCCGATGTGGTCTGCTGAGTCGGCGTCGAATAGTCGACCACGCGGCCATCGGCCGTCACGAATCGCGAGACGAACGTGCGATACGCATTCCAGTCGCCGCATGGGGCGGCATCCGCCGGCCCGCACGCGAACGCCGAAGCGAGCGCCGCGCCGCACGCGAGCGAAACGAAGCGCGCGCGCAATGGCAACGCCGGGCGAGCATCCAGTGCAATGGCGGGCTTCACGAAGGCCGTCATGTCAGTCCTTGAGGCGGCGCGCTGCGATGGCGCGCAGGATACGGTAAAAGAGCGCCGCAATCACGATTGCCGCGAACACGCCGCCCAGCACCAGCAGAAGCGGATGATACGACAGCACCCAGCGCAGGTACTCGATGGGCGAGAGTGCGCCGATGTAGTAGGTCTCGCCGTTGGAGGTCACTGTGACCGAGCGGCCGTGAATCACGCCCATGGCGCCCTGGATCTGCGGCAGCACGTCGGCGTCGAGCAGCGCGGAATTGAGTTCCGCCTCCGACCCGCCCGGCGCGCTGATCAGCGCGACCACGCTGCGGCCTCTGCGCAGCGGCGACTCGAAGCCGGTGATGAGCGCGCTGCCGCCGGTGCTCACGAGCGAGAGGTCGGCACGCGCAGGTGCGCGCTCGAGGCCTCGGGGACCGTGCCACCAGTCCACCAGTCTGAAGACGAGATCCGAGAGCGTGAAGGTGCTGGTGTCGCCGTCGCTCGAGAACGGCATCGACTTCACCCAGCGCTGCAGCAACGGCTGACGGCCCGGGCCGCCCAGCATCAGCAGATCCTTGTCGGCATAGCGGTCGACGTCGGCCGCGCCCGCCACGGTCACGCCCGTCACGGGATACCCGGTCGATTCGCCCATGCGGCCCATCGTGAGCAGGAACAGGCTGTAGTCGCCCGGCGACGGATCGTCGGGCAGGATCACGGCGGTCTCGGAGAGGTCGGCTATGCGGGAGAACGGGAAGCCGCTGTTCGCGAACGCCGCCAGGTCGGGCAGCGCCATGTAATGCGGGAACGACGAGAGATCGATCGTGGAATCCGGATCGATCGAGCCTTCCACGTTCTGGAGCAGGCGGCCCGCGCACTCGCCGGTATTGGGGACATCGTAGAAAAAGTGCATCTGCAGCTGTGCGCGCGGCGTGAGCAGCAGCGGCGGCACATGGACGACGCGGCGCCCAACGCCCGTGCTGGACAGCTCCGCTCCGAAGCGCCCGAGCACGCGGCTCAAGCCGAATCTGGACGGATCGACAGCCGGGATCTGCAACGCCTGCACGAAGTTGCGGTTCACGCTGATGTTGAGCGACGAGCGATCGGGATGCGGGCGCACCGTGTAGCGATACCGGAGGTCGAGCGGCGCGCCCTGGCTGTTCCACATGAACAGGTCGGGCGGGACGTGCAGGTTCAACGCGATCGGGCCGGCATCGTAGCCGGCCACGGACAGCGCGCGTTCCTCTGTCAGTTCGCCGAAGCGCACCGGGCGGTTCGACGGCAGCCAGTTCGGCGCGTCGTACGGCACGCGTGGCTTGAGCGTGGTGAGCTGGCTCACTGTCGCGCTGGTTCCGCTCAGCGTGTTCTGGCCAAGCGCGAGTGCGTTCGCCGCCGCCCTCAGCTCCTCGCCGTTGCGGCCGAGCACGAGCAGCAGTTGGCCGCGCGCGGGCTCGGTGCGCGGCGCGACGGCGATCGTCGGGCCGGGCACGTCCGGCAGCGGCACGCCGTCCAGATGCGAACCCGCGAGCGCGAACACGACCGCGTCGCCCGAGAGCGGCACGCTGCCGACCTGCGCCGGGAAGATCGCGCCGCGGTAGCCCGCCAGAGAGCCGAACCACGAGGCTACCGCGCCCGCGGCGGCGAGCGTTTGCATATCGGGCTTCCCGGCGAACACGAACGGCAGCTCGAGGCGCCGCACGTCGCGGCGGTCGAAGAACGGCTGCGGCAGCGCGGCAAGGTCGGGCTTCGTCGGCAGCGACGCGTAGGTCAGGTCGAGCGAACTGGCGTTGCTCACCGTCGCCCACAGCGCGGAATTCGCCGGATCTTCGCAGCGGCGCGTGTAATGGCCGATCAGCTGGACGTTCAGGTGGTTGAACTCGGTGATGAAGCGCGGATCGAGCGAAACGTCGCGCGCAACGGTCACGCCCGCCTGTGCTTGCGGCAAAGGCAGCGTCGCGGCCACTTCGCCGTTCACGAGCACCTTCAGCTGCGAAAGCTCGGGCAATCGCAACAGCGCCTTTCTTCGGCACGTGGCAGCCAATCGCGCTTCTACTGGAATTACGATGCTCCTATCCGTTTCCATTATGGGCTCGCCGACGAGGCCATTCATCCTGCGATGGTGTCCCGTGCATTGTCAGCGGGCGGCAAGCTCGCCAGCGGGATTCCGACCACGGGCGGCAGTCATCGCGGCACGTTTCTCGCGGGTCTCTATGGCGATGCATCAAGGCTCGGCGGTTCCGAGAACGTGTTGAACTGGTTCCGCGGTTTCCACTAAACTGGCATGCACAAGCTCGTGACTCGACCACCCTGGTTGCATATTCCAGACTGAAGCGAACGCAGTTTCCACGGCAGACCGAACGCACATTCTATGCGTAAGCGAGCGGTAGAAAGGACGGCGGAGACGCCCGGCGGAGACGCGGGCCAACCCCGCTGCCGGCCTCGTGCGGGGCGGCCGTTCGCTCACGAGCTTCGCGCCGCAGCGCATGCTGCCGCCGGCGTTGCTCGCCGCATGCGATGCGTGGGTGACAGAAGCCGCTGCGGGCGACGATCTTTACCTGGCTGCGCGCGACGCGGCAACTATCAATGTAAAGCGCGCCGGTCAGACCAGCGTGCGCCACAAAGTCATTGCAGCATGAATGTCTCGTATTCGAGCATGCCCAGTTTGCGATCGAGCAGAAAAAGGCTCGCCAGCACGACTACCAGCAGTGACACAGCGAACCCATAGCCATACCACGCCGGATTTAGCGCGAGTGTAACGCCCGTCAGGGCCGCGTTCAGCAGTACCAGCGCACCAACGAGCCCGACCACGATCCTGCGCCGGTCGAGGTAGAAGAAGACGTTCAGCACGCCCATAAACAGGACTTGCATGCCCGCCGCGATGACGTCGATGTAAAGCAGTGGCAGATACAGCGTCGATATTTGCAACCATGAAAGCACGGCCGTGCCTGCGGCGAACAGCATCAGCGCGGCGATGGTCTGTATCTTGATGATTTCCCAAAAGCCGATGCGCAGGGCCTCGACCATTGCGTTACGGGTCCGCTCGATGTGTTGCAGCGACGCGCCTTCCCGCACGGCATCGTAAAACGCCTCGTAACACTCGACGAAATCCGTCTCGATCCGCAGCAGAAACACGGCCATTCCCGGGATGATCGCGAGATAGGCGAGAAAGACCGGAATGTCGTAGATGATCGACGCGCGCAAAGGCCCAATGACCTGCTGTCCGGTGCCCGGCGCATACCAGAACATAAACTTGTCAATCCAGATGCCGAGGTTGTAGAGCAAACCCGTGAGCATCAACGTCGGGTAGCAATGAGCCTTCTGAAATACCTCGAACGAGATGAAATGATCGCTACGGTAGTCACGGTAAATCAGCGCCAGTAGTCCAGCAAGCAATACGGTCTGCCCGAGGACGAAGCCCATCATCAACCCGCTGAGACCATAGCGATTGAGCGCGAGCGCCGCGCCCGTGGTCACCGAATAGCCGATCATGAACACGACTATGATCGACATATATTGCTTCATGCCGGACAGAAAAATCGTCGCAATCCAGATGTTTGCGACGACGGCAAATCCTGCCAGCATCAGCAGCCTGTAGCCGGCGGTCTGCATGGGAAAGAGCAGCCACACCGCGAAACCGCCAACCAACGCCGCCGCCATGGTGACGACGAACGCAACGGCATGGAAGTTCGGCAGGATGAGATCATCGCGCTTTTCGAACAGGCGGTCCGACGCAAAACGCGTGAAAGCAAGTTGCAATGGGCCAGTCAGCACCAATGACAACGATATGAGGTATGTAACGGATACCTGAAACTGCTCGACCAGGGTGGTCGGCAGCACGAACGGCAGGCTCAGCACGCCGATCACAAGCATCCCGACGATCGACAGGATCCAGGGACCCGAACTGATCAGGCCTGCGTATGCATACGCCTGCATCAGCCCTAGCAACGTATTCCGCCGCAACATCTTGCGCAGTTCAAATCCAATTCCGGCCATACCCCCTCCTATTGCCCGGTGCGTGCCGGCGCGGGCGGCGTGCCCGCAAACCCGGACATCGCCTCGCCGTCGCCGTTATCAATGTCGGGCAGCGCAGTCAGCCGGCCGTACAGGCCGCGATACGCACCGATCATCTGTTCCTGAGCGTAGTAGTGCTCGACCCGCGCAATGCCGGCTTGCTGTGCCCGCTGCCAGTTCGGTTCCTCGAGCAGTTCAAGCGCCGCTAGTGCGAGCGCGCGCGGATCGGCGATCTGCACGACGCGGCCCGCCGCGCCGAGCGCTGCGTCCTCGCCTTCCAGCCCATAGATCAGTTGCCGGCAGGATCCCACGTCGGTCGTCACCGACGGCACGCCCGCCGCGAAACCTTCAAGTACGACGAGCGGCAGAGCCTCGGAAATCGAGCTCAATACCAGTACACCGCACTTGGGCAGCAGCTCGTCGATTTTCTGAAAGCCGAGAAACTTCACCTTGCCTTCGAGACCAAGGCTCTCGACCAGAGCCCGGCACTCCGCGGCATACGAGGGATCCTCGTCTTCAGGACCGGCAATCCACGCCTCGGCCTCGGGCATGTGCCTCACGACGGTGAGCATCGCCCGCACGAAGGTCTTGACGTCCTTGATTGGCACGACCCGCCCAATCAGACACAGCGTCTTTGGCACGCCCGGCGCGCGCTTGGTGCGCAGCGGCGCGAGCCGCGCGAGATCGACACCGTTCGGAACGCTCATCGTTTTTTCTTCGGCAGCGCCATCGAACACCTGACGCAGGCGATTGCCCTCGTAGAGCGCGACGATGTTCTCCGAGGCGTCGTAGCAGACGCGGCCGAGCGTTTCGAAATAGCGCACCCACAGGTCGCGGAAGTAGCCGATCTGCGAGACATCGCGTTCGAATATCGAGCGGTTGTCGCGAATCCACTGGCTCTGGAACAGATCGATCTTGCGTTCCTTTGTGTAGATGCCGTGTTCGGACACGAGCAGAGGCCGCCTGTGGCGATAGCGCGCCAGCGCGCCGAGAAAGCCCGCGTAGCCGGTGGACACGGTGTGGAATACACGCGCCTGCGGCAAGCCCTCGGCGATCTGCGCCAATTGCCAGAGCGGCTTGTGCATGATGCGCACCGTCCAGAAGTAATCGACGAACGACGGGTCCGTGCAGAACTGCCGGTACTGGTCGGTCAGATAGCGCCATGCTTCGTGCGAGTACATGAACGCATCCTCGCCCAGCGCGCCGCCGGGACGCAGATCGCGCAGCATATCCTTGAGCATGCGGCCGGCGGCGTTGCGCAAGGCGGGATTGCGCATATGCTCGTGCAGTTGCGCCGATCGCGCGAACGCCTCCGCGTCGCCACTCTGACGACGCACCTTTGGCGGCGGCGGGAAGTCGTAGAGATAGTGCGTTTCCAGATGCACCACGTTGGCCGGCAGCGCATAGGACATTTTCGGGTAGTCCTGCGGCCGGCTGCCGAGGAAGCACAGCGCGAAGGTGTATTCGGGAAAGGCGCGGATGATCTGGTTAACCCAGCTCGACACGCCCCCGCTCACGTAGGGAAAGGTGCCTTCGAGCAGCAGAACGATGTCGGCCGAAGGCGCGCGCGGGTGCGCTGCGGCGGTGCCGGCTGGGGCCGCACTCGCCGGAGAATTGGAAGGAACGGCGGGAAATGTCATGGAAGTCAGCGGACAGCAGAATCAGGATCGGAACGACCGGAAGGCGCAGCGGACAAGCCCCAGAAATCGAGCATGGGACGCATGGCCGCAGGCGCGCTTCGCATGTCCGCCTCCCCCACCAGCTCGCGCACGCGGGCATAGTCGCGCCGCAGATATTCGGCCTCCGCCAGATACGGCACGATGCGCTCGCGAGGAAAGCCGCAATCGACCGCGCGCTGCAGCATCGGCCCTGCGGCGTCGAGGTCGCGCCGGTCCAGCGCGAGCCGCCCCCGCAGACGCCAGAGCGACGCGTCGAGCGGTTCGGCCTCGAGTGCAGCGGCTGCATAGGCGTCGGCCTGTTCGGCGGCGTTGCGATAGACGTCGCCCGTGATCAGGTTCTGGTAGAGCAACTCGCTGTAGAGTTCGGCTAGCGCCTTGTTCACACGCGCACGGGCCTCGCCGGTCAAGGCGGGGCCGCCCTTGCCGTCGAGCTTCGTCCTCTCGGCGAGGATGCGGTTCGTCAGCTCTTTCTCCCGACCGTCGAGAATGCCGTACGCAAGCAGCCGGATATCGTCGAGCGGATCGGCAAGCATGTGGTGCAGCAGCGGCGACACCTTGCGCGCAGGCATCGCCTGCATCGCGAGCAGCGCGGTCATGCGCTGCGACGTCGACGCATCCGAGTTCTGCAACTCGGCTTTCAGGCGCGCTCCCCGGCCGTAGGACACCGCGATCAGCTCCGCGGCGAATTCCGGCTCGCGGCTGTGCTCGAACGGGAACTCGCGCCTTGCGTGCGGCATCATGGCCGCCAGCGCGAAGGCGCCGAGCGTGCAGGCAAGGCCGCCGAACGGCACTGCGAAATTCAGTATCCACAGATAGGCAAAGAGGGGCCTGCGCGGCATCCTGTAGCGTGGCGGAAACAGGCGCGCGCTCCCGGCCGCGATCAGCAGCGAGGCGAGCGCCAGCCATGCGAAGCACGCGAGCAGGAGATGCGTATTAGCCTGGCTCACCGACGCATCGACCGCGGGCGAATGCGGTACGCCTGCAAGCCCGGCCGCCGACGGGTCGACGGCCGAGCGTGCTGCCAGCACGACGCCCCAACCTTGCGCCATCGTCCCCGCGATAATCGCCAGCACAGCGGCCGCGCGCCCCGACAGCCGCTCGGCGCGGTTGGAGTCAGCTCTGACCATCGCACAGCCTCAACAAACGCCGCAATGCGCCGATGGGCTCGTCGCGCGGCACGGCGATCGCGTGAACTGCTACGTGCGCAGCTTCGAAGTCGACGCCAAACTGCCCGCGCAGATTGTCTTCGATCCGCAGCAAGTAGCCGTCGACCGCACCCTCTGCCGCGAGAGGCATCAACGTAAGCACGGTCAGGCGCCGCTCGTCGCGCCGCACCCACTGCGCGTCGAGCGCCCGGCGCGAGCGCAGGACATGCTGGAACAGGGTCTCGCGGCGCTCGCTATGTTCGAACACGAGCGCGACGAGGGCCGACGTTATACCCGTGTCGCGCGCGAGGCGCGCGAGCCGCGCGTAGTCCAGCGCGAACTCGTACGGACACGACGGAAACGCCTGCAGGATGTCGCGCGTAACGGCGGCGTGCCGCACGCCATCCGAATAGAAGTGGCACAACACGACCAGAAACTGCAGGTTGTCGCTGTTGAGCGCGAGGAACGGCATGCTGTGGACGACGAGCAGACCGATCGGCTGCTTGAGCGCGTCGACGAGTGGCACGCACACGACGTACGCCGACTGCGCCGCCGCCTGCTGCGTCACCGACGCCACGTGCGTGAGCGTGTGGGAATCAAGCGCTTCGCGTATCAGCGGATCGTCCGGGACGAACGGGAACGGTTCGCCGACCTGCGCCGCGGCCTCGGCGAGCGCCCCCTTACCGCGCCACGCATGAATGCTCGCGCGCTCGAACTGGCAAGCCTGCGCGGCCGCATTGAGAAACGATTGCGCCCCCCGCAGAGGCACGTCGCCCGTCTCCCCCGGATGAGAATCCTGCGCCAGTGTGAACTGGCGCAACTGGACGAGCGAATCGCGCAAGGTCGCGGGCCGGGACATCAGATCCTGCTCGAGCCGTTCGTGCGACAGGCGCAGCATGAACTGGTTGCGCGTGAGGATCGCGAGCCGCTCGGCCAGGTAGTCATGCGCCATCTGGCCTTGGCGCAGCCGGGTCCCCCAGATGTCGCCGAACTGCCCGCACAGGAGCGTCAACACGAAGCCGCCAAAGAAAAAGTGAATCGGAAACCGGCGCGCATTCGGTGAATCCATGAAGCCATGCCCAAGCGATAGCGGCATCGCGGGATCGACACCGGAATGCAGCAGGTACCACGCCGCTAGCAGGATCACGCCCGACGCCGCCCCGAGCAGGGTGCCGTCGCGCAGTGCCAGCAGCGCCGGCAGGATCCAGATCCAACCGAAGCCCGTCTGTATCAGCAATGGATCGTCCGGGACAAAAACGGCGCACAGGCCCACGGCGAGGCTCGTGGCGACGACAGTCTCGGCGAGCGCGATGGCGCGCCGCTTCATGTTGCCGCCTGGCGGCGCGATCCACCGTGCCCACCGTGGACCGCCACCGAGGTTGCGCCGTATCCGGGCTTTCTGGCGGGAAGGGGACGACGATTCGGCTGAAACGCTTCTATTCATGGTGATAGTCTACAAAGGCCACCTGTAGCGCGGCCGTTGATGGCGTCCGTCGAATCAATGGGCGAGTGGCTGGAGCAGGGAGCGTTCGAGTTTCTGCGCGACCCCCGCGACCGCATCGCGGCTCCAGCCGGTGCGGCTGCCGCTGCTGCTCCAGATGAGCTTGCCGGTCTCCACGTCGATGATCTCGAACGTCAGGGCGACCGCGGGCTCGCCGTCGACCCCCACCTTGTAGCGCCATTCATTGACCGAGCCCGTCAGGAGGTAGCGCGCGTTCTGCTTCTGCGCCCATGCGAGCACGGCCTGCTGCCGATCGGGCTTTGCCGGATCGAACAGCGTCTCGTCATCCGCCGAGGCCGGATAGCGCATCACATTCGAATAGCCATACGAGGTCATCAGCGTCTGAGCAATCGAGACTGCACGCTGGCCCGCCTGGGGCGTTTCCGTGTTGTTCGCGAGCGGCGCCATCGCGAGGCCGTCGGCTTTCGATAACGCCGGCGCCTCGCCGCTGCTGCGGTCGGTCACCGCGCAGCCGCCTAGCACCGTGCCCATTACACACATTGCCATGACGCCAGTCATCAGGCTCGTCGCAAAAAGGGGGCTGGCTTGCTTCATCCTGTTTCTCCGTTCGTACAACCCGAGTTCTAATACATCCATCGATACCGCACACCGGCTTCCTTGACGGACGTCGAATGCCCCGTCGACGCGCCCTGATACGCCGCATAGA
>Ga0335069_10012844_pt1 | contig 11775 bp, 13 predicted proteins | sample Lox_Sample_11_FD_206714 | JGI IMG/M metagenome (GOLD analysis project Ga0335069, IMG submission 206714) | Soil microbial communities from Loxahatchee National Wildlife Refuge, Florida, United States - Lox_Sample_1.1 | ecosystem: Environmental > Terrestrial > Soil > Wetlands | place: USA...
TACTTTTGCGGATTCTTTTTTTGGTTTTCATCCGTTGGGCTCCAATCCTCAAATTCGTTTCCCTGTTTTGTTCGTTGAGCCTAAATCGCAGTACGCAGACATGGACAGTACGACGGCCAAATTTTGGATCAAGATCACTTACGCGATTTATTGGTATGTAAGAGATGAAAAAGCGGATGATTGTGCGAAATTGTCCTCTTTTATAGCGGAAGCCTTGATAAAATTATTCTCTAACAATGCTTTGGGTGATATTGGGACGGCCAATCCACCATCCAACAAATTTAGGAACTACGCCAATCCGGGTGGGGGGCTTTATTGGTTGGAGGCGGTCATTAAATCTATCGACTGGAGCGTCAACTATCTTGATCCCGAGGTCAGCCCGGCCCTTCGTTACGAAAGATCCGGTCGGATGCTGGTGGAGATAAAAGACGTGATTTTAAAATAAGGAGGATACAAATATGCAAGTAGGAAGATTACGAACATGCGGGTTGGCTAAAGAGAGCGTTCTTGGAACGCTTCAAACGCCTCCGACGACATTTTTAAGGTTCATTCCACCGGAGTCTTTCTATCCGAAAGTCTCTCCGTTAATTTCAAAAGCGGTTGGAACAGTTCCCGATGTCAACATCAAACAGACGTTGGGGGTTGGGGAAGTCATGGGAATGAAAATACCTCTTGAACTTGAACCGGAAAACATCGGCCAGGTTTTACAGGCTTGTTTTGGATCGGATACGGCTGCCGAATCAGCCAGTTTCGTGATCCAAACGGGAGTTAACGACAAGATCAATTTCAAAGAAAGCGGCGGATCTCAACTGACCGGGACGATTGCAGCCGGGACCTACATCATGGGAACCACATCAGCAACAGCTTCGACCCTCTGCAAAGCTGTTAAGACGGCGATGGATGGGGCAGCTGGGGCGATTCATACCTATACCGTGACATATAGCTACACGACGAAAAAGGTGACAATTGCCGCTAGCACTGGAACCGTCCAAATTCTTTGGAGTACGGGGACTAACGCAGCAACGTCCGCACGAACGATTCTTGGATTTACTGCTGCTGACACGTCTGATTCGGCTTCCGTCACGTCCAATTCAACGACAACGGTTCCTCCTTTCACGCATACCTTTGTCCGCCAGGCGGCTACTCAACTTCCAACGTACAGCTGGTGGTTTGACAAGAATCCACTTTATCCGCAATTCGTCGGCTGCATGTTGGACAAAATGGACATCGACATCAAAGCCAAGGACATCGTTAAGATTGATTCTGATTGGACGGGTCTTTCCTATGACGCGACGGGAATCACTCAAACCCCGTCTTACAGTGGAGCCCGGCCTTTCACCTTCAACATGGCGACTGTGAATGTCGATGGATCTCCAGTTCTTGATTACGACAATATCAAGTTTGGAATCAAGAACATGGTTAAGGCAGATCATGCTTTGAGCGGTTCTATCTTCCCTGCCAAGATTTACAGTGAGGGAATGGACTTGGATATTTCGGCTGACTTATTTTTTGAGGACTCGACTCAATATAACAAGTTCCTGGCCGGAACAACGGCTCACCTTAATGTGGTCTTGACATCGGCAGACGACATTTCGGGAGCGGCAACGGGAACGAAGTATTCACTTACGATTGATGTTCCGCAATGGGTCTATCAATCGGCCAATCTTGTTATTCCGTCGGGAGTTCTCAAAATTCCATTTGCCGGTAAAGGGATGCTTGATTACGCCAGCACGGGCTATACGGTTCAGATGGTGTTGAAAAATTCAGTTTCAACGGCTTACTAAAAAAGGAGACATTCAATGCGACTGTTAAAACAGAGCAACGAACTAGAATACAAATGGCATGACGTGGTTTTTAAGATTCGCTCCAAAGCAACCACGGGCGACAAGCATAAGATTGTGGAAGCCGTTTCAGAGATGACGGAGCTTCGGAAAAACGGGTCTTTTAACACGGAAATCGTGAAGATTGCCCCCCTCCTTGTTTCTATGTTCGTCATCGGATGGTCGGGGGTTGTTGATGGGAATGGTGACGAGATTTCTTGGTCTCTTGAAAATCTTTACGCCCTTCCCTCGGACCCGAAGGAAGATATCGTCTTGACTCTTGGAACTTTCATCATGAACAACACCGACGCCATCATCGACAAGAACGCGACCGTTAAAAAAAAAGACTGACGGAGGTCACTGATTGGTTATTGGATGCGGGAACATTTACTTGCGAACTCCCCTACTGTCCGAAATCCGGGTTTCCCTGTTCTTTTTGCGAGATGCCCGAGCCCGATCAGAAGGCTCTCTATTACGTTGGTCTTTACGACAAATGCAAGTCAATGAAAGTTCTTCCGAAGGCCGGAGGGCTTTTTGATCAGGACGATGAGATCATGACGGCGTTCCATGTGATTGACGAGCGAATAGCCATTTACAAGCGAAACAAGGAATGGGAAATGCAGAGAAAATTAGAAATAGAGAGGATTCAATCCCTTGGCTGATAGCACAGATCTAAACGTTGTCATAAATGCTGTTGGTGGTGACGGAGCAGCCGCCGAAATCATGAAGGCGAACGACGCTCTTGTCCAGACCACAGAATCAAGTTCTCGTCTTCAGGGGAAGTTCCAACAAAGATTCCAGCATATTGGTCTCATGCTTTTTGCCGGAGACGCAGCGCGGGCGGCTGGTCTCGGAAGGGAAACCCGGATGGTTGTGAGCACCCTTAATTTGGCGTTGACAGAAGGGGCTGCTGCTGCTGGTTTATCGAGTACGGGCCTTCTTTTGATTGTTGCTGCCCTTGGTGCCTTGGCTGGTATCCTTGTCAAAGTTATTGGGCATCACAAAGATCATCTCGAACAACTCCAGAAATTGATACAAGCCAATGACACTCTATCAAAATCATACGGAGAAAATATCGCTGCCGTTAATAGTTATGCCGATAAATATGGAACGTTAAATAAATTTTTACTTGATTATCGGGATGCTCAAATTATTGCGAAAAAGGCCACTGACGATTTAACTGCTGCCCAGCATCTTCAAGTCATACAAGGTCTCAATCTTCAGATCGCAAAGATGAAAGAAACGATGGATGCAAATCAATCTCTTATTGACGAGATCGAAAAGGATCCAGAAGCGTTAAAAGTTCATTTTGGGTCAATGTCGAGATCGATGGTTGAAAATATCGATTCTTTGAAGGCCAAACAGGACGAGATGAAATTAAAGCTCGACCAAACTACGGCAAGTCTTAAACAGGAAGAAGGGGCGGTCGTAGCTCTACATCATGGCTATTCAAATCTTAAAGACATGATGTCTGATCTTGGTAAAACAACAGACAAGTCAAAAAAAAGTTTTTCAGATCTTAGTACCGAAGAACAGGCAGCCATGAAAAAAGCCGTCGATAATTGGAAAAGTTCTCATAAGGTCATGGTTGACGAAACCAGTAAACTTGAAAATACGTTTTCACAGGCAATGGCAAAAATGATTGTCACGGGCGAGAATTTCACCCAGGCCATGCACGATGCCTTCACAAAAATGGCTGAAGACATTATCGCCATGATTTTAAAGATGATTGAGGAGTGGATGGTTTTTCAGGCTTTAACAGGAATAGGGGGGATGCAGCCTGGAAGGGCTGGGGCCTTGTCTGGTTGGAACCCGTCAATTTTTGGGGCAACGGGATTTTCTGGACTTGTCGATAAGCCGACAATGTTTGTGGCTGGAGAAGCGGGACCGGAGAGTGTGAACATAACGCCGATGTCTCAAATGGGAGGATCGCAGGGAGGTGGTAGCGGTTCCTCGATTCAGATTGGGACGGTTCAGACCAATGTTTATGGAATCACCGACCCGGATGCGATTGCGGACCAGGTGGGGCTCAAAATTGTCGAACAAATCCGGGCCTTTGGACAGATTGATTTTTCGAGGGCGTTTTAATGGCATGGATCAACCCTTTTTTACTCGGGCGCCCTGGATACGAATACACCTTCGATGTGAACCCGGAAGCCATGCAGATCGATGAGCAACCGCTCCAAGTCCTTCAACGGAATTTGACCGGAGACATGAAGAAATCCGTTCTTCGTTCGAGCGTACCGATCATCCGTTTGAATTCGTCTTATCTCACACTCGATGATAGGAACCGATTTGCGTCCCTGGTGATGGTGACTGACACGTTTCTTTCGTTCCAATGCCGGGATGATTGGCGGGTTGTCGACGAGTACAACATTCCAATCTCCACAACACAGGTTGTCGTTCAGAAGAACAGCGCGACCCGCTTGTCGCAGGTTCTTGTCGGCCTTGGATTTTCAGGGATCATCACGGTTGAGAGTGTTTTGCGGGTTCCTGGTGCTCAAGCTGGGGTTGGATTCGGCAGTGGCGGATTCGGCGGTGGCGGATGGGCTGGCCCCGATTATTTTGGGACTGGAACTTACAACGACGCCACGCGAACCATCACGCTTCAAAATGCGCTCCCGAACGCCACCGATCCGGTTTACGTGACCTATCGATACAAGGGATGGTTGGTGAACATAGAAAAGTTCAGCCATTCGGTAAAAGGCGGATGGATTGATCGGTTCAATTACGATTTTCAATTGTCGGCAGCTTAGGAGGAAATCTTAAATGAAAAAAATACTTTTGACCTTGTTGGCTGTCGCAGGGCTTGCAATTGCAAGCTTAGCGGACACCTCGACTACACGAATTGGATTAACGAAGCCTGATATCGGATCGATCAACTGGGGCCCAAAGGTGAACGCTAACTATGACATTCTCGATGCAACAGTACCAGGTCTGGCTCAACCCAACACCTATTACAACTACAACCATTTCGAAGGGTCAACGACTATAACCTGGAACGACATGCGGTCTCAATTGTTCTCGGGTCCCTATTTCAATGTTCTTGACTATGGAGTCAAGACTGACAGCGTAACTTACGTCGACACTCTAGTGAATTCCATCATGAATTCAACTGTGCCGACGACGGGAGGAAATATATTTTTCCCTCCTGGGGATTACGCTGTTGGTCCTGGAGATGGCATAAATATCCTTAGAGATAATGTGAATCTCGTTTTCGCGCCCGGGGCATGGTTGCACAAATGGGGAAGCGGCGGGACGATTACTATCGGTAGACAACCATCGACGACCGTCAACCACGTCGGGATAATCGGAGCCAACATTACATCGACATCGACCGTTTATCCTAATGCCGGAATCGTCATAACGCCAGACGATACGAATGCCGTCAATTATCTTTTGATCGACAGGTTTTTTATCACGGGAATGTCCCAGTATGGAATCGAAGGCGGAGGAACGATCAATCATCTCTACGTGATGAATGGGGGCATATATAACAACGGGGCCTCGACAGAAAGCTGGGTTAGCCAGGCCTACGACGTTTTCCCGAGGTTTTATGGAACAGATTTTGTCGCTGACAATGTGTATTTCCAGCAATCATTTACGCCAGCCGCGTCCGCCGAAACGGATGCCTGCAAAATACAGGGATTTGATGGAGTCCGAGTTTCTAATTTAACAGCTGAAGGAGGAGGATCGAGTCTTGTAACTGGAGCGTCTCTTATTTTCTCGAACAATTCAAATCTTACCGCTTCAAACATCCATATCATTGGTCATGGCGGAACTGGAATGATCGTCACAACTTCAACATCCAATCCGAGTTCGATTATCGACGTTGTCACGACGAGCGGAACATTTGGGTCGAATCAGGCCTTTTATTTCGGAGGGGACGGAACGACGAACCTGACGATGAGCCATCTCGACACGGATCAAAGTTTTCAGGCGAACGCATCGACTCATACTAATTTCACATTGGAAGACAGCCGAATCGACGGAGGGTTTACCGTTTTTTCCGCCACCCTCACAAACAGCGTCGTCAGAAACGTCCGATCGAAAAGCGCGTTTCAGATAACGGGAGTCGAGAGCCAAGTGATCGGTTGCACATCTTACAAGAGATCCGGTTCGGCGGACGCCTTTTTCAGCAAGGGATCGTCGAACACCTATAAAGGAAACATCGCCATTCAACCGTCGGCCTATTGCTTCAGGACATCGGCCAGCTCGGACACATTCATAGACAATTATTGTCAGTCCCCGGCGGCGGGGGCCTATGTCATCGGTTCAGGATCGACGCGAACGGTGATCGAAAGTCCTCTCGGTCAGGCCGATATAACCGATTCTGGAACGAACACGATTCCGCCTTATATAAGTTCCGCTACGGCAACATCGGGAGGGATCGTTCCGACGAGCGCGGTATATTTTGACGTTATCTCAACCTTTACGCTGACGCCAGGAAATTGGGATATCTGGGGAACTTTCATGGTCAGCCAGAACGGGGCCACTTTTACCAGCACCGATATAGAGACCTGCATCGGAACTTCGCCGGGGAATTCGGCGGCAGGATGTTCAGACGGACAGAATTATCTTTATACGTCGGGCGTCGTGCCGACTACCTTTACCCATTTTTCCATGTCTCCAGTCCACAGCCATGTTTCGATCACGGCAGACACGAAGTATTACCTGAAGGGATATGTTTCAGTATTCACTGTTGGAAATCCAAAATTTCGAGGAAGCATATGGGCCACGAAAACTCCTTGAATCAATTAGGATAAAAATTTGATCTCTGTTCCAGCTCGGTTTACATCAGCTCTTAGAGGTGACGGAAATTATCCGGTCGCCCAGGTTTCATTGGTACTCGGAAATTATTTTTCAAACGCCATTTACGGATCGACGGTTAGTGCGTCGTCAACAGATGGAAGCGGGAATTATCCAGCCGCAGGAGCCATCGACGGAGATCGAACCGAAATAAATGTTGGTGCCGCCTCGGGAGCTGACAACGGTGTAGGGAAATCGTCCTGGCGATCTGCCACGGCTCCCAGTGTCACCCCACAGACACTCACTATCGACATGGGTTCGTCGAGAACGATCAACCGGATCAAGCTTTACCATCTCGCCAGCCACGGCCTTAAATCCTACAAGCTTGAATCTTCACCGGACAACTCTGCTTGGACTTTGATCGCCAAGACCGCTGACCAGGGTGGAACCATCGTCACAACCAACCAACTGGACACCATCAACTTTACAGACACCGTCTGTCGGTATGTTCGTTTGACGATTGCGGACACTGTCGTTGTGGCCGATAAAGCCAACGTCGTGGAAATCGAGGCCTACCGGGTCATTGATGTTTCGGATCGAGTCAAAATGGTCCAACTTCCGAGAAAACGGGATTATAAATTCACGAATCCTCTCGCCGCCGGTGCCTCCGTCAGCTTCGTCAATAATGACCGGTTTTTCTCTTTTGATTACGTTCCAATAGCATCCGAAATATCCTCTGGATTCGTAAACAGTGAATTGGCCCCTGGAGTCGGCATCGAAATAAAAACGGGATTCGCTTACGGAGGCGGAGTCCAAGATGTCGTGACGAACTTTATTGGGTTGGTGGACAGGATGACGGTGGACCCGGCCAAAAGACTGGTTACTTTCACTGCTCGCGATCGGACGAAAGTTCTAATCAATCAGATCGCTTCGAGTGGTTTAAAAACATCCATAGATATCGCTTCGGCCATCCAGTATTTGTTGAACCTGGCCAACATTTCCAATTGGGAGATGAGCCTCGACACCACGACGATTGTCTTGGATTATTTCTTCACGATCGACGAGTCTCTTTTGACTTCTATCCAAACCTTGGTTGAGGCCGCCGGTGACGCTCTCTTTTGGTTTGATGAAAACGGCATCGCTACGTTCCGGTATTATCTTCAGAACACACCCTTATCTCATACCGATGGTTCCAGTTCTGATTTCGCGTCCGGAACGGAAACCAATATTTTCTATGGTGGCGGGGAACTTCAACGGGAGTGGTTTTTGATCGATGATTTTTCCGACGGAGAATACGATTCAAACCCGGCCTGGCTTGTTTCCAATGGCTACACCGGATCCACGATTTGGTATCCCGATGGAAATTTTCAGGTCAATAGCCAAAATCATTCAATTGATTTTTCCGAGAGCGGCGGGGCTCAATTACACGCAACGTTATCGAATGGGGATTATATAGCGAACGGTTTGTGTGATCAGATCAAAGCTAAATTGGAAGGCACCGTCGGAGCCATTCATACCTACACGGTCAACTACAATCCGATCACACGAAAAATAACAATCACGCCGAACACGGGGACCATTCAGATATTTTGGTCGTCAGGTACGAACAACGCAACGGGTGCGTACAACCTCATGGGATTTGATAAGACCGACACGGCGGATTCGGCCAGTCTCACATCGAGCCATCAAGCGGCCAACAACTGGTCGGTCAACTCCAACGCACTCCGCTATACTCAACAGCCGAATCAATCCGAAGCTGGTGTGGCCAAGCAAGGTGGTGTTACAACCGCAAGTGGAACCTGGAAATTTGATGTTCGTCTCATCGGAAACACCGTTGATTGCTACATCAACCCAATCGCCCATACCTACATCCCCGATATCGGGATCCCGCCGTTCACGTTCAAGCCGTTCAATTACGAAGGATATGGGATTCGCATTTTCAAATCAGGCGGGACCATCACAGTGACGCTTATAAAAAGATCCGCCGGCGTGGCCACGGTTCTCGGGACCTCGTCTTTCACTGCCGACAACAACTACCATGGATTTCGATTCAGCCGGGACGATTCAACTGGGGACATGGTTGTTACGCTTGACGGTGCTCCTATCACCGCGAATGATCCGCAACAGATCACCAACTCCGGTTTGTGGATTGTTGCCGAATCGGATTCGGAAGGCGGTTCAACCCAGGATTTCACCAACGTTCAGTACACGCCGAACGTAAACGATGCCAGTTCCTACACGGGAGTCGTCGCTACTTTCATTTCCCAAACGATTGATCAGGGTGCCTCCATCAGTTCCGAAGGGTTGTTCGCGTCCGCCTACGTTCTTCCGGTCGGAACATCCTTGACCTTTGAGACATCAACCAGTCCAAATGGATCCACATGGGATCCCTGGGTCACAGCCACGCCGGGTTCGCCGATCGCATCAACCACTCGTCGGTACATTCGATATCGAATCACGTTCCATTGTCCGATTGACGATGGGCTTCACAACGCCAACATCACCACACCGTTGGTTGTCTCGGTCACAATTAGTTGGTTTGGTGGGAGTGGGAGCCCTAAATACCCATCATCAGTTTCTTTCACGTTCACGGACGAAGATATTTTGATGGATATTCAACAAGATTTATCGGACCAAGTTGGAGGGGATAGTTCCATCATCAACCACGCTGTTGTTTCCGCGGCCCCGCTTGTTCTTACCGGAAACGATATCGACATCCAATGGGAAGGGACGACCGGAACCCCATTGGCCCCGATCTCGGCCAGCAACAAACTAGTTGTCACGAATGGAAGCACGCTGACTTACCGCGTCGCTCTTAACAGCGGTATGGATACGTCTCGGATGAGCGGTGCCAATCCAGCGTCCGCGGTTGTCACTTTTTCCGATGGAGCATCTGGGTCATGGGTGATTTCACGGATCAACCCGAGTCGGCCAGTTCTTGTCATCACCATCACCAATTCCGGAACGATTTCCCTTCTCCAATTGCAGGGGAAGATTTTTAACAACACTCAATTTTTTAACGATCAAGAAGTTTCCGACGATGCCTCGATAGAGAAAAACGGGGAACGATTGGATTCGGTTTCAAACCAGTACATTATTTCGGCGGCTTTTGCGGCCATCATCGCCCAGCGGCTCGTCGATAATTCCAAAGACGCTTTCTCTTACATATCCAGATGCAAAGTCCGTCCGGCGTTGAACATTCAGGTGGGCGACCGTGTGACCGTTCAAGAGAAGAATACCGGACTTGCTCACGACTATCTTACGGTCGGATTCACGCATACCATTCAGGCTGATCTTCAAAATGCGCAAGCCGAATCGGAATTAAACTTGATTCAGATTCCAGTTTAGGAGGGATCTATATGGACAAAGAAATTCGTTTGGCGAAACTCATGGATGCCATCTGTGAGAACTTTATGAAAGCCGTCAACAGTGGAAGAATTTTGACGGTCATGGCCATATCTGTATTGTGAGGCCGGGCCAAATGCAGTATTCGGGCCACTGGAACAAATCCGTTCCCCGCGTCGCTAATGTCGGAAAAGACGTTTTCATCGACAAGACCTGCGCTTATGCTTTCGAAAAAGAACCGGATTATTATGTCTGGAAACCGAGCTTCAAGGAGATTGCATGAGCGAACACGAACGAAAGAGACTGGATGACGTTAAGATCTTTTCCCTGATAAAAATAGTCGGCCCGTTTGTTTTGGCCGTTTCAGGGCTTATCGGAGGGTATTACGTCATGGCGGCCAATGTGAAAGAAGACCACGTTTCCGTCAAAGACCATGAGAAGCGAATCACGGTTTTGGAAACGGAATTAAAAAACTCTCTTGATTCAATAAACGGAAGCTTAAAAGACATCAAGGAAACCCAAGGCCGTCTATGGCAACGGATTAAATAGTGTGTTTTTTCAAATGCTGGAAACTAATAAAGGAGCTTAAAAAGATGGCCAACAATATTGCGGATGCGGTTTCAAAAGTAAACGAGTTGTCGAATAAGGTCAACGATCTTCTGACTTCTATGACGGCGGCAAACAGCCGATTTGAGGCTAAGCTGGCTTCTTTGCAGGCCCAAATCGATGCTTTAACCGCCCAGGTCGCGTCGGGATCGGATACGACGCCCATCATCGACGCGATCACTCCCATCGAGCAAGCGGTTGATAATGCGAAAGCGGCTGAAGATATTTCTGGCGTGTAGTTTACTCGCGTCTTCATCGTGGGCGATCAGTAAAACGTCTCCCGCATCGCCGGTAAGTGTTTTAAGGTTTGAAGCGTTCACCGACGGATTTAAAAACGCGTATTCGACTTACAGCGTACAAATGGACACCTGGGACGTTGTGGCGGACTCTTATACTTGGGTTCCATCGAATCAAGTGGTCACGGGTTGGGTAACGGACACCTCCACAATTCCTTGGACGGTCAAGGAAGCGTCGTGGTCGATTTCCGATTACACGGCTCTGATTTCGGAGCAAGCGCGAAGGCAAGTTTTCGATTCGATCCTGGACAAAGACGAAGAATTGTGGTTGGTGTGGCCCGACACGAACCCGCCCCTGGGATGGAGCGGATGGTGCCATCAAGGAAGTACCTGGGTTCCGTGTCCCTAGCCAAATCAATCGAGGAAATTGAGGCCCGGATAGAAAAAAGAAGGCTCAATAAAAAGAGGTACGACAAGCGAAGCTATCCGAGGTTCAAAGAGAGAAAGAAAGCGGCTTTTAAAAAGTGGTACCAAAAAAATAGACTTCAGAGATTAAAGGAGAAAATAATGAAGAAGATCATACTTGCGGTTCTGTTTGTGTTCGCTGTCCCCTGCCTAAGTCACGCCGATTCAATCTTGGACCGCCTTTACGGTGGGTTCGTTGGTCGAGCAAAGTTTGCTATGGAATCAACGACATCTGGTAAAAGCCAAGGCGAATTCCTGGTGAACTACGTTGAGATCGGGAAAACTCAAGATCAACCGATTGCCGCCATTGATGCTGGCATATTGGGAACTGTGTTGCCTGATAGCGGCCATTTTCAAGCGGCTGATTTCACGACTGGAGGAAAACTCCATCTTTCGCCCATCATCAAGTCTTTCGTTCCGCTCCCTGCTGAATGGGCGTTTCTGGCCGAACTCGAATTGGATGCTCGTGGATCATACAACTGGCGCGAACATCATCCCTATTGGGGACTTGTGGCCGCAATTCCGTTTCGTTAAACAAAATTTTTACGGACGGA
>Ga0335069_10012845_pt1 | contig 11775 bp, 6 predicted proteins | sample Lox_Sample_11_FD_206714 | JGI IMG/M metagenome (GOLD analysis project Ga0335069, IMG submission 206714) | Soil microbial communities from Loxahatchee National Wildlife Refuge, Florida, United States - Lox_Sample_1.1 | ecosystem: Environmental > Terrestrial > Soil > Wetlands | place: USA: Florida...
TCGTATACCCCGTTCACGCTGTTTTCCCTCGCCGCAGGCTACCGGTTCGAGATCGTGCGTGTCGACAGCTGGAACTACCTTGTGGCAGCGGGAGACAACGCGTTCCTGTCACTCACGTGTCACCTGTGAGGCAGTGATGCCCCGGACCGGCGTATGCGCGCTCATTCTCCCGGCAATCCTCGCCGGCGGCTGCACGAACCTGGTGGCTCCCGACGCACCGGCCAGGGATACCATGGCGGACTTTGAGTCCGCCTGGCAGACAGTCAACGGGGTCTATCCCTATTTTGCGTTCAAGCGGATCAACTGGGACAGCATCCACACGGTGTACCGCCCCCGCGCCCTTGCGGCGAAGGGCGACGAGATCACTGACGTGATCTTCAACATGCTGGCTGAGCTGCGGGACGGCCACGTGAGCATCGAGACCCCGGGGGGCTCACTGATGACCACGTACCATCCGCCGCGCTCTGAACGGGACAGGTACAGGTACAGTCCCGGTGTCGTGCGGAATTACTTCGACAGGGAACTGAGGCTCGCCGGCAACCAGCGGGTCGAGTACGGGGTCCTGCCGGGGAACATCGGTTACATATACGTCGCCACGCTGGCGAAGGAGGAGCCTGTCCTCGACGGGTTTGACGAGGCGCTCGCGTACCTGCGCTCGACGAGGGCCCTCATACTCGATGTGCGGCATAACGGCGGCGGGACAGACTACAACTCGATGGGGATCATCGGGAGACTGGTGACCGCCCCGATTGACGGGCTGCCCTACAGATCTGCCGACGGAACGCTTTACCAGGGAAGCCCTATTGCTCCGCGCGGCCCTTTTCAGTACACTAACCGGGTTGTGCTGCTGATCGACGGGGTGTGTTTCAGCGCATGCGAGGACTTCGCCGCAATGGCAGAACACGTTCCGACCGTGACCGCCGTCGGCGACACGACCGCGGGAGGATCCGGCGCACCGGAGCTGTTCACCCTGCCGAGCGGGTGGAGGATCAACGTCTCGACGAAGTTTATTCCCCGTTATGACGGACAGCCGATTGAATGGAACGGGATCGTCCCCGACGTGAGGGTGGTCAACCCTGAAGCCGACATTCGCGCGGGACGCGACAGGCAACTCGAAGCCGCAATCCAGCAACTGGGAGGATGACTGCCATGGACACCGGGAACAACGAATTTGTCTGCCCGACCTGCGGCGCGGACGTGATCCGCACGCAAAGCACGTGTCCCGCGTGCGGCAATCCGCTGGAGTGGGAAGGCGTGGAGCCGGCGCCACCGGAGGGGCCTCCGGCGGCATCGCGGGCACCCGACGTACGCCCGATGGGGCTGGGGGATATCTTCGACAGAACGTTCAGGATGTTCGGGACCGTCTTCACACGCGCGATCGTGATACTCCTCATCCTCTTCCTCCCGGCTTCGCTCATCCTCATGATCGGAGCCGGTCAATTCTACGGCTCGATCGGCGAACTCCTTCCCGCCGCCGGGAGCGGCGAGGCGCCCGGACCGGAACAGTCGCTGGCGCTCCTCGCTTCGCTGGGGATGTTCGGCCTCTCGTTCGTGCTCGCATACATCGCCGTCGTCATCGGCGAGATCGCCATGACCATTCTCGTTGCGGGCGAGTTTCACGGAACGCGCGTCGAGTGGAAGGAAGCATTCGCAAAGGCCGCCGGCATCCGGATGCTCCGCGGCGTCGCCGTCATGCTCCTGCAGGGCATCGTCTACGCCGCACTCCTCGTCGTCCCCGCGGTATTGTTCGCCGTGGCGGGAGGAGGCCTCGGGGCCGTCATCCTCAGCGTCCTCACCGCGCTCGTCGCCGTGCTGTTCCTGTTCATCCGCTGGGCGTTTGCTCTCACGGCTGTGGGATGCGAGGACACGGGAGTCGCGACATCGATGCGCAGGAGCTGGCTCCTCGTCCGGAACGGGTGGTGGCGGGTCTTCGGCATACTGTTCCTCATGGCACTCCTGGTCGGATTCGCCACGATGGTCGTTACGACGCCGATCTCCCTTGTTGCCTTCTGGGATTTCTACAGGGAGTATTTCAAGATGCTCGGTGCAGCCGGCACGGGCACGCCCGATCCCACGATGATGGCAAAGGCGATGTCGACCATGGGACCCGGTCTCGGGCTCTCGATGGGGCTGAATCTGATGCTCTCGACGCTGACGAGGCCGGTCTACGCGACAGTGCTCTTTTTTGACCTGCGCGCCCGCAGGGGGGAATTTGTGCGTGGAGCCTGAGGAACCAGCCGGGACGGCGGCCCGGGGAGGGCAGCCCGAGACGACACTCGACGGGACGTGGGAACGGGGGGGACGCAGCTCAGGATCGGCCGCCATCGCCGGGCTGCTCGGCGTGGGCATCCTCTATTTTTACGGCCAGTCGTTCTTTCTGTCGTTTGCCGTTCTGCTTTCCGCCGCAACGCGTCACGTTGTTGCGGACAGCGATGCGCTTCTGCCCAAAATGGCGCAGATGCTGGAGCTGATGAAGTACCCGGTGCGCGCATCGCTCATCCTCTCGCAGTTCCTCCTGATGCTCCTCCCCACGCTCTGGATCGTCCGGCGATGGCACTCGTCAGGGGTGCGGGCCTACGTCAGGTTCAGCCCGTGTTCCGGCGCGGAGATCGCGCTGGCCTGTGCAGCGGTCCTGCTCTTCTTCCCGGCAAACGCGTTCCTCTCGCAGATCCTCGTCAGGGAACTGAATATCCCCCCGATGCTCCTGAAAGCCAACGAAACGCTCTTCAGGGCTGACAGCGCTCCCGAGCTCCTGTTCGTCATCGCGGCCGTCGCGCTCACACCCGCGATCTGCGAGGAAACGCTCTTCCGGGGCTACGTGCAGAGGACTCTTGAGCGCACGATAGGGGCGAAGAGCGTCATTGCCACCGGCGTGGTCTTCGGTCTCTACCACCTGCAGCCCCTCGGGCTTCTCAACCTCTCGCTGCTGGGCCTCGTGTTCGGCTATTTCTTTTTCGCGAGCCGGAGCCTCTTTCCGGGGATGGTTGCCCACTTCACGAACAACCTCGTCGCGGTCCTCTGGCTGTACGCCGAAGAGAGCCCGCAGGCAGCCTCACTGACGGCCCGGCATCATCTCTTCCCGGCACTGGTGTTGGTGGCCACGCCTCTCTCCGCGCTGGCGGTCTACGGGTTTGCAATGGTAAGCAGGAGGAGGATTGCCGGAGAAGAGATGTCACGGGCGCTCACCGACTGAGCGGGTGCAGCCGGCTCTACGGCATGAGACCCTGAGACTGGAGCTGATGCACCGCGACCTGAGAGCCGAGTGCGGCTGCTCTCCTGAGATAGATGAGGCCGGCGGGATCTGAGGGGGATTTCCTGAGCAGCGCAGCCGCGGCGACATAGTACGCCTCAGCGTACGCCGGACGGAGCGCGATCGCCGAGCGCGCGAACAGGAGTGCGTTCTCCATGTCCCCCGTCCTGTAGCAGAGGTCCGCCAGGCAGAGCGTCGCAAAGGGATCTCCCGGAGCCCTGGCCAGGGCGGCTTCAAGCAGCCGCGCCGCCTCCCCGTAGCGCTTCTGTGAAATGCGCATATGGCCGAGCCGCTCCAGCGCAATCGGGTTTCCGGGCTGGAGCGTGAGAGATTCCTGGAACGCCGTCTCGGCCCGGGCGGTATCCCCCGCTCCTTCCCACGCCGCCCCGAGCGCGCTGTAGGCTTCCGCGTAGCCCGGCTTCAGCATGACAGCCTTCTCCAGCTGCGCAATCGACTCTCCGTACGCCCCCCTGTCATAGAGCGTGAGACCGAGGTCCAGCCTCGCCACCGGCTGATCCGGTGAGACGCGCACGGCCTGGCGCCACATTGTCTCCGCGTCGCGCCACGATCCTATCCCCTCTTCTGTGAGAACCGCCAGTACCACAATGATGACGCACGCAACTCCCCCGATGAGCATCCGCCGGAGCGCCGGATTCGCGCGCGATCGAGACCACGCAAGGCCGAAGGCATGACCTGCAAGTATTACCGGCGCGGGTGAGGCGACATACGAATATCTGTTCGCTATCGCCTGTATCGAGCTCGGGACGATGCCGAGAACGGGGATCAGCGTCAGCGTGAATATGCCGAGTGCAACAGCAGGCGACGGCTTCCCCCGGAAGGCAAGGAGAGCCGCAGCGCCGAGGCAGAGGAGGCCGGCCGATGCGCCCGCCGCCAGCGGAAATCCCGTGGGCACCTCGTAGACGACGCTCATACCCGCCGGCCAGACCGTTTTTACGATGTAGAACCAGAGCGTGTACCCCGGCAGAAACACCGTGGGCTCGGCGCCGAGGAGGTTGGGGGCACGGGAGGACGCAGAAGCCATGAAGGACGCCACACCGGCCGCCGCGGCCAGCACAAAATACGGAAAGGCGCGGAGCAGCGTGGAAGCCCACCCGAACGGCTGCCTCCTGCGGCTGGCCTCCAGGAGATCGAGCCCGACAACCAGGAACGGCCACGTGAGGACCGCCGACTTGGCCAGCAGTGCAAGCGCGAAGAGGATGACCGAAGCGGCATACCGCCAGGCGCTTCCGTTCCCCACACGGTAGCGGTAGTAGAGAAGGAGTGACGGGAATGCGAACGCGGCACAGAGGAGCTCTTTCCGGCTGGAGGCGCAGGCCACGGACTCCACGCGGAGGGGATGCCAGGAAAAGAGGAGAGCCGCCACCAGCGCCGATGCCAGGTCGGACAGTCCGTGTCGTCCCTCCGGGCTGCCCTCACCCGCCCTGAAATCCTTCCACGTCCGGATGTACCGGACCGCCTCCAGCGCAATCAGGAATACGATGCACGTGTTGAACACGTGCACGATGATGCCGGTCAGGTGATGACCCCTCGGATCGAGCCCCCAGAGCGCGAAGTCGATCGCGTGGGAGAGGAGCGCCAGCGGCGTGTAGGAGGTGAAGTAGAACCCGGAGAACATCCGCGCCACCGTCGCAAACGACAGGGGCGCAATCAACGGGTTGTTGAGGATGTAGGAGTCGTCATCCCAGCCCACAAAATCGTTTCCCAGGACACGGCTGAAGACGATAAATGTGCCCGCGGCCAGCACCAGGCAGGCCAGGAGCGTCTGCTGTGCCGCTGTGAGGCGCGGGGACGGCCGGTCGGTCATCGCCTGGCACCGCGTGTCATAGGGCCGGCGTCACCGGTGCGACCAGTGCGCCGTGAGAAATCGGAGCGGGTCGTAGAAATATCTCTCCAGGTCGGCTTGTGTGTAGCACAGGAGCGTGTATGACGAACATCTGTTCCCGGGATGCGTCGCGTCCGGTTTTAGCGGGAAAGGTCTGGCCTTCAGTATCTCAAAATGCAGATGATCGAACTGCCAGCCGTATCTCCGGAGCTCGTCCCTGTTCATGAACCGCGCGATGGGGACCATGGGGTCGACCAGCGCTGAATCGCCGACACAGATCCCGGCGATATGCTCGTAGACGGTCCAGATCTTCTCTCCCGCGATGTCGTGCTCGACGATCAGGTGCGCGTACGGACCGTCCGTGCGCTTGCAGATCACCAGACCGGCGGCCATGGGATACACGGGCTCGTCGTCGTAGTTCCTGCGCGGGCGGCGGATGTCGATCGCGGTATGGAGGTGTCCGGGAACAGAGGGACGGGGTTTCCTGGGCGCGCCGAACCCGCCGATATCTGTGAGGACGATCGAGCCGGCGGAGTGCCGGTCCGGCGCGCCGGTGGGAAGAAAGACATCGACCCCGCGGTCGCCGGGACCGCCCATGAACATGAGCGCCAGGATCATCCCGGTCACGGCATCTCCTACTCGACGTTGATCACTACGGGCGAGCTCGTGACAATGGCTTCACCCTTTCGGCCGACGAGCTGGAAGCGGAACACGCCCTTCTGCAGGCACCACTCGACCCCGGAGGGGCCGAAGGGAATCTCTTCCCCTCCGTTGACCCGGAGGACAACGGCATTCAGGCCCCGGGGGACAAACCCGGCGATTGTGATCTTCTGGTACTCTCTCCGGAGGATCGGATCGATCTTGAAGTATTCCCCGCCGCAGGGCGAGACAATCGAAAGCCGGTCAACTGCACCGCCGGCGTCCGCGCCGGGTGCCCGTCGGGCGCCGGGAGGCGGGGCGGGTATCCGATCGCTTACAGCCCAGAACCTGTACTCGTCGGGAAATATCTCGAACGTTTCCCGCCGCTCCCGCCCGTCAGGCCCGCGGACGATGTATTCCCGGTGGACATCGCATCGGGACACGGGTGCCTTTCCGTCTATAAACCATTCCGTGATCGTCTTCCGGCATGCGGGCCCGGGGATCTTTCCGGAACGGGCACACACAGGTCGCTCGATGACGCCCGGGGGGACGGGAAAGTCCTCCGGCGGCTGGCCGTAGGGAAGCGTGTGGAGAAACGTCATGATGTCCGTGAATATGGGTCCTGCCCCGCTCACGCCGGAGACGCCCCGCATCTGCTTGCCGTCGAAGTTCCCGACCCACACGCCCACCGTGAACCGGGTCGTGTAGCCGACAGTCCAGTTATCCCGGTAGTCTTTGGTCGTCCCGGTCTTGACCGCGCACTGGAACGGGAACCGGAAATTGATGCCGAACGCCGGGCGGCGGGCAACGCCGTCCTTCAAAATGTCCGTGACCAGGTACACCGCGCGCTCGTCATAGACGCGGCGGGGCGCCGCTTCTCCTCCGGCCGGGGAGAGGAGCTTCCAGGGGCGCCACATGCCGCCGTTGGCAAGCAACATGTACGCAGTCGTGAGCTCAAGAAGCGAGACGTCCGCGTTTCCGAGCGTGAGGCCGTATCCGTAGAATTCCGGATCCTCGTCGAGCCCGGAGAACCCGATGTCGCGCAGTTTCTGGAGGAACACAGTTTTCCCGAGCACCTGGAGCGTCCGGACAGCGGGCACGTTGTACGAGCAGGCAAGCGCCGTCCTGATCCGGACCGGACCGTGGAACCGCCGGTCGTAGTTTTCCGGCACGTAGTCGCCGTGGTGCTCGGGAATGGCCGTAGGGATATCCGCAACCAGCGTCGCCGGCGTGAGCCCATGCTCCATCGCCAGCGCGTACATGAACGGCTTGATGGATGACCCGGGCTGGCGGCGCGCGGTGACGCCGTTCACCTGTCCGTTGTGCGTCGAATCGAAGAAGTTTGCGGAGCCCACCAGCGCACGGATCTCCCCCGTCCGGTTGTCCATCACGACCGCCGCAGCGTTGTGGACGTTCCGCGCGAGAAGCTGGTTCAGGTGCCCCCGCATGATCCACTGGATCGCCTCCTGGAGGGGCTCGTCGATCGTCGTCGTCACAGTCCCCCGCGCCGCGGAATCGCCCATCGCTTCCACCATCGCGGCAACGTGCGGCGCCATGAAGCGGGACTCGGGAGGGATAATCTGTACGGGCTGTGCGACGGCGCGTGCATAGTCGTCGGCACTGATAGCTCCCTGTTGGAGGAGTCGCCGGAGCACGGCCTTCTGTCGCGCGAGTGCGCCGGCGGGCCCGCGCCGGGGGTTCAGCACCGTCGGCGCGTTCGGGAGCGCGGCAAGAAACGCGGCTTCAGCGAGCGACACGTCGGAGGCGGGCTTGCCGAGGTACCAGCGGGAGGCGGCCTCGACGCCGAAGAGCTGATTTCCGTACGGAGCCCGGTTCAGGTACTGCTCGAGGATCTCCTCCTTGCTGAGCGTCCGTTCCAGCCGGAGCGCGTCCCACATCTCCAGGAGCTTCGCCCCGACAGTGCGCTGCCTGTGGTACACGTTCCGTACGACCTGTTGCGTGAGCGTCGAGCCGCCCGAACGGAACCGCACCGCACGGAGATCGTCCCAGCACGCCCGGGCAACGGCGATCGGATCGATGCCCGGGTGGAGCATGAATCTCCGGTCCTCGACGGCCACCGTGGCCATCCGGAGCGCGGGAGCGATCGCGGAAAGCTCCTTCCACTCCCCACGGCCTTCCTGGTCATTCGGGAACTCGCGCAGGACGATGCCGTGCCTGTCGAGGATGCGGAGCGACTGGACGGACCAGCGCTCAAAATCCCCGCGGGGAAGGGGGACGAACGTCGCAGCGACGGCCGCAAGCACGGACACCGCGGCAGCCATCCCGAGCCATCGCACCAAACGCCTGTTCACCGCACGGCCCCCTTTGCCCGCATCATCCGCGAACCCTTCCGCGCCCGTCATGACCGCTCCAGGTCATCGCACGCCGACCGCCTTTGACGCGGTCTGGCCGAACACCTCCGGCTCATACATCCCCTCCGCCCGCGTCGCCGGCATGCTGAAGATGCCGGTGCGCGTCGCCTGCACAAGATACGTGTATGTGTGCGCGCCAGGCGTGAAGTAGTCGGCGAACAGGAGGACGTGATCGTCGTATTTCTCGACATGATGGAACGCCTCCTCGTACCACTCCTCGTTCCGCTCTCCCTCGCTGCCGGCGAGGCTGGCGGCCGTGGTCTGGAACGACGTATTCACGACCTCATAGCCTGCGGGAACAGGGTCATCCACGACTACGAAGTGGCGGTACTGCCTGCTTGACACCGTGAGCGTCACTTTGAGCATCGCGCCGGATGCCACCGTGTCCGCGGCCGTGCCTGCGAGCGTCTCGACAGTTTTCACCACCGAGAACCCCTCCTCCTTCGCCACGGTCTCTCCCGTGGGGTAGTAGTTCATCCTGATGCCGTAATAGAGCCGCCCCGGCCCGGTTTTCGTCAGGTCGATCGCATACTCCTTCCCCCCCTGGAGTTCGCTCATCGGAACAGTCGCCTTCGCCACGCGGAACGAGCGTCCCTTGAACAGCTCGTCGAGGATGGATCTTCCTTCCATGACGACCTTTGCACGGAAATCCGGCTCTTCCTTCTCATATGCGCGCAGGTACGTGGCCAGCGCGTCCACCACGTAGATGTTTTCCTGCGTCGTCCGCCAGCAGCCCAATTTCTGCTGGTCGATCAGCCACCGAACGACCTTCGGGATGAGCGGGCTCTCGGGTTGTGTTTCGACGAGCGCCTGCATGATGAGCGCCGTGGTGCGCGTGTTCGAGTCCCAGCACCACCAGAGATCGTAGTCCGAGCGCTCCTCGAAGTGAGCGGACGTTGGCGCGATCTTCACCATGTTCGAGAGCTCGCGCACCAGCTCCTCCTGCATCGCCGCGTTGCCGCCCCCGGCGTGCAGCGCCTTGAGCAGGTACGCCTTCGGGAAGAGCGGCATGTCACCGCGCTCCCCGTAGAGATTCTCCATGTAGCCGAAATCCGGCTGCCCGTTGAGCGCCAGCGTGTAGAGTATGAGCGCCCACGTGCATTGCCTGTAGTATTTCGAGTTCCACCACTCATCCTGTATCTCGCCGTGCAGGACGCGGTGGATGTAGTCCAGCCCCGTATCGAAGCAGTGCTTGTCGACCTGGTAGCCGTTTCGCCGCGCCTCGACGAGCGTGAACATGGCATAGGCCGAAAGATATGACCACGTCCGCTCCTCGTTTTTCCAGTAAGAGAACCCGCCGTTGGTCCGCTGGAAGAGGGGGATCTCGTCCAGCGTCTTCATCACCACCTCGCGGTAGTCCTTCCCGGTGAGAACGTCGAATTTGAACGCATCCACGAGATCCTTCGCCAGGATCATCGGGAGAACGGCGGAGGAGCGCTGTTCGAGGCAGCCGTACGGATAATGGAAGAGGTACGAAATCCCCCCCGAAAGGCCGACCATCGCCGTGGAGGCGGACGTGAACTCCACGTCGCCTATGTCGTGGTACGCTTCGGCCGGCGGGACGATGTGCTCCACCCTGGCCGAATCCGGAAGGGATTCATAGAGTGCGACGGTCTCTTTGAGGCGCGGCGCACTCACGGGGATCGTCCACTGGAGTCCGTCGTGGTTCTCTGCCGTCTTCGCACGGAAGACGAACTTCGCCGTGCCGATCTTCTCCGCCGTAAACGCGAAGAGCACCTCTTTTGCCTGGCCCGGCTGAAGCGTGTGGTGCGTGGTGTCCTCGTTGCTCCACTTCAGGCCGGACACCTGCGTGAAAAGCTCGACCTGCTGCGGGGCGTCCGTGTAGTTCATCACCACGACGCCGCTCCTGAACCTGTCCCCCACGCGAACGAACCGGGGAAGCGAGGGCTGCAGGAGAAGAGGCTTGTTCACGACGAACGAGTTGTCGCCGTATCCGAAATCAGACTCCTTCGTCTGCGCGACCGCCATTACCTGGAACCCGGTGAGGTTGTCGGGGAGCTTGAACCGTACCGTGGCAATCCCGTCGTCACGGGTGAGGATGGAGGCATTCCAGTAGGCTGAGGCCCGGAACTCCTTCCGGATGCCGTCGGCGTCCGGGATGTCGGACGCCTCCTTCATTGCCGCGCCGCCTCCCCCCACCTCCTGCCCCTTCTCGTCGTAGCTTCGCTGCTCGATGATGTGCATCCGCGTTTCCGTGGTCAGCACCGCCAGCGGCCGTTCCCTGTAAAACCATTCGAACGGGTTCGGGAGCCGGTAGCCGATCAGGTTCAGTATGCCGAGATCGGCCACGCTCAGCGTCACCTCCCCCTTCCTCGGCTTCCCCTGCTGGTCACGGAGCGTGATTTTCACCTCGACGGAGTCTCCGGGCCGGTATTCTTTCTTATCAGGCTCCACGGTGACCGCGAGCTTCTTTTCCTTCGGGCTCACGGAGAGCGCCACGTAGCCGACCTTGAACGAGGGCCTGCCGACATCCGCTTCCTGCTTGCTCGTCGGCCTGTCCGTGCGCCCCTGGAGGAGCACGATGGAGACGAACACATTCGGGAGGTACGCGCTGGTGATCGGGATGTCGATCTGCGGGGCGCTCCCCACGAGCGTGGTCGTGTAGTGCGTCAGTATCCCTTCCCGCTCCACGCTGACGAGCGCGGTGGCCTTCTCGTACGGGTTTTTCACAATGAGGCTCGCAGTCTCGCCCGGCTGGAACGCGGGCTTGTTCGCGATCAGGTCGATCCGGTCGTCGTTGCGCCGCTCCCAGGCGACGTAGCCGGTGCCGCTCGCGTAGAAATAGGTTTCCGCGTTCAGCAGGTTCCCGCGCGCATCCTTCGCGTCCACGTCGACAAAGAAGAATCCCGGTTCTTTCGGCGTAAACGACCGGACCACCGGCTCGCTCCCGGTCATCACGACTGTCGAATCAACAAGCGAATCGGACGGAACGGAATACCACTCGTACCGTCCCCCTGTCTCCGCCTTTCGCACCGAGTGCCAGATCCTCTGGTGGATCCTGAGTGTCACGCGTCTCTCCGGAACAAACGCCCCCTCCTTCGTGGCCGCGACGATCGAGAGCGCCATCGCGGTGTCCGTCTTCACGAACGTGCCCGAGGGACGGATGCCGACATAGAATTCTCCCGCGTGGACGAGCACGGAAGAGCGTCCCGAGAGTGTCTGCCGGGTCGCCGACGTCACGTCGCCTTCAAGGAGCAGCGAGATGGCTCCCCGAAGCTCCCCGACCTTGAGCGGCGCGGCGACGGCGAGCGCTCCGAGGGCATCGAGCGTCGTGTCACGGCTTTGCAGCTCCCTGCCGGAGAAATGGGTCTGGAACCGCGTGAGCCACCCGAGAGACTCAAAGAAGTATCCGTCGAGCCCGGGGGGAGAGAAGGAGGCGCGGGACGCCGTGAGCCGCCACCGGATCTTCGCGTCCTTGAGCGGCGCGCCAAAGAGGTAGCGGGCGTTGAGGAACCCTTTCACCGTGTCGCCGAGCGTGTAGTCTTTCCTGTCGAATTTTGCGGTCACGTCGAACTCCGCCGGGCGGAACGCCTCGACGCGGAACGACGCGCTCTCGATCTGCTTCCATCGTTCCTTACCCTTGACCCCGGAGCGGACCTGGAGTGCCATCGAATAGTACCCCAGGGGCGCCGACGGCTTGAGCGTGATCG
>Ga0335069_10012846_pt1 | contig 11774 bp, 8 predicted proteins | sample Lox_Sample_11_FD_206714 | JGI IMG/M metagenome (GOLD analysis project Ga0335069, IMG submission 206714) | Soil microbial communities from Loxahatchee National Wildlife Refuge, Florida, United States - Lox_Sample_1.1 | ecosystem: Environmental > Terrestrial > Soil > Wetlands | place: USA: Florida...
GTTCTCTCGCTGGATCTGGACGAGACATTTCGCAATCAGGGCCTGGATGAGCGACAGGTGAGACTCGCGGTAGACCGCCTCGGGAAACTCGCCGGCAGCGCCGACCCGTTCGATATCGAATACTACCTGGGCGTCGCTCACCTCAACCTGCTGAATTCCCAGGCCGCCCTGGAGCATTTTCGCCGCGCCGAGGCTCTCGACGAACGCGGCGCGCAATTGCGCGCCACCATCGCCGCGCTGAGCCGGCGTCCCCTGGTCATGGCCGTCGATGACTGCCTGACCATCCGCACGATGGTGACCAGCACGCTGGAGAGGAACGGATACCGCTGCCTCAGCGCAGCCAGTTCCGTAGACGCGCTCTCCTACCTGGAGGACGCGACTCCCGAGTTCGTCCTGCTGGATGTGAGCATGCCGTTCATGGACGGCTATCTGCTCGCGAAGACGATCAAGTCGCAGCCCAAGACCAAGGACACAACCGTCGTCATGCTGTCGGCGCGGGACGGCTTCATGGACAAAGTAAAGGGAAGAATGTCGGGTGCAGCCGACTACCTGACCAAACCATTCGAACCAGCACTGTTACTGCGGATTATTCGCAAGTACGTTCATCCGAAGGAGTAGCACATGCCCAACAAGACAATTCTTGTGGTGGATGACAGTCCAACCGAGAGGAAGATGGTGCAGCAGGCGCTGCAGGGGAAAGGCTACAACCTGGTATGGGCCGGCGACGGCGAGGAGGCCCTGGAGAAGGCCGCCCGGCAGAAGCCCGACGTTGTTTTACTCGATATCATTCTGCCCAGAAAGAACGGATTTCAGGTCTGCCGCCAGCTAAAGACTTCTCCGGAAACGCAAAACATCAAGGTGATCCTGATCAGCAGCAAGACCCAGGACACCGATCGCTTCTGGGGCATGAAACAAGGCGCCGACGAGTATCTAACGAAACCCGTGGCAGCGGAAAACCTCGCGGCGAGCGTGGCCAGGTTCTGTTAGCACGGTGGCGCGTGGGGCGCACCCTGACCGGTCTTCACAGGGCGAACCCGCCGGCATAACCCACAAGCCGGATACCGGCGCAGCCCGAGCCGGCGAGACTTACCGGGCGCGGAGGATCGGTGTGAGTTTCGAGCACTGAAACCTCCGGGAGTGAACGAAACAATGGCGACAACGATCAACCAGCAACTGACATACGATGACCTGCGGATTTTGCCGGAGGATGATCCTCTGGGCGCAATGTTTTCGGATCTTCTGGTAGCCGAAGACGCCGCGCCGGCAGCACCGGCCGAGCAGCCGCGTGCGGAAGCAGAGCCGCTGGAAGCACCCGCTCTTCCGGATCCGGTGGAGCTCAGCGTCTCTCAGCAACTCGATAATCCTCCAGATGATCTTCCGGCGGCCGAGTTCCAGATCATGGCGGAAGTGCCCGGCGAGCCGGAGATCGTCGTGGAAACGCAGTCGAAGGTGGTTGAGGCCGCGGCAGAGCGGACCCCAGCCATCCCGTTCCCCCTGGTCATCGAGCCCGAACCGCTCCTGGTGCCCCCGCCGGACGCCCCCGCCGCACCGGTTGCAGAAACCTCCCAAGAGGTCGCCTTCGCGCCCGTGCGGAACGATGGCCCTCTCGAGACCAATCTTGACGCCGCCGGGGACGCGCCCTCCGCCTACGACCTGGAAGCCCTGATCTCCGAAATCGACCGCGAGAACCGGCCGTCGCTGGAGGACGACCTGTTTGTCGGAGCGGCTCGCGCGGCAGCGCCGCACAGGCGGCAGGACAGTTGCATCGTGTTTCTCCTGGCCGGTACGCACTATGCCATCCCGATTCGCCATGTGCTCGAACTGGACGCCATGCCGCGCATCACCACCGTGCCCAACGTGCCTGGGTTCGTTCGCGGCGTAACCAATTTGCGCGGTGAAATCGTGGTGGTGCTGGATTTGCGCGTCCTGCTCGGCCTGGGGCCGGTGGAAAGCGCCGAGCGAGGGCGCATTCTCATCGTGCAAACAAAAGATCAGCAGACCGCGGCACTGGCGGTCGACGAAGTGCGCGGCACCGCGGCATTGGCGCTGGCTGAACTCTCCCGCAGTCTGATCCCAGACCCGGTGATGCCCCTTCTGCTGGGCATAGGCGAGCATCAGAACCACGTTTTGAATGTCCTGGACGTAGACAAATTGTTTGGCACACCGGAGTTCCAGCAGTTCGGCACGAACTAGCCGGCGGCCGGCTCTCTACGGCGGGCACGGATTGATTTGGCAGGATGACGATTTTGAGTTTCGCAATTTGAAAGAACGGTGATTCGCGGACGCTGGCTTTGGCCGCGCGCATCCCCGTCAAGGAGAAGATGGAAATGCTCACACGAATCAAGAACCTGAGAGTCGGCCACAAGCTCGGTTTGATGGTCGCATTGATGGGTATCCCGATCGCGTTGTTGGCGATTCTGTTCGTTCAGGCGAAGAACCAGCAGATGGCGGCGATGCAGAAACAGTTGGACAGCCTGGACTACCTCACGCCGGTACACAACCTGCAGCAGCACGTCCTGCTGCATGGCGGGCTGATTTTCATTTCGGCCAGCGATCCGTCGTACCGACCGCGGCTGGCTGCCAACGAGGCCGACGTCGATACCGACATCGCGGCGGTGCAGCAGGCGGACGCAAAATACGGCAGGGCGTTCGGCACTACCGAGGCCCTCAATCGCATCCGGGAACATTGGGAGGAGATCCACAGCAAAGGGAGCGTGTTCAGCGCCAAGGAGATGAATGACGCCCACGCCAGGCTGAGCGCGGAGATCCTGGACCTGATCCGGGTGGTCGGCGATAACGCTGTGATCACCGACACGTCGCTGGACACCTATTACCTTGGCAACAGTCTTCTTCTGCAGATCCCCGGCGCGGCCGAAGGCATCGCCCAGTTGCGGTATGCGGGCAGCGAGGCCGCGATCAACGGTTCGGTCACTGCTGACCAGCAGAACCGGATGACGACGATCATTGCGAATATTCGCCGGTTCTCCGCACCCAAGGCTGGTCTCATTCAGGTCGGTCTGACGACCGCCGGCAAGGCCAACCCGAAGATCGAGGAAAGACTCAGAGGACCACTGTCGGCAGCCACCATGGCTTCCGAGGCGTACGTGCAGTCGGTGCACGAGAACATTTTGGGCGTCAAGGTGAGCGCCTCTCTGAAGGACCATTTCACGACCGCTAGCGAAGCCATCGCCACGATGTTCAGACTGTACGACGCGGTTGACGCTGCCTATCGCACGGAAGTGAACGCCCGTATCGAGGGGCTGAAAAGCGCCGAGTATCTCCAACTGTCGGTTGCACTGTTCGGACTGGCGCTGGCGGTGTTCCTGGTCTACCTGGTCACGCGCGGCGTCAACCGCCAGGTTCAGTCAATGATGAAGCTGTTCTCCAGCATCGGGGTAGGCGATTTTTCGGCCCGCGCAGAGGTGCTGAGCGAAGACGAGCTGGGGCGCGCGGCTGCCTCGCTCAATTCCATGCTCGGCGCAGTCCTCGGCCTGATCCAGTCGCGCCAGGAGCGCGACCAGATTCAGGAGAGCATCCGCAAGCTGCTCGATGAAATCAGCGGCTTGGCGGAGGGCGACCTCACCAAGCAGGCGGAGGTGACGGCTGAAATCACCGGCGCCATTGCCGATGCGTTCAACAACATGACTGAGGAGCTTCGTTCCATCATCAGCAAGGTGCAGGACACGACACTGGCTGTGAGCTTCTCGGCCAACGAGGTGCAAAACACCACCGAGCACCTCGCCAACGGCAGTGAATCCCAGGCTCTTCAGATCGTGGAGGCTTCGGCGGCCATCGACCAGATGACGGTATCGATTCAACAGGTGTCCGGCAATGCGGCCACCGCCGCGGGCGTCGCCGACCATGCACTGGGCAGCGCCAGGGCGGGCGCGGAAGCGGTGTTGAAGACGATCGAAGGCATGAACGGCATTCGCCAGCAGGTGCAGCAGACTGCCAAGCGGATGAAGCGGCTGGGCGAGAGCTCGCAGGAGATCGGAGAGATCGTCCAATTGATCAAGGACATCACCGAGCGCACCACTATCCTGGCGCTGAATGCCTCCATCCAGGCGGCGATGGCGGGTGAAGCGGGCAAGGGCTTCGCGGTTGTCGCCGAGGAAGTCGAACGGCTGGCCGAGCACTCCACGGAAGCGACCAAGAAGATTTCGGGCCTGATCAAGTCGATTCAGTCCGATACCAACGAGGCTATCGCGGCCATGGAAGAGACCACGCGGGAAGTGGTCGCGGAATCGGGCCTGGCAAACGAGGCCGGGCAGAAGCTGGCCGAGATCGAAAAAATCTCCAAACAGCTCGCCGAAATCATCCAGTCGATCTCGCTCGCGTCCAAGCAGCAAAGCCGCGGCTCGGAAGGCGTTGCCAAATCGATGGCCGAGATCTCGCAAGTGACGCAGCAGACCGCCGCCGGCGCCAAGCAGGCAGCCATCTCCATCCGGAAACTGACGGAGCTGGCCGACGACCTGCGCGGCTCGCTCAACCGCTTCAAGCTCCCCAAGAAGGCGGCCTGACGGCGGAATTTCCGGTTCGCGGCCCGCCCACCGGCGGTCCGGTCCGCAAGAACGAACGCATATGCCAGCCATACGGGTAACGGCAGCTCGCCCTGCAATGAACACGCACGAGGAAGAGCAGTGGCGCGACCTGGTCGAGCGCCGTTGCGGAATCTACTTCTCGCCAAACCGGCTGTACGTGCTGCAAAACTGCCTTTGGGGGGAGATGCAGCTCCGCGGGATCGAGACATACCAGGACTATTACTCTCTGGTTTTGAGAAGCGCCGCCGAATGGAACCGGCTGCTCGATCGCCTGGCAAACCGCGAGACCTACTTTTTCCGGCATATGCCGAGCTTCAGCTCCCTTGCCGAGGAAATCCTGCCCGCGCGGATGGCCGAAGGGTTCGGGCGGGGCGCAGACCCGATCCGCCTGTGGAGCGCGGGCTGCTCCTCGGGCGAAGAGGCATATTCTCTGGCGATTACCGCGTACGAGGCGGCCGCGCCCGACCGCTGCGGGTGCCAGGTGCTCGGCAGCGACCTGAGCAGCGAGGCGCTGGCCGCCGCGCGGCGCGCGCGGTACGGCGCGCGGGCACTATCCGAGATGCCGCCGGAGCTGCAGCGGCGGTATTTCGTTCGCAGAGGAAGCGAGTACGAGGTGGTTCCCGCGATCCGCTCGATGGTGCGGTTCGAGCCGTTCAATTTTTTCGATCCGGCCACGTATCCCACCGCGTTCCAGGATGTGATCGTGTGTCAGAACGTCTTCATCTATTTCCGGGAAGAGCTGCGCACGCAGGCAGCGGCTCAACTCGCCGCTTGCCTTCGCCCCGGCGGACTTCTGCTGATCGCACCCGGCGAATTGGCCAGCCTCGATATTTCCGGCCTGGAACGCGTCGCTTTGCGGCACACCGTCGCGTTCCGGCGCAACCAGGAACCGTGCTTTCATGCCCGGACGGAAGCCATGGATCCGGCCGCCTACCCGAGGCAGTAGGAGAAGGAATATGGAAAAGGCAATCAATTGCGAGATGTTGGCCGGATTCACCGAAGAGGTGAGGAGCTACCTCCCGCGGATTCGCAGGAGCTTTGCGGCTCTGGCCACGGATCCCGCGAACATCGAAGTGCTCGAGGAAGCGCACCGCCTGCTCCACAGCATCAAGGGCGCGGCTTCGATGCTCGGCCTCGCGGGGTTGGGCCACATGGTTTACCTGGCGGAAGAAGCCACCGAGGAAGTGGCCTCCGGACAGTTGGACTGGTCGCCGGCCGCCGGAGAGGCGCTGGAGCACGTTCTGTCGCGCGTCGAATATTACCTGGAGACTTTGAATGCCGGCACGCTGTGCGAGCGGCCGATCCTGGCTGAGGCGGTCAAAGTTCTACGCCGTCTGCGTGCACAACCCGAATCCGGCGACGAAGCGGAGATCGACCTGCTCCTCGGCCCCGACTCCAATCTCCGCGTCACGGCGCCTTCCGTTGAGCCTGCGATTGCACTGCCGTCGCCTGGCACGCGCTCCGAGGCTCCCCACCGTGTCTCGGCGGCGCAGCTTGAGCAGGAGTACGCCGGCGTGCCGGCCGACCTCCTCGGCATCTTCCGCGAAGAGGCAGAAGAGATCCTGCAGAACGTCAGCGATCTGTTGCGCCGGCTGGAATCCGGCGCAATCGATGCCCAGGCGTTGCTCGAGATCCGCCGCCACGCCCACACGCTCAAAGGAGCGGCCGGTTCGGTGGGCCTGCGTGCTCTAAGTTCGCTGGCTCACCGGATGGAAGATCTTCTGGACGCCGTGAACCAGGGCACGGCGGCGTTTTCACCCGAGATCCACAGTCTTGTGGTAGCGACCTTCGATTGCATCGGGGACATGGCCGAGGCGCACAATGTTGCCGAACTGGGTCCCCGGACCGAGGCCCTGTATGCGCGCTATCAGGCAGTGTTGGATGGCATGGCGGAGAGTTCAGCCCCGGTCCGGCTCGTGGAAACGTTTGGCGCCGGGTCCGAAGAGCAGCCCGAAGCGGAAGCACCTGCCCCCGCGCCGAGCCGTCTTGAACCGCTCGAACCGGAGGGTTCGATCGACGTTCCACAGGCCGCCGAGCCCGCGAATGGCGTTGAGGAAACGCGCGCGCCGAGCCACTATGTGCGCGTTCCCATCGAAAAACTGGACGAGCTGGTGCGGCTGGTAAGCGAGCTTCTGGTGAGCCGGACCACTTTCGAGCAGCGCCTTGCCGCTCATTCACGGGAGGTCGACGAGCTGTCGCGCAGCACGGGCCGCCTGAAACGGGTCACCTCCCGCCTGGACGCCGATTTCGAAGTGAGCGCGCTGCGTGGCGGATTCGGACAACTGGCAGTGCGGGCGGTAGTCGGGGGCCAGGCCCGGGAGGAACGCCGCAAGGATTTTGACGTTCTCGAATTCGACCGTTATACGGACTTCCATCTCATCTCGCGCGACCTGACCGAGACCAGCAGCGATATTGCTTCCGCCACCGGCGAGTTGAGTCATCACATCACGGAATTCGACAGTGTCCTGAATCGGCTGGGACGGCTCACCAGCGAAGTTCAGGACAGGCTCATGCGTATGCGCATGGTGCAGTTAGCGACGCTGAAGACGCGTCTGCGGCGAACCGTCCGTGTGACCAGCGACCGCCAGCAGAAACCGGTCGACCTGATCATCGAAGGCGAGCACGTGGAGCTGGACAAGACGGTCCTGGAAGAGATTGCGGCTCCCCTGGAGCACCTGCTTCGCAATGCCGTGGACCACGGGATCGAATCGGCGCCCACGCGCCAGGCACTGGGTAAGCCCGAGCGCGGGCAGATCCGCTTGCGCGCCTTTTATGAAGGCACGCAGGTGGTGCTTCAGGTCTCGGACGATGGCGGCGGCATGGAGCCGGAGCTGCTTCGCCAGGCGGCGGTTCGCGCCGGCCTGTGCACCGAAGCGGAAGCCGCCCAACTTCCAGCGGCCAGCCTGAACAACCTGGTCTTCCTGCCCGGCTTCAGTACCGCGCGAACGGTCAGCGAGACTTCCGGCCGCGGCGTCGGCATGGACATCGTCAGATCCACTGTGCATCGGATGAAGGGCACGGTGTCCATCGAAACCGAGCCGGGAGTCGGCGCAACCTTCACCATCCGCCTTCCCATGACCCTGGCCATCATGCGTGTACTGCTGGTGGAGACCAACGGAGAAACTCTGGCAGTGCCGCTCAGCGTGGTGACGAAGATCCTGCGAGTGGAGCCCGAGCAGCTCGAGTACATCGGCCATCAGATGGTCATACGCGTGGAAGGCAAGGCGATTCCCGCCCTGCGCCTGGGCGAAGCGTTGCATCTGCCGCGGCCTTGCGACAGCACCCTGCGGCGGCTGCCGGTGCTGGTGGTGCGCCTGGGCGAGCGACAGTTGGCATTCATCGTGGAACACCTGCTGGAAGCCCGCGAGGTGGTTGTGAAATCCATGGGCAGCTTATTGCGGCGCGTGGAGGGTGTCGTGGGCGCCACCCTGATGGGCGACGGCAGTGTCGTGCTGATCGTGAATCCGTCGGACCTTTCACCGGCCAGCACGGATGGCGTCCGTCCGCGCATCCGCGAACCGCGCATCTTTGGGGCGCCAAAAGAAAGCAGCGCCTACGACGTGTTGATTGTGGATGACTCGGTCAGCGTCCGCCGTGTGCTTTCGAACCTGGTCCGGGGCCGCGGATGGAATCCGCTGACGGCGCGGGATGGAGTCGAGGCACTGGAGCTGATCGAGCGCGCCGCCAAGCCGCCGGCCGCAATCCTGCTCGATATCGAAATGCCGCGAATGGATGGCTACGAGTTCCTGAGCACGCTGCGGCGCAATGCCGCGCACAAGCAACTCCCCGTGATCATGCTGACGTCGCGTGCCGGCGAAAAACATCGCCGCAAGGCATTCGATGTGGGCGCGACGGAATACCTGGTGAAGCCGTACGAAGAGGAGACACTCGTCGCCGTCATTCGACGCGTGGTGCGCGAGGTCAGGCAGACCTCGGTCGTATGAACCGGAAGACGCGAGTGCTGGTGGCCGACGATTCGCCTTTTGTCTGCCGGCTTCTGACCTGCTATCTGCACTCGGCGGCGGATTTTGAGGTGGTCGGCACCGCGTGCGACGGACTGGACGCGCTCACGAAGGCCAAGGCGCTGCGGCCGGACGCCCTGACTCTCGATCTCGAAATGCCTGGAATGGACGGCCTGGAGGCGCTGGCCCGCATCATGCGGGAATGCCCCACCCCCGTGGTCGCGGTAAGCGGCGTGACGGGCAGGGCGGCGACTCGCACGTTGCAGGCGCTCGATCTGGGGGCGGTGGATTTCGTCTTGAAGTACGCGGTTGGCGCGAGCATTCGTCCCGACGAACTGTGCCGCGAGGTTCTCGCCAAGGTTCGCGCGGCCGCTCGTGTCCGCGTGGTCCGGTCGCTGGGCGCATGGAGCCTCTCCTCCCTGGGGGTCGCAGAAGTTGCCCCGAAGGAGCATCTTTCAGGCAGCCGTCAAGCTGGAACCGCGCTGGTGGTGATCGGCGCCTCCACCGGCGGGCCGCTGGCCCTTCGCGAACTACTGTCACGCCTGCCCGACAACTTTGGGGCCGGAATCATCGTGGTGCAGCACATGCCGAGGAGCTTCACAGCGGTTCTGGCAGCCCAGCTTGACCGTCACTGTCGTGTGCGAGTCAGGGAGGCGGAGAATGGCGAACGGCTGGAGCCTGGCAGGGTCCTGGTTGCACCCGGCGGTTGTCATCTTCTTCTGCGACCCGGCTTCCGCGTGGCGATTCATGCCGGCAGTCCCGCCGATACCTATTGCCCATCGATTGACGCAGCGATGGAATCGGCCGCGCGAATCTATGGATCTGGCGCTGTCGGCGTCCTTCTGACCGGCATGGGCGACGACGGCGCGCGCGGCATACAGGCGATTCACGAGAAGGGTGGCAAGACGTTCGTGCAGGATGCCGAAAGCTGCGTCGTCGACGGCATGCCGGAGCGGGCTCGCGAGCGCGCGGCCGTGGACGGTGTCGCGCCGCCGGCGGAAATCGCCGCGCTGCTGGTCCGGGAGATGGAAAGGAGAGCCAATCATGCGGCATGAGACCGTGCGCACTTTGAAGTGCTACGCCGGAGGGCAGGCGTATTGCCTGGATGCCGGGCAAGTGCTCGCCATCGAGCGCGGCGCGCGGATGACGCCGAATCCCGCAGCCGGCGGACCGATGGGCTGGATTGCCAGACGCGAAAGCCGAATTCCGGTCTACGGCCTGACCGAGCGGCTTGGCTTCGGCACACGGGCGGACCGCCTGGGGACCGTGCTCGTGATCAACAGTCCGAAGCCGTGGGGCTTGGCAGTTGACCGCGTTTCCCGGCTCCAGGATGCCGCCGCAACTCCACAACCCGTGCCACCCAGTATCAGCCCGGCACGCGCGGCTGGATTCAGCGGTGTGGTGGTCGACAACGGTTCCCTCGCTGTTTACCTGTCGCCCGACCTTCTGCATCCGGACGCTCCTCGCGTTCCGCCAACCGAGATGGAGCCGCCGCCTCAGGCAACGCCGGATCCGAGCGCGCCCGCCCTGACGGGCCCGGGCAGGCTGCTCTTGTTTTCGCCGGCGAACCCCGTGCCGCCGGGCCTGCTTCCCGGCCTCCGGTCTCGCCTCCTGTTCGGGTTCAGCTACTCTCAGGTGGTGGAGATCGTGCCTGGCGTCGAGCATTCGCCCGTACCCATGACGCCGTCTCACATCATCGGCCTGATAGCCTGGCGCGGCCGTCCCGTGACGGTTGTGGATGCCGGAGTGTTGCTCGGACTCACCCCGGTCCAGCGACAGGCCACGGATCGCCTGCTGATCGCCCGTTCCCCCCTGTGGCGAACCGCCATCGCGATTCCTGTAGGCGGGGAAATCCAGAGCCGTATGTTGCCGCTTCCGCACCGGCCGTGCCGGCTGGCGCTCGACACCGGGCACTCACGCGGAGCGTTCGAACTCACCGCGGACGAGTTCGTGGTGATTCCCGACGTGGATGGCATCGCCCGCCCTCAAACCGGCAATTGATCTCTCCGCCTGCGGCGTTACCCACGGTGCGGACGCGAGTACACCCGGCCACGGCTGCGCGAGCCGCACGTTGCCTGAAAGTTCCGCCTGACAAGAACGGCCTCCTTGGGGAAGCCGGCGCCGCGCACCAGGAAAGTGGGAAACCAGGAGAAGACATGCGCTTCACCACGCAGGGCGAAAGATCGAGTCCGTGCGCATGTTGGGCAGCGAAGAGAAGCGACGTGGACGCTGGAAGACGACGCGCCGGGGATTCAACGGCCCGCGCATCGGCCCTCGGAGCTCACGCTGGGGCTGGAGATCGGGTAGCGGAGCGCGGGTTGTCCCAAGGCGCCCGCGGAGGGCGTCGATGGGGGTGTGGACGGCGTTGATTCTGGGTGGATTCGGTACCAATCCGGTTCGTTTTTGCAGGGGCGTGGGAACGGCAGGCGTGAGGGCGAGCTCAGCGCTTTCCGGGAGGCGTCCTGGCGTTCGGCGATGGCCCGGAGGAGACCGTTGAGAGCGCGCTGGTACTGGCGTCCGGCGGCCTCCTGGCGGCGGGAGATCTTATCGAGGATGCGGGGGCCTTCGGCGTCCTGCATGAAGACCTGGGTGAGGGCGTCTTCGGGGTCGGTGCCTTCGGGTAGGGCGGCGACGCGGGTCTGGTAGAACCGGGCCTCGATGCGGCGGTAGCGGCGCTGGAGCCACTCGGCGCAGACGAGCTGATCGAGGAAGAGCTGTTCGATGGGGGTTTGGGGGCTGAAGCGCGCGGTGTAGTCGCGGGAGAGGGCGAGGAGCTCTTCGGGGTCTTCTCCGGGGAGGAGGAGGGTCTGGGCATAGAGCCCGAGCTTGAGCGCGTTTTTGGAAGAGGCGGCCTTGCCCTCGACGGAGCGGGGGCCGGTAGAATGCTGCGCGTTGGCAAGGGCAGCGGTGATTTGAGCTGGAGAAGCCATGGATAAATCCTTTCGGGGCAGGTTGGACCTGCCCCGATTGCACGGTAGCAGGGGCGGCGGGGCTGGTTGGAGGGGAAAAGCGGTAAGTGGTTGGCGGCGGGGAGAAAGAAAAAGTTCAAAGTCCTGTGAATTATCTTCGTGAGAGATCCGATTGGGATGCGCGATTCGTACGCTTCCTACTGCCGGAACCACCCCTGTCTGAATCGTTGTAACGTGAGCTGACTTTTTAGGTTGCGGTGGCGCGGGCCAGAACTTCACGAACAGAACGGATCTGGAGGAACATATCGCGCAGGGCCGGATCGTGGATACTGGCGGCCAGGCCCTGGACCAACACTTCGGCG
>Ga0335069_10012847_pt1 | contig 11772 bp, 11 predicted proteins | sample Lox_Sample_11_FD_206714 | JGI IMG/M metagenome (GOLD analysis project Ga0335069, IMG submission 206714) | Soil microbial communities from Loxahatchee National Wildlife Refuge, Florida, United States - Lox_Sample_1.1 | ecosystem: Environmental > Terrestrial > Soil > Wetlands | place: USA...
CTCGGCGCGAGCGCCGTGCGCGTGCTCGCCGAGATCCAGCTCGAGAAGATCGCCGGCGCCATCGAGAGCGAGCGCCCCGCCGTCTGCGTGATCGACTCGATCCAGACGGTGTACAGCGAGCAGCTGACGTCGGCGCCAGGCTCCGTGGCGCAGGTGCGCGAGTGCGCCGCGCAGCTGACGCGCATCGCGAAGCGCAGCGGCGTCGCGATCGTGCTCGTCGGCCATGTGACGAAGGACGGAACACTGGCCGGCCCTCGGGTGCTCGAGCACATCGTCGACACGGTGCTGTACTTCGAAGGCGACACGCACTCGAGCTTCCGGCTCGTGCGCGCGATCAAGAACCGCTTCGGCGCGGTCAACGAGATCGGCGTGTTCGCGATGACGGAGAAGGGCCTGAAGGGTGTCGCCAACCCCAGCGCGATCTTCCTGTCGACGCACGGCGAGCCGGTTGCGGGCTCGTGCGTGCTGGTGACGCTCGAGGGCACGCGGCCGCTGCTCGTCGAGGTGCAGGCGCTCGTCGACAGCGGCGGCCCGAGCCCCAGGCGCCTGTCGGTCGGCATCGAGCGCGACCGCCTCGCGATGATGCTCGCGGTGCTGCACCGGCACGCGGGCATCGCGGCCACCGATCAGGACGTGTTCGTCAACGCCGTCGGGGGCGTGCGCATCAGCGAGCCGGCGGCCGACCTCGCCGTGATGCTCGCGATCCAGAGCAGCCTGCGCGGGAAGCCGCTGCCGCGCGGCTTCCTCGCGTTCGGCGAGGTCGGCCTCGCGGGGGAAGTGCGCCCGGCGCCGCGCGGCCAGGAGCGCCTGCGGGAGGCGGCCAAGCTCGGCTTCTCGAGTGCATTGGTGCCGAAGGCGAACGCACCGCGAGGATCGGCGCGCGCGTTCGAGGGCCTCACGATCCACGCGGTCGAGCGCATCGAGGACGCCGTCGCCCTCGCGCGCGAGCTCTGATCGTCGCGTGCATCCGTACGTCGGCTGGGGCATCGCCGGGGTGGGTCTTGCGGCCGGCGCGGCGGCATGGGGCTTGCGCGGCGCCGCGCTCGCGGTGTCCGCCATCGTGTTCTGGCTGCTGCTGCAACTGAGCCGGTCGGTGCGCGTGATGCGTCGCGCGGCCGAGCGACCGGTCGGCTACGTCGACAGCGCGGTGATGCTGCAGTCGAAGCTCGTCCGCGGGATGCCCCTGGTCGACGTCATGAAGCTCACCGGGAGCCTCGGACGGCGCGCCGACCCGGCGCGCGACGACGTCTGGTCGTGGGCCGATCCGGGCGGCGTCGAGGTCGTCGTCGCGTTCGACGCGGGGCGCTGCGTGCGCTGGGAGCTTCGGCGTCCCGCCGGGTCCGCCGAATAGAATCAATGGCTCGCCCGAGGGGTCGCGTGCGGCCCTCATGGAAAGAGCGACGCCCGCAGGGTGCCGCATGGAAAGGAACCGCCATGTCGATGGCCGACCGCGACGGCAAGATCTGGATGGATGGGGAGCTCGTCGACTGGCGCGACGCGAAGATCCACGTCCTCACGCACACGCTTCACTACGGCTGCGGCGTGTTCGAGGGTGTGCGCGCGTACGACACGGTGAACGGCACGGCGATCTTCCGCCTGCCCGAGCACACGCAGCGCCTGTTCAACAGCGCGAAGATCCTGCGCATGAAGCTGCCGTTCGCGCCCGAGCAGGTGCTCGACGCGCAGCGGCTGGTCGTGCGCGCGAACGGCCTCGCGTCGTGCTACCTGCGGCCGCTTGCGTGGATCGGCTCCGAGAAGCTCGGCGTCTCGCCGAAAGGCAACACGATCCACCTGATGATCGCGGCCTGGGCGTGGGGCGCGTACCTCGGCGAGGAAGGCCTGCGTCGGGGCATCCGCGTGAAGACCTCCAGCTACACCCGCCACCACGTCAACATCACGATGACGCAGGCGAAGGCGGTGAGCAACTACACGAACTCGATCCTCGCCAACATGGAGGCGACGGACGACGGCTACGACGAGGCGCTGCTGCTCGACGCGAGCGGCTTCGTGAGCGAAGGCGCGGGCGAGAACCTGTTCGTCGTGAAGCGCGGTGTCGTCTACACGCCGGATCTGTCCGCGGGCGCCCTCGACGGCATCACGCGCAACACGATCTTCGCGATCTGCCGCGACCTGAACATCTCGCTCGTCGAGAAGCGCATCACGCGCGACGAGGTCTACATCGCCGACGAGGCGTTCTTCACCGGCACCGCCGCCGAGGTCACGCCAATCCGCGAACTCGACCGGATCGAGATCGGCCGCGGGTCGCGCGGCCCGATCACGGAGAAGATCCAGGCCGCGTTCTTCGACATCGTCAACGGCCGCAACCCGAAGTACCTCGAATGGCTGACGCCCGTCTGAGCGCCGGCCGACACCCAGTCCGATGAGACAGCCTCCTTCCACCGTCGAGGTCCTCGGCGCCGACCTGCACGGCCCGGGCGTCGTCTTCTGTCCGAACCCGAAGATGCCGCTCTGGAGCAACCACCCGCGCATCTTCATCGACGTCGCGACCGCGGGCGAAGGACGCTGTCCGTACTGCGGCACGGTGTATCGCCTGAAAGCCGGCGAGAAAGCGCACGCGTCGCACTGATGGCCAACGGCGGTCGGCCGCCTCGCGACCGATGAGCCGCACTCCGCCGCGTACGCTGATCGTCGCGCCGCAGTGGATCGGCGACGCCGTCATGTCGCAGCCCCTCATGGCGGCGCTCGCGGCGCGCGGCGAAGAGCTCACCGTGGCGGCGCTGCCGTGGGTCGCGCCGGTCTACCGGGCGATGCCCGAGGTGCACGACGTGATCGAGCTGCCGTTTGCGCACGGCCGCCTCGACCTGCGTGCGCGGTGGCGACTGGGACGCGCCTGGCGCGGCCGGTTCGACAGCGCGACCGTGCTGCCGAACTCGATGAAGGCGGCGCTACTGCCGTGGTTCGCGCGCATCCCGGTGCGCGTCGGCTATGCGGGAGAAGGACGCCTCGGATTGCTCAACCGCCGGTTGCCGAATCCCGGCGGGCGTCCGCCCATGGTGGCGACCTACGGCGCGCTGTCCCGTGCGCCGTTCCCTGCCGATGCGGCTCCGCTTCTCTGGTTGCCGGACGGGGCCATCGATGCGGCGGTGCACGCTGCGCGTGTCGAGCGCGGTCGGTACTGGGTGTTCGCGCCGGGGGCGGAATACGGGCCCTCCAAGCGCTGGCCGGCCGAGCGCTACGCCGAGCTGGCGCGCTCGCGGCATGCGGCAAGCGGACTGCCGATCCTGCTGCTCGGGTCACCGGCCGAAGCCGCGCTCTGCGAAGAGGTGAGCGCGGCCGCGCCGGGTGCGTGCCGCGTGCTGGCCGGCACGACGGCCCTCGGCGATGCGATCGCCCTGATCGCCGGCGCGCGCGGCGTCGTCAGCAACGACTCGGGACTCATGCACATCGCGGCAGCGTTCCGCATCCCGCAGGTCGCCCTGTTCGGATCGACGAGTCCCGAGCACACTCCCCCGCTCAGCCCGCGCGCGCGCGTGATCTGGTTGCGCGGGGAACTGCCGCTCGACTGCATCCCCTGCTTCGAGCGCGTCTGCCGCTATGGCCACACGCTCTGCCTCACGTCGATCGAACCGGCGCGCGTCGAAACGTCGTTGCGCGATGCGCTCGAGGCCGGCGGTTCCGGCGAATGAAACGGCAGGCGATCAGAGATCGAGCTTGCCGGAGTAGAGCACCGGACCGGTGGGTGCACCGGTGGGGGAGCCGCCCGGCGGCTCGAGGCTCACGGCGAGGCCGGTCGCGCCCTTGAGCGCTGCGCCCCTGCCGATGACGGTCGCGCCGTTCGGCGAGATGAGACCGAGCGAACGCGGTGCGCCCTGAGACGGCAGCGCCCACAGCTCGAGCGCGCGATCGGCCTGCACGGCGATGGGTATCACCGGGCGCGTCACCATCGAACGCCCGTCGCCGCTGATGCTCGCGACGAACGTCGCCGGTGCCGTCGATCCGCCGGGCACCGCAGCCGTCGATGTCAGCACGACGACGATGGGCGGGGTCGCAGGCCCCGGCGTGACGAGCAGCACCGCGAGCGCGACCGCCGCGATGCTCGCGACCCCGGCGAGGGCGCGCCAGAAGCCGAGCCGTGCGCTGATGCTGGCGCGTGGCGTGCGTGCGGATCCCGCATCGGCGCGACCGTCGATGCTCGCAATGATGCGGGTCCACACGTGTGCTGGCGGCGGCTCGGGCTCGATGGCGGCGGTCAGCGGCATGAGCCGCGCTTCCCATGCCCGTGTCGCGTCGCGCAGCGCTGCATGGGCCGGTAGCAAGGCCTCGAAGCGGCGCCGCGCGCCGCCGCGCAACGTGCCCGCCGCGTAGGCAGCGGCGAGTCGATCGGCGAGCAACGGTCGTCCGTAGTCCATGGTTTCAGCCCGCGGTCGCCTTGACGCCCGCATCGCGCTCGACAGCACCTTGCAGGCATTCCTTCAGCGCGAGCAGCGCGCGTCGCACCCACGACTTCACCGTGCCGAGCGGCTGGCGCATGTGCTCCGCGACTTCGGCGTGGCTCAGACCCTGGTAGAACGCGAGCGCGAGGCTCTGGCGCTGCAGCGCGTCGAGCCCTTCCATGCAGCGGCCGAGCGCACGCGCGTCGCTCGCCCGGCTCAGCAGATCGAGCGGGCCGGGTGCGTCGTCGGCCACGGTGTCGTACACGGACTCGTCCTCTGCATCGCCGGCGAGGTCGCCCGCACCGGTCTGGGTCTGCGGCCGCGCCCGAACGCGGCGCAGGCTGTCGATGGCCCGGTGGCGCGCGATCGACGTGAGCCACGTGAGCGGCTGGCTCTGCGCGGCGTCGAAGCTGCGGGCCGCCCGCCAGACGTTCACGTAGACCTCCTGCAGGACGTCTTCCGCTTGCGCCCGGTCCCGCTGGATACGCAGCACGACGCCGAACAGATGCGCGCTGGTGCGCTCGTAGAGCGTGGCGAATGCCGCGCGATCGCCGATGCCCGCGCGTGCAAGCAGGCGCGCGAGGTCGTGGCTGCGCTCCGTCCAGTCGGGCAGGGGCGCGCTCGCACGCTTCATACAATCAAGTCTATCCAAGACGCCTCGCGGGGCCGCGCGCTGCTCGCGAGCCTCGCTCCTCCGCTTCGTTCCTCGCTCCGCGGCATGCAGGACTTTCGTGCGCCCGCGTGGCTACGCGGCGGCAATGCGCAGACGATCTGGCCGGCGCTGTTCGCGCGCCGACATCGCGGCCCGCTGCCGCGGTTCCGGCGCGAGCGCTGGACCACCCCCGACGGCGACTTCATCGACGTCGACTGGCAGGGCGAAGACGCCGACGCGCCGCTGCTCGTGCTGTTCCACGGGCTGGAGGGTTCGTCGTCGAGCCACTACGCGCTCGCTTTCGCCGACTGGGCCCGCACGCACGGCTGGCGCTTCGCGGTGCCGCACTTTCGCGGCTGCTCGGGGGAGCTCAACCTCGCACCGCGCGCGTACCACTCGGGCGACCACGAGGAGGTGCACTGGATCCTCGAGCGCCTGCGCGCCCAACATCGCGGCGACGTCGTCGCGGTGGGCGTCTCGCTCGGCGGCAATGCGCTCCTGCGCTGGGCCGAGGAAGCGGGCGAGTCGGCCGCCCGCTTCGTGCGCGGCGTCGCCTCGGTGTCGGCACCGCTCGATCTCGCGGCCGGCGGCGAGGCCATCGGGCGCGGCTTCAACCGATGGGTGTACACGCGCATGTTCCTGCGCACGATGAAGCCGAAGGCGCTCGCGAAGCTCGCGCAGCACCCGGGTCTCTTCGATCGCGAGCGTCTCGTCGCCGCGCGCGATCTCTACGAGTTCGACGACGTGTTCACGGCGCCGCTGCACGGCTTCGAGGGAACCGACGACTACTGGGCGCGTTGCTCCGCGAAGCCGCACCTCGCACGCATCCGGGTGCCCACGCTCGTGCTGAACGCGCGCAACGATCCGTTCGTGCCGGCCTCGAGCCTGCCGGCGCCGCAGGACGTCGGGCCGTGGGTGACGCTCTGGCAGCCCGCGCACGGAGGCCACGTCGGCTTCCCCGCCGGCGGCTGGCCGGGCCATGTGCACACGTTGCCCGAGGAAGTGATGGGCTGGCTCGAGCGCCATCGCTGAGAGACACTCGCCGCGCATGGACGAGATCGTCAGGGCCGCGCTGCAGAAGTGGCCGAACGTGCCGCACGTGTACGGCTGGCTCGCGCTCGATGCGCGCGGCGAGTGGTGGCTGCGCGACGCGGGCGCGCAGGCAGCCGGACCCTTTCCCTCCGTGAGGGGCAGCCGCATCGAGCACGAGCGCCTGAAGTCGTTCATCGGCCGCAACTACGACGCCGACGAGGGCGGCTGCTGGTACTTCCAGAACGGGCCGCAGCGCGTGTACGTGACGCTCGAGGCCACGCCCTGGGTGTGGCGCCTCGCCCCGGGCGACGGCGGCGTGCCGGAGGTCGTGGCGCACACGGGCGTCCCGGCGCGCACGACATCCGCCTGGATGGACGACGAAGGCCGTCTGTACCTCACGACCGACCTCGGCTTCGGCCTCGTTCACACGCTCGACATGGAGATCGCGGCGGATGCCATCGAAGCGGGGCGATGGACGCCGATCGTCGTGCGCGGGCAAGAACTCGAGCCACGGTTCGGCTTCGTGCGCGTGCCCGCGCCGGCCTGAAAGACGAACGCCGGCATCTGCCGGCGTCGCGATGGCGAGCGCGCCGCAGCTCGCGGCGCGGGATGCGGTGCCTACTTGGCCGCGTTGGCCATGTACGTCACGACGGCCTTGATGTCGGCATCGCTTGCGCTCGAGCCGCCGCGCGGCGGCATCGCGCCCTTGCCCTGGATGGCGATGGCCGTCATGCCGTCGATGCCGTCGGCGAGCCTCGGTGCCCATGCCGCCTTGTCGCCGAGCTTGGGTGCGCCGGCCGCTCCGGTCGCGTGGCACGCCTGGCAGACTTGCGCGTAGAGAGCCGGCGGCGATCCGCCTGCGGCACTCGTGTTGGTGGTGGCGGGTGCGGCCGTCGCGACGTTGGCCATCGCCGCCTTGGCGCTCGCGACCGCCGCCGCCGCGGCGTCGCCGCCCTGATCGGCCTTCGCGGTCGTCGTCGACGTCGTCGCGGGCGGTGCCTTCGGCTCCGGAAATTTTGCGCCGCCCTTGTCGGCCATGTAGACGACGGCGCGCGCGATCTCAAGGTCGGTGAAGTCACCGCCGCCTTGCGGCGGCATCGCGCCCTTGCCGGCAAGCGCGGAGTGCAGCAACGCGTCGAACCCCTGCGTGATGCGCGGACCCCAGGCGCTTGCATCGCCGATCTTCGGTGCGCCGAGCGCGCCTGCGCTGTGGCACGCGGTGCATTGCGCGGCGAAGACCTGCTCGCCGGTGCGCTGCGACGAGGCGTCGCTCACGTCGCGCACCTCGACCTTGCCCACTGGCTGGATGCGCTGCGCGATCGCGGCGGCCGAGAGCCGATCGCTGCCGGCCCCGGGGCGCACGTGCGCGGCCACGTAGGTCGCGAGCAGGATGATCGTGACCACCGGCACCACGTGCGCCCAGAACAGCGTCAGCACCAGCTGCTTGCGGGTGCGGATCGGTCCTTCGTGGGCGGCGTCGTGATCTTCCGGGTGGGCGGCTTCGGTCATCGGGTCCTCGGTGGAGCGGGGCGAAGGAGCGCCCGTGTCGACGCGTGATGCGATCGGCTCGAGCGCATGCGCCGAGCCACGCAGACAAACCTTGAATTATACGGGCGGCTCTCCGGACGACCGGTGCGAGCGGAGCCCCCGGGTAGAATGACCCGCGCGGCGCCCGTAGCTCAATGGATAGAGTACTGCCCTCCGAAGGCAGGGGTTGCAGGTTCGATCCCTGCCGGGCGCGCCAAGGTGTCGACAGTCCTCGCGCGTTGACCGTGGCTGCCCGAGTGGCCTCGGCCGGGCTTCGCTGTCCGAAGGACTCTTCCCAGACGCCAAGCGCACCGGGTGACGTGCTTCGGCAGGCTATCCGGACGAGCGCGGCAGGCGCCCCTTCCCTTCCTCGAAGGATCGGCCGGGCACCGTCACCGGTACCGGTGCTCAAGGTCACTGTCCCTCGCGGAACAGCACGACGCTCACGGTCTCGAGCAAGATAAGCAGGTCGAGGAACAGGGAGTTGTTCTTGACGTAGTACAGATCGAACTGGTGCTTGCGGCGCGCGTCTTCCAGCGATCCTGCATAGTGATGCCGAACCTGCGCCCAACCGGTGATGCCCGGCTTGACCGAGTGTCGCAGCTCGTAGAACGGAATCGACTTCCTGAGCTGATCGACGAAGCTGGGACGCTCCGGACGAGGTCCTACCAAGCTCATCTGACCGTTCAGCACGCTGAAGAGCTGCGGCAATTCGTCGATGCGCGTCTTGCGGATGAATTGGCCGACCCGTGTGATGCGTGGATCGGCCTTCTGCGCCCAGCGTGCAATCCCGTCGCTTTCCGCATCGGCCCGCATGCTGCGGAACTTCAAGCACATGAAGATCTGTCCGGCGAGGCCCACCCGCGGCTGTCGGTAGATGACCGGGCCTCGACTTTCCAGGCGTATCGCGATCGCCGTGACCAGCATGATGGGCGCGGTCAGGGTCAGGAGGACCAGCGAGGCCACGATGTCGAACGTGCGCTTGCGGAAGCGCCGCAACGGTCCCTGGACGAAGCCGTTGCCGAACACGAGCCAGCTCGTCTTCAGGCTGTCGATCCGGATCTCCGCGCGAGTGCGCTCCGTGAAACCGGCGAGGTCGAGCACGGTGACGCCGCGCGCACGGCAATCGAGCAACTGGGCGATCGGCAACCCGCCCCCGCGCTGCTCCTGGACGGCGACGATGATTTCGCGAACCCGGTGGCGGGATACCACCTCCGTGAGCGCCGTGCTTCTCGAAAGGACGGGGATGCCGGGCGCGCGCGTGCCCGTCACGTCGCCGCATGTGCCGGTGTCGTAGAAGCCGATGACCTCGCGGGTTGCGCGCCCGGGACTCTGCAACTCGGCGGCGATCGAATGTGCCTCGTCTCCCGTGCCGATGATGAGTACCCTCGGCAACACGGCGAGCCGGCGCATCACGGTGTAGGCGCCTTGGCAGACGAGCAGGCCGATCGCCAGGTACGCAATGGCCGCCGGGATGAGCTGCTCGACGTAGCCGCGGTCGCCGACGACCCGCATCGCCAGTGCCGTCAGGTAGCCGCCGAGGCAGAGGGCGAGGACCGTGCGCCCTAAAGCAGCGATGAAAGAGATGGGTTTTGGTCGGTAGAGCCCGAGCGCTGCGTACATCAAGGCCATCAGCACAGAGAACGCGGCGGCGCCAAAGAGAATGAGCGGCATCTCCGGAACGTCGGTCCGGAGCGTCATGTAGCGGCTCGTCAATGTGGATGCGGCCAGCAACAGTGCCGTGAAGCACAGCGCCAGGTCTACGACCATTCCGGCTACGAAGCCGGGCCCGACGGCGGCACCCTGCAACCTCATCCCTCGCCTCCCCGTGTGACACGTCCCGTGCCATCGACGGGCTCGAAACGGCCCGTTGCTTGAGGTAGGAAGGCGTGCGCGAAAAGTATCAGCGAGCAGCCCGCGACGCGAACCCCCGTGGTCACGGGGGTCCGGTGTGGGAGATTTCACGCGTTTCGTGTGACCAATTACCGCGACATCGTTCTCGACGCTCATCTCGCATCAAGAGCCAAGATGAGCGGCGGCTGCGCAGTCCGGCCTCACGTCGCCTAAAGCACTTTCGGTTCAGGACGAACAGGGTGTTTCACAAGATCGTCATGGGGCCATGTTGGTCGACCCGATCACGGCCCCGACGTCGACGAGCCTGAAGGGTCGGCCAGCGCCACACCAGTCATCGCGGATGTTCCGATCTCCGGCGTGCCATCCGCATTCCAGTCGACGCGTTGGGCACGCACGCTGCGGGCGTGCCAGCCGCCGTCGGCCACATCGATGGCGTGATACACGATCGACTGCTCCAACGCGAGCAGGCCGATCGAGTCATCGTCGGCGTCCGTCGTTCTTCGTGAGCACCTCGCTCACGTTGCCGGGCTTCCTACTGCCGCACGCGCTCATCCGCGATCGCGGCGTCCTGCAGAAAATGAACTTTCACCGAAGACCGTCGCAGGTCTTCCGCCAGCGGCGTGTGCTCTACGAGCGCTTCCGGAGCAACAGGGCTCTGTCGCCGAATACGATCGCGCGCGCTTCTTGCGCGGGCAGGGGAGCGGCCTCGTCGCGCTTGCGCACACCGGTGGTCGATGCGGCGCCTCGACGCCGCATCGCCGGTCACTTGGTCAGGGTGCTCACGAGCCCCATCAGCGCCGCACCGGCGGCCGCTGCGAGCAGCAGCGCCTTGGCCGGATCGTCCTTGGCGTAGTCCATGACGTTGTCGAGCTGCGGGCGGATCTTGTCGACGATCGGCCCGGCCTGCTCGCGCCACTGCGACATCGTGTCGGCGAGGCTGTCATAGGCCTGCTTCGCCTTGCCCTTCGCCGTCTTCGTCAGACCGTCCGCCTGGTCGCGCGCGTCGTCGACCTGCGAGCTGGCGCGCGAGCGCGCGTCGTCGCTCGTGTCCTGCGCCGCCTTGCGCAAGCGGTCGATCGATTCGCTGGCCGCCTGCCGCACGCTGTCGGCGGCATCGGCGGCGGCCTGACGCAGGCGACTGGCCGAAGGAAGCGACGAGCCGTTGCCCGAGCGCGCGAGCAGCGCGACGACGCCCATCAATCCGGCGCCCACCGCGGCCGAGATGAGGAGGGCCTTGCCGGGCTCCTCGCGCGCGTAGTTCGCCATCGAGTCGATCTGCGGACGAAACCGCTCCAGGGTCGCCGATGCCTGATCCTTGACGTTCTTCATACGATTCGAGATTCCGTCCATGGCGTCGTGGGCTTTCTGACGAGCCGTCTGGATGGCGGCGTCCGCGGATTGTGCGGCCTTGTCGGCCATCGCGGCGCCGGGCGTGGCGCCGACGGACGAGGAAGCGGTCATGCGTTGCTCCTTCTGTGGGGTTGCTGCGCGGATGCGCGAACCTGCATAGCGTCGTCGCCCGACGCAGCCGGCGTGAGCGGCGGGCACCGGGACGCCGTGTGGGAAAGCGCTACCGGCCGGGGTCGGACGGCGCCGACGGCCCCGAGCGATCGAGGCTAGTTCGCCGCGCGGCGTTGCGCAAGCATTGCATTGAGCCAGCGCCGCTCCGGCAACCCGCTGCCTCGGCCGTCAGCTTGCTGGCTGGCGCTGTGCGAGCTGCGCCTTCAGGCGTTCGACGTCGGCCGAGAGCCGCGCCGAATCGGCCGAGAGCCGTGCTGCGACCAGCCCCACGAGCTCGAACCCGAACGACGGGTTTTGGTAGTACAGCTCGCGAACGGTGTGCTCGTTCACGCTCAGCACAAGGCAATCGTCGAGGCAGCGCGCCGTCGCCGTGCGGCGACGACTCGGCGAGAAGAAGGCGATCTCGCCGAACATGCGGCCCGGCTCGAGCGTCTGCCCGACCTCGACGATCTCGATGCGGCCTTCGGCGAGGAAGTAGAGATGGTCCGCCGGGTCGCCTTTCGCGAAGAGCACCTCACCGGCCTTCTTGCGCGAGGCCTTCATGTACGGCTTGAGCCAGACGCCCGACTGGTCGGCGTTTTGCTGAGCAGCCCGCACGCGGCGCGTGAGCCGCAGCATCTCGCTGAACCGCACGAAATTGATGGGCAGGAGCGTCGCGTGCAGCGCGGCCATGATGGGCATCGGATGCAGCAGGCCGTAGAGCAGGAAGCCGGCGTTGCTCAGCACCGCGAGCCCGCGCAGCGGCACCATGGTCTTGACGAACGAGCTCGTGATGGTGAACGTGGCGGCGGC
>Ga0335069_10012848_pt1 | contig 11770 bp, 26 predicted proteins | sample Lox_Sample_11_FD_206714 | JGI IMG/M metagenome (GOLD analysis project Ga0335069, IMG submission 206714) | Soil microbial communities from Loxahatchee National Wildlife Refuge, Florida, United States - Lox_Sample_1.1 | ecosystem: Environmental > Terrestrial > Soil > Wetlands | place: USA...
GTCTGGTGGCGCTGTCCCTGCCATGCTGCATGCCGGCAATAATCTGGTCAGCCTTGGGCGTTCGCGCGGCCTTCGCATCACACTCATCTCGCAGCGGCCGGCCAAGTTGCACAAGGACAGTCTCACACAGGTGCAAAGCCTCATTGCCATGCGGCTCATTGCGCCGCAGGATCGTCATGCCATCAGCGATTGGGTTGAAGACCAGGCCGACCCGGTACGTGGTAAAGAAATCATTGCCTCTCTACCATCATTGAAGCCGGGCGATGCGTGGGTCTGGGCGCCATTACAGGGGATGCTGGAGCGGGTCCATTTTGCCTTGCCAAAGACGTTCGATTCCAGCAAAGCACCGGGACATGATTCCGCCGATGCACCTGTGCTTTCGCCCATAAATCTCGATACGTTGAAAGCACGGCTGGCGTCCGTCGAGGCCGAAGTAAAGGCAAACGATCCGCGCGCATTGAAAGCTGAGATCACGCGGCTGAACGCCTTGCTGCGGCAGCAACCGGCGCCCGTCGATACCGGCAGCATTCGAGCGGAAGGCTACACACAGGCTATCGGCGAACTCGCTCCACTTCTGGAAAAAGCAAACAAAGCTACGGCCAATGTGCAAGAGACACTAACTGCGATGAGCGTGCATGTGAAACAGCCCGCCAAGACTCTCGTCAAACCAATTACGAAGCCCGTTGCAGTGGTGAAGACCAACGGCTCTGCTACCACAACTCTGACCGGCCCGCAAAAGGTTATGCTGGAAGGGCTAGCCTGGTGGGCGGCTATGGGCCACGATACCATCACACGGGCGCAGCTGGCAGCGAAGATCGGATGGAAGGTATCGGGCGGCCATTTCCTGAACCGCATCGGGGAACTGGCACGCATGGGGTTTATTGCTTACCCACGGCAGAATGCGGTAGCGCTGACTGACGAAGGCCGCGCTGTAGCGCCGGAACCCAATACCAGCACAACCTTGGTCGAAAGCGTCCGCGCATCGCTGACCGGACCTCAAACACTATTATTCAACAAATTGCTGGAAGACGGAAAGATGACACGCGACGATCTTGCCACAGGCGTTGGCTGGGATGCGAAAGGTGGTCACTTTCTAAACCGCATAGGTGAACTGGCGCGAATGGAAATCATCACGTATCCGAACCGTGGCGAAGTGGCCTTGCAGGATTGGATTGGCCATGCGCCTCGTGTATGACACCGAAACAACATCGCTGGTGCATCAACACCTCCCACCTGACGACCCCTCCCAGCCCCACCTCGTCCAGCTGGGTCTCATATTGCTCGATGACGGAATTGAACGCGCCTCCGCTGAACTGATCGTAAAGCCCGACGGCTATACCATTCCACCACAAGCCACAGCGGTCCACGGCATTTCAACCGAGCTGGCCGCAGCCTGTGGGGTCCCCCTGTTAACAGCGCTTTCGGTGTTCTGCAAATTGCGCGAAGCGGCCAGCGAGATTGTTGCCTATAACCTCGCCTTCGATGAGCTGGTCATGGATGCTGCTATCGCAAGAAGCGGGCGCTGGCCCTCGCACCCAGGCCCAGCAAAACGTTCCTGCGCCATGCTGCTGGCCGCGCCCATTGTCAATTTGCCGCCGTCCCCCCGCATGCTGGCCGCCGGCATGGACGGTCCCAAGCCACCCAGCCTGGCGGAAGCGCACCGGTTCTTTTTCGGCAAAGGCTTCGACGGCGCTCATGGCGCGTTGGCCGATGCGCGGGCGTGTGCGCGGGTCTATGGAGCATGCAGATGATGACGCTCAAGGAGTTCGACCAGCTCAAACGCTTCATGATGCTGGCCACATCCGACAACGACCACGAAGCATTAGCCTCGCTACACGCGGCCAATGCCCTGCTCAAGAAGCATGGGCTCACATGGGATGCCGTGTTTGCAAGGCTGGTTAGGGTTGGTGTGGAGATTGAAGCCGCGCCGTTCGAAGACGATGAAAGGCAACGCATCGTAGAAGCTTTCGAAGTGGCGTTGCGCGAAGCCACCGGTTCCTTCCGGCGGTTTCTTCAGGACATGCAGGAACAATTCGACCGCTCCGGCTCGCTATCGATCAACCAGGCCAATGCCCTGTTCCGCAGCGCCCGTCGGGCCGGATGGCAGGGGTGAGCGAAGCTACATACTGGGCTCAGGTTCGCAACGCTCTTGCCCCGTTTGGCATGCTGCGCCGCATAGAGAACGCGCTGGAGCTGGGCACGCCGGATGTTGCCTATTGCCTGCGCCGGCAGCCCACGGCCCCGGCGTTTGCCGGCTGGGTAGAGCTAAAAGTGTTTCCCAGGCTGCCACAACGAGACCCGGTGCGCATTCCGCACTTGACGCGGGAGCAAGTCCGCTGGGGCGAGGAATGGGTAGCCGCCGGCGGGCATTCCTGGTTGCTGCTCAAAGCGGCCCAGCACCACTTGTTGCTATATCCCCCTGTTCCCCGGCGGCTATTTGACGGCATGCTCGATTCGACAGCCTTGATCCAGGGGGCAACAGTAGCGGCCGAGGGCCGGTTTCCGGCGGGCCGAATCCTCAAGGCGCTTACCACCGGCTGGTAAGGCTTTGACTTTCTTTACTAATGTTTAATCGATCAAGGCCCTTTACTTTAGCCCCGAAGGCGCTTACATATGCCCCATACCGCAGGGAGAAGGCAGATGGCAGGGACGGCACAAGCGGACAAGGTGAGGCTCACGAAGGGCCAGCGCGAATTTCTCGACGCCGTGCGCGCCGGGAGCAATCGCCAGTTTCACCGCATGGTGATTGAGCCAGTCGAAGCACTCGGCCTCGTGAAGTTCACTGGCGGGCTCCGCTTGGTCGGACGCAACGCCTACCCCGCAACATATTTCGGCGAGGTCTGAGCCATGACGCACGGCTCACCCGAAGATCGCGGCAGCGCCGATGCGTATTACCGGCGCGGATTCAACCCACACAAGATGGTCGATGGCAAGCGCGTTGTGCTGACCGACCCGAACGAGATCGCCGCCTACCGGCGCGGCTTCGCTGAAGAAGATGATCGCAAGGACTGGGGTGGAGATTGGGAATGGGAACCATGAGCGCGAAGAAACTACGGGCTGACTTTGAACTGGCGAAGCGGTTACCCGGTCATTCGCAGGTGGAACGTGTTCGTGCGGCCCGCGCACTTCTGGATGGCTCGCGTCGGTTCAGCAAGGCGACGGAGGTCCGCGCCTTCATGAGCATTTTCCATCCCGATTATCCGGAAGAAAAGCTGATGCGCCTTCTGAGCGACGTAAAGGACCAAACATGACCGCCGCATGGCAGGCATACGCAAACAGGCGCGGCCCGGAACCGGAGCGGCCGGAAGGGGAGAACGCGTGATGGCTGAGATGGTTGACCCGCGTTTGCTGAGTTACATCGACGAGCCGGACGCCGAATGGGAGGCTGGTCTAGACAAGGCTCTTATTCTCGACGACTTGAAGGTCCTCGGCAAGCGGTTCAGCAAACTGTTCCCGGATGCCGTCGCGCAAATCGAAGCGATGAACGACGCCACCTTTATGGACTGGCGTCGCGGTCTAAAAAAGGAGCGCCATCAACAGTTCGCCGGCGAAGATTTCATGGTGCGGTTCGGGGCAATCCTAATGCCAGCCATGATTGTTCACGTCGGCATGATTGCGGCCAAATTCCACGTTCCTTTCGGGCTTGCATTCATTCGACTACGCGAGAATGGATCAATCAAGATTGCATCCAACGGCACGGCAACATGGCGCGGAGATCGCACATGACCGCCCCATCCATCACAGACGAAATCGCCAAGACGCCCAAGCTCTGCAAGGACTGCAGGTGGTTTGTCAATCGCATGACCCCTCTCTGCACCGCGCCGGAAAACGTAACGCCCAATCTCGTCTGGGGCGGAACGAAGCCAATCGAACCCTACTGCATCGGCGCTCGCGCGAATTCATCCGCCTGCGGCCCCGATGGCGCTTGGTTCGAGGCGAAAGAGGAAGTGAGGGTGGCCTGATGGCGACGACTGATCAAATGCAAGCCGCAATGTCCGCGCTGGACGAGGCATGGAACGGTGACGCTAAAGGCGATGCTCGAAAGGTTGGCATCGTCATTCTCACGTTCCCGCTCAACGCTCCTGAAGGCGGGCATGTGAACTACATCGGCAATGGACGGCGCGAAGATGTTCGCGTTGCCCTGAAGGAATTGTTGGCCCGCTGGGAAGGCCGATATCAGGAAAGTGGAAGCAGACAATGACCGAGGCCGAAGCAAAGACGAAGTGGTGTCCGTTCGCGCGAGTCTGCCTAGACTACGGTGACGGACCGAACCTTGTCATTGGACCGATGAATCGCGACTTCGCGAATCGTTCGACACAGAACATCGAAGAAGCGATTGAGACAAGCAAATGTCTCGGCTCCGCCTGCATGGCGTGGCGCTGGCAAAGCATTGATACGGGCGGCGAGCATAGCCAAGGGTTTTGCGGATTGGCAGGCAAGCCATGACGCGCACAGAATCCGAATACCGCAACAGCCAATGCCGCGCGAAAGCGGCGGGGGAGGAGAAGTGATGCTGATCACCTTTTTGCACGTTGTCTCGCTTTCTCTGATCGCCATCGGTCTGGCTGGAATGATTTGCGGTCGCATTCTCGGAAATGCAGCGCGGCGAGAATTGGCGTGGCGGCGCGGCCTCGAAGCAGATGCGTTTTGGGCTGAACATGATCGGCGCATGGAAAATATGCGCGCCGGTAGAGGCTACGGTCCCCCGTTGCACTTCAAGGATGCCCGTTACGACCCTGAGACCGGACAAGTGAAATTTGAGCCAGCGCGAGCTTCTCGCCCATGACCCCGCTCTCCTTCCTCCGCGAAGTCGCCGCCCATGCTGCGTGGGGGTGGATTGGCGCGCTGGCGGTTCTCATTCTCGTAACCGAATATGCGGTGAGGTGAACCATGCCCATTTTTAAGTCGAAACTGGTCTGCATAAATGTCACTGCGCCGGCCACCCCGTCGCCAGCGGCTCCAGTACGCTTGCCGTTTGTGCCTTACGAGGAAATCTTTGAACGCAATGGACGATGGCTGCTGGGGCGGAAAATTCTCGCCAAGATTTGCCGTCACATGTGCGAGAGGTCTTTGGCCGTTGTAATTGACAACGGTGATCCTGGCCGTTTGCTTGTCAGCCTTCCTGAATTTCCAACAGTACGCAATGACATCGACGGCCGTGATGCAAGTATCTGGTGGATGATTCGGGAAGAGTTGCGCCCTTTGGTCGAGGAACGGTGCTGGGATGCATTGTCGGCTTATCGTTATGGCGATCTAGAACATCTCTGGGGAAGGCTTGGGGGTCGCGCGTCCAACGCATCGCTCGTGACTGAAGCGAACTCGATACTGGCAGAACTAGAACACGCACGTCGGGCTAGACGTGATCCTGCAGACCCGGAACTTTGGGAATGCCTAGCTGACCGTTTTGGGCTGACATCGCTGGAAGCTCTTTACGACACTGATCCATTCAAGGAGTTTGTGCCATGACCCTGGACCTCCTCCACCGCCTCGAAGCCGGCGAGACCTCCGCCCAGCTCGACGGCGACTACGCGCTGGCGATGGGCTGGGTGCCGCGAGATTATATCCTCTGGCGCAATTACGAGAAGACACTGACACAACGCAGTTGCTTCTATTGCTGTGCCTATGATCTCGAAATGTCACACAACCCGTGGATTGCACCCTCCGTCTCCTCCCTCGACGCGATGCTCGCCAAGGCGCGAGAGATGTGGCCGGATCGTTGGATTGAATTGACTTGCATGAAGGGGTTGGCGCGCGCTTGGGTGTATAAAGTTCAAACGCAATACGAAGGACGATCCCAAACACCCTCTCGCGCCCTCGCCGCCGCCATGCTGCGGGCGAAGATGGAGGAAGGGAAATGAGCGTTGCGCCGTACTCCAACATCAACGATACCTGGCCCAAGTATGAGCCCGGTTGGTGGGTTCGCGCGAAGGACGGTCGTGTTGGGCTCGTGAACAAACGACTGACCCGACGCCGCTACATCGTGCAGTTCGGCTCTGGCGGGCCGTTCGAGCAGCACAGGCATGACGACCTTATGCTTGCAACGAAGCATCAGGTCCGTGTGATGGAAGGATTGGAAGCATGACCCCAGACCCCGCAGCGATTGCAGAGCTGGAACGGCTGGAGCGCGAGGCGACGCCGGGACCGTGGGAGGAAGATAGCAAGCGCGTGGACGGCAATTACGGTGACGGCCCTGATTGCGGCAATGCGTTCGACAGCTACGAAATGTTCGGGCCGAAAGGGAAGGTTCTGTTCGATGCTATCAACTCCGAAGTGGTTGAAGTCCGCGAAGAGAACGAGCCGGATGGAGGCGTGAACGTTTGGGACGAAGTGGCGAGGCGCAATTTCAAGTTCATTGTGGCCCTCCGCAACAACGCCAAGGCCCTCATCGCCGCCGCCAAGGCCCAAGCCGGAGCGTCGGATGCAGAGATCGCGGAGATACGGAAGCGGCATGACGGTGTGGAGAAAACGGGCGTTGCCTACATTCCAGATGACAATCTGTACCATGCACTAGCGTATGCCCACGCCGACCGCGCCACGCTTCTCTCCGCCGTCGCCGCCCGCGATGCGGAGATCGGGAGGCTGAGGGAACACATCAAACTACATGCTGGTGATACGCTTAGCTTGGACAATGAAATCCAACAGATGCGCGACAACGCCGAGGAGGATCAGGCCGAGATCACCCGTCTCCGCGCCCAGCTTGCCGCGCCCGGAGCGGCGAGCGAGGAGGCGCTCGAAAAGGCAGCGAGAGCGTATGTCGTCGCATGTGGGCAAGACCCGGATGAGGTAGTCAATTTCTATGAATGCGATGTTCCAACAGGGGACTTCAGATGGCGGATAATGATTGGTCCAATTCGTGCCGCCCTCACCGCCGCCCTCCCCCACCTCTCAGGACAAGGGGAGAGGGAACGGGAACTGCTTGCGGCGCTGCGCCCGTTCGCCGAGTTCTTGTCGCTTCTCGAAACTCATTGCGGAGAATGGACGACCGAGTCGTCAACATGGACCCACGAGTTCTATGTAGATGGTGTCCGGCGCGCACTGACCTATGGTGATTTGCTCCGCGCCGCCCGAGCCTACGCATCCCACACACAATCCCCACTCCCTGGGGCGGGGAAGGAGGAAGGGTGATGAAGTACCAATTCCAGATTGACGGTCGAGGGTTTGATGCGCCTATCCGCAAGCGCTGGGAAGACGCTGCGCAGGATGCCGTCAGCGCCGGTTACGCCACATGGAGAGGTAGCAGCATCATCTTGGACACCAATCAAGGGGCGGAGATCGCGCGCATAGAGGACGACGAACCATGACCCATCCCACACTCGACATCCCGGCGATAAGGGCGTTCAAGTTTCGGCTTTTGCCGAGCAAGGGCCAACATCGTCGGCTGCGGGATGCGCTGGATCATTCGCGCGAACTCTACAACTCAGCTTTGGAAGAGAGAATTTCTATCTATCGGAGGACTGGAAAGGGCGTCGGGTATATTTCGCAATGTCGCGGCCTCACCGAATTGCGGCAGGACGCCGCATTCGCCAAATTTGCTGTATCGCTCCAGCGATGGCCTCTGAAGCGGCTTGATGACGCCTTTGCGGGCTTCTTTCGACGCGTAAAGACCGTAAAGAAGTCCGCTGGATTTCCGCGCTTCCAGGGGCGCGATTGGTTCAAGAGCTTCGGCTTCGCAGATCACGATGGCTGGAAACTGGATGGCGCACATCTATACATGAAAGGCATCGGGCGCGTGAAGGTTCGCATGCATCGGCCAATCCCGTCCGCTCCGCTTTCCTGTCAGATCAAACGCGACTCGAAAGGATGGGTCGTCCTGCTCTGCTGCGAAGTGCCAATGCAGCGCGCTGAACATACCGGCCGCAGTATCGGAATTGACCTTGGCATTACCTCGTTCATCGCGACCTCGGATGGAGATACAGTGCCGGGATTCCATGCGGCACGACGCGCACAAGCAGAGCTACGCCGACGCCAGCGCGCCCTCGCCAGATGCAAGCGTGGCTCGCGCAACCGACGCAAAGCTAAAGAACGTGTAGCGGCAGCCCACGAGAAGATCGCGCGCTCGCGCCGGACATTCCTGCACCAAGTCGCTGCGAAGCTAGTCCGCGAAAACGATCTGATTGCGATTGAGGATTTGAACGTCAGAGGGCTGGTGCGGTCTATGCTGGCCCGCGACGTGAATGACGCTGGATGGGCGACCTTTACAACATTGCTGATCGAAAAGGCCGAAAGCGCCGGTCGAACAGTCGTGAAGGTCGATCCGAGACACACGAGCCAAGCATGCTCTTCGTGTGGAGCGATTGTGCCCAAGGCGCTAAGCGTCCGAACGCATGATTGCCCACACTGCGGACTGGTTCTGGATCGTGACGTAAATGCGGCGCGTATCGTGCTGCACCGGGCAGGGAATTGTCCGGGCGAGCTTAAGACAGGCGGTTACGCCATATCTGCTCACGGAAACATGTGCGAGGCCGCGTGATGGCCGCGACACATAATTCCCCTCGACTTCATCGCACAGTACCAATTGCCGCCGCCATCCGCTCCCGAAAGGAGACGCCATGACCACAGAAGCCGACACCATCGAGCGGTGCGCGAAGTACGTCTGCCAGCGATGTGACGGGCAGGGCTGGTATATCGTCCCTGTCTGTTGCGGGTGCGGCACGTTCGAATGCTGCGGTAACCCTGACCCAGGCCAAGAACAATGTGCTGAGTGCAATGGGACCGGCATTCTTCCCCCGCCCCCGGCAGAGGAGCGCGGGTGATGGCTGATGTGCGCGGCTTCAATCTCTGCACCAAGGAGAATCCTTGGAAACCTGAAATGGGAGTACCGGTCATGCACGAAGATGCGAAGGAAGTGGGCGACCAAGAAGCAGGATATCCGGGCGGCGATATCGTCACCATGCGTTGCCCAAACTGCGGCCATGAATGGCGCAAGGAGTTGGCACAATGACCCGCCGCGCCGCCGACGAATGGGTGACAGTTCCGCGCGACGTGTTCAATCGCGCAATTCGCACGCTGGAGAATGGCTTCAACATGGAGGACATAGACACGGTGCGCCGGTCCCTCGTGTTATCGGCAAGAACCGCCTCCCCCGCGCCCGCTCATGCCGAGGCGGGGGAAGAGACGCCAATCGACATGGTGCTGTTCTGTCCGCGTTGCGGCGAGCAGCACATCGACGCGCCAGATGAGCGCACGCCGGATTGGACCAACCCGCCGCACAAGTCGCATCTGTGCCACGCCTGCGGATGCATCTGGCGACCTGCTGACGTTCCGACAAATGGAGTTGCGGCAATCAGGACCAAAGGCAAGAACGACACGCCGTTGACCGCCACCCTCCGCTCCGCCGCTGCCGAGATGGAGAAGGCGCTGGAGGATGCGCGTGGTTGGCTGGCTGACAATGCTGCCTGTGGTGACAACTGCCCCGTGTGTCGAGCTTACAGCGAGGCTGGTGCGCAAGCATGCGCAGATGCTCTCGCCACCTTCATCTCCTCCAAGGCCCACCCATGAAGATCAACAAAGACCTGACCACCTGGACCCCCGGCGAACGGCTCTGGCTCTGGCGCAGGGCCAGGGGGCTCACGGGCCGGCAGGCCGCCGCCCGGCTGGGCCTTGGACGGAACGCCTTCTGGGCCATGGAGGGCGGCCAGCGCCCCCCTGTACCCAAGGCCAACGGCGTAGCGCCAAACCTGCCCCTGCTCCTCCAGCTGGCCCGCAGGCGAGCTGGGGCGGGCCTACGCGGCACTGCCGCCCGGCTGGGGGTTACCCACCCCACCCTGCTGGCCATGGAACGGGCAGGCGCGCCCAGGCTGCAGGAATGGTGGGAGAAGCGGGGGTTCGTCTTCCCCCAAGATTAGGTATGCAGAAGGGGGCTTTACTTTTGCCCTAGGATGGTTATGTTGATGGCAGAACTGAGGAGAAGCCCCAATGCGCATCGAACTTCGAAATATCAAGTACGCAGCTTTCGCCAGCCAAGAGACTTCCTGCTTTGAAGCGACCGTCTATATTGATGGCACCAAGGCGGGTACGGTTTCTAACGAAGGCCACGGCGGCTGCAACTGGTACCACCCCAACGAACTGGAAGCACGTTTGACGACACATGCCAAGACCCTGCCGCCAGCGAAGGTGGAAGGCTACGGCGAACTGGAATACGACGCCGACCTGCTGGTGGGTGAATTGCTCGAAGCCGCGCTGCTCGAAAAAGACTTTAAACGCGACATCAAGTCCAAGGTGCTTTATGTGAAGGCGGACGGCCACCTGTACAGCGCCAAGCCAAAGAAGCCGCACACGGTTCAGACCTACCTCGACAATCGCGCCAAGATCGCGTGGCTGGCCAACGCACAGGTCCTGAATCTGTTGCCGCCCGCCGAGGCGTTCAAAATCTACCGCGAGAAGGTGGCCGCATGATCCCCCTTGCTGCACAACAGGCTGTGGCCGACGGCTGCGTCATCGAAACCCGCAACGGTTCGGGCTGGGTGCACTTAAGCGCCACCGGTGCCACGCGGCAAACGGTCGAGGACGCAATTGCACGCTACTTGGACCGCTTTCCAGCATTCGGCTACCAGACCCGTTTCTGCGATATCCGTGAACTGGACGGCCGCTTTTGCGCGGCAGGTGAACGGTGGCATTCATGCGATTGAGCACCGTTGACATCTGCCTCTCCATCCCCCGCGAAACCTTCCGCACGGCGTTTGCTATTGCCATGGGCAACAACAGCGGCTGGATCAAGGAAGCCCGGCTATCGCGGCTGGACGAGGCCGGCACCATTGCGCGGATGAAGGATGTGGCTGCGCGCCCCGAACGATTGTGGTGGGAACAGCCCTCGTGGATCGAGCATGAGTTCGAAATACGGCTCACTTACGAAGAAGCTAACGGCGCTGTGCGAACGGTCTATCTAACCATGAAGAACTTTGTGACCGGCTTGGAATCGATGTTTGATGTCTCCTCGTGGGCTTTCAAACCAACCGTCGATGAGTGGATGCTTGCAGTTATTCGGAACGCGCCACAATGACCAGCCAGCAACCCGAGCCTTGCCTTGGCGGCACAGGCACGCACGATCAGCAGGGCCGCTGCTACTCGCCGCTGGCGTGCTCCGCGTTCGGCTATTGCCGCGAACGCAACGTCCGGCACCACGGCCCTGTAACCGAGAAACTGCGGAAAGAATGGCAGGCGGAGGCGGCGCAAGCCAAGGCAGAAATGGCCGGTGGCCGCATGAAACTCGCCATCCGCATTCCGACCGCCGATGGCCCGCGCACGCTGGTGACGCAGGAGCTGACCCTGGTCGACGCCGAACTGATCCGCGCGGCGCTGACCCTTCGTCAAGGTTATGAAGTGGCGCGGCTCCCTGAAGGTAGGTTGGTGCATCTGCGCGGGAACTTGCGGAAAGCACCGAAAAGGTCCGTGAACGTGGTTCCGTTGAACAGGGGGCAATCGAAATGAAACATTTTTGTTGTGATAGGCACGACCGGTGAATATTCCGACCGAACTGAATGGGTAGTCGCTGCTTACGAAAGTCAAGAGTTGGCTCAAGCTCATGTCAAAGGAGCCGAAAAATGGCACAACGAGCGTTACGACGACAGAGGCAGGTTGCGCGGAAAGCGGGTCGTATCTGACAGGGGTGTTGTGCAATATCCAGTCAATCCGTTTGACCCAGAGGGTCCACCGCCTGACTATACCGGAACATCGTGGAGCGTGGCCGGGTGCGAGCTTCGAAATGCTCTGCCGGATGGAGGAACGTCATGAACGCCACCACACTCAAGGCGCTGAAGGCTTCAATCAGGAA
>Ga0335069_10012849_pt1 | contig 11770 bp, 7 predicted proteins | sample Lox_Sample_11_FD_206714 | JGI IMG/M metagenome (GOLD analysis project Ga0335069, IMG submission 206714) | Soil microbial communities from Loxahatchee National Wildlife Refuge, Florida, United States - Lox_Sample_1.1 | ecosystem: Environmental > Terrestrial > Soil > Wetlands | place: USA: Florida...
AAATAAATCAAAAGACATATATTTTTACTATCCGTCAAAGTCCATGAGCAGCATGAACCTTGATAGACTGAAGAAATTGAGTATCATCATAAGGCAGCAACAAATATCGCGTTATCGTTATTTTTTCCCTCCGAGAGGGACGGTTTTCCGCAACACCACTATTCCCGTTTTTTATTTGTCCACTGATAGGATGATCGAACATCGATTATAAAAAAGAAATGTACTGAATATGAAGAACAAGAAATTTACCATTCTGTTAGTGGACGATCATACCGTTTCGTTACAACTCCATTCCCACATTCTTAAAAAAGAGGGATATGAAGTTGAGGAAGCTATGACGGGCAATGAATGTCTTCAGGCAATAACCAAAATACATCCGGATTTAGTTTTGCTTGATGTTATTCTGCCGGATATTCATGGTATGGAGATATGCCATCGTATTAAAACCGATCCAGCTACCAAAGATATTCTGGTTATGATGATTTCGGGAATTGAAATTGAACACAAGGCGCAACTTAAAGGCCTTCGTGCCGGTGCGGATGGCTATCTTGTGAAGCCCGTTTCTAAACCCATGTTGCTTGCTCACGTGCATGTGATGGAACGAATAAAGCGGACGGAAAACGAACTGCGCGATGCGAATATGATGTTAGAAAAACGCGTACAGCAGCGGACGAAAAAATTAGAGCAGTTGAATAAAAAATTAATAAAAGAAATTGTCGAACGAAAAGAAGTTGAGGCCGTTCTTCAACATAAAGAAGAACATTATCGGACGCTCTTTCAAAATAATCCGATACCGTTGTTTGTGTACGACTGCCAGACGCTTGCGTTTCTTGCAGCCAACGATGCGGCGCTGCTTCAATACGGGTACTCGGAGCAAGAATTTCTTTCGATGTCGCTTCTGGATATTCATCCGTCGGAAGAAAAGGCGACGGTGCAGCAAACGGTCACGCTGGGGGATGGGCGCTTACGAAAACCCGGGCCATTCCATCATCAAAAGAACGATGGAACCATCATCAACGTAGAATTGGTGACCCATGATTTGATCTTTGAAAAAAGGCAGGCGCGTTTGGTGATGGCGATCGATATCACCGAGCGTGTCCGCGCAGAAAGGGATTTGCGGCGGGCGACCGAAGAAGCCCATGCAATTTTCTGGCGTGCGATAGTCACCCAGGCAGAAGATGAAACACAGGGTTCCTTCGGATATTATTGGGACTCCCATTTTGCCAATTTAGATGTGGTGTCCAACTATTTGGATTTACCCGATTACCCGACTCACGCCCTTGTCGATCGATTTTATTTTAGCTGGTTAGAAGAAGACCGCAATAGAACGGCAGCGCAAAGCGCCGAAGCGATTCGCAAAGGATTAGACGGATATACAGAAGAGTTCCGCCTACGAGATGCTGCGGGAAACATTCACTGGATGTATAACGAGGCACACATCCATCGAGTGCATGAAAAAATTTACGAACTTACCGGCATTATTTTGGATAACACCGAACGGAAGCAGGCAGAAGAAACACTCCGGCAAAGTGAAGAACGATTCCGTAAATTGATTGAAGGAGCGCCGGCTGCTGTGGTAATTCTCTCCACGTCCGGGAAAATACTTTATACAAACCCCACCAGTTTGATGATATTCGGCGTCAAGAATGCTGATGAAATTTTGGGCAAAGATATTATGGAATATATTGCGCCGGAACAGCACGGCAGTATGCTCAAACGTTATCATTTGCTCTCAACAGGAAACCAAGTACCGAGTCAATTTGAATCGGTGGGAGTTCGTGCCGATGGAACACTCATTCCTCTCCATATTGCCGCTGCAAATTTACAACTTCAGGGGGAAGAAGTTTCGTTACATTTTATTACCGACATCACGGAACGCAAACGAACAGAAGAAGATTTGCGGCGTGCGACCGAAGGTGCGCATGCTATTTTCTGGCATTCCCTTGTGACGAACTCCGAAGATGAAACTCAAGGTTCCTACGGCTATATCTGGGAAACACGTTATGCAAATTTAGATGTTGCCCATGAGTTTTTGGATTTACCGGATTATCCCTCGCATACGTTCAGCGATCGATATTATTACAGTTGGTTAGAAGAAGACCGAGAGGCCATGAATCGTCAAAGTACGGAAGCATTGCGTCATGGATTAGCAGGATATACGCAAGAATTCCGTTTAATGGATGCAAAAGGGAAAATACATTGGATGTACCTTGAAGCTCATATTACGCGACTGAACGAGAAAGCATTCGATGTGGCCGGCATTACGATGGAGATCACTGAACGTAAACGTGCAGAAGAAGATTTACGGCTGGCAACCGAAGGTGCGCATGCTATTTTCTGGTATGCAAGTGTTACCGACACACAAGATGTAGAGCAAGGGGCATACGGCTATTTGTGGGATACCCATTATGCGAATTTAGACGTCGTGCAAGAATTTATCGATTTGCCCGATTACCCGACACATAATCTCAGAGATCGATTTTATTATTGCCGGCTTGAAGAAGACCGAAAACGGATGGATCGGCAAGGGGCGGATGCATTACGAACAGGATTAAATCGCTATACACAAGAATTCCGTTTGATGGATGCGAAAGGGAAAATACATTGGATGTATAACGACGCGCACGTCAAGCGGCTGAACGAAAAATCTTTCGAGGTGGCCGGTATCACGATCGAAATTACCGAGCGCAAACAGGCAGAAGAAGATTTACGGTTGGCGACGGAAGATGCCCATGCTATTTTTTGGCATTCAACGGTCATGGATACGCAAGATGCGGCACAAGGTTCCTATGGGTATTTATGGAATACCCATTATGCCAATTTAGATGCTGTGCACGAATTTATCGATCTACCGGAATATCCCACTCACGATCTTACCGATCGGTTCTACTTTAGTTGGCTGGAAGAGGACCGTGCAAAAATGGCTCCGCAGAGCGCTCAGGCGCTTCGCAACGGCCTCGATGGATATAAAGAAGAATTCCGTTTGATGGATGCAAAAGGAAACATTCATTGGATGTATAACGATGCGCACATTCGGAAAGTCAATGAAAGAACGTTCGAGATCTCCGGTATTATGTTGGATATTACTGACAGAAAACATGCGGAAGAGGCGTTTCGGGCATCGGAAATCAAATATCGTGAAATGGTCGAACAAATTAACGATGTTATTTTTGTGACGGATGTCCAAGGACAAATAACATATATGAGTCCGGCGATCGAAGTCGTTGGCGGTTATTCGCCTGAAGAAATGATCGGCCATTCACTGTCTGAATATCTCGACCCTGCTTTTATTCCGAAGATTCAGCAGCATTACTCCATGGTGTTTTCTGGAGAACTTTCTCCGATTGAATACCGGGTAAAAACAAAATCAGGTGTGTGGAGATGGGCACGAACTTCCAGCAGGCCGATCTTGGAACATGGCCGGCCTGTCGGTATGCGCAGTGTGTTGACGGATATCACGGTCAGGAAGCAAGCAGAAGAATCATTGAATTTACTGAGCCATACTGTGAAGAGTATTACGGAATGTGTGTGCGTAACAGATTTACATGGGGCAATACTCTTTATCAATCAAGCGTTCCTTGATACGTATGGATATACTGAAGAAGAAGTGATCGGAAAGCAAATAGAAGGGATTGTGCTGCCGCAAGGCATCGATGAAAAAAAAATGATGAGCGATATGGTGAACGGCGGTTGGCAAGGCGAAGTGATCAGCAGAAAAAGAGACGGCACAGAAATTCCCGTTCATCTTTCCACGTCTGTTGTTTCAGATGAAGAAGGAAAGGATCTGGCGTTCGTCGCCGTCGCTAGCGATATCACCGAGCAAAAGAAAATGCAGCAGGAATTGATTCAAGCGCAGAAAATGCAAAGCATGGGAACGCTGGCTGGCGGTATTGCACATGATTTTAATAATATTCTCGGCATCATTCTCGGCCATGTTATGCTGCTGGAAAAACATTTAGCGAATGACCCGAGGCATCATTCCAATTTGCATGCTATTCAGCGTGCCGGTGAACGCGGGGCGGCTCTCGTCAGGCAAATTCTCACCTTTGCCCGCAAGACCAATACGTTGTTTGAACCGGTCGATCTTGGAGAACTGTCCGAGGAAATTACTTCGATGTTACGGCAGACTTTTCCGAAAACTATTTCTATCACGAATAATATTCGGGAGGAGCTTGCCAGCATTTTTGGCGATCGTTCACAGATCCATCAAGTCTTGTTGAATCTTTGTGTCAATGCGCGGGATGCGATGCCGAATGGCGGATCGATTACTCTGTCCGCTGAGTTATGCACAAAAGCACACGTTCAAAAACAATTTCCGCGTGCTGATCAACCTCAGTACGTATGCATCAGTGTTGTCGATACGGGCGAAGGGATGGATGATGTAACGCGCCTTCGGGCGTTCGATCCATTCTTTACTACCAAGCCGCAGGGCAAAGGGACCGGCCTTGGGTTATCGGTCGTGTTCGGCGTTGTCGAGGCACATCATGGGTTCATCAATTTATCGAGTGAAGTTGGAAAAGGAACGACGTTCCATATTTATTTCCCAGCCACTGTTACCATCGACCAGCCGATCGAAACGATTTCGACGAATGAAACGGCTGGTGCGAACTGCTCAGAAACGATTCTCGTCGTCGAAGATGAAGCATTGCTTTTAGACATGATTTGTTCTGTGTTAGAGTCGAACGGATACCGCGTGCTTCGCGCTGAAGACGGGATCAAAGCCCTTGAAGTGTATCAATCCCATATGGATGAAATTCAACTGGTTATTACGGACATGGGATTGCCGGGCATAACGGGGGAAGAAGAATTTAGAAAGTTGAAAGAACTCAATCCACAGGTAAAAGTCATTTTAGCCAGTGGGTTCTTGGAGCCGAATCTACAGTCTGCTTTGAGAGAAGCCGGCGCGCTCGGCTTTCTACAGAAACCCTATATGCCGCAAGATGTGTTGAAGCTGCTTCGCGGCATATTGGATCAATAAGGAAAGAGCGGCCGCAAAAGATTTTCCATCGACAAAAAATATTTCCCATGTGGCCAGAGTTTGCAATCAAAAAAATTGTTGGATTCACAAAAAATATTTTATACTATGCAACGTTTTTCATTGCCTTGTGAGAAGATGTTTTTAAATTCATGCGGGCGTATCAAAGGAATCCTCTGATGCAGGAACACATCCAGCCAAACTACTATGGAAAAACATTGGTTAAGCATACTGATGGAAGTAAAGCGATTGTTATGAACGGGAAATTTCTATGAATCTTGCTGAACGAGTCGAAGAAATTTTTAATGCGCGTTTCCATCGACAGCCGATGCTCGTGCGTTCGCCCGGGCGTGTAAATCTGATCGGCGAACATACAGATTATAATCTGGGATTTGTTCTTCCTGCCGCAATCGATAAAGCGATGTATTTTGCCATCGCACCGCGCACGGATCAAGTATGCCATGCCGTCGCGGTTGATATGAAAGAAGAATATACATTTGCCATCGACAATCTTCAAAAGACATCAGCGGGCTGGCCCAATTATCTGATGGGCGTCGTCGATCAATTGATGAAAGCGCATTATTCGCTTCAAGGATTCGATTGCGTTTTCGGTGGCGATATTCCGATCGGTGCAGGATTATCTTCGTCGGCTGCACTTGAAGCAGGTTTAGCGTTTGCTTGCAACCGCATGTTTCAATTGAAGATCGATCCGCTTGCGCTCGTTAAGGCAGCGCAGAAAGCAGAAAACGAATTTGTCGGACTTCAGTGCGGTATTATGGACCAATACATCAATATTTTTGGACAGCCGGAGCAAGCGCTCCGCATCGATTGCCGTTCGCTGGAATTTACTTACTATCCGTTTCATCATCCACGTGTAGCTATCGTTCTTTTTAATTCATGTGTGTCGCATTCGCTGGCATCGTCGGAATATAATCGCCGAAGAGAAGAATGCACCGAAGGCGTCGCGATGATCAAACAATTGTTTCCGTACATCGCGTCACTGCGGGATGTTTCCTCTGAAATGCTGAAGGAATGTCAATCAAAAATGACGCCGGTCATTTATCGTCGGTGCAAATATGTTGTCGAAGAAAATTCGCGTGTGTTGAAAGCGTGTGCAGCATTAGAGAAGAACGATTTGACTTCGTTCGGCGTGTTGATGCATCAATCTCACGAAGGATTGAGCCGCGACTATGAAGTCAGCTGCACAGAACTTGATTTTCTGCACTCGTTGGTCGAACACAATCCGCATGTGTATGGATCGAGGATGATGGGCGGCGGTTTTGGCGGATGCACCATCAATCTCATCGACCATGAAGCAATCGAAGCCACTCAGCGTACCGTTACAGAACATTACAAACGAAAATTTCATATCGATTTGAAAACCTACATTACTTCTATTGGCGCTGGTACAACGCTGATGCATGGGCAATGACATTTTTTATTTTACTGCTCAGAAGAAAATTAATAAAAAAAATCGTACACTATGGATGCAACAACTCTTGCACAGACCATGCTTGCCTTGGGCTTCGCGCATGAAGCATGGGGATGGATTCCTGAGAGTGGCCGAACATACAATCTTGAGAATATTTTGAGGAAACGATGATGGTATTACAACAATTTACACTTTTGCTGCTTCTTCTTTTACCGATGCAGGAAAATGTACGACATGAAGATACGCCTGCGGGGAACTTGATTGAAAGAAATTTTCATACTGCTTTCGATTATACTCTTCGATGGGGCACGAAAAGTTTTATGCGTTCTTTGCCCGATACTTTTACGATCAACGGATTGAACAATGCATATTTCTGGTATGAAAGCAATCGATACCTTTTGCTCAAGATTAATGAAAATGACTACCGCTCCAAACTCCTTGTCCTTCCGTTGGACGATTCGTCGCAGGTTCAGCATTTTAAGGATGTGATTACATTCAATGCTCGTACGAACCTGCTCGTTTGTATGGAGAAGAAAAATTCCGTCCAATTTACCGATCTTACCACCGGGGCACAGGCATCGATGCACGTCGCACTTCCGAAGGGTGCAAAAAATATTCTTTCCTGCATCGATTCTGCAACAATGACGAAAACGGAATTACAATTGCATTGGATGAAAACGCCGCCCCAACAGATTCATTCATATCGAATTCCAAAATTAGCCAGACCGCTTACACATTAATGGTTCCGATGGCTCTTGCCCTTGTTCAGGGAACGGATAAAAACTTCTGGGCATAGTGCGTTGTAACATCGGTGCTTCATCGAACCATCAAAACAAGAACGTGCGGAAGGCCGATACGAATGCAATTTTGTCGTTGCTTTACAATTTTTTTTCCCGTTACCTTTTTCCCTCTCTTGTAGTCATATCTTTTGTAAGCGAATTATGGATGGAAGAAACAACTATTTAACAGGAGGATACTATGGAAAACGTACTCGGAATATTAACAGGCATGCTGGCTGTTCTGCTTATTTTTGGAGGAGGCCCGACCTTGGTCTTCCTTATTTATTACTTCAGCCGAAAAGCAAAAAATAAAGAACGGATGGCATTGATTGAGAAGGGCATCGACGCGTCCATCTTTCTCAAAGAAGACTCCACCTTCAATCAAGTTCTGATGTGGGGCATGTTGTTGGGCGGCGTCGGATTGGGATTATTCTTTGGTTATGCTCTTTCTCTCTATACGCCGATGCGTGAAGAAGTTATTATGCCGATCTTGGCGCTTCTCTTCGGCGGTTTCGGATTAATTGGCTATTTTGTGTACAGGAAAAAAACCGAGAAGAACGCTGCCAAATAACTATGGATGATCTCTATTTGAGATTGGTGCTGGAAGGCAACGTTTCCAAGTTTTCGTACTTCATCGAAAAATATAAAAACATGGCATTCTCTATCGCATTTCGTATTGTCGAGAATAGAGAAGATGCAGAAGAAATTGTGCAGGATGCATTTTTGAAGGCGTTCCGCTCGCTCGAGAAATTTAGAAGAGATGCAAAATTTTCTACGTGGCTCTATCGTATTGTGGTCAACAGTGCGTTATCCCGCAGGAGGAGTAAGCAGCCGAAACCGAGCATGATCGATGTGGACGATGCTGCGGACGCCGTCGTTGAAGATGTCGAATCGGCGTACCGCCATCTCGCCGCAGTGGAACAACAACAAATGATCCATCAAGCGCTGAATGAATTGAATGTTGAAGATCGCCTTCTGTTAACGCTGTATTACCTCAATGAAAATTCCGTCGATGAAATTGCCGAAATAACCGACATCACTCAAGGTAATATCAAAATGAAACTGCACAGAGCAAGAACGAAAATGTATTCCATCTTACATAAGAATCTGAAATCAGAAGCTGGATCGCTCCTATGACAACACATTCGAATATTGACGATTCTACAAAAGATATCCTCAAGCATAGTTTGCTGGAATTGACGGATCCTCGTTTTCATGAAACGACGATGAAAAAAATTATGCGTGTAAGCCGCAGGCGGCGCTTGTTCGATAATATTTATCTCGGTTCTCTTATTTTTATCGCCATCGATACGCTCATCGCCCTTGCACTGTGGATGACGCATCTGAATATTGTCGATGTGGCATTCCATTTCGTGAATGTTCCAGAAAAATTGATTCCCCCAACAGAGCAATTGGAAAAAATTATTCTTAGTAATGGATTTCTTCAGTATAGCTTCCTCATTTTTGCCGTACTGATGGCGGCATTGCTTTTCATCGAATCAAAGTTTCATGGTTTCGAAAAACCAAAACAGCGGGGAAATTAGTGCTCATGGATTATTGATAGACCAATGACCTCGTTGAACATTGTCGTTCTATGTTGGTGGTTTTATAATCTTTGGAGAACACAGCATGAGCATTTACCGAATCATTTTGATTGCAAAGTTATCGTTGCGTCCGGCAATCCATCGGATGACGCATGCAGGAGTATTCTGTCTGCTTGTTCCGTCGATTGAATGACGACAAGGCACATGCCGTTGAATGCTTTTCGGAAATTTGCATGAAACGGTTCATGACTCGTCTCGCAGCCGTTATCGACTCCCGCTATTGCTCCTTGACCGTCAACAGAAAAATGAATAAGATTGTCCGCATATGGTACCAGCGTTCCTTGTTGATCGACAACCTTGACCGTGACAAAGGATAAATCTTTTCCATCGGCAGTTATAACGGTTCTATCGGCTTCGAGAATAATTTTTGCCGGTGCACCGGCTGTTTGTATTTCTTGCGTCAGAATTTTATTGTCGGCAGTTGTACCGATAGCTTTCAACGTTCCGGGAAAAAATGGAACTCTCCATTGGAGATGCAAGTCGTCGCCGATTTTTTCTTTTTTGCCTAACGATAGTCCATTTAAAAATAATTCTACGGATGAACAATTTGTATATGCCCACACGTCGACAGTGTCGCCTTGTTTCCAATTCCAGTGCGGAAAAAGGTGCAGGATGGGTTGCGATGTCCATTCGCTCTGATACATATAGTAAACATCTTTCGGAAATCCTGCTAAATCGATGATGCCAAAATACGAACTGCGCGCTGGCCAATCGTACGGTGTCGGTTCGCCGAGATAATCGAATCCCGTCCAGATAAACATACCGGAGAGAAAATCATACTTCTTAACAATCTTCCACGTTTCTTCATGCGTCGATCCCCACGGCGCGCTGCAATTATCATACGAAGAACATGTAAAATCTTTATTGCCGGTGGTGAACACGCTGTCCCAATAAATCGGCCAGCGGCGGATGCTGTCCGCAGGCATGTCGTAGTGTCCGCGTGTGGCAAGCGCCGATGTCGTTTCTGTTCCAAGGAAACATTTGGCTGGATAAATCTTGGGGAATTGCGAAAAATCATTCTGATGATAATTAAAACCGATAAGATCGAGAGCACCTGATTTAATTACGGGATTCGAAGGAACAGGGTCGCTGCATGCAGAAGTGATCGGGCGCGTGGTATCGAGCTGCCGAACGAGAGACCGTAATTCTTTTGCGATGATGATGCCGCTGTCATTCTTATCCCATTGTTCCATCAGTTCGTTGCCGATACTCCACATCACCACAGAAGGATGATTGCGATCGCGCTGCACCATATCTTGAATGTCCCGCTGATGCCACTCATTCCAATTCAATGAGTAATCGTATTTCGTTTTTCCGTGCTTCCACATGTCGAATGCTTCATCAAGAACGACAAATCCCATTTGATCGCAAAGGTCGAGCAGCTCCGGAGCGGGAGGATTATGCGATGTGCGGATTCCATTGACACCCATCGCTTTCAAGATTTCCAATTGTCGTTGTAATGCCCTATAGTTGACGGCAGCACCAAGGCAGCCGAGATCATGGTGATCGCACACACCGAGAATTTTCATGTGTTTGCCGTTCAGAGAAAATCCTTTAGCGCTATCGAATGCAAATGTCCTGATGCCGAACGGTGTTTCTGTTTGGTCGATCATAATTCCATTTTCTTCGATGGTCGTGATTGCTTTGTAGAGATAAGGATTCTCGACGGACCAAAGGAGAGGATTTTGAATGATAAGTTCCTGCTGTAAAGTTGATAAGGAATCAACAGAAAGTATTTTTTTAATATCTGCATGAGCAACAGAAATGTTTTGCGCATCGAGAATAGATGTCCGCAGCGTGATCGCTGCATGCTCACCCGATTTATTTTTAATGGTCGTCGTGATAGAAATTGTTGCAGACCGTTCATTCACTGCCGGAGCTGTAATGAATGTTCCCCAATGATCGACAAAAATATTGTTTGTTTTCACTAACCACACATTGCGATAAATTCCTGAACCCGAATACCAGCGCGAGTTCGGCTGTTGAGAATTGTCGACTTTTACCGCGAGAATATTTTTTGTATTCCCATAATGCAAATACGGTGTCAGTTCGTATCGGAACGAACTGTAGCCGTACGGACGTTTGCCGAGATACTGTCCGTTAAGCCAGACTTCGCTGTTGCGGTACACGCCGTCGAAATCGATAAACACAAGTCGATTTTTTTCTGTCTCTGGAATCGTGAACGATTTCCGATACCAACCGATGCCGCCTGGCAACGCTCCGCCGCCTGCCGTCGCGGGATTATCGTTGCTGAACTCGCCTTCGATGCTCCAATCGTGCGGAACATGGAGAACGCGCCATTGAGAATCATCATAATCCAAGCGTTGTCCATTGAGAACATCACCGAGATGAAATTGCCAGTTCTTCCCGAAATTTTCTCTTGTTCGTGGAACATCACGTTGCGCGTACGCAAAAGTGAAAATCGAAACAAAAATTCCGAAACAAAAAAGAATTGACCTCTTGAAAAAAAACAATCTGTGCATTACCATTCTCCTTTAATGAAAGAGCAGAGTTTTCGGAATGACTTGTTTTTTCAATCCCTGTCCTTCGATGCTGACTTCTAATGTTTTTCCGCCGCCTGCCTGAAAGAAATCGACTTTGATTTGGTGATATCCCGCTTTGAGAATCGTCGTGCCGGAAACTTCCGTCGGTGCATGCTGGCCATCGTTGTCCACAACGACATCCTCATCGATCACCAAATCGGCGCCGTCATCGGAGTTGACGTAAAATGTGTATGAGCCATCGGCGGGAATTTTTATGTAGCCGCTGTAGCGCACGCCGAAATTTTCAGGAGTCGTATTTTCCGGAAAAATAAATTGACCGAGCGTGCCGGAATGTTTTGGCGTGAGCGATAAAAATGACGGCAATGTTTTCCAGATGCCTTCATAATAATCGTATTGAACACCCGGCTTGGGATTTTCGAGTTTGATCGGCTGAGGAAGCTCTTGTGCGCCTTCGAGTTCAACAACAACGACAGACT
>Ga0335069_10012850_pt1 | contig 11769 bp, 11 predicted proteins | sample Lox_Sample_11_FD_206714 | JGI IMG/M metagenome (GOLD analysis project Ga0335069, IMG submission 206714) | Soil microbial communities from Loxahatchee National Wildlife Refuge, Florida, United States - Lox_Sample_1.1 | ecosystem: Environmental > Terrestrial > Soil > Wetlands | place: USA...
CGCCTCCGGGGGAGACCCCGCCGGCGGGGTCTCCACCGGAGCTTGAAAATCAACCTTGGACTAACTTATGAAGTGGTACAGAAAATCGGGCAGGTCAAGGCCTGTAGCTCCTGCAAGAAGATCGTCGATCATAGTAGCGCCTGACAGCCAGAACCGCCGCGACAGATTGTTGCATTGACTCAGGATCGCTCGGGCACAGACGAACGCGGCTGACGCGGCGCTTTGGTCCATGAGCCACGGAGCATTTAGATTCAGAATACGCTGCTGAAGTTCGAGGCTTTTCTTGCGAAAGCTGACGAACTTGGTACCGACGAAGGAAAACGACAGAGCAAGAACCAGTGCTATCAGGCCGGCGTAACACGGATCGCGTACATCGGCAATGATATGAAATTTCTGGCCTTCGTCGTCCGCAGCATTTTCGGCGTGAAATCGGAGCACAGCGTCGTATTCACCAGACGCGAGATTCACCAGCGTCACACGCAACGTGACGTGTCCGTCCACCGGGCCGCCTAGCGTTTTATTTTTGGTTGGTGACTCGCCCTGTCGTGTGATGTCTTTTGGCGCGTTCGATTTCCCCACAAGCGACGGCTTTGCGCTAAAGTATCGCGATAAGAACGCGCGCCAGTACGGCGTAAATAAGCCGTCGGCCGTCGTCGACAAATCGCCCTGATCGACGGTGAGAATTACGTTTCCGATGTCGAAGTGTCCAGCAGGAGCCTTGGCAACACTTTCTATCTCAGCATAGATCCCCCGAATCGGGACTTGGCTAGTCTTGTCGCGCAGTGTGACGGTGAAGTAAGGGTCACTACCGATCAGTAGTGGCTTTGTAATCTGTAGAGCGGTTAATTGCGGCGAGACCGCAATTGTCGCCGGTCGGGACGTGGCTGTATGTTGCAAGGCGAGATTAATGACCAACGGAGTTTTGTCTAGTGCGGTCACGATAAGCGATCCGGAGTAAACTCCGGGATGAGAAAGAGAGGGGACTTCAAGAACGATTCGCAAAAGTGAGTCCGCCAGCGCGATATTAGTCAGCGTATGTAAAGCGGGGAAATTCCGGTCACCAGGCAAATGTATCCCGACCGCGATGGAATCACCTTGGATTCCGACGAAGTCTGTCGCATATATCGTCACCGGTGAGGAATTCTGCCCCCCTTTACGAAGAAGAGTAAGTATATATTGGCAGCCCGAATCGGGCACATCGATTGTGCGGGATGGAGGGCTGTTTGCTGGAAGCGTGAGTGGAATTTCCTCTGCATGAAGTTCGCCGACGCAAGCCAGAGAAAGGAGAGAGGCTAGTGCTAAGGTTCGAAGAGTGTTGTGGAACAATTTCCGTAGTACAGCCACGCGAGCGCCATGTACGGCTAATGCGCTTCCGGCGTCGTGAGGCTGATTAGGCGACATCGCTGACTGAGGAGCGTCGACCTGCCGAATGGGCTGCACAGCTACCGAATCTTCGCGAATTCCATTTCAGTGAGATCAAAGCCTTACTTCCGCGCGAAGCTGTTAGCAGCCACGTAGCGCGCATAGCTCGTTCAGCATATCTGTCGGCAGCGAGATCGGATGGTCGACACGAGTGCGCTCGACAGCATACTAGCATTCGCCAATAAATGTCGAATGTGAACTTGTACCTCCCGCCTTGTTGCCCTAGATAAAAGCGACTCCCGCGCCAGATTGCAGCGCACGTGATACTACGGCCCACGCAGCATCGGCTGCTTGCTCCGCCACGACGATTCCGACCGCTGCGTACGAGCTTAGAACACCCTCTAACGCGTTCTTCTGATTAGACCGAAGCGTATCGTACTCGTCCTTGGTAAGATTCCCTTGACTGTAGCTCTGTTCGATCATCTGTGCGATGTTAATCATGGCTTGGATTTGGGGGCCCGCAGCTGACGAAACTATGTTCCAAGAACTCCCTAAAACTCCGCTCACGGCTGTTTTAACATCGTTGCCAACTTGTCCCCAGTTTATATTTGGCATATTGAGCCTCCTGACCTATTTCGGTGTCTTGCCATTCTTTATGGTCAACTCGTAAACTGTGAGCGCTTTGAATTGCTGATCGAGCTGCTGCCGGGTTAATTTGCTGAAATCTGAGCTCAGAGTGTTCTGCTTAGCGTGTAAGTCTCGTGCATTATTGACGCTAGTTTCAATCTGAGAAAGGGCCTCGGTAATCTTTGGCGTCGACGCGTCAGGCATTGAAGTAATTCGCGTGTCAAGTGCGATTATCGAAGACTCGACCTTATTATAGAAGCCCATGTTAGATGAATAGACTGCTTGTTTCTCCGCTTCAGCTAAAGAGTTTTTGTCATCAGGGTTTGAGCTGTGTTTTAAGCTCTCAATCGTGTGTCCGAGTGTCTCAAGGTTCAAGAAGCCGTCATCGGCCTGCTTTTGAGTGTCTGCTAACATCTGGTCGGCGATGTTGTCGTAGGTAGGCGCGCAGGCCATCAACATTGCGGACAAGCAGATGCAAACGACGAGACTTCCGAGAAGTTTGTTTTTCATTTTTGCTGCCTATGACAGAGCATTAGAACGTGCGCAGTGGAGCCCAGATTCATGGAAGAAGTTGTGGGCGTGCTTGCAGCGATTCCTCGTACCCTCGATAATTGCTCAATCTCGTTTGGACTCAAGCTTCCATGGTCCCCACTGTCCACGGGTGTGTCACACTGACATAAAATTTGCTTAGAAGTCAAGGCCGGCAATTATGCTCTTCGTCGACGCTACCGAGTCTTTGACGCTTTCAAGGGATTTGGTGCCTAGCCCAGGTTGCAGGTTGGCAATTTCGTTGGCCGGTACCGTCGTGTAGAGCTTTGATGACGTGGCCGCTAAATACTCGCGCCGAATTGCGCAGTCCGGTCAAGAAGGCGGTACTGCAAGGCTTCGCTTACGTGATGCGCCTCGATCGGACCGCCTCCGTCGAGGTCTGCTATCGTGCGCGCGACCTTGAGGACTCGGCTGTACGCCCTTCCGCTCAAGCCGAACCGGTTGACTGCTAGTTCAAGCAGCCGCTCTCCGGCGCTATCAATCCGACAAAACGTGTGAAGATCGCGCGACGGAATTGACGCATTGCAAAAGAACGTCCTTGTTCGGAAACGCTCGACTTGGAATGCCCGCGCCTGAATGACGCGCGACCGGATTGCATCCGAACTTTCGGCGCGGTGTTGTTCTGCGAGGTCCTCGTACTTCACGAAAGGAATTTCCATGTGGATGTCGATTCGGTCAAGCAGCGGCTCGGACACCCGTGAACGATAGCGCCGAATCATCGATGGCGTGCACGAGCAGTGCTGGTTGGGATTACCTCGTGCGCTGCACGCACATGCATTCATGGCCCCGACGAACATGAAGCTGGCCGGAAAAATCGCCGAGTCGCTAATCCGTGTGATCACAATGTGTCTGTCTTCAAGCGGCTGCCGCAGACATTCAAGGACGTTTTTCTTGAATTCCGGCAGTTCGTCGAGAAAGAGCACGCCGTTGTGTGCCAAGCTCATTTCGCCTGGCTGTGGATTCACGCCACCGCCGACAAGACCAACATCGGAAATCGTATGGTGCGGTGCACGGAAAGGCCGCGTTCCGATCAGTGCCCGCCCACCAAGCAGCCCTGCCACGCTGTAGATTCTTGTAGTCTCCATCGCCTCTTCGATGGTCAGTGCTGGCAAAATGGTCGGCAGGCGCTTAGCCAGCATCGTTTTGCCTGAACCAGGCGGGCCGATCATGAGTACATTGTGGAGGCCAGCGGCGGCGACCTCCAACGCGCGCTTGGCAAGCTCTTGTCCCTTAACATCGGCGAAGTCACGGTCGTAATGGCTTGCCGCGCTCAGAGTTTTGGCCGGGTCTGTGACCTCAGGATCAATTGGTTTAAGGCCTTGCAAGAAATCAGCGGCATCCCGCAGTGTCTCTACGGCAAACACCTGAGGTTTTCCGCCGGTCACCACGGCCTCGGCTGCGTTGCTTTGTGATATGAGTAGCCCAGTGCAGATGCCGCTTTCGCGAGCGCTTGATGCGATCGCAGGGGCACCTCTTACGCCCTTCACTGTTCCGTCCAATCCAAGTTCCCCGACGATCAGGTATCCGCGAAAACAGTTCTGTGGCAGCACTTTCGCGGCCGCCAACAGGCCAAGCGCGATGGGCAAGTCGAACCCGTTGCCTTCTCTTCGGATGTCCGCAGGTGAAAGACTGACTGTGACGCGGCACGCTGGCAACTGGTAGCCGGAGTTCCGTAGCGCGGACATGACGCGTTCTTCGGTCTCACGAACAGTGCGTTCCGGCAATCCCACTGTTTTGAACGCCCGCGGGCCACCGCCCAGATCGATTTCAACCTCGACTAAAGTCGCGTTGAGACCTGAGAGCGCGGCGGACGTCAAGTGCGTGGTCAACTGAACACCCCCCCCACTCGATCTTTCACCGATGACGCTGCCTTTTCATTCAAGAGCTTTAAGCTAAGCAGCAATGTTTTGTCATGATGACATAATTCATGTCAAGGAGGCGCAGACCTGCTTGACTACGAGACAAGGCGCGCCAATGAACAACTATGCGCTTATGTGAGTGCAGGGAGCGGGTGCGACAGCACTTCCTGGTAATCAGAAACTAGTTCCAGGCATGGCACTCTAAATCGCGATTCGGCGGGCTTTCGAAAGCAATCTCATAGCAATTTCCCTGGTGCGAGGGGCGCTGATTCCGAGCCTACGGCCGACCGCTTCATAGGTGAGACCGTCCTTGCGCAATCGCAGGACTTGTCGTTGTCGCGGCGTCAGCAGTTGTGAATTGAGCCTCGCCGTGATGGTCCCGAACTGTTGGCATCTCATGGCCAATTTAGCCCACCGGTCCATTTTGTGCCTCCCAGATGTTATCCGAGAATAGTGGGGGCAGACCTCTGCGGTGCATACCGCTAGTCCGCTTCATGGGGCTGACGCCGGAGCAGGGTTACGATGGTCAGAAATTCGCGCTTCGAGAGCGCGTATCCGAGAAGGTTGAGTTGCTTCAGAGCCTTGAGTTCTCGTTCGCTCACTTGGTAGCGGCGCAGCATGGCGCGATCCTCGAGTATCTTTCGCCATGCTTGGCCCGGGTCGTTTTCCTTCTGAACTGCGGACTGTTTCACGCGAATAAATGCTCTCGTTTCTGGACGGGCCAAAAGCAATAGGTCGCGCGCGTCGAGATTGAGGGCCTCCGCGATGCGCGCGACGAGATCGGCCGATGGTTTCCGCCTCCCGATCTCAATCGAGGCGATATGGCTGGTATCAACCCCGATTTTTCTTGCAAGCTCAGCCTGTGTGAGCGAATTGGCGCGGCGTTCCTGCTTCAGAATTTCTCGGAAGCTGCTCAAGCCGGTTTCCTCGTTCATACGTCGTATTCATCCATAAGTGCCTGCCGCAACTTGGTGTAATGAATCAAGGCAGCGAGGTATTGGAGCTTCCCGCGTGCCGACAAATTCGCGGTGAAGTCCAAGCCGTAACGTATCCGGAAATATTTCAGCATCTCTTGGGAACTCGCATTCGCCAGTTCCTGATTCGGTCCTCCGATCCGCTTGCCGTCGCGGGCCGCGCCAAAAATCCGGCGCGCGGTATCGGCAGGGAGAGCCCCGACACTGACCAAGAGATCCGGCGCAAGTTCGGCCTGATCCTTCAAATGATCCGCATAGCCGGTATAGAGCAAAAATCTTGCCGGGTCCCTCAACGTTCCAAACATTTCCTGGACCAAGTGATGTCCCATCTCATGAATAAAAGCCGCACCAACTATGGCGGGATGATGTGCAATATTGACACAAATCATGGGACGCTTCGAGAGGCCTTTCCTTCTGCCAAGATAGAAGCCGAGCAGCGCAAATCCTTCTGGTTCAGAAAATCTTGTCGGCCTGACATCGACTCCCAAACTGGAATACGTCTTGACGAACTCCCTGATCGAGCCCACTCGCGCTGGCACCCGGTTCCAATGCGGCCAAATCTCTGCTTTTGCCTCCGCGAGCACCTGCTTGGCTTCTCCGCGGTGGAGGCACTTTCGTAAAAGGCTTTGATAGTCGAGGCGCGCCAAAGCCCTGATTTCTTCACCCGCCGCCGCAAGTTCGGATAGTCCTCTCCGCTCGCTTTCGCTCAATGTGGCCAAGATTTCGGCCACGAGTCGATCGATAACAGAGTCCTTGCTTCGCGGAGCCATGGCTTCCCCTGCCAGACCAGCGGTCCAATCAAGTCAACTTAGGCTAGCAAATCGTCAGATGGACACAAAATGACCCGCTTGTGCAAAAGCAAGCACGCGCCGTTACCGTCCTGGCCTCCAAATATGTCATTTTGACAATGAAGATTGTCTTTAAGACACTTCGGCTCGGGAGGGCCGACCGTATTTCGTGCAATCACGCCTGGTGCTTTTGTGCTTCGCGCTCTCGCGAGCGGCGCGAGCCGCCACGCTCGCGCCCGCCACTTCGCACACAAGTGCGCCCAGACGCGCACAGGCGCGCGCCCCTCCCGGCTTCTCCATTGCCGTTCAGACCGCTTCACGAACGAAAACCCCGGCGACCGAATGTCGCCCATGCAAGGAGAAGCTCTCATGGAATTGCGTCTATTGCTCACAGAGTACGAACGAATGATTTTTGGCGATCGCCTGACCCAAGCGCGGGCCAAGCGAGGCATGAAATTCAGGGAAAAACCGCGCTCGCGGCTCGCCAAGATTCAACTGGCGTTTGGAACCCTGTACGGACTGTTCGAAACGGAAGCCGATCCAGTGGAACTCATGATCGCGGGAATCGCCATGCACGATCTTGAGATGTTCCCGCAGACCTGTCCCCGGCCGGATCTCTCGGATTTGCCGCCCGCCACCGTGCTCGAATGCAGCGATCTCTGGTCGCTGCGCAAGGGTGCGGGATTGTTTGCCTGGTGCGGCGTCGCGGTACCGGCGATGCTGCAGCAGACGCAGGCCGTGCTTGCCTATCTGGCAGCCGACCCCGAGAACATCGGCTTTTATGTGGGCGCGGGATTCGTGACGGCGGGAGAGCCGGTTCGATACCCGTATCTCGAAACGCTGGCCGGGGACCCGATCCTGGCGCAACCGATGGTGATTGAAGGTAACGCGCTTCATGCAGTTACCGCCGGAGTTTCCAAGCTCGTGATCGGGACCTCCGCGGACCACACGATAATTCGCCTTGCGGATGTGTGCGGTCCGCGGCCTTCGGTGGGCCGCTCCGGGCTGGCACTTGCAGAATGGGCGACGACGGACCTCGCGTCGCCGCCCGCCATCTCCCCACAGCGGTCGGTTGAGTCTTCGCCCAACGGGCCTCCGTCCACAGGCCAGTGAAACGATTCCACAATCGCTAACAATTCCGCGCGTCCTTCCCGTCGTACCGCCGCGTTCACTCATCGGCACACAGGCGCACGGAGGCGCGCCACAACACATACGACAAGGAAAAAATATGAATCCTCACTATGCTCGCGAACTCGGTGAACCGCGCTTGCGGGATGATTTCCCCGGCGAGGTTCCGGTCAAACTCACCAAGGACGAATTGCGCAAACTGTCCGCGCTCAGCCAGTGGAGAAGCGTCCTTCAGATTGCGGCGGAGTGGTCGCTCATCATTGGCGCGATCTGGGTCTGCCAGCTTTTTTGGAATCCGATCCTTTACGCCGCAACCGTCATGTTCATCGGCGCGCGTCAGCATGCACTCCTCATTTTGATGCACGACGGCGCCCACCGTCGCCTGTTCCGCAACCGGCGTGTGAACGATTGGGCGGCGGAACTGCTCTTGGCATGGCCGCACTTTGTATCCGCTCACGCCTACCGCCACAACCACGTGGCGCATCACCGCTACCTGAACACCGCTCAAGACCCTGATTGGGCGCGCAAGCAGGGGGATCCGGCATGGGTCTTTCCGAAGCCGCGGCGCGTTCTCGTGTGGCTCTTGCTCCGCGATCTGTCAGGGCTCGGCGTGCTCGACCTTTTACGGACGGTGCGCAATCTGTCGGCGAAAGATGCGCGGGTGACGAAAGGCTATGCGCTCGCCCGAGGCGGATTCTACGTCGCCGTAGCGGTCGCGCTCGCGTGGGCCGGCGCGGTCAAGCTCTTCATCCTCTACTGGGTCATACCTTTCTCTACCTGGCTCATCTTGATCCTCCACGTACGAAGTATCGCGGAACACTTTGCGATGCGCGGCGGCAGCGGTGCTTACGCGCAAACCCGGACGACGCTCCCCTCGCTCTTCGAGCGGGTGTTGGTCGCACCGAAACGCGTGAACTTCCACGTGGAACATCACTTCTTCCCGAGCGTGCCCTTCTACCGGCTTCCAGAACTGCATGCGCTCCTCATGTCGAAACCAGGTTGCCGGGATTCCGTGCACCTCACCCGCACCTACCTCGGCGTACTGCGCGAGTGCACCGCGCGGGCGGAAGGTCGGCCGGACTCGGAACCCGGACAGAAGCGCGCCGCGCCCATGGACGCTTTGGTTTCGTCCGCACGCCATAACGATGATCGGCGAATCGAGGCTTCGTGGTGAACGGCAAGGACGATGGCGGTCGGCCGCAAGGCGGGCCGCCATCGAGCCACCTCAACAATGGACAGCGCATCGCAACTCGGAGGAAACAACAATGGGCATGGATATTTCGTTGGAATCCCGGATGAGCCAATCCCGGCTCGAAACGGCTTCGTATGAGCAAGATGATGTATCAGGGGCCGCGCCCGCGGCCGCCGGCCGCGAGGCAGGAGGGCGCTCCTCATCTGGTCGCTGGAACGGGCGGCGCTCCGGTGCGACGTTCTTCAAAAGGACGGGAGCAGCCGCGCTTGGCGCCGCAATGCTTGCTGCGGTTCCCGCGCTCTGGGGATATTTCACATCGTACGAAACGACGGACGACGCGCAGATCTCGGGGCATATCGTCGTCGTAAGCTCGCGGATCGAGGGCACAGTCGCGCATGTCTATGTAAGGGATACGCAGGACGTGAAGGCGGGGCAGCTTGTGGCTGACCTTGACCCTCGCGACCGGGAGGTCGCGCTCGCAAGCGCGCAGGCTCAAATCGCTCAAGCTGAAGCGCAGGTCGAATCGGCGAAGGCCGACTACGAGGCGGCGATCACCAAGGTCACCGAGGACACCGCCGTAGACCGCAAGGCTCGGGCCGATGAGGTACGCTACGTAGCACTGCTCAAAGAAGGGGTTGCCTCGCACGAAGAGTACGAGCAGCGCGACATGGCCGCTCAGGTCGCCGTCGCCGGGATGGCGAGAGACCGGGCTGCTGCGGCATCCGCACGCAAGGCCATCGTATCCAAAGAGGCGGTGCTTTCTGCCGCGAAAGCCGCGCGCGATCACGCGCTTCTCGATCTGAGCTACGCGAAGATCGTCGCGCCCGTCGGGGGGGTGATCGGCAAGCGAACGGTCGAGACGGGCCAGCATGTGCAGGCGGCGCAGGAACTCCTTGCCGTCATCCCGCTCGATGACGTGTGGGTCACGGCGAACTTCAAAGAGACCCAAGTGCAAGAATTGCGTCCCCGCCAGCGGGTCACCGTCCATGTTGACGCCTTGGGACGCGACTATGAAGGCCACATTGATGGTATCGGGGCCGCTACCGGAGAGGCGTACAGTCTCATCCCGCCGGAAAATGCGGCCGGCAACTACGTGAAGGTCGTCCAGCGAATTCCCATACGGATCAGCCTAGAGCCCGGACAAGACCGTGATCATCGCCTTGTGCCGGGGATGTCCGTCGAACCGATGGTATGGCTCCGATGAGCGCCGCAATTCGAGTCACAGAACCCGGACAGCGCCTCTCGCAGTCTCGCGAATACCCCACCCGGCCGTGGGTCATCGCCTTTACAGTGACACTCGCAACCTTCATGGAGATTCTCGATACGAGCGTTGCCAACGTCGCGCTGCCGCATATCGCAGGTGGCCTTGCCGCGAGTGTGAACGAAAGCACCTGGGTGCTCACGTCGTATCTAGTCTCGAACGGGATCGTATTGCCGCTCAGTGCTTGGGCCGCCGGACTACTCGGGCGCAAGCGATTTTACATGGGCTGCGTGGCAGTCTTCACCCTGAGTTCATTCCTGTGCGGCATTGCCCCAAGCCTCGGGGTGCTCATTCTGTTTCGCGTGATCCAAGGCACAGGCGGCGGCGGGCTCCAGCCGAGCGAGCAGGCGATTCTCACCGACACGTTCCCGCCCGAGAAGCGAGGCATGGCGTTCGCGGTGTACGGAATGGCGATCCTTCTTGCACCGTCGATCGGCCCTACACTCGGCGGTTACATCGCCGACCATTTCAGTTGGCGGTGGATCTTCTTCATCAACATCCCGGTCGGCATCGTTTCGCTGGTCCTCACCAACAAGCTGATTGCCGACCCCGCTGCCGCGCGTGGCGAACCGGCGGGAACCGCGCGTGCACACCGCATGATCCAGATGGACTACATCGGCCTTGGACTGGTCGCGCTCGGCTTCGGAAGCCTGCAGGTAGTCCTCGACCGAGGCCAGGAATATGACTGGTTCGGCTCGCACGTTATCGTTGCGTTCGGCGTGATCGGGGCACTCGCGCTCACCGCGCTTCTCGTCTGGGAGTGGCGCTGCCGGAACCCCGTCATCGACTTGCGCCTCTTCACACGTCGTTCGTTTTCCGTCGCAGCGCTCATGATTTTCGTTCTAGGGTTGGTGCTCTACGGAGTGACAGTGCTCTTGCCGCTCTTTACCCAGCAGCTGCTGGGGTACACTCCGGAACTCTCGGGATTTGTCCTGTCGCCCGGAGGGATGACGCTTCTCGTGATGATGCCCGTCGTGGGCTGGCTCTCTTCGCGGTATCAGGCACGCGCACTGATCGCATTCGGCTTTGCGGCCACCGCGATCGCACTGATACACCTGACCGGCCTTAATCGCACGGTCGATTTGCGGACTCTTGCCGTGGACAACATCTACGTGCGGGTGGGTCTGGCCTTCCTCTTCATTCCCATCAACCTGCTCGCGTACCTCGAAGTGCCGCCCGAAAAGACCAATCAGGTGTCGAGCATGCTGAACCTGTTCCGCAATCTAGGCGGCAGTATTGGCGTCTCTCTCGTAACCACGTTTCTCGACCGCAGGGAGCAGTTCCACCAAGATACAATCAGCATGCACGTAACGCACTTCGACTTGGCATATCTCTACACGCAGTCCAGCCTCGCGCAGCAATTGCTACATGCAGGCCTGAGCGCTCCGGACGCGGCGCATCAAGCGGTCGGAAGAATATACACGGCGGTGCATGCCTACGCCCTGACGGAGGCGTATTTGGATACCATGAAGATACTGGCGATAATTTGTATGCTTATATTACCGCTGAGTCTGATACTAAAAGCAAACGATCCGCGCGCTTCACAGACATTGACGCATTAACAAGGTAAAGAGGTTTAGTGCCACCGTCTAAAAGGTGCAGTGACAGGAGGGGGACAAGGGACCTGCAACGATTAAACATTGTGACAGTAAATTGATTCGCTTATTTCTCGCGGCCTCATGTGGCTCGGTCCGGTTCAGATGCCAGCGCCACAACTCTGTTCCGGGATTTATGAATAATCGATCAGGCTGATGACACAGTTCGCCGGGCGTCTGACAGGTATGGGTCTGCGCGTATGATTGCGTATCATTATAGTGCGCACCGCAAGAAGTTGTGCGCGAACGTCAAAACATTCTTCGACATTTGTCACGTAACATCGTGCTACGTAGAGCGCCTCAGAGGATCCGCTATCCCCTGCAATCAAGACCAGACCTTCTGGCCTGCCCTGGAAATTTTGTACCAGCGAACGTGTTAGGAAAGCTGGAACAGGAGGAGCCAGGGAATGGCAAAACGAAGGTACCAGGCGGAA
>Ga0335069_10012851_pt1 | contig 11769 bp, 16 predicted proteins | sample Lox_Sample_11_FD_206714 | JGI IMG/M metagenome (GOLD analysis project Ga0335069, IMG submission 206714) | Soil microbial communities from Loxahatchee National Wildlife Refuge, Florida, United States - Lox_Sample_1.1 | ecosystem: Environmental > Terrestrial > Soil > Wetlands | place: USA...
ATATAGTTACGATTTCAACACTCAGGATCCACGCGACATGATCTTGCCCGATAGTGCGCGACGTTGGGATATCCCACTTAAGAATATCGGTAGTTTTGGTAACTACACCGTGCACGCTACATTGACCTACGGCACCAAGAACGAAACCATTGATGTCAGCAAATCATTCTGGGTCATTCCATGGACGGTTGTGATCGTAGCGGTCGGCGGCGCACTTCTGCTGATTGCCTTGATCGTTGGTATTGTGCTGGGTTTGCGCAGCTACAAGCACCGTCTCTTGAACCGTCACGGCCACAACGGCCGCCGACGCTAGTGTCCCTGTACATAGCCGTTGCGTCTTGACGAACGACCCCTATGGAGGTACAATAATTCAAGCATAATCCGGCGTAGCTCAGCGGTAGAGCATTCGACTGTTAATCGAATGGCCACTGGTTCGAATCCAGTCGCCGGAGCCACGTAAAGTCCCCACCCTCAGGTGGGGTTTTTACGTGGCTATCGCAGATTGCGGTTTGAGCCAGTGGGTGACAGCTTGCTGGCACGACCACTGGTTCGGCGCAGTGAGTGAAGCGAAGAAAAGCACGAAGTATTTTTCTGAGCGAATGAACGGAGAAGGCTTTAGCCGATATCCAGTCGCCGGAGCCACTGATTTGCAAATGAAAATCCGCCAGGCGGACAAGGGAGCGATATCGCTCACCCTGTCCACCGTGGCGGAGGTCTAGCAGTCGGGCGTCAGCTGCTGATTCGTCTGCTCTATGATCCAGCTGCGGCGCCAATTCGTTTCGTCTCCAGCCAATCCGGTCATGATGATGCAGCAGTTCACAGCACCACCGTATAGTCCGTACTCGCGAGCGAGCCACTCGGATAGGTACTTGCGTACTGGTGTTGACCAGGCGAACATGACTTGGTCGATCAGGGCTTTCCACTCTGCATGACCCGCATCCTCTGAAGTAGGTGACACGGAGTAAACTGAGATGTTCGTTGCCGACTGTTCGATCATGTCCATCACCTTCGGCATGTCCTGACGAAACGCCTCGATGATATCCTTGAGTTCCCCGTCGCCGATCATGTTCGCGTGAACGTTTTTGGTATCGCTGCCGATGACCGCTTGGACGAACGACGGAACCTTGTTTTCGATACCGTCCCAGCCGAAACGGATGGTTTTGAAACCCGCTTGCCGCCGCATGTGTTCGCGGACAATGTCACCGTAGGGTGTTGCCAGGAGCCGGTGAAGGCTTGCGGCCGTATCCGTATCGAGATCACTCGCGTCGACCCGCAGGTGCACGGCGCCGCACTCACAGAGAGTGCTGCGGGGAGCAGTCCGTTCGATGTAGCCGATGGGATCGCCGGGCAGGTCGTCACGAAGAGCGGTCACTGCACGGTACAGCTGACTGGCGTTGAGCTCCTCGGGCAGGATGCCGACGGGGAGGGTCTTCATCATGGCCGCAGTCTTGGGCATGGTCATGTCAAACTACTTTCTACTAGAGAATACTGGTCTTGTGACCAGCACGTCATCATCGTCGATCATCAATGACAGCGTGCCGCCCGCAATTTAAATCTACTTGTTATTTATTGTATGATTTTGCAAATTCTTCTAACGAAAACGAGGGGTCTATATGACCATGAGCCGCTTTGCCCATCCAGTCATTTGCATTCTTGCGGTGGAGGAGATGGCTACGTTTTTCGAGCAGCGCCCAATCGCGAGTGATATTCCCGATTTTTTTGGCGAGCCTGTCCAACTCACCACTCAGTTCAGGCTCCATGTCAGAATAGTCTAATTCAATACCTCGCTCGCGCTTTCGAATGAATGCCGACTGTCCTATGCAAGCTGCCAGTGCGCCAACCTTGTCTTCGATGAATTTGCGATCATCCGCATCTTGTACCTTGTTTGCCACCACGAGTAGCGGCACGTCGTATTCTTTGACGTTCGGTAAAAATTGATCGTAGACACTCAGTGATTTCAGGGTAGGCTCAACGACGAGGACGAGCGCATCGACCTTGGCAAAAAGCGAAGAAGAAAAAGCATCAGCTCCAGCCGTCATGTCGACAATAACTATGTCGTCATCTTTGTCGATCATATGGCCAAGCACCAACTCGACAGCACCGTTCAAACCATGGTAACAACGGACACCTACGTTACCCTCTTGAATTTCGCCGGCACCTGCAATCATCACGCCGTCCGTATGTACTGCATAGTTCTTGATGAACCAATCATCTTTATCCAGGGTGACAAATCGTGAGCCGTTTCCGGGCGGGGTGGTTTTGTGCATAGTCTTTTCATCAAAGAGGGGGTTTGTTCCTCGGAGGTGCTTTTTGATGACGTCGAACTCTAGTCCCATACTCCGAAGTTCGCCAGTAAAGCCAAGGGCCCCTGCAAGATGCTGGTTGATATCGGCATCAAGAGCAAGAACTCGCTTTTCTTGATGAGCCATGTTGCCAGCGAACAACGATGCAGTCGTTGTCTTACCGCTCCCGCCTTTGCCTACGAATGCTATCCGCATAACTTAACCATAGTGGAGGAGGTATAATTTTGCAAAAATATTGCAAAAATGCTATTATTGAACTATGTCAAAGGATACAAAAGAGTTTTCCGAGGTGCTTCGTGCCCATAATGTGAGCGTTACTGCGCCGCGGGTTGAAATCTTTGAAACGCTATCAAGAGCCGAAAAGCCGTTAAAGAACGGCGAAATCGTCAGGCGGACGCCAAGTGTTGACCGGGTGAGTGTTTATCGCAATCTTGAGCTGTTTTCAAAGCTTGGGATCACTGAAACGACACTTCAGGGCTGGACCCCGCTCACGGAACTGGCCGAACCATTCAGGGTACACCATCACCACATGACTTGTGAGCGGTGCGGCAAGGTCATCGAAATCGAAGACGGTATCCTCGAGGAGGTGCTGAACGCCATCGTTGCCAAGCATAACTTTGAGTTGAACAAACACCTTGTCGAACTGACGGGTTTATGTGAAGTGTGCCGTGCTAAGTAGGTACTTTAACTAAAGTACGCCTGACATAAACAACTGCCGCCATAATAGCCAACGCAACGATAACCCATACAGCATAAATACTTAGTGAATTGGCGGCTGCACTGACATCATTTGGATACCCCAGTCGTTCTATCAGCCATCCGACCGCCGCAATCAAGGCAAATGAGGCTCCAATAATACGGATGCGCGTGTAGATGGTCGGTCTGGTGGCCAGCATGATCAAGGAAGGCATGGTAATGGCGATAATGATAATCTGCATCAGCTCTATGCCGAGGTTGAATCCAAACAAGCTGAGGACAAGCTGCGGCGTATCAAGGTTCAACTGGGACAGAGTGAATGAAAATGCCATGCCGTGGATCAACCCAAATCCGGCCGCGATATACATTTCGCGGTTGGGAAAGATGGGGCGTAACGCATGGATGGCACTCACGATAATACTGACCGCGATAAGGGCTTCAATTGGTTGCTGAGGAATATTAAGGCGGACGAGCGTGCTGGCAATTAACGTGAAAGAATGGCCGATTGTAAAAGCGGTCGTAATTTTTAGGATATTGAGCAGCGAGCGTTTTATACCGCCAAATTTTGCCCAGCGGCGTGATACAACAAGCAGCGGTGCGGGAAGGAGCAGCGTCAGAAGGAATAGTAGGTGGTCGGTGCCTTCTCTGATATGGTCCATGCCTAGTTTGACCATGCCTAAAAAGCCCTTCCATAAATTTCCCTGGGAAAGGTTAATCTGCAAAGGCGAAATCGTACCATCAGCCTGTGCTTGAATAATACCGACTGATTGTGAAGCATCGTCGCCCACAATGCCATTTGACCAATCCTCATGGATCGACACGAGGGCGGCGTGCGTCGTGTCTTCATGCAGCAAGGCATCATAGGCAAAAGTGAAAACACGGGTGTTCGCGCCTTTTGGCGGTGTCAGCGTCGCTTGCACATCCAGCTGATGATACGATGACCCCGATGCATCCGGGCTTGTTGCTTGTACCCCAGGGCTGTCTATAGCGACTGCCCATGTTTTGCCATCAGGAGCGACGGGATGGATATGTTTGGACAGGTAGGACGTAATGTCCTGACGGTGAGCTGACAGTGCACTTGATGTGTCGGTAAGTAGGTCTTCTTTGAGGACAAAGCCAAGCTCTGCAAGCGGTATTTGGATGTCCGCTCCGACAGTATGTTCATACACATTTAGCTGTATGAGCGTATTGGGGAGTTGATGTGCCGAGACAGGACGCGAAATGAGGCCAGCCAATAAAACAAGAAGTGCCGCAAAGGCAAAAAGCCGCGATTTTGTAAACGTTATCGGCATATCACTACCAAGTATACACAGACGCCATTTATCGTGGCACTGCTTGTAATTTCGAACATTCAATACAGTAGCCCTGTATCTCTACTTGATGACCAACTGCCGTAAAGTCATATGCCCTCGACAGTTTGGACATGAAACTTTCCAGCTCGTCTTCGTTGATCGGAACGATCTGGTGACATTTGAGGCATGTCAGGTGATGGTGATGCTCAGAAAACGTATCACTCAGTTCTATCTTGTATTTCCAGCCGATGTTTATCCGCTGCACGATACCAAGCTTTTCAAATAAATTAACGGTACGATAGAGACTTGCTTTGTCGAGCTGCCCCTTTGCCAAATCATAAAGCTCATACATTGTCAGCGGCTCGCGGCCTTCGAGAAGGTTAAAGACGAGCAGTCGCTGCTTCGTGACGCTAAATCCGTTATCTTTGAGGATTTCCGAAATACCTGGTCGCACTGTAGTCATATTTGCAATTATAGCAATTTTTGCAAATGATTTGCAAAAAATATAACTCGGAGCTACCCTAAAGTTAGTAATTTCTTATCGGAGTAAAAAATGAGTAAATCGAAACGTACAAAAAATAATTCATTATGGCGGCTAGCGGTCGGTATTCCGCTCCTGGCTGTTCTAGTCGTAGGTATTGTGTGGTTAGCATGGCCGCATAACCAGAATAGTGCGAGTAAAGGCTTGAATGTTGTCGCGGCAGAGAATTTCTGGGGCGATATAGCCGGTCAGCTTGGCGGCAATCACGTACACGTCACGTCAATCATTACCGACCCAAGTGCTGACCCGCATTTGTACGAATCAAATGCACAGAATGCGGCGGCAGTATCTAATGCTGATGTTGTGATCGTTAACGGCGTCGGCTATGACGATTTCATGAGCAAACTGCTCGGTGCCTCAAAATCAAACCGCGATGTTCTGACGGCCGCCGATATTCTCGGCGTAACCGACGACGGTGCGAACCCTCACCTTTGGTACAACATCCCTCGGGTAGCTGAGGTTGCGAGTAAAATCACGGCAAGTTATGAGACAAAAGACCCTGATCATAAGTCAGATTACGAGAAGAATCTGGCGACGTTCAAGCAGTCCCTCGATCCGCTTCTGAAGACCATCGCTCAGATCAAGCAACAGTACGCAGATGCACCAGTTGCCTACACTGAACCAGTGCCAGGCTACCTATTGGCAGCAGCTGGCCTGTCCGTCAAGACTCCGGAGGGCTTTGCGAAGTCGATTGAGGATGGTGACGACCCGAGTCCTGCAGATTCGCAAACAATGGAAGACCTGATGACGACCAAAGCCGTAAAAGTCCTGCTCTATAATTCGCAAGCGACAAGTCCCGTGACGGAGCATGTGAAAGATTTAGCGAAGCAAGCGGGCGTTCCTGTCATCGGCGTGAGCGAAACGTTGCCGCCAAGCGAAAAGAACTATCAGGCATGGCAGCAAAACCAGCTTGACCAATTGCTCAAAGCACTCCAAACTAAATAGCATCTATGACAAAAAACAAAACGCTCGTTGAATTGCAGAGTGCGACGCTAACGAGAGGCAATCATGAGCTATGGCGGGACCTGGATATTGCTATCACGGCTGGTGAATTCATCGCAGTGCTCGGGCCGAACGGTGCCGGCAAGACAAGTCTGCTAAAAGTCTTGTTGGGCCTTGTACCGCTAACGGACGGCTCGGTTCGGATTGATGGCAAGCCGGCAGAACGTGGCAACAGGCAAATCGGCTATATTCCTCAGCAAAAAAACTTTGATGCAACGCTACCGATTCGAGGTCGTGACTTGGTCAGTTTAGGGGTGACTGGTAATCGCTATGGTTTTGGGGGCGGTCACCAGACAGCCAGGCAGGTTAATCACGCCATTAAAGCAGTCGGGGCGTCACGCTACGCGTCGCAACCGATTGGCCTGTTGTCGGGCGGGGAGCAGCAACGGCTTCGCATTGCCCAAGCACTCGCGGGCCAACCAGAACTGCTTCTGTGCGACGAGCCGCTACTTTCGCTTGACCTGACGTCCCAAGGCATGGTGACGGCGCTACTGGACGGATATCGTAGGGAAAAGAATGCAGCAATCATTTTTGTCACGCACGAAATCAATCCCGTGCTGCCATATGTTGACCGCATCCTCTACTTTGCCCATGGCCGGTGGGTTATTGATACGCCAGAAAGAGTGTTGCAATCAAAAACTCTTTCGGAGCTCTACGGGACACAGGTGGACGTGCTGCGTATCCATGACAGGGTGCTGGTCGTTGGCGCGGAGGATGAGGCTTTGACGGAAGCAGGTGCTCATCATTCGCATAAGGGAGACATACGCGATGAACATTGATCTCTATCTCACACAGGCCTTTGCCCAGCACGCGTTGCTGGCGGGCGGTTTGGTTGCAATTGCCTGCGGGCTTATCGGGCCGTTTGTCGTCAGCCGCGGTATGGCGTTTGCGGTTCACGGCACAAGCGAATTGGCTTTTACCGGTGCCGCCGCGGGCCTCTTGGTTGCCGGTAGTCCCGTCCTCGGAGCCTTTGTTGGGGCGTTGGTGGTCGCAACGGTTTTTGGGACGCTTGGTACGAAAGAGCGGGAGCGTGACTCGTCAATCGGCGTTATTCTCGCTTTTGGATTAGGTCTGGGTGTTTTGTTCCTCAGTTACTACCACGGCTTTGCCACGCAGGCGACAAATATTCTTTTTGGTAATATCTTTGGCGTCAGCACCGACCAGTTACTCGTGCTTGTGACGGTCGCCATTGGAGTACTGGTGGCTATGGGAATCATCTATCGTCCGCTATTGTTTGCTTCTGTTGACCCTGAAGTCGCTGAGGCAAAGGGAGTTCCGGTACGTACACTGGGCATCGTTTTCCTGTTCATCCTTGCCCTGACGGTGACGTCTGCCGCTCAGGTAGTCGGTACGTTATTGGTTCTGAGCCTGGCGATTACACCTGCTGCGGCTGCCCAGCGCCTGGCAACCAAGCCCTCTTCCATCACATTGCTATCGGTTCTGTTTGCATGTACTGCAAGTATCAGCGGTATTTTGTTAAGCCTGATGAGTGGCACCGTGAAGCCAAGTATTTTTGTGACTGCTATCAGTTTTGCTATTTATGTGTGCGCACGTTTAGTTGGCACGCGGCCACAGTCCATAGCCCGTGAATAAGGCAGGAGCGAATCTTGCTCTGATATGATGAGGTAATGATTAAGCTAAATACTTTAGTCTTTGGGCGAATAATGTCCAGACTGAACCGTGCTTGGCTTATGGCTTGCTCTACCTTTCTTTCGATGTGTGTCGTAGCGGGCTTTGCGGCAACTCCAGCCAGTGCCCATATCTTGAAAGTAGATGGAACTATAACAGGCGTGTTACATGTTAATCCCGATGACCAGCCTATCAGTGGCGTTCCCACGACCTACCTCTTGTTTATGGATGACAGCACGAATAAATTTTCCCTTCCTGCATGCGACTGCAATGTTACTGTCAAAGAAAATGGCAAGACCATCGTCACGCAACCGCTAACACTGAACTCGCAGTCAGTTCCTGGAGGCACAGTGACTTTTCCGAGGGCCGATGTTTATGAGTTTATCGTCAGCGGCACGCCCAAGCAGGCCGGTGCTTTTCAGCCCTTTACACTTACCTATTTGGAGCGTGTTACCCAGGGTCCAGGCAATAGCCCGCCATCGGTAGCATCACTTTTCACGCTCGGCCTTGCTGGAGTTGCCGTTGTCGTGGCATTGGTTGCGTGCTGGTTTGAGGCAAGAAGCCAAATAAGGTACAGTAGACGGCAAGGATAAACCATGAGAAGAATAGTTATTGCCAGCTTCCTTACGACGCTATCCGTCCTATTAGTTCCGATGGCGGCATATGCACACGTCGTCGTGACGCCTGGTCAAGCTAACGTTGCCGAAGAGCTGGTGTTCAACGTCAGCGTGCCGAATGAAGAGACCGTACCTGTTACTAACATCAAACTTCTGATTCCGAGTGGGGTGACGGACGTTACGCCAACTACTAAAGACGGCTGGACGATTACGACAACTACCAATGGCAACGGTTCAGACCTGTCGGACAGCGGCAGGATTTCAGCTTTGGCGCCCAGGTACCAGGACAGGCGGCGGAGCTCGACTGGAAAGCGTACCAGACCTATGCCGACGGTTCTGTCGTCCATTGGGACCAAAAACCAGCTGGCAGCGACGACGCAAATGGAGATGCGGGACCATATTCAATGACGAAAGTCGTGAATGACCTCACTGGTTCAAATACTGCCGCGAAGTCTACCGTTGACTTCGGACTCGCCGGGTCCTATGTATTGGCCGGTGTTGCTCTTGTTGTTTCGGTAGCCGCGTTGCTAGTGAAGCGGAAATAGATTAACCGCTACTGGTTCGTAATGTGTCAACGAGGCGGAGCCAATAGTTCGCTAACTTCTTGTGGGGTATAGAACTCACCGCCAGATTTGCCGGCCGAGCTGGCATACATAGTCATAAGGAACTCATAGGCATCGCCGAAGACATCAATAGTGTTGTCGGTGTAAGTGCCAAGCTTTAAGTCGCCAATGGCATCGAGAAGCTTGACTAACGTTTCATTGCGCTTGGCGACCGTGCTGCCAAGTTTGTTGCTATTTACATCTAGGTCGTCAAACAGTCCGGCGATGTCATCTTCGCTCTCAGTGCCTTTGGCAGAGCCTTCGATATTGCGGAAAATGCTGCTGAGAGTTTCGTTGAGGTTTTCATCACCTTTAGCGCACTGACGGACATTAACGAATAGCTCGCTTGGTAAGATATAGAAGCCTTTGGCATTGAGCGCTTCTTTGCGTCCAAATTCGGCGGCGTCATCGCTAAGTGTGGCGTAGTCAAAATCGCTCGCACCAGCCTTCTGCTCTTGAGTGTTGATGTAGTTGGTGAGATTCTCGCTAATGAACCGATAAAATAAAAAGCCCAGCACGTATTGCTTAAAGTCCCAACCATCTACTGAGCCGCGCAGGTCGTTAGCAATTCGCCAAATAGTTGAATGTAGTTGCGCGCGCTCTTGGGCTTTATTTGTGTTCGTCATATGACCTAAATTATACAATAAACAACGCAGATATGCGTGTACGACGCGGTACATTGTTATAATAATGGTAATGAAGAAGACACTTAAAGAACTTCGTAAAATGGCCGGGCTTAGTCAGGAAGAGGCCGCTAAAGCACTCATTGTCAGTCATGATACTATCTCGCGTTGGGAAAACGGCGTAACCCAGCCGACAGCACTTCAAATTATAGATATCTGCCGAGTCTATAATTGCAAGTTTGACGATATTAGCTGGCCAGAAGCTTAGCACTTACAGGATCTTTACGGGATAAGATGTTATAATCAACATGTTCTAAGCCTTTAATCACAACGAGATAAACCCTCGGATTTTAATTCGTGCGGTGTCCGCCATAGAAATGGGCACCGTGTAAGCAATAGGCGGAAGCTTGTTGTGATAAAGGCTTAGAACACCTCACGGTGTCCTTTTTTATTTTTGACACCCTGTGGTTATCAACAACTAATCAGGAGTGTCTGCATGAAAGACCGCAAAACCTACAAAATACTAACCGCCCTAGGGCTCCTTTGGATGTTCCCGATCAACCGTTTCTACCTAGGTGAAAAAGTAACCTTCCTTAGACTGATTACATTGAACTATTGCTATGTCGGTGTGGTTGTCGACTTGATTTACATGGACAAGCGCTTCGACGAAGCAATGGCCAAGCGTGGTTTTACGAATACAGACATTCGCAACGCACAGGGCAAATAGTTAACCGTTTTTGAATTTACAAAACGGTACTCTGACCATTTCAACCAGGTCTATATTCCCATCGACAATTTTCGGGTCTTTATGCACTAGATAAGTCTGAGTCGAGATGATAGTTTCTTTGGCATTGTTTTCGTTGCGAATAAAAACAAGGGCGCTAACGACATTGCCGACATTATTGTTCATGTCTTCCGTTGCTTGTTTGAGATTAAAACTTATCTTGCTATCTAAATCATGTGAATACGGCGGTACTAACACTGCAGCAATGCTGCCATCTATTTGAAAATGCTTACTGAATTGGGATATTCGCTCGGTCAAGAGATCGTTTAGGTTAGTGAAGGCCGCCTTTGGATCTATCATGAGTGATTTTATTTCCACGCCCGTCATCACAACTTTAATATCCGGGTTTTCCGTGCCGAGTGGCACATGCTCGTATATGAAGCCATCCCAGCTTCCTTTGCCGGTAAATCGCTCAATGCTATCGTTTTGACCAGCCTTCTGCCATGCTGGCACAAAGTCGGTATGGTCAATTTTATGTTCTTCGTTGATCTTATTAATGGTTGCCACCAACGATGCTAGAGCTATTAACTCGCCGACCCTTTGATTCGGTTCAAAGCTGAGTGCCTTTAGCTCATCAACTTCACAGGCTCTTTTATTAATCGCATCCTGAAAGTGTTTGATCGGTATTGGATTATAGCCCTTGAGTGATCGCGCTAAATAGAAGCCTAAACTTATTATAAAGTCGTTTAGCGGATATATGCTTTGTAGCTCGTGGCTATCTTCACTATCCGGGATCCTTCCGATTATGTTGATTACTTGCGGAATCTTACTCATCAGCTCCAATTATAGTTTTTTGTACGTAAGATGTCCTAAAGTCACCATTAATAACTGGCGACCACAGGGGTATCTTTCCAAAAAAATACATAGAAAGTTTTACGCACAGAAATTGAGGGAGGCGTGTGGTGTGGGTCGGTTTTGCAAAATCGCGACCCTATGGGGCGGGGGGACTAGGCAGTGCCGGTGTATCCTTCGATGGCATCAGCATTGTTCTTTTTGGCCAACTTGAATAACGTTTGTCGTGAGATTAAGCTGTCATGCGCGTCCTTATGGTGTGCTCGGCATAAGGTGATTAGGTTAGCGTGATCATGACTCTTGCTCGCGTCCTCGCTCAGCGGCACGATATGATGAACCTCCAGATCTGCATGAGTATACAAGTATCTCGTGCCGTGAGCATCGATTAGACAGGCTTGGCACAAATGCTTGTCACGCACCCTGATGGCTTCACGTGTGCGCTGCCAGCGTCCGGAGTTTCGTATCTTTACCATTGCAGTCTTAGTTTTGGTGCGTCTGTGATGCGGGCAGCGCGTTCCTATCTCATGTATGCCAGAGCAATGCGAGCAAGAGTATCCCATTGGTGACATTGTTATCGCTCCTTTATCTCTGTTAAATCAAGCCGGCCGGCTTCGTAATCATCCACTAATTCGCGGATTTCTTTGAAGCGCAGGGGGCTGATGTCCATGTAGATTGTTCTAAATGTTTCGGCAAATGTGAGCCAAGAGCATATATCATATATATTATACAGAGTACCCAGCAAGCATTCACGCTACTAGGTACTTTTTGTTGGGTAACCCCACCCACTTGGTACAAGTCCATCGAAAGGAGTATCGTGATGGACATGTATACACTCAATCAAATTCCCAGTGAGGCGAAGATCAGGAAGTATCTGCGTCATGCCATTTT
>Ga0335069_10012852_pt1 | contig 11768 bp, 20 predicted proteins | sample Lox_Sample_11_FD_206714 | JGI IMG/M metagenome (GOLD analysis project Ga0335069, IMG submission 206714) | Soil microbial communities from Loxahatchee National Wildlife Refuge, Florida, United States - Lox_Sample_1.1 | ecosystem: Environmental > Terrestrial > Soil > Wetlands | place: USA...
TCCTCCTCTGGTAGGTCTTGGATGATTCTCTTGCGATCACTCATGTTCTTGATGCGGTAATAAAGACGCTGATAATGCCCTGTCACCCCGAGGTCAAAACGTTCTATGGTCTTCCCCAGTACCTGTTTCATGATCTGAGGGATATTAGGATACTCGTCGGGGTCTTGCAAAATGATGTTCCAGAAGTACACCTGCTCGCGCAATGGGAACGCTTGGGAGGCTCTCATTTCCAGATCAGCACAAAAGTCAATAGGCTCTGCTGGAACTTCCCCCGTACGCATCTCGGCGCGTTTTACTCGGATTGTATGCGACCCACGCAACACGGCGTAGAGCGCCAGAGCAGCATTATATGAGTCTTCCCAGACTAGCTGCTCATTGCGAATCGTCTCTTTCACATTTCCTTTCGTAGTCTTCGACCATACTCCGCTAGAAGTAATGCCTCCGCTCTTCCGTCGTCTTTTACGCGGCTAAACTGGTCAGATATGCTGGGGAATAACTGAGAAGCCTTGAATCTCGCGGCATCTTTCTCTTTTCCCTGATCTGCCATGATAGCTTTCTTCCACCTCTGAGGGCTGGGCATCTCCAGAGGGAAGCCGAATGCGGCGATGATTCCTTCCCACATACCCAGCCCTTCACCGAAGCAAAAAGAGGAGGCAACTCCCTGCTTCGGCATCGAGTGTACAGATTCCAGAATTACTAGAACGTCATTACGCCCAGCGAACTTACTAAGAATCTTGGCCATCTCTGGGACATTGTACTTGCGCTTGCTCTTGCTTCCCTCCACGGTGAACGTAGGAGTATCGTGCACCTCAAAAGGTGGGACCAGATCTTCGTTGATAATCCCGACAGCCCCGTTAAGACCGGGATCAATTCCTATGTAGATCATTTTGCTCCAATTGTCACGACCATCACAATGCATGCGCCAAAGAAGAAGTACAGACCTTTGACCCAAGAGTGAGCCATGAGATATCCGATAGAGCACAGAAAGCTAAGAATGATCTGTGCCCAAGCTAGGTAGGGTGCCGACATCATCATAAAACGTGCGACACCCTGAGTAAAGGTATCCATTAAACCGTCGCAGTCGGAGCAGAGTTGTCGGGGACTGGAACCGCAAGGTACACAGAATTATTCTTGTCTACTACGGTGTACCCAACCTTGCCCTGTTGACGCAGGCGGCGAAGAATACGATCCGAAGAGCTAGGGGAGGACGCCTTCTGCGTCTTACCTAGAACTGCAAGACGCATTTCCTGCGCGGTGAACTTGCTGTTGGTGGAAGCCTTTTCATTTACGAACAAAGTGATTGCTGCTGCGATTGTCATTTTACTTTTTCTCCTTATTTTGAGTCTTTTTCTAGGAAGTCATTGCTGACTACTTTGAGAATTAAACGTCCGAGACCACGTACGTGGCGTTCTTCTACCGGGCGTATTACGATGCCCTCTCTAATGCCCTTGGCTCCCGGCACTGTAGTCTGTCCGTCTACGAAAGTTTTGATGACTTCCCAATCGAACGGTCCAGTGTAAAGCACGGGCACCCAGTTTCTATTTACGAAAAGGTCTGGGTCTAGGCTCCTGATTCCTGCGTCCATCCACTTACCTTCGGGGGTTCTTATATCGAAGGGAAATAGTTGAGGATCAGGACTACCATAGGTAAACTTGTCTCCTTGCGTGGGAGTCACTTCACCATAGAGACCGTATCCCGGATGTGCACGGCACCACTCTTCGATCCATGGCTGAGCTTCAAGTACCTTGCGCCAGATACAATTTGCAGTCAAGGCTTTCCACTGCGTGCGTGAACCAGCATACATGTGCTCATCGCGGAAAACGAAGCGAGCGTTGCTGCCGTGGATCTTCTCCGTGATCTCTACCATCTCTCCCGGCACAAATGCATTTTTGTAGTGCTTGAGAGCGTCCACATCGAACACGGGCATGTCTACCCCGTCTTCATTGTCGAAGCCGTTAGTTAGGCCGTTGGAGTGAAGACCAAGATGGTATAGAATGTAGTACCACCATCCCTTGAGGCTCCGTGGGTACTTGCTGCGCTGCTTTTTGAAGGTCTCGTTATCCCCGACAGACTCTTTGCCAGCATCTGGGTCATAGTGCTCGACTCCCAAGATGCCAGAGACATCATCGCCTTCTTTGAATCCTCCACCTACAGTGCTCTCAAAAGAGACTCCGTCATCAAATGTGAGTTGTGGGAAATCGCTAATAGGTAGAAGCAATCCCTCACTCCATTCGCCACGGAACTTGCGCACTGTGATGCGTCGGCGCTTTACGGGCACCGTACCGTCCATTCCTTCGTACGCTTCCCAGATGAACCTGAAGGGTTCAGTCTTAGGCACCACTGAATCGGGCACCACATGGACCGCTAGATCCCCCTCTTTAAACTGACCCTTCTTGGTCACTAGCTGATATTCCCCTACATCTATTAGCTCAAGAGAATCGGCGTTGGTATGGACTCTCGGGGCACCTATCCGTACAACCAGCGTTTGATGGTTAGCTTTCTTTTCCACTGTTAAGCTCCTTTTCTGTAAACACTTCTGTGGGTATCCCAGCTTTGCGGGAGATTCCTACCATATGCTTCGTGCCCTTGCTGTTTTCGATGAAGTTATGAAAGGCCCAAACCCGAGTGGGTTTACCTTCCTTCAACATCTTCTGGTTTCTTATAGGCCCTGCGGCTCTCTCGTACACTCCCCAGTTGGCCTTGAATGGCAGAACAGGAATGCCCAATCTCTCGGCGGCGAACCGCGCCATCATATCGGCGCCGTTAGCTTCCCCTTCGATCACTACTTCTACCGGAGTCTTCTGGTGAAACTCACTTAGCTTAGTAAGAATAAACTGGAAGTTTTTCCAGTCACGGTCGCCGCATATTAGAAGGCGTTCCATCTTCATAAAGGAATCTCCTGAGGCACTACGTTGGTTGGGGTAGAGTCCTGAGGAATGTTAACAGGTACTGTCCCTTGAGAAATAATCTGATTAAAGTTTTGAGACACACCGGGGAGAATATCCGATTGCGTATATTCTCTTACCTGAGATCTCTCTCCATCGAAGAATAGCTTGCACCACCCTCCACTAGAATACCGGGAAAGTGCCACGGAGACCTTCATCTTCGGTTCGAAGGCCTGCTCTTCTCCTGCGGTCATGTCTTCATCCCAAGCCACCTGCTTCATCTCTCCAACAGGATTGCGCCATAAAGTAATGGTGCAGTCGCAGTCTTTGGCAATGTGCGAGGCCCCTTCCGTGTCGTTGGAGGATACCATTGACCCCTTTTCGATACGCTTAGGCTGCAGGATACGGATGATCTTGATCTGAAGATCCTTGGCAAGCTTGGCAAATCCTTTGCTAATTTGCGACAGGTGAATCGTACGATGCCCTTGATTGTGCAAGGTATTATCGCAAAGAAGCTGGATATTGTCAAACATCACCCATTTCACCCCGTAGCGTCTGACGCAATTCCTGATAAGGGAAAAGATGTCTTCCGGCGTTTTCACTATCGGCGGGTAGGCGAAATACAGATCTCCTACTCTTCCTTCCATGATTTGCCGCGCCGTGTTACAGGCGATCTTCAGAGACTCAAGCTGAGCCTTTGATTCTTCGGTACCGGGAGTAGTGATCTTGTCCTGCCAGCCCGTCACCATCGCTACCCATTTCTTCGCCAGCTTTAGCTGGGTCATCTCCAAACAGATGACAATTCCATCCTCTCCATAGGAGGATACCATATGGTCTATGAGATTCAGGCCGAAGGTAGTCTTACCTACTTTCTCTGGGGCAAGGATGTCGATCACATCCCCATCCTCAAAGCCTACTAAACGGTTGAGGGAGGGCCAGCCTGTGACATATTTAGGGGCGAGATCTTCTTTCCCAGCAAGTTCATCTTCCAGATTGCTGAGGGCATCGGTGCAAGAAGCAACGCCGATAACATCAAATAGCTGGGCATTGTTCTTAAGTGCTTCGAATTCCTCTAGCGTGTGTCCCGCTCTAAACCATTCATTGATGTCTTTTCCGGGGACCTTGTTTCCGTCCTTTTCAATTTCAAATGGAGGCAGAACAATCTTCAAACACTTTTCAATGCCGATTCTTGTAGCAAGTTCCTGTGCCCCTTTTTGTCCCGGCCTGTCGTTATCGTAGAGGATGTAGATTTTCTCTGGCTCAACTTGGTCCAGCTTGTCTATCCACTCAGCTTTTCTGAGATTAGCTCCCGGAACACCCACGACATAGTTGATACCGTTGGAGAGGCATGAAAGGGCGTCTGCTTCTCCTTCTACGAATAACAACTCTTTAAGACCAGACTTGATGATCTCCTCGTTGTACAGTGGAGCTTCCCAGCCACTAGGGGATACGAAGTCTTTTTCATCCGGTGGGATGGTCCTGTACTTTGCATAAACCGTGTTGCCGTTCGCCAGATAGGGGATCACCAGAGCTTTAGTTTCCCCGGCCTTACGGAACCATACCTTCTCCTTGATTCCTAACTTCTGCTTGTCGATTATTTCCTGAGAGAATCCTCGGACGTTGATCAAGTAATCTAAGGTCTCTGGATCTCCCAGTAAGGCGGCATGGCACGCTACTGCGTCAGGTAGAGCATCCGGGGTCTTGGCCTTTCCACTCTCGGCCCACTCCTTGCGAGACTCTACTCCGGGAATAATCAGCCCCAGTTTTTCTTTCAGAGTTCTCAGGTTTCCAGTAGCGTTGCATCCTCCGTGATGGCAGAAATACAACCCATCCCTAGTACCTTCCTGAGGATTCATCACCGCCATGTACAGTTTATAGTCCCCCTTTCTGCAGAAGGGGCATTTTTCGATTTCAATCTGTCCACCATCACCGCCGCGCCAGTTCCATCCTTGACTGACTACAAATTGGAGGCCGGGACTGTCCTTCAAGTGCTCAGGGATTACCATTCAATCCTTTCATCAATTCTTCCACGTATCATTTTCAGTATTGAGAATCTCTGCTCCCATTTTCGAAAGTTCAAAAACTTTAAAAGCCCTGCCAGTAGCAGCGAGAGACTCTAGGAGTGGACGAGAACTTTCTTCGTTGGTGACATCTGTGATGAGGTTGAGTTTTACCAGATGCTCTGTTGCTAACTGAGTGTCCACGTATCGTGCGTAGTCATCCAAGGCATCAATGTTCTGATCAGGAATGACAAATGCTACCCGACCAGCGTTCAATGAGGCGATTTGCACAATAATGGCTAGGTGGTGTGGCTTGAGTTCTTCTATCTGTACTTGGGGCATGGTTTATCTTCCTCTCCTATGCTTCTGAGGTACACGTCGCTGTGATGACAAAAGACGCATACACGGTGTGTATGAGATCTCTTCAGCCACCCATATCCATAGCCTTGTTCAGGACCGAAATTGTGACCTAAATTGTGACTAGGAACATTCGATGCTTCTTTTTCATCGTGCATTTGAGCCTCCTACTTTGTATGCTGCAATTTGTTAATCGCCCTAGCTACTTGTCCACCTGTGACGCCAAATTTTTTCCCGCACTTGAGACACAACTCATCGGCCTTACCCATGGCGTCACATAGGCAGTACAAGAAGGGTTGTTTCTTCAAGAGCTTCTTCAGGTATTTCTTAGCAGCCGCTGTAGCAGGCCGGTTGTGCCAAGGAGCTTCCCTAAGCAAAAGCTTAAGACGGTCGTTGCGGCATCTGCGGATAACATCATCTGCCACGGAGAAGGTCTCCTGCAAGGACTCACCTGTCCACAGCAATCTAGAGTCCTTAGTAGAGGCAATCTTAAGCTCCCACTCCTCCAATTCGTTCTGAGAGATATAGAGCTTTTCATGCAGATACAGATGGTATTCTCCCTGAATGTCCTCTTTCTCGGGGATGGACAGAACATAGGAGCCGTCTTGTTGAGGCATCCACGAAAACTTGGAGAAATTCTTTACATCCTCTGTGAATGGATCTGCCAAGATATCGATCTGCTCTACGTATGCCTGTATGCTATCCAGACTCTTCAGGCCTGTGAGATCTACGCCGGGGTATTTCTCCTGAAGGGCTTCTACCTCTTCAGCAGTCTTTACAAGCTCCCCACCTTTAAGATCAAAATCGTCGTTCAGACCTACAAGAGATGGAAGGGTAACAAGAGAGCATCGTTTACTATTGTCAACGATATCGAGTACGATGCAATCAACCTTGCTAAGTGTTTTTCCTTGAAGTAGGGCTTGGAGAAGGTTTCCTGAGCCGTCCTGAATTCGTGTTCCTCTTCCAACTTCCTGAGTGTACTTAGAAGAATTTCGTGTCGGCGCTGCGAGGGCAACGCACGAGACTTGCCAGTCATCATATCCCTCCGTAAGGACTTGTGCATTGCAAAGCACAGTGATGTCCTTGTTCTTGTGCTGCTCTAGTTTTTTAGCTCTCTCGGGGTCGTTTCCCCAGACCGCTTCGGCCTTCACTCCATTGGCGCGTAGCATGCTCGCCAAATCCTTGGCATGAGCAATGTCCACGGTGAATATGACTGTTTGCCTGTTCTCTCCATACATGATATACGACTTAGTCACGAGAGCATTTCTCTCTGGAGTATTGACCGCGTTGGACAACTGATCCTGCTGGAAGTCTCCGGCAGTGGTCTTGATGTCACTCAGGTCTGTGTCTGTCGTAATGCGGTATCCCCGCAGAGGTACTAACCACCCCTCTTTTATGGCCTTACGAATAGGGTACGTATACACGATCTTCTTGTACACGCTTTTGAGGGACAGGATATTGTCCTCGTCTAAAGATTGCTGCGGCCCCTTGCGCTTAAGGTTTTTCCTCTTGGGAGTAGCTGTAAATCCGAGGAGGAGCTTCTTCGAGCCGGGAGTAAATATTCCCGTGTTCTCGAATACGCGCATGTAGGTCTCGGCTATCGAGTGGTGTGCTTCATCGCAAATGACAACATCAAACTCACCGAAGCGTGAGAGACGAGTACTACCGTTGCGACCGATAGAAGCAACGCAGCTAACGATAACGTCACAGTCTGTATCTGCGTAATCATCGGCCATTTCCTTTCCTACTTTAAGTTCGGGATTAGAACGTCGAATACTTTTTATTGCTTGGTCAATCAATTCCTCTCGGTGAGCAAAGACAAGGACCTTCCCGGTCTTCCCGGAAAGACCGAGGACCGACTTAATCACCCCAATCAGTCGGCTAAATACTACGGTCTTCCCGGTTCCAGTAGCCATTACCACGAGTTGTTGGTACACACCCTCAAGGTAATGCTTAACGATAGATCCTAGACATTCCTCTTGGTATGTGCGGTCTTGCAGCATGCCTTCTCCTTTAGTCTTTGAAAAAGTCTCGAATGCGGGACGACGGGGACGAAGAATCCACAACGCCTTCTGGCCAGTCGCATGCCCATCGAGCAGCGACTAGGCCTTCCGATGTACTTCTTACTCCTACGAGAGGCACTTTTCGATCCCCTACTTGTAGCATTATGGTTGCCTCATCATAAGAATATTTCTCCAAAGTAAAATAACCTACGGTCTTTTCTTTGGGTTTTTCTCCGATCACAAACTTCATTTAACACTCTCCTTCCGGTAGGCTGCCAATCATTGTAGCGCGGTCTCTCTGTATAAGCAAGGCCACCACTGCGTTTGCCGCTCTGCTGTAATACTCTAAGGCTTCTGGGTATCTCCGCAGCTTATCGGCCTTCTTCATGTACAAATCACGGATACGAACGAGTTCTTTCACAGCCCTCCTTAGAAAATCCTGTCGATGATTTCGATCAGGTACGCTCCGTTGACTTTCTCTGGGTCATTCTCCTTCAGGCGCTGGATTAGCTGCAAGAAATATGCGGTATCCACTCCTGTGAGTTGGTCTTCTAAGATCTTGATATCAGTGAGATCCAGTTGGCTGATTTGCATCGCCATCTTTAGGATCTGCCCAGCATTAATACGCCACCCACGTGAGATAAATTTGCGCAGGCGAACTACGGAGCAGATAGGGTACTTGCTGCCGACATACCGCAGTTCCTTGGCAAGCAACGCTTCAAGAGCATCTGGGCGAAGCACGAGTTTGCCCCCGTCCCAACTCTGCCAGTAGTTCGTGCAGTGGACGAAGTCATAGTTCTCGTGGATTGTATCTGGCTCACCAAAGAAGCGCAGGACAATCTGCAGCTTATCACTCAGGGTGATTGCATTGGTGGTCAAGAAGATTGGATGATAGCGCTTCTTGTCTGTACGATCATCACCCGTGGTGTTGAGAGATGCCTCTTCGATCTCTTGGTACGTGTCCTCGATCTGCGCGGGGTCATTGATGACTTCCCCTACATATACCGCTGCGTTCTCATCCGGGGACCCTTCGAAGTATTCGTAGGGAGTATTGGTGCCCTGTTCGCTGGCAATCCCGGAAGACTTCACTACGATCTTAACACGACCATCTTCGGTGCTTACATAGATGGGAGCCTTGATTCCTTCGGCCTTTTCCACAGTGAAGCGCTTCACATAGTACTGCGCCACATCCCTAGCAAGATCGAAGCTCCGCAGGTAGACATCGAAATCGTTCACAGGTTCCCCGAGGAGCATAGAAGCGATGCTGCCCCCGGTAACGATCACTCCCTTTTCCATACGTTTGCGTAAGCTTTCGTCTTCTACCGATTCCAACCACTGATCGATCTTGCGCTTGATGATACCTTTGATTGTCTTGGCCTTTAGGCCGTGTTCCAGCTTTTCAGTCTCCATTGCTCTCCTTTTCTACCTCAGAATTCGTCGTCAAAAAGAGGAATTTCATAATAATCCTCATCAAAATCCTCGTACTCGTCGTAGTCATAATCTTCTTCATCGTTGTAGATGAGGTCTTGATCTACGTTGCGTTCATCGATGTCCTCTTCAAACTCATCGTAGAACAAACCGTCTTCATACAGACTTTCATCATCGAAATATGCCATGTCCTTAGCTCCTCTTTCTTCGAACAACGGGTTTCTTTTCTGAAGGCTCACTCTCCACAGGCAGAGATTCTTCCATAGGTGTGGAGTCTTGTTTGTGGATCTTCTTTCCGTCTTTTATGACGTACTCGAAGTCAAAGGTGTTACGTTTATCAGAAGAGTTATCACAGGTCCATCTCCCCGTCACATCTCTCCCGTACGCGGGATCTGGATCACACCCGGCCCCTCCAGTAATCAGGAACAGGCGTTCTTTTTCTGGTACCTTAATCTTGTACGATTTGGGTATACGCACAAGAGCTACCAAGCCTTCTAGCCGAAAGTTTCCGAAGTCATGCATCAGGATTTCCTCGTGAACTCCGGTTGCTCAATCATCTGCGCCCAGTGGACAGAGACAAAGTCGAGCAGAAGTTCTTCATCATTAGGGGCGGGCTTATTATTAGCTGTGTAGTGACGGCGCATAGACGCGATGGCGGTCTCCTGAGACACACAACAGTAGACAGGCTCACTATTGGGACCGAACGGCTCAATCCACGCTACCCAATTCTTCTTTACTACCATGGGTGCATAGCCAATGTGTGGGAAGCGAGTAGTCATTCCCTTCTCCGTCTCTGACAGGGCCATTTCTCCACGGACCCAACTTTGCCGTTGCGCCTCCATCTCTTCTGGAGTTGCTATGTAGTGCCGAGCTTTTTCTAGCAGTTCTTCAAGGGTGAGATTTTTCATGCGGTCTCCAAAGGTATTCGATTGCGGTAAGAGACTTCACTTTCTCCATCCTGCAATCTTTTGAGAGCTTCGTTACACTGCTCCTCGGTATTGAACCCCATGCAGAAGATCAGATTTTCCGTCCCGCGTACTTTCTCTCGTAAATCTACGATTGTGTAGATAACCGTTCTGCGCAGGTTGAAGGGTTTCGTGCAGATGAGGAAGCGGCCATCGCAAGCTCGAATGGTGTAGGCCTGCTTCTCTTCTTTGAACTTAATTTTGTCACCAACGTGCCACGGATGAAGAGTCGGAGTCACCCCCGGAATCTCTTCTACCATCACACCGTTGACTTCGATGTATGACATATAGCACCTTTCATTCAGGATGCCAGAGAGGGTGGCGTACAAATGCTACCTCTTCATCAGCGTTAGCAGGCTGTGTAATCACAAGGCCGTATACCCCGTCGAGCACATCTACGTGGACACCGTTGTGGCAGGAGTTGCAAAGGGTGATGAGATTCCAAGATTCATCGGGACCCCCATCGCTACGGAATATGATGTGGTGGACGGTTAGATTATTGCGTAGACCGCAGTAGCGGCATTTCCAACCGTCCCGATAAAGCACTGCCGAGCAGAGGGCAGAATATTCTTCCACAGATAAACGTAGAGACATTTTTAAAGGGTGAGGGTGATTTTGGTACCCTTAGGCAGCAGCTTTACCATGTACACGCCTACACCCATACTCCTCCAAGTACAACTTGGGTCCCTCAGATCTATGAACCCTTCGTAGGTGCGTAAAATAACGGCCCCATTGTAACGCTGCGGATAGTGTACATCGGTCATAAGAATACCGACTTGACCAATCTCCATTTTGGACATATCAATGAGCTTAGGATCAGTTTCAGTTATCGATACTAACATCTGTGTTCTCCTTTTTGTTGTAATCTTTTCCCGGTGCGTTCTTTGCAGAGGCGAATTGGGTTTTACGGCATTTACGTGCAACCCACTGTGGATCACGGTCGAGCTTTTTGAAATGGACGATATTGATCTTTCCCAGATCATCTCCGGTAGTTGGCGTAAAGTACGTGCGCCCTCCACCACCTAGGATTGCCGCTATTCCCCAACCTTTACGCTGTGTCATTTAATCACCTCTCCTGTGATGATGAAGACCCAATCTGTCCAGTGCCAGCCAATACCTATGGATAGCATCTTTGCTTCTGCGTATCTATTCTTAACACGCTTAAGATACCCTTTCACAACTCCTCCTTGATCTGATTAAGTTGGTCCAAATGAACTGTGTTCCCTTCAAATGCTAACGGAGTGTCTTGAGATACTGGGAGAGGCTCGTCTTCTACCTCTGGCGCAGAGATGGGCAGGTCGCTGTTATTTGGATCTGCCAAGAATGACGCATGAATGGATTCTTCTACGGCACCATCGCTGTATTCCTCTGCGATACCCTCTTCATCTCTTCCTCGGGAACCCATTATCTGTCTCGCTTTTTCCATAGCAGGCTTAATTACGTACTCCCAGCAGGCCTTGGTGTATGAGAAGCTTCTGATGACTCGTGCATCATCACCTATCTGCCCTTTGAGTCGTTGCACCTCCGCAACAACTTCGGCGGCCTTCATTCTAGGGGCATCCACGAGGAGTTTCTTTATGTATGCACTCATGGGTTCGTTCTGATTCAATTCTTTGTTAAAGAACGAGGCCGCTGGATCAAGCGTAGTGATCTCCCGAAGCTTTGTGACTCCGATGGGTTCATATATCTCACGAGGGACCCCTACTGCACGGCAGATACGCACGATACGCACGAGGTACCGAGCCTTGCGTGCCTTGATACCAAGCTCTGTTTCGGAATACTCCGCGATGGAAGAGTATCCCCACTCCAGATGCTTCTTGTTAGTCGTCGCTTCGAAGAGGGCTTCAGCAAGATCGAATGTTTGTTCTTTGATGTCGGTCGCAATGAGGAGGAGCTTTCTGCGTAGAAATGCGGACTGACCAGCTACGGATTCTCCAACGATTGCTGTAGGCGTTTTTATTTCCATCCGTTCCTTTCAGAAGAATCGCAACGCTTGCAAGTAGAGGCTCCGCAGGAGCACTTCCCTAGCCACCACAACCAAAGATGAACTCTGCGCCTCATATCGCCTCCTTTTAGTGTTTGAGACTGGCGTTTGCTTTCTCAGCGAAATCAATGGCTTCTTGGTAATTG
>Ga0335069_10012854_pt1 | contig 11767 bp, 8 predicted proteins | sample Lox_Sample_11_FD_206714 | JGI IMG/M metagenome (GOLD analysis project Ga0335069, IMG submission 206714) | Soil microbial communities from Loxahatchee National Wildlife Refuge, Florida, United States - Lox_Sample_1.1 | ecosystem: Environmental > Terrestrial > Soil > Wetlands | place: USA: Florida...
GCGCTCTCGCTTTGGCTCTCCATCGTTTTCGGCGCCAGCGTGGCAGTCCGGGTGTTCAGTAAGCCTTCCTACCACGGCGCCGATCTTGGCCTGGAGGGCAGCCTCCTCGCCGGCCTGCTCGGCGGATACGTCACCGGCCTGACATCCGGCGTGGCGATTTCCCTGCCCGCCATGTGGAATGGAGAAAGGCTGACCATGGCGCTGCTGGCGGGCATCGGCGTGTTCGGAGGCCTGCTCCGCGATTGCGCGCCCGACCCCGAGGATATCTGGCGCTTTTCCCCGTTCTTCGACCTCAGCATCTACCGGTTCTTCAAAGAGAGCGTCAACTACCGGCGCACCGCGTTCCACCTGACGCTGTTCGCCTCCATCCTCTTCTCCGAATTCCTGCGGTGGACCGCCGGCCGCTTCTTCGCCCCCACCGAGTTGTTCTTTCTCGGCCGCGCGCCGCACGAATTGCCGCAGCCGATCTGGCTGGCCGAGGTGGCGCTCTACGCCGGCACGCTCTTCGCCGTGGCCATCCCCCTGAAGATCTGGAACACCACGCGGTACGAAAAGAAACTGGAGGAGCAGGAGCGCCTGCTGGCCGAAGCCCGCCTGGCCGCGCTCACCAGCCAGATCAATCCGCACTTCCTCTTCAACACCCTCAACTCCGTCTCGTCGCTCATCCGCACCAATCCAGACCAGGCCCGCCTGATGCTGGTCAGGCTCTCCAAGGTGCTCCGGCGCCTGCTGCGCAAGCACGAGAATTTCGCCACCCTGCGCGACGAGCTGTCCTTCATCGAAGATTATCTGGCCATTGAAATGGTCCGGTTCGGCGAAAAGCTGCGCTTCGAAAAGGACGTGGAGGAAGACACGCTGGACATGCTGGTGCCCAGCATGCTCCTGCAACCGCTGGTGGAAAACTGCATCAAGCACGGGTTAGGCGGCAAGGTGGAAGGCGGGGCCATTCGCATCCACGCGCACCGTCAGGGCGCCAAGCTGCACCTCTGCGTGGAAGACGATGGCGTCGGCATCCCCGAAGCGCGCCTCTCCACCGTGCTCGAACACGGCATCGGCGTCGGAAATGTGAACGAACGCCTTCGCGTGTTGTTTGGAGACGACTACGGGATGTGGATCGACAGCCGCCCTGGAGAAGGAACCAAGGTCCGCATCGAAGCTCCCGAACTGAAAGCCGAGCCCGCGCCCGCCGGCAAGGCGTAACCCTGTCCCCCGGCGCCGCTGGAAAGCCCGCTATTCGGACTTCGAGTAGTAATACGTGTACTTGCTGTAAAGCTCGGAAGCCCGCGCGCCGTTGGCCACAATTCCCACCACGTTGTTCTCGCACAGCGACTGCATCGCTCGCGTGATGTTGTCGAACGTCGTGGCGCCGATCTTCACCACCAGCACCGTGCCATCCGCCATGGTGGAGAGCAGGTTCGCGTCAGCCGAGAACAGCAGCGGCGGCGTATCGAATATCGCCCAGTTGAAATGCCGCGGCAGCTCCTCGAACATCAGCCGCGCCTGGCGCGTGTTCAGCAGTTCCAGGGGATTCTTTACGGGCGATCCTGCCGGCATCACGAACAGGTTGACGCCGTCCACCCGCCGCAGCGCCTCGGAAAAACGGCACTGCCCGGAAAGATAGTCCGAAAGCCCCGGGGCGCGGTCCATCTGAAACAGGTTGTGGATTACCGGACGGCGAAGATCGAAGTCTCCGAGCAGTACCAGGTTATCGGCAAGCTGCGCCTGCGCCAGAGCCAGGTTCACGGAAACGAACGTCTTTCCCTCGGCCGGCGAGGAGCTGCTCACAATCAGCGTGTGCAGCGGCTGGAGCGTCTGCAGGTGGTTGAGGCGCGTCCGCAGCGTGCGGAACTCCTCGGCCGGCGTCTCATGGGAGTTGTTGAGGTCGAGCAGGTGCGATTCCGGCGCCGGCTTGTAGGTGACGCCGGACGCCTCCACCAGCGGGTCCACCATTTCCGCGGAAGCGCGCACCGGTTGCGGCGCAACGGCCATGGGCTGCGCCGGAGCTGCCCCGTTGACCGGTTCTATCTCCGCCGCCTGCCCCTCCGGTGGAACGCCCGGGTTTTCAGCCCGCCGCAACGCATCGTTCACTCGACTCATGGCATCTCCAGCGGCGCAATCTCGCGCCGCTTACTGGCCTCCCCGGCCGGTCATATAGTACGTCATCGCAATAAACATCGCCGCGCTTCCCACCAGAATGGCCGTGCTCCACCCCAGCCAGAACAGCCGCCTCTTGCGCCGCACCAGCAGCGCGTTTTCCAGCAGCGGAATACTGGTAAGAACCGGTAGGTTGGTATAAGCCCGCACGTCCTTCAGGTTCTTGAGCGAGGTGTCCTTGGCTTCCTTGGCGCCCGCCAGCACCAGGCCGATCATCAGGCCGATGCCCACTCCGGCGCCGGAGATCGCCCAGCGGTTCGGTTCCACGGGATTTTGCGGCAATTGCGCCGGATCGAGCACTTCCAACTGCTCGCCCAGGTGCCGCTCCTGAATATCCTGCGTGGTCTCCGAATCCTTTTCCTTGCGCGTCAGCTCATCGAACAACTGCTTCGCCTGAGCCTGCTCGTCCAAGAGCTTGCCGTACTGTTGTTCGATTTCCGGGCTGGCGTTGATCTTCGCCTGAATATCGATCCTCTGCTTTTCCAGGTCCAGCTTCTGGTTTTGATACCGCTGAATCTCGTGATCGTAATTCTCCAGCTCAATCTTGATCTGCGCAATGCGGTCCTGCTGCTGCTTGAGCGACGCCTGCTGCTGCATGCTCATCTTCGCCTTGGACGACGCCGCCTTTTGCGCCTGCTTGGCTTGGTCCTGCTGCCGGCTGCTCTCGTCCTGCTTCGCCAACTGGTCGCGCTGCGCCTTCAGCGCCGCAATCTTGGTTTGTTCGTCCTTAACCTTGGGGTAACTGTCGTAATACTGAGTGCGGAGGACCGCCAGCGTGGCGTTCTCCGCTTCAATCTGCTTGTCCAGGTTCGCCAGATCCTGATTGGTGCGCTCTTCCGAAGGCGCCGTTTCATCCGCATTCGCCGTCAGCAGCGCCAGCATATCCTCGGCGGTCTGTTCGTTGTTCTCCATGTCCCGCTTGGACATGTTCAGGCCGTTGATCCGCTCATCGGCGCTCTGTATGCGCGCCTCAATGCCGGACAACTGATTCTGATTGGTTCCGGCGTTTTCCGGCAGTCTGCCGGCGTTATCCTGCCTGAACTTGACGATCTGCCCCTGCACGTCGTCCAAATGCGTCTGGGCGTCCTGCAGTTGTGAGGCCAGGAAGCTGTGGGTGGCCTTGGCGGAATCCGTCTCTACCGTCACCTGCTGGTTCATGAACTCGCTGACCAGGTTGTCCACGACGGCCTTAGCCTTGTACTTGTCCGTGTACCGGAACTTCACCTGGATGGCGGGCGTGCCGCGCGCGGCTCCGGCCAGCGTGGAGGCCGAGATGCCATAAGGCAGAATCGAGACGTCCTTGGCCATCTGGGCGATGGCGTCCTCCATGGTGTAGTGCTGCACCAGACGCGGATAAAGTTTAAGCTTGTCGTTGGAGATGAGCGATGTGAGGTAGCTGCGGCTTTGGATCTTGGTCCGCAGTCCGTCCAGCAACTGGGCCATCTGCACGTCAATCGTTTCCGGCACCACCCGTTCGGAGACCACCTGCGGCGTGACGCGCAGCACGGCGCTCGCTTCAAACGTGTCCGGCCAGAAGAAAGCCACCATTACCGCGATCACCAGGCCGGCATAGGTGGGCCCGATGATCCACGAACGGTGGCGCCGGAGCATGTCGATATAATCTTCGAAATCCGGCGGCCTGCGATTGACCGTGACGTAATTCTGTACGGCTCCCATCTCCCTCCTCCAATCACTAACAACCGGCCCGCCCGCGCGGCAGGTCTTCTAGCGAACCCAGATGATGTCTCCCGACTCCAGATAGCGGTTCTGCTCCAGGTGTTTGCCCTTCATCACATCATCAAAGTTGAACGTGAAGCGCTGATTTCCGCGCGCGATGATGATGCTCTTGGTCTTGGCGAAATCCGTGAATCCTCCCGCCGCCACAATCGCGTCCAGTACCGTGGTCGGCATGATGAGTTCTTTCTCCCCGCCGGACTTCACATTCCCATAAAGAAAGTACTTCTTACTGTGCGGCGCGATCAGCGTCACCGTGACCAGCGGGTCCCGCAAGGTCCCCGCCTTGACCAGGGCGTCGGTAATGGCCTTCTTCAGCTCCAGATTGGTCAGGCCGGCGGCCTTGATATCGTCGATGATCGGCAGCGAGATCATCCCATCCGGCCGGACCCGAATGTTGCCGCTAAGTTGCGGCTCGCCCCAGACCGTCACCGAAATATCGTCCTCGGGGCCGATTACGAAGGTCTTCTCCTCCTGTGGAGCTGCCGGAACCTTGGGATCGGGGGATGCCTTCTGGTCCGCGGCCGGTGCGCCGGGGGCGGCCGCAGGCGCGCTGGCCGGCTGCGCGGCCGGAGTAGCCGGGGCGCTTTCCGGAGCGGGCGGGACCGGCGCCGGAGCGCCCTGTTCCGTGGAAGGCTGCGTAGTCGGGGAAGAAGCCTGCTGCCCCACGGCCCCCGGAATTACCGTCGCCAATGCCAGCAAACCGCACAAGGCTGCCCTTTTCATCATGATCCCTTTGAGAGGCCGAGGAGATTCCGGCGCCTACCGACACACGCTATGGGGCAGAATACGGCAGCGCCGCGCCTCAGGCGCCCACAATTTCTTAGTTTAACGCATTTTAGAGGCCCTTGCTCGGTTCTCAAACGCTTATTCCGGATATCATAAGTACCAAGCGGATTGTTAACAGGTAGGGCCTTGGCGGGCACTTCGGGCATCCATCCCGTGTCGGGCGTTCCATAAGAATACACTTGTGCGTAGTGGCATATCCCGTAATCCGTAGAGGCGAACCGGCGCGTAAAGCTAAGTTGCAGAAAATAAAAAGGCGATATGCCGTGAACCCGGGAATTCGATCTGGCATCAAAAGTGCTACGTGGCTGGCGGGAGAAGTGTACTTAATGAGCCGATAGCGGGCCCTTACCATGTTGCAAGAGCTCAAATTCCAACTTTCCACCGCTATCCTGACGATCCTCACCCTCGGGGCCTTCGCCGCTGCCGCCATTAACTTCGAGCAGCAGCAGAAATTCCACCTCCCCGAGGATGGCGTCGTATGGGCGAATCGCGCGGCCGGGGTGGAAGCCCTCTACGTGGCCCCGGGGGGCGCGGCGGGTAAGGCCGGCGTTCATGAAGGCGACTTGCTCCGCGCCATCGATGGTGCCCGCATCCAGAAGGACTCGGACGTGGCCGAGGTTCTGGCCACCCTCGGATCCTGGACCAAGGCCACCTATTCCCTGACCCGCAGCGGCTATGACCTGCCCTCCAAAACGGTCATCATCGAGGAAGCTCCGCACGACCACGCCCTGGTCTGCCAGTACCTGGTTGGCCTGTTCTATCTGGCCATCGGCCTGTTCGTGTATTACCGCCGCGGCAGCGCGCACAAAGCCCGGCACTTCTACATTCTATGCCTGGCCTCTTTTGTTTTCTTCTGCTTCCATTACACCGGCAAGCTCAACGGCTTCGATAAGCTCATCTACTTCGCCAACGTGGGGGCCGGCCTGCTGGCGCCGTCCGTCTTCCTGCACTTCGCGGTAACGTTCCCCGAAGCGCGGCGCTGGTTCCGTCCTCGTTTCCGCGTCCCCCTGCTCTATTTCCCCGGCGCCCTCTTGTTCCTGGTCTACCTGGCCTTCGCTTCGGGCCATCTGCGGGTCGGCATGCCCCTCATTGAAGTCAACTGGGCGCTGGATCGCGTCTGGATGGTGCTTTGGACGCTGCCGTACCTCGCCGGCGGCATGGCGCTGGCTGCCGCCTACCGCGAAGCGGACGATCCTATCGTTCGCCAGCAGCTCAAGTGGCTCCGCAATGGCGCTCTTTTCGGCACCCTGCCCTTCGCCCTGTTCTACGTGCTGCCGTATGTCCTCGGAGCGATGCCGACGCAGGCCATGAAGATGTCGGTGCTGTCCTCCGCGCTCATTCCCCTGACGCTGGCTTACGCCATCCTGCGCTACCGGCTGATGGACGTGGACATCCTCTTCCGCCGCGGATACGCCTACACCCTGGCGACCCTTTGCGTGATGGCCGGATTTTGGGGCATCGTCATTTCCCTGGGCAACCTGGTGCAGAAGCACTTCAAGGGTTTGAACAACCTGAGCCTCACCGCCGTCGTGGTGATGGCCGCCTTCCTCTTTCAGCCCATCCGCAACTGGATTCAGGAGCGCCTGGACCGCTACTTCTACCGCGACCGCTACGACTACCGCCGCACCCTGGTGGAGTTCACCCGCTCCCTCAGCTCGGAAACCGACCTGGACGGCATGTTGATGTCGGTTGGAGAGCGCCTCCTGAAGACCCTCTCCGTGAAGCATGTGGCGTTCTTCCTGGCCGAGGAGCGCGAGGATGGCCGCCGCTTCGTCCTGCGCACCTCCATGGGACCGAATCCGCGCCTGGACGCCGTCGCGCCGGAGAGCCTGGACCTGAGCTTCCTGACCGAGCGCGCCTCCCAGCCCTATCTCTTCTTCGAGCGCACGCGCCACCTGCTGGACGCCGTCTCGCGCTCCTGGCCGGCTTCCGTGCGCCACTCCATCGCGGACCTGGACCTCAACTACTACTTCCCCTGCACGGCCCGCGACCGCACCATCGCCTACCTCGGCATCAGCCGCATGTTGGACGGCGATTACCTTTCCAGCGTCGATGTCGAGCTGCTCATCACCCTCGCCGGCGGGCTCGCCACCGCCATAGAGAACGCGTCGCTCTACCGCTCCCTGCAGCGCAAGGTGGAGGAGTACGAGAGGCTTAAGGAATTCAGCGAGAACATCGTCGAATCCATCAACGTCGGCATTCTGGCGGCCGACCTCGAAGACCGCGTCGAGAGCTGGAATACCCAGATGGAGCAGCTTAGCGGCGTCTCCCGGGAGCGCGCCGTGGGCAGCCGCCTGGCGGACCTCTTCCCCGCGGACTTGGCCGCACAATTCGATAGCGTCCGCGGCGAGACCGGAATCCACCACATCTACAAGTTCGTACTGAAACCCGCCGCCCCCGCCCAAGCCAACGGAAATAGCAACGGCAATGGCAACGGAAATGGCAACGGAAATGGCGACGGCGCCGGGCAGAAACCCCGCGAGGCCACGGTCAACATCGCCATTGCGCCCCTGGTTTCACGCGACCTGGAGCAAATCGGCCGCCTGGTGATCTTCGACGACGTAACCGACCGCGCCGAGCTGGAGCGCCGCCTGGTGCAGGCCGACAAGCTCTCCAGCATCGGTCTTCTGGCGGCCGGCGTGGCGCACGAGGTGAATACGCCCCTGGCGGTGATCTCCACCTACGCGCAGCTCATGGCCAAGCAGGTGGCCGGCGATACGCAGAAATCCCAGATGCTCGAGAAGATCGCCAAGCAGACCTTCCGCGCCAGCGAGATTGTGAATTCCCTTCTCAACTTCTCGCGCACCTCCACCACCAGCCTCGGCGAAGTGAATCTGAACCGCGTGATTCAGGAAACCCTCTCGCTTCTGGAGCACCAGTTCCTGAAGGCGGGAGTCACCATAGAGAGCCGCCTGGAGAGCAGCCTGCCCCCCATTCACGGCAACTCCGGCAAGCTCCAACAGGTGTTCCTCAACCTCTTCCTCAACGCGCGCGACGCCATGCCCAACGGCGGAAGGCTGGAAGTGCGTACCTCGCGCGGCCCGAATGGAGCGAAAATCGAGGTGGCCGACACGGGACACGGCATCGCCCCGGAGCACATCCATCGCATCTACGATCCGTTCTTCACCACCAAGGGCGCGCGCAAGGGCACCGGCCTCGGCCTTTCGGTGACATACGGTATCATTCAAGAGCATGGCGGCTCCATCGAAGTTTCCAATGGCCGCGAAGGCGGCGCCCGCTTCCAGATTGAGCTTCCCTTCGCCATGGCCGCCACGGCGAGGACGCCCGTGAATGCCGCCTGAATCCATCGATAACCCCTCCCCAAACGCCCAAAGCAAGGGCAGCGTGCTGGTGATCGACGATGAGCTCGACATCCGCGAAGGCCTCGACCTCCTGCTTACCGACGCCGGCTACGGCGTGGACCTTGCCGGCGGCGGCGTGGAAGGGCTCCGCAAGTTCGGCGAGCGCGCCTATGACCTTGTGCTGCTGGACCTCATGATGCCGGACCTCTCCGGCATGGAGGTGCTGGACGAGATTCGCAACCGCGAGAGCGACACCCCGGTCTTCATGATCACCGCCTACGGCTCCATTGAAGCGGCCGTGGAGGCCCTCAAGCGCGGCGCCAACGACTACTTCTCCAAGCCCTGGGACAACGAGAAGCTCATCATCGAGATCGACCGCATGATCGCCCGGCGGCGTCTCGAATCCGAAAACGTACACCTGAAGCGCGCCCTGGTGGAGCGCTACAGCTTCCCGAATATCATCGGAAAGAGCGAGCGCATGGTCCGCATGTTGGACCTCGTGAGTCAGGTGGCCTCCGCCCGCTCCACCATCCTGATCGCCGGCGAAACCGGCGTGGGCAAGGAACTCGTGGCCAAGGCGATTCACGCCAACTCCCCGCGCGCCGGGCAGCTCTTCGTCGCCGTGAACAGCGGTTCCCTGCCCCCGGACCTGCTGGAATCCACCTTGTTCGGCCACGTGCGCGGGGCCTTCACCAGCGCCGTGCAATCCAAGAAGGGCTATTTCGAAGTGGCCGACCGCGGCACCATCTTCTTCGATGAAATAGGCACGCTCGGCGCGGAAACGCAAATCAAGCTGCTCCGCGTCATCCAGGAGAAGGAATTCACCCCGCTCGGCGCCACCGAACCCATCAAGGTGGACGTCCGTATCCTGGCGGCCACCAACGCCGACCTCTTCCAGCTCGTGAAGGAAGGCAAATTCCGCGAGGATCTCTACTACCGCCTGGACGTGATCAAGATTTCCGTGCCGCCGCTGCGCGAGCGCAAGGAAGACATCCCGCTCCTGGTGGAGCATTTTCTTGACCGCTATTGCCGCGAGAATGGGAAGTTTCTGGACGCCTCCGGCCACTCCTTGCTGCGCTTCGCTCCGGAGGCCATGCAGATCCTCATGGAGCACTCCTGGCCCGGCAACGTGCGCGAACTGGAGAACGTGGTGGAACGCGCCGTGGTGCTGGCCGCCGATTCGCTCGCGCCCATCGAAGTGCTCCCCGATACCCTGCTGCAAGCCAACGGCGTGCGCGCCCCGCGCGCTGAGGATAGCCCCCTGCCGCCCGACGCCTCGCTCTTCGAAATCGTGAACGACTACGAGCGCAAGGTCATCATCGAGCGCCTGGAACAGAGCAACTGGAGCCAGACGGAAGCCTCCGAGAGCCTGCACGTGCCGCTCTCCACGCTCAACCAGAAGATCAAGCGCCTGGATATCAAGATCCGCAAGAAGGGCGAGGCGGTTCCATAGGTTATGGCCATCGACCGCCGCCTTGCCCAGAGGGCGCTTCTCTCCACTCTGGGGTACATCCTGGGCAGAGCCATCTACTGCACCGTTTCGCCCACGAACTGGCGCACGGGCTCTGTCATGGAGGAAGGCGCGGTGTTCCTGGTAACGTTTTGCTGGCTGCAATCTTCCGGAGCGCGCGCTCTGTTCACCAGATTCAAGCGCCGCCTCCGGCGCGCCACTGCCGGCTAAGGGTTGACTGCTCTCTTCAAACCGCTCCGCTCTTTGGAACGCGGTTCATGATCTCGTCAGCCAGCTCCTGCGGCTTGTCCACGTTCAGAAGCGTGAGGCGGCTGGCCTCGCCCGCGGTCTCAATGGACAGGTTCCCTACTCCAAACATGCGCTGCGTGACGCTCTGATCCACGCGCACATCCTGAATCTTCGAAAGCTGAATGTTGCGCGTGGAGCGCCCGGCCACGCCGGTCTCGAACCGCAGCCGGTCGGCGGTGACGGTCGCAGTGCTGAAGCGCCTCCGGGCCAGCCGCGCCAGCGGCCACAGAAACAACAGCAGCGGCAGCGCCAGCACCCAGTGCGGCAGGTTGCTCGTCTGGGTTCCAACCACAAGGTCAATGGCCGCAATCGCAACGGCCAGTAGGATGCTCCCGGCTTTGATGTACTTGTTCGTCGGCTTGATGATGAGGTCCGGCAAGGGGTACTCCTCCCCGAGTGGCTATTGTCGCACGTTGCCGGCGGCCCGGATCACTTCGCGCAGCGGAACCCGATGTCGTCGCTCCGCCACCGCTCCGGCGCGCTCTTCGAGTCCCAGATCAGATCCGGACTGAGCTGCTGGCTGTCGAAGCCGCCGCCCCGCACCGCGTACCAGATCTCATCCGAGGCCGGCGGCGGATGCATGCGGCGCGCATACTCGTCGCTCTCCTCCGGCGTCGGACTGCGCGTCTCGTCGGTCCACTCCCACGCATTGCCAATCATCTGCCGCGCCCCATAAGGGCTCGCGCCGTTGGCGAACGCGGTGGCCGCCAGGAGCATCCCCAGCCCAATGTTGGCCCTGGAGCGGTCCGGCGAGTCGCCCCACGGAAAGGCCTGCCCGTGCTCGCCGCGCGCGGCCTTCTCCCACTCGCGTCCGTTGGGAATGCGTTTGCCGGCCCATGCGGCGAAAGCCCTGGCATCGTCCATGGAAACGTTCACCACGGGATATTCCGGCTCGTCCGCCCGGAAATTCGGCGGCAGCGAGCGGTCCGTGGCCTTGCAGAAAGCAGCGTAAGCGGCGTTGGTGACTTCGGTCTTATCCATATAGAACGCCGGCAGCCAGATGGATTCCTTGGTGGCGCCGGAGAGAAAGTTGCCCGCCGCCACCAGAACCATATCGCCCGAAGCCGAAGCCACGGCCTTCGGCGCCGGAGTCTCTGCCGTGGCGGAGGCAGGTTTCTCCCTGGGCCAGAAGTAGTAGACGCCGGTCGCCGCCGCGGCCGCCAGAACTCCCGTCACAATCCACTTCAAGGCCCCGGAGGAGCCCGGCGCGGGCGCCGCTTTCCGCGCCACGATGCGCATCCCCTGCGTCTCCGCTGGCGCCAGGCCCTTCACAAAGAACGGCTGGCCGTCTTCGCTTTCGCCCTGCTCCAAGCCACCGGCTTCTTCCAGGAACTTCGCCCGCGCCGCCGCGTCCTCGCAAGCGGCCTCGCTCAGAATCGTGACCACCACCATGCGGCCGGTTTCGGTATCGAGGGCGCGGTACACGTCCGCCTCCCCGCCGTCGAGAAGTTCCTCAAGCAGATACTTCCCCATTCTCTCCGGCAGTCGCATGGCGTTTCTCTTGCAGTATAGCCGGAGGCCGCCCCGGCGGGCGCATGAGCGGGGCGCCCATAGCAGGCCGTCGATAGCGCGGGGCCGGATAGCGGGCGGTCGTTGCCAGTCTATCGTCTGGGTCGCCGATGACGGAGCGTCGATATCGGACTGCCGCTGCGAATTGGCGGGCCGACGCCGGGAATTCGCGTCGCGCCGCGATAAATAGCGGAAGGGGCGGCGGCCTCTGGATCGTGCAGCGCCGGCGCCGGCCGCCGCCCGAAAACACTCTGCCCTCGCGCTGTTTTATTCCCAACTTTTCCACAATACAGAACCGTTAAGTGCAACACTTCGCGGCGAAAAGAATTTGTTGAAAACACCCTCAAACCGGAAAATCGAGGTAGCGCATCCAGGGCCGGCCGCGATACAAAAGGGAAGATCGTTCCAAACCAAGGTTGCTGCGCGGCCGTAAGGTAAATCTCGGGGGAGGTCGCCTCAAAGCCGCGCAGCTTTCCTTGCCGCCCTACCGCCCGCCCCAGACCCCACCCAACGCAACCGG
>Ga0335069_10012855_pt1 | contig 11766 bp, 12 predicted proteins | sample Lox_Sample_11_FD_206714 | JGI IMG/M metagenome (GOLD analysis project Ga0335069, IMG submission 206714) | Soil microbial communities from Loxahatchee National Wildlife Refuge, Florida, United States - Lox_Sample_1.1 | ecosystem: Environmental > Terrestrial > Soil > Wetlands | place: USA...
CTAATCGTTAGCATCATAAAGACGATGCCGCTAATGGTGACGATCGACGTAATGATTTGAGTCGCACTTTGATTCAAGCTCTGCCCGATGGTATCAATATCATTCGTCACGCGGCTGATGACCTCGCCGTACGGATGGTGGTCAAAGTACTCCAGAGGCAGACGGTTAATTTTAGTTGAAATATTCTGGCGCAAACGGTACACCAAACTCTGCGTGATGTCGGTCATGATATAACCTTGCAGGTACGAGAACAACGCGCTGATAACGTACAAAACAATCAGCCAAATACCCAGAACCATAATGGCGTGATAATCAATACCGGGCCGGCCCTTTGAAAAATCGACTGTCTTCAGATGGTTCTGTTGTTTCGCGGGAATCTTGGCGCGCTGCGCAGGTGGCAGGTGCTCCAAAATCGTCGCGCCGGTCGTCCCCGGAGGAATCTGGGCGCCCCTTGGCAACGCTCCAACCAGACGATCGTAAACCTGCCCATCAACATAGCCATCGACGATATCGTTGGTAACGTTTCCTAAAATGCGCGGACTGAGAATCATAAAGACGGTGCTGATAATCGCGAACAACAGAACGACGAAGAGCCGAAATTTATACGGCGTCAGGTAACGTCCGATAGTAATGAGCGTCTTTTTGAAATGCTTCGGCTTTTGCATAGGGCCGCCCATCATTACCCTGGCCGGACCGCCGCCGCCAAATCCCCGCTGTCGCTGTGGCTGGTTTGGATTCATTCAACACTCTCCATTAGCTCGGCTTCTGATAATTGCGACATCGCAATCTCCTGGTAGACTTTTGAAGATTTCAACAATGATTTATGCGTGCCCCTATCAACGATTCGGCCATTATCGAGTACGATAATCTGTTCCGCCTGCATAATCGAACTGATTCGCTGTGCCACGATGATGACCGTCCGGTTTTTAGTCTCCTTAGCCAGTGCCTTGCGGAGCGCCGCATCGGTATTCATATCGAGCGCCGAGAAACAGTCGTCGAATATATACAACGCGGGTTGTTTGGCAATCGCGCGAGCAATGGACACGCGTTGTTTTTGTCCGCCCGACAGGTTTGTGCCGCCGCGCGCCACTTTGTCTTTGTATTTGTTCGGCAGCTCCTGAATAAATTCATCGGCCTGGGCGACCTTCGCCGCCTTGACGATACGGTCAAGCGGCATCTTGCTCGCATAGCCGATATTCTGGGCGATTGTTCCCGAAAAAAGCGTGGCTTTTTGCGCGGCATAGCCGATACGACTACGCACATCTGCTTGAGTAGTCTCGCGTACGTCGATCCCATCGATAAGTACCGCCCCGTCCGTCACGTCGTACAGTCGCGGAATGAGGTTGACCAGCGTTGATTTACCACTGCCCGTTCCGCCGACGATAGCTGTCGTTTGCCCCGGTTCGGCAACAAATGAAATGTGCGAGAGTACCGGCTCCTGCGAATATTGATAACTAAAACTGACGTCTTTGAACTCAACTTTTCCCGTGCCGGTGGCCGGGATGACTTTTGGATTGGCCGGGTCCTGGATACTCGGCTCGCTCTTCAAAACTTCGCTAATACGGTTGGCCGATACCAACGCTCGCGGCGCCAAAAAAAAGATAAAAGACAGCATCAGGAACGAGCCGACGGCCTGCGTCGCATACTGCATGAAAGCCAACAGGCTTCCCATCTGCAACGTGCCTGTATCAATGTAGTTGGCACCAATCCACACGATGGCCAGTGATGTAAAACTGAGGATCAACATCATCGACGGCTGCATAACGATCATCGTTCGGTTGACGAACAAGTTCAGCGCCACTGATTGCTTGTTGGCGGCATCAAACTTCCGTACCTCGGACGACTCTTTGTGAAAGGCGCGGATAACCCGAATGCCAGTCAGCATCTCGCGCGTCACCAGGCTCAAACGATCAACTAGTTGTTGAATCTGCTTGAACTTCGGTACGGCGAGCGAGAACAATACCACGATGATAGTCACGAGGACGGTGATCGATACGGCCATAATCCAGGACATTTTGGGCGAGAGCTGATAGGCCTTGATGATGGCCCCGGCGCCGGTGAAAGGAGCGATGAGCGCCAGGCGGAGCAGCAGCACGAAGGTCTGCTGCAGCTGCTGCATGTCGTTGGTCGCGCGGGTGATTAATGAGGCCGTCGAAAACGTGTTGAATTCATGGAGCGAAAAATTTTCAACGCGCGTAAACAAAGCAATCCGCAGTCGGCGGACGAATCCGGTCGCGATCCGCGAAGCCGTGAAGCCAACGCCAATCGTACACAGCCCGCCAAACAATGTGACGGCCAGCATTATCAGTCCTGTTTTGAGAATGTAGTTGTTGTCCGCCCCGACAATTCCCTTGTTGACAATGTCGGCCATATAATCCGGCAGGCTCAGCGTTGCTTGTACTTGGCCATAGACTAGCGCCACCAGGGCGACGAACCACAGGAAATAGGGTTTGAGATACGGTAACAATTTGCGCATGAGTTAGTACTGATTATACTCCTGCGCGTGATTTTATGCCTGCATAGGCCCTAGGAAACTACCCGTTAATATCTTTATTGTTTTTTCACCTTTTTAAAAAACTTGATTGCCGCCACAAAGATTGTGATAGCGCCCAGTAGAACAAGGACACCGCCTAAAATAGTAGTTAGGTAAGGGAACTTGAAAATTCCCGCCTGGTGAAACAGAATGGCGCAACCAGTGAGGAGAAAAAATACGCCCAAGGGCGTTGAATAACTTTCCGAACCTATCATTAGTAGGCCCAAAAGAACCATTGCGACCGAAAACCAACCGCCAAGACTTTCCCATACACGTACCTCGCCGATCATTAAGCAACCAAGTATTAAGATGATGAGGCCCAAACCAAGCAGTAAGTACAGTTTGTTATATGAAATCTCGCCGATGGGGCTAATCCCTCCTTCTGCGGCCAAAAATGTTTAGCAAGTTCAAGAAAATATTTACGAAATCCAAATATAAAGTGAGCGCTCCATAAATTCCTAAATTAGGTGAATCACTGGTTGTCGCAATCTCTTTCAATTTTTGCGTATCGTAAGCTGTCAGGATGATAAATATGCCGACAGCAATGTAAGACACGACGTAACCAACGACATCGCTTTTAACGAGCAGGTTAATCAGCGACGCAATTATTACGCCGATGAGAGCCATGAATCCAATGCTTCCGAACGAACTGAGATCTCGTCTTGTCGTACTGCCATACACTGCCATAATTCCAAAAACTAACGCGGCACTGAAAAATGCGATGGCGACAGACCTAATTTGATACAGCATAAGTACAGATGACAGCGTTATACCGTTCAATGCCGCATAGAAAACGAATGCAAATATAGCACTCCCATATGACATCCTCATAATGCTAGAGCTAAGTATAAATACGAGAATCAATTCTATTATGACAAGAAAAAGCGTGACAAAAGGATTGTTCATCAACCAAGAGGCTAGCGAAGAATTAGCAGAAACCAACAATGATGACGCGCATGATATTCCCAGCCCAACAAACATTATTGCAAATGACTGGCTGAATATATCCTTACCCGGCGCTACTGTGCCTTGCATTCGTGAGTATTCGATATTTTTATTATTCCCAAATACCAAAGAAAATTCAGTAATAATGTACACAAGTAGCGCCAATACCACAAAAACCAATAAAAAAATGACAAGCAGACAAAGATGTAGCGGCAGGTTGCCGCATCACCTGCCTGCCTGTCATCTTCAGATGTGACCGAGACGTCCATCATTCCTCATGAACGGTGGTGTTGCGAGCGTTTTCTGCGGATGATTCATCATGCGCGTCCGGCTTTTTGGCGCCCCATTCGTACATGAGAACCTCAATGTCGTCGACGACTCGGATGACGCAGGGGTCCTCAATAGATTGGTCATCGGAATCCCGCCACTCTATGATGACATCTACATCAATCCAGCCAACCCGATGGCAAGCCAGATCGATTACAAACCGAATCTGCTGCTTGAGCTCGTCCTGCCACGCCTTTCCAATTTCGAAATTGATGGCGGCGTCGTTTTCCCATGATGCATAAACAACGGCTTCGACGGTCCTCTGGATGATTTTAATGAGGTCCGGCCGTTTGTATTCAGCATTATCAAAATCCGGCTCGGCCAGGCGATTCCTCAAGCGCGTTTTTATCTCTAGTCGGAACGACAAAGGATTTGTCTTGTACCGCTGTTTGATAATGATCAAATTGCCGGGCAAGGTAATCACCCCTCTATCTGCTTGTCGTACTCTCCCGTTGTACGTTACTACGGAAGTTGGGATTATTATCCTATAAATATTGGAGGTACGTCAATGTTATTTCTGTAATACGATTCCGGCATAGGGGCTCAGGATGATTTGATCTTTTCTATAATCGCATTTCTGTACTGCTAAAATCTTTTTATAATTTGAATATTCATGGGCGGGCGCATCAACTTTTTGCGTTTTTCCGGTTATGTTAACGAGTACGACGAGTTCAGAAACTCCAAACTTATATACCGCAGCAAATACGCTGCGCGGAGATGGTAATCGTTGCGGCAGGATATTCAGATATTCCCGAAAACGCTGCTTCATGTTCAGAATTTCTGAAATCATGTCTTGCACTCGCTTGTCGGCGGGCGATGTAAGATCATCGAGTGAAATCGACCCGCGATTTATGTTTCTGGTATCTTCCCTAAGTCGCTGCGGAAGTGCAGCAAAAGGTATGTTTTCCTTGCCCATCTCATCCCCATATGGAACAAGTATGCTTCCCGGAAGGCATGCAAGTAAAAAATATGCATTCACTAATCGCTCTTCGCTGCCGCCCAGCAGCGAGCGTGTCCGACCCGAAATTCCATATCCTTCACGAAAAGGTTCTCCGTGCTTCATCAGCGCTTCTTTTATCTCTGTTAGGAGTGGTTCCCGCACATAGGCGAGGCTCAGTTCGTCGTGGTTCCGAAGGAAATTAATCCATTCTGCATGGATGGGGATATTGCCCAGCTCATTGAGCTTTTTCCAAATGTAGTGAACGTCCCCTTTTACTAACGCGATCCAAATGTATGTGCATAGGTGGAAATTATAAGCGAGCTGGGATTTTTGTACGTTAGACGTACCGAAGTATTTTGTTACAGTGGCAATTTTCTCATAGCTTTCGGCGATCGTGACACATTCTGGATTAATGAATTCACCTATATAGTTGTAGGCAACGGCAAGCCGTGACGCAAACATCGTTTCCTCGTCTGTTTTCTTGTAAGCTCCTTTACCTACAAACGGCAGTGCGTCCAATCGGAAGTTAAATCCCATGCTAGCCCAGTGGATCACAATCTTTGCAAACTCGATAAAAACATCTGGGTTATGCCAGTTGAGATCAAGCTGCTGAGGGTAGTACGTATGGTAATACCAATAATGGTCCTTCCCCTCGCGCCAATGTGGTATTGCGCCTGCTTGCTCCGGGAAAGCGATGTTCACATCCTTCTGTTTCTCGTTCACAAGGTAACGGGCCCAGACTGCACTAGCTTTGTGAAATGTCTTTATGAATTGAGGCTCTTCCTTTTGGAAAATAAAATAATTCCGATATTTCTCATCTCCGCTTTGGGCTTTCTGGAACCATGCGTGCTCTTCGGATACGTGGTTAGCTACCATATCCATAAACAAGTAAATCCCGATGTTGCGAGCTTCAGTGATAAGTTGGCGTAAATCATCCATATTGCCCAAGTCGGGACGGATTTTCATATAGTCGCTAATATCAAAACCGGCATCGACAAGCGGAGAATCAAGAAACGGCAGAATATGTATTGCGTTACAACCAAGCTGTTTGACATGTGCCAGGTATGGTATCAAACGTGAAAGCGGGCTCCCCTCTCCGGAAGCAACACCATCAGGATATACGACGTATAGATTGATGGATTTATACCACAATGGATTTGGAAATGGATTGTCGTTACATGGATATTGCTGCAAGCAGGCCTGAATTTCGCTGGAGATCATTTCGCTTTTATCTCCGTATAATGATTCGAGATAGGACTTCAGATCGTCCATATCACACCTTACTTTGGGTTTTTAAAATCAATAAAGCTATAGTCTGTAGGCATTATCCGAAATACAAGTGTCGCTGTCTCTGGTCCCATGCGAATTACCGGAGCCAGGTGGCTATTGTCCTCATAGGTACGTGGACGAAGAACGGAGGTTATAATCTCAATCCGTGTTTCATTATTGTTTACCGATTCGACCATGCCTGCCAGTTGTACGGTTTCCAGACGGTTTTCGTCAAAAACAGTAAAAGCTGCCCTCTGGTTTCCGACGATATTTCCGACTTTCTGCGTTCCCTCTTTCGTAACGAAGTGCGGATACCCATTTCGCATAACGTAGTAGACAACCGTTCCCCGAAGGGTTCCTGTCCGGTCAATCGTCGATAGTACACCTATTTCATGCTCCCGCAAAAACGTGAGCGCTTTTTCGTCAAGCTTCGTTTCATGGGTCATGTCTAACTGTTCACCCTTACTTTTGACCTTTTGCTCTTCAAAAACTTCTATGCGGTTCTCAATAAAATCCGTAAAACGTTGCGCGCTTTTTAAGGACACATGCGATAGATGATAGTTAGCTATTCTTGTATAAAGGGTAACACTGGCTGTAAACAAGGCGGTCGATAGATTCACGCCAGCTACGACGTCATAAGAAATATCATCCATTGTCGTAAATCCCGGACGATAGTCAATAAAAATAATGCGTCTGTCCGTTGCGATGAGCATGCCTTCAATGATACCAAAAATGCCTTCGCTCTCTTTTTTGCGCCCATACACCGCCGCCTCGATTCTCTCATCTTCATGCACTATCCTTGGAACATGCGCGCTTGTTAAACGGTAAAGCGCCAAAGGTGAAATTCCAGCTTTCTTAAGCTCTTCCGTTACTCGTTTTACGTGGCTAACAGGCATCGTTTTACTCATTATGAACCTCCCTCAACTATTACCAGTATGAGCTTTTAAAGCACGCTGATACAGTGACTTATATTACAACTAGGTACCCTTATCAAGGTTGTAAACGGCACGTTTGGATATGCCGTAGTCTTCCTCTGAGATAAGGGTATCGACAAATTTTGCCAAGATTGCTTTGACGGCGTTGTTAGACAGCAGGTATTCGACTGCCAGCTTGCGGTTGCCACGGTCATGGGCAATGCGTACAAGCTGGCGGAGCATAAAAGTACCAAGGCCCCTACGCTGCACATCGTCGGCGATAATAGCGGCAGCTTCCACAGTGCCGGGCACATCGGGATCGGGAGCGTAGTTAGCAATACCTATGACACGTCCACCTAATCTGGCCACCAAGGCCTCGCGTGTCTTATGATCGAGGTGACTGACCCTGTCAGCCAAATTGTGATACGGTAATACGTTGGGTACCGTAAAAAAACGGCCGTATAGTGACGTATCGGAAAACTTTTTGTAGGCTTCCTCTATAGGCTTTACGTCCGCCAAGGTGATAGGGCTTATTTCAGCAATCACCTTTCGGCCGTCTTCTAGCTCTAGTGGGTACTGCTTTGGCCATTCGCCTGCCGGATCAGATGTATTATCGGGCATTCCGACTCTCCTCCTGGTATTCATGTTAAAAGTTTTAAGGTCTGACAACCGTAAATAAATTACTTGCTTTGGCTACCAACAACTATCACGGTTTAACGAAAAACGAGTCCAAATGGACTCGTTTTTCGTGGCTGAGCATATCGGTCCAGTACGGTCCACTCATGGACGAATGCGTGGCCGAGCTTGACCCAGACTCCGGACTCGTTTTCAAAATCGGCGTCAACGATACCGAGCCGTTTTTTTAGGATAGCGATCAGTCCAGTTTTCGGATGTAAATTTACCACTGTTTTCAGGAAGGCTCTGGCATGAAACGATTTCTTCGTATCATACTCGTTTTTGATGGTGATCTGTTGGCCGCTAAACATCGCTCAATTCCCTGTCTGCTTGTGAATGTTCTCCAAAGTCCGATGACTTAGAAACTTGGAGATATATTGTCATACTTGTGATATATAGTCAAGAATAATCAGGTTACAGAGGTTAGGAGCCACGAGAACTCATGAAAGGGCCCGCTGGCGCGGAGCTCCAATCATTGTGCTCGACGCGCTGCGGGCCATCATGCCGATATGTGTTCGGCTCGAACTACCCAATCAGTGAGCCTGTAGCCTGATCCTTGAGTCCAGTTGGCACATGAGACTTTGGCAAAGAGTCTGAACGGGCGATTGGTTTGAATGTATTTTTCAGTTGGGAACAGGTAGACCCGCATATCGTCTACGGAGATGCTCGTATCACACAGCACCTCTTGCACATTGCGGTTAGCTCTGACATATTCACCGAAATCCAGGGGAAGCTTTGACAACTCAGTTACGAGCCGCAGAAATTTTTCGCTTCCAATCTGCTCAAGTTCGAACACGTATTATCGTTTGATACACCCATTGGTGTGAACACGGATGCGCTCTCCGGGAAACATCTGGTCCCATCGGAATTGTCCATTCTCATTAAAAACCACTTCTCACGCCTTTCTCGCATGGGTAGATTTATTTATTGTAACATAAGAAGTAATCTACGAATATGTATTGACAAGAGTGGGTTAAAAGTTCTTAACTTAAATCATGACCCCAGTGACAACATTGTTAATCACAATAAATGTCATCGTATTCTTGGCACAAGGCCTTTTTGGAAATCAGATGCTGGCAGTATTCGCCTTATGGCCCGTCGGGCATTTTTATTCATCCGAGCTTCATACCATGGTGGGTTTTCATGTTTGGCAGCTTGTTACCTCTGCATTTTTGCATGCCAGCTGGGTGCACATAGGTCTGAATATGTATGCTCTCTTCTTGTTCGGGCGTGATGTGGAAAAGGAAATGGGCTCAAAATACTATTTGATACTTTATTTTGCCGCTGTTCTTTCGGCGGGATTAGTGCAGCTGTTTGTTTCTTCGCTCAGTTCCAGTACGGGAGCATATCCTACTATCGGCGCATCCGGCGGCGTATTTGGAGTTCTACTAGCGTTCGGTATTTTGTATCCGCAACGTCTTATTTTTATGTTTTTCCCGCCAATAGCTCTGCCCGCATGGCTTTTCGTTATAGTATATGGCCTCATAGAGTTGGCCAACGGCGTTTTTGGAACTGAGGCGGGTGTCGCCCACTTCGCTCACTTGGGGGGAATGTTGGGTGGGTATCTGGTTATTAGATATTGGCAAAAACACCAGCTTGATACAAGGCATAGCGGGCTATATGTATGACAAAGCTATGACAGATAATTACAACCTGTTCGCATGATTCCTTTTCTTTAAAATTTCAATTGATGCAACAATGACCGTAGATATGCCCAATACGACAAATACCCAGCAGAGAATGCTTGTAAGAAGTATCGCGAATAAGTTATTCCTCCTTCTTGCGGCCAAAAATTATCCAGCAGGCTTAGCCTTCTCTTTTTTGCAATTGTAAAATTTTAATCTTTAAATCTCTGTTATTTAAGTCACTCTTTTTGTGGACATAATAAGAATAGCCGAGGTTTTCAAACAGAGGACATTTTCGACAGGTTGGAAATTTAACATAAAAAACCTTCAGGTGAAAGTAAACTGAAAATAGATTATTGGGAGAGAGTTTATGGTGGCGACGATCAAGGAATATGTGGAAGAGCTCTGGTGGTTGTTTATTTTGCAGGGATTGGCGTCAATCCTTTTCGGGATAGTAGCACTCTTTTACCCTGGTATTACGTTAGTGGCGCTGGTTGTTACAATGGCTGTTTACGCAGCTATCGTTGGCGTGATCGATACTATCCATAGCTTCAGTTCAATAGGGAAAAGCAAATCGTGGTGGTTTTCGCTGATTCTCGGCTTGTCGCTGATGGGCCTGGGTATCTATCTGATTCGCAACCCATCACTCTCAATTGGTGTATTCATAATTCTGGTTGGTACGGTATTTATCGTCCGAGGTATCTTTGACCTGACAGCTGCCTCATTTTTTAGCGGAGGTGGGGGACACCGATGGCTAATGGCGATATCGGGCGTCCTAGGCATCATAGCCGGACTCTACATATGGACCTATCCAACTTCCGGCGGTCTGGCATTTATTTGGGCAATCGGTCTGTATGCGCTCTTTACGGGATCGATGACCATCGCATACGCATTTCAAATGAAAGGCGTATTGGATGAAATCAAACGGACTCTCGAGAGGACATCGGGCAGCCGGATCGCGCACGGCCACAGATAGCTTTGTAACCTTATTCATGAGGCCAATGCTTGGGTGCAGGACTTTACGTATCCGACGCAGCAATTCATGGCCATTAAAACCGCTGATAATTAAACGGTAAAGAGATACCAACTGCCTAAAGGCTGGTATCAAGGAAGCTAGCAACTTACTTATATAAAGTAGTTTACCAAGAACAAGGCTCAGTCTACGGCAAGCATGTCATTGTAGGCTTGCTCAAAGACGGCACTCCATTGGACCTCTGCCGCTGTGCTTCGCTCCTCGATATACTGGGGGGCAGTCTTATTTACTTCGCTATACAGCTGATACGCTCTCTCAACATTGCCGGTGGATAGATATGCTTTCGCTACCTCAAATGGAGCCTTGTACAAGTACCATGCCGGATCCTGATCTAATAGAATCGTTAGCTCCCCCCCTGCCCGTTTACTCATGGCGACTTCCGCAGAGTCCAGAGCTGCATTAAGGTCACCCATCTCCCTGTAGACTAGAAACTTCTCATACCAGAACAATGGATGGTCCGGCTTGATAGCGATAGCCTCACCGGTCGCATCAAGCGCCATATCGTAACGACCAGTTTGTTTATAACATTCGCAAAGATTGTGCAAAGCTGCAATCCTTTGCACATCGCTCTCGCCATGCTGGGCGGCAAACGAAAGCTTTTCAATTGCAGACTCGTAGTCACCCAATTCTCTGAGAAGCACACCAAGGTAGTAGGCCGTTACCGGACGCTGGGTCTGATGCCACTCTTTTTCTAAGATTAATTTGTTTCTCTCGATCGCTGCCTGCGACTGTTCGACTGTTTTACGATGCTTGATTATTACGTCCGAAAGTAACTGCTCCTTAGTATCGCGCTGAGCGGTTATAGTTTCATGGATTGCTTCATCTTTCCATTCGAGCCTTGAGGATGTCTTGATGATTCGCTCACGCCAGGTGCTTAATCGGACTGTATCATACCGGAACCAAACCGCATTGAGATCATTCGCAACCATATATTCAATCACATGACGGAGACTACCGGCATTTTCAATCTCATCGTCCAGATCGAGCCACATCCAATAATCGGTCTTAATTTGCTGCTGGCTGTAGAGTCGCGCCTTGCCGAAATGGTCGATCCACTTGAAATAGCTCAGTTCCACGAGACCCGCAGTCGCGGAGTTTTCTGGAAAACGTTTAAGAAGTGCTTCGTAGGTTTCTTGATGAGTGACGGTTACATATATTTTGTCGAAGAATTTTCCGTAGTCTTTGACGATACGATCGAGATCCTCGACCTCATCTTTCATAATCATGGCAAGGCCGAGAGTTGGGCGAAAATTTTGCGCTTTCTTAATCTGAACTTTAGGCGCTTTACTATTACTTTTGCGTTTATCTCTCTTACGCTTGCTGTTCTTTCCCATGTAAACTCTATACTAACATATCAGGCTGCACATTCTATATTACAAACTATTTTGAGCGAATTGCATAGATAGGAAATTGGGGTAACCCCACCCACTTGGTACAAGTCCATCGAAAGGAGTATCGTGATGGACATGTATACACTCAAACAAATTCCCAGTGAGGCGAAGATC
>Ga0335069_10012857_pt1 | contig 11766 bp, 9 predicted proteins | sample Lox_Sample_11_FD_206714 | JGI IMG/M metagenome (GOLD analysis project Ga0335069, IMG submission 206714) | Soil microbial communities from Loxahatchee National Wildlife Refuge, Florida, United States - Lox_Sample_1.1 | ecosystem: Environmental > Terrestrial > Soil > Wetlands | place: USA: Florida...
AGGTCTTCGAGTTCTCCGCTCTTGTCCTGCAATTCCACGTCAACCTGGCGCAGGCGAGAGCTCAGCCTGCTGGCCAGGTACGCAATCGCCAGATAGGCGAAGAAGTTGATGAAGATAGTCGCCTGTAACGAGCGCAGGTCGGGAGGCCGCAGCGTGTAGGACTTGATGATGTCGAAGAACGACAGCTCCAGCATGCCGCCGTGGAAGATGAACGCCAGGGCGGCCACCATGAACGCCCACGACCGTGACAGCAGGATGCTGCTGATAATGATGATCAGCGGATACAGGAAGTTAAACGAGCTATCGATCCCGCCGGTGACATACACCAGTGCGGTGGCCATACCGAGGTCCGCCAGGACCTGGATACGCGGTTGCAGCCGCAAATCGCCGCGCCACACCGACAACACCACCGCGTGGAACAGGGCGATGGTGTAGCACATCACGATCACGCTGACGAAGGCGACCTTGTTGACCGCGGTGGTGGTGAGCGCGGTGACCGCCAGTTCGATTCCCAGCAGGAAGGTGATGATGATGATGCGTACCTTGATTAGCCAGGCCAGCCAGGTACGCTCGGTGGTAATGGCCTGGGCGATGTTGCGCCCAGGCCCGTCTTGTAGCTCGCTCCCATTCATTACTGCTGCCCGTTATCCGGAGAGTTTCGCAATCATCGAGAACAACGGCATGTACAGCGAGATGACGATGCCTCCGACGGCCACGCCGAGGAACGCAATCATGATCGGTTCCAGCAGCGTCAACATGTCTTTGGTGGCGGCGTCCACTTCGTCTTCGTAGAAGTCCGCGATCTTCTGCAACATGGCGTCCATGGCGCCGGTAGCTTCACCCACGCCGATCATTTGCGTCACCATGTTGGGGAACACTCCGCTTTCCTTCAGCGGATCAACGATCGTGCGGCCTTCTTCGATCGCCTTCCTCACCCGGAATAGTGCCTGTTCCAGAACGGCGTTACCGGAGGTCCTTGCAGTGATGTTCAACGCTTCCAGAATGGAGACGCCGGAGGTCAGCAGCGTACCTAACGTGCGCGTGAAGCGGGCCACGGCGATCTTGCGCAGCACCATGCCGAAGACCGGCAACTTCAACATCATCGCGTCCCAGTAATACCGGCCTTTTTCGTTCTTCCTCATCTGCTTGACACCGAACCACAACCCCACTACGGCCAGGATCACCAGCCACCAGAAGCGCGACACCACGTCGCTCAAGCCCATGACGATGCGCGTTGGCAGCGGCAGGTCAACCTGCAAGCTGGCGAACAGGTTGGTGAAGATCGGCACCACGAATTTCAACAAGCAGCCGACCACGATGACGGCGATGCTGATAACCGACACCGGGTAGATCAACGCCGACTTCACGGCCGCTTTCATCTTTACCGATTTTTCGACATAGGCCGCCAGGCGTTGCAGAATCGTGTCGAGAATACCGCCCGTTTCGCCGGCCTCGATCATGTTGGTGGTGAGGTCGTCGAAAATTTTCGGCTCGCCGCGCATGGCATTGGCCAGCGTGGCGCCGCCTTCTACCGTGGTCCGCACGCGCGTCAACGCCTTCTGGAATACCACGTTTTCCTGGTTAGCCGCGAGAATCTCCAGGCACTGCACCAGCGGCAGGCCGGCGTCGATCATGACCGAGAACTGGCGGAAGAAAATGGCCACGTCCTTCACCGCCACGTTACCGGATCCAAACGAAGGGATGGCAAATTCCTTGCCCTTCTCCTTGATGGTCATTTCCGACATGCGCTCGCGCCGCAACTGCGCCTGCAGCACTTGTTTGTTTTCAGCTACGCGCTCGCCGCTGGTTTTCTTGCCGGATGCATCCTTCGCGCTGAATGTAAAAACTGGCATAAGCCACCTCGTTGCCAATGTCGATTTCGTAAGCGCACGACTTTATCGTGCGAAACTTCTACTTCTTTCCTGCTACCTGTGCGACGGTGGTCTTGGTCAGGCCCGCGCCGCGGTTGATCATCTCCTGCAACTCATCGGGCGACGATGACCGCAGCAGCGCCGTTTCCAGCGTGATCTGCTTTTGGAAGTACAACGTCGCCAGCGACTGGTTGAACGTCTGCATCCCGAACTTGTCCTGGCCCGACTGCATCGCCGAATAAATCTGGTGAATCTTGTCTTCGCGGATCAGGTTCCTGACCGCGGGATTCGGAATCAGAATCTCCATCGCCATCACGCGGCCTTGTCCACCAACCTTGGCAAGCAGCGATTGGCACATGATGCCTTCCAGCACCATCGAGAGCTGTGCTCGGATCTGCGGCTGCTGGTGGGCAGGGAAGACATCGATGATGCGGTTGATGGTCGACGAAGCCGAGTTCGTGTGCAAGGTGCCGAAAGTCAAGTGACCTGTCTCGGCAATGCGCAGCGCCGCTTCAATCGTCTCCAGGTCGCGCATTTCGCCGATCAGCACCACGTCGGGGTCTTCACGCAAGGCAGCGCGGAGCGCGTTCGAGAACGACTTCGTGTCCGCGTGCACTTCGCGCTGGTTCACCAGGCAGTTTTTGTGCTGATGGACAAACTCGATGGGATCTTCGATCGTCAGCATGTGCTCGTGGCGTTCGCTGTTGATCTTGTCGAGCATGGCCGCGAGCGTCGTCGATTTGCCCGATCCTGTCGGGCCCGTGACCAGAATCAACCCGCGCGGTCTTTCGCAAAGCCTGGCCACCACCGGCGGCAGGTTCAACTGCGCGAATGATTTGATTTCGTACGGAATAACGCGGAAGACTGCCGCCGATGCCCCGCGCTGGTTGAAAACGTTGGCGCGGAAGCGCGCCAGACCTTTCAGGCCAAACGAGAAATCGAGTTCAAGGTCTTCTTCGAAGCGATGCTTTTGCGCGTCGGTCATGACGCTGTAGGCGAGCGCTTTTGTTTCTGCCGGGGTCAACGGCGGCATATCGAGCGGTTGCAGATGCCCGTGCAGGCGAATTTGTGGCGGTGTATTGGTCGTGATGTGGAGATCGCTGCCCCCCATTTCGACCATCTTCTTCAGCAGATCGCTCAAACTTGCGGCCATGACTTTCGCTTTCTCCTAGTCTCTAATGCACGGTTTCGCGGGCCACTTCTTCCAGCGTGGTGACTCCACCCATTACTTTGATCAGCCCACTCCGGCGGAGGGTAATCATGCCACGTTCTATCGCTTTTTTCTTTAATTCCGTAGCCGAGGCGCCCACCAGGATCAGTTCCCGAATCTCGTCGTCGATCTCCATCACCTCGTACAGTCCCGCGCGCCCTTTGTATCCGCTGTTGTTGCACGTTCCGCAGCCCTTACCTTTCTTGGGCTTAAAGGTCTTGGCCTCTTCTGGGCTGTATCCCGCATCGAGCAGCGCCTGTACCGGCAAATCCAGTTCTTCCGCGCAGTTCGCGCAAACGCGCCGCACCAAGCGTTGCGCACAAATCAGGTGGACCGCCGTCGCCACCAGGAAGGGCTCGATGCCCATGTTCATCAGGCGGCTGATGGTTTCCGGAGCGCCGTTCGTGTGCAGCGTGGATAACACCAAGTGGCCGGTCAGCGCGGCCTTGATCGCGATTTCCGCCGTTTCAAAGTCACGGATCTCGCCCACCAGAATGATGTTCGGATCCTGTCTTAAGAACGACCGCAGCGCCGCCGCGAAGTTCAACCCGATCGATTCCTTCATCTGCACCTGGTTGACGCCCGCCAACTGGAATTCCACCGGGTCTTCGGCAGTCATGATGTTTGTATCGGGCTTGTTAAGCTGCGCAATCGACGAGTACAGCGTGTTTGTTTTGCCCGATCCCGTTGGCCCCGTCACCAGCACCATGCCATACGGCTTGAGAATTGCCTTCGCGAACTTGTCCAGCGACTCCTGCTCGAACCCGAGCTTGGTCATGTCGAGTCGCAGGTTTTCTTTGTCGAGCAACCGCATGACGATCTTTTCGCCGAACAGCGTCGGCAGCGTGCTCACGCGATAATCGAGCTGTTTCTTCTTGCCGCCTAGGTTGACCTTCAGCATGATGCGGCCGTCTTGCGGCAACCGCTTTTCGCTGATGTCGAGTTTCGACATGATCTTCACGCGCGAAGTGATCGCGTCTTTCAGCTTCGCCGGCGGGTTCATGATCGTCTGCAGCACGCCGTCAATACGGAACCGCACCCGGTATTCCTTCTCGTACGGCTCGATGTGGATATCGCTGGCGCCGCGCTTTACCGCGTCCGTTAAGATCATGTTCACCAGCTTCACGATCGGAGCCTCTTCGGCGGCTTTTTCCAGGCCGGCGAGATCGGTCTCCGTCTCTTCCGCCTGCAACTCCACGTCGCTGTCGGCGATGTCGGTCAGCGTTGACATCACCGAATCCAGGTCTTCTTCCGGCTCCGCGGGCGCCGCGTATGCCTTCTCGATCCCCTCCATGATGGAGGTTTCCGACGCCACCACCGGTTCGATATTGAACCCCGTCATGAACTTGATATCGTCCATGGCGAACACGTTCGTCGGATCCACCATGGCGATCGTCAACGACGCGCCCACGCGACTCAGCGGCAGAATCTGGTACCGGCGCGCGGTTTCCTGCGGCACCAGTTTCACCACCGCCGGATCGATCTCGAAATAATTCAGGTTGATCGCCGGAACGCCATATTGCCGGGAAAGAAAATTCGTAACGTCTTCGTCCGACAGGAAGCCGAGTTTGACGAGGACAGACCCCAATCGTCCGCCGTCAGATTTCTGCGACTTCAGCGCGGTATCTAGCTGTTCTTGGGTTATGACCTTCTCGCGAACCAGAAGATCGCCCAGCCGCTGTGACATCCCCGAGGCCCCCGTAAATCGCTTTTATGGCTGCTTCCGGACCCCGCGTATCCGGATTTCAACTGACTTCCTGTTGCTGGAAGACACAACTCTCCGCGGGTACCCTGAATTATTTAGCAGTGACACAAATTGTCAATCAGGAAAGTAACTTGGTAAGTAATCAATAGGACGCTCCCGACGGTAACCTGCCTTCTTTGAAACGTAAAAATTGACCTCAAAATGCCTGTTTTTCCAGCGAAAAAGAGCAAATTCAAGGTAAGTACCGGTAACAACGCTAATGGTTACGTGACAGATGCCTCCCTCGGCCATTGCTGAACCGCTGGCAACAACTTCAATACATCCCGGGAACTTCGCTCACTTCTTGGGTGTCTGAAAAACTGACGGAGACAAAGTGGGAGCACGCGGTCAGAAACTGGAGCTCATTCTTAGTTGGGTAAGCTCGTCAAAACCTTCGTCTCCGAACCGAACCGGCGGTAGTTAGTGAACGTGATGTCGTTCATGAATGTCCTCACCGGATCACGGTAATTGACCCCGGGAGGTGTGCCGGGTTGATGTCCAGTATGCGTCCGCAGTATCGAGACGCTTCTTACCGGGCAGATATAGCTATGGCCGCCGATATCCGTTGCTGCGTACTCGATCGCAATCCCGGCACTCGAAACCAAGGCTCCCGCGGCCATATCTGCCTCCAGGGTCAGCAGCCGGATCGAACCGTCCGTCGGGCTGAAAACAATGTCCCCATGATAGGAAGAACGGTCATTCACAAGATGCATTTCCGGTGTGCCGCCTGCAATGGCGCTGTCGTAAGTACAGCAGAACCTCACGTAGTAGTTCGATTTGTCTTCTGGGACCTGGTAGTGGAAGACAGCCAATGTTCCATCACTGCCCTTCTCCCATCGTGTCCAGGCGATTTTGCCCTTTACCGCGTCTGCCAGAACCGTGGAGAGGACGGGCCCGAACTCGCCCGATGTGATCAGGCCTCCGACTCCCTCTCCTTTCTTCTCGACTTTCACGCCCTTTTCTTCCATCTCTTGCCGGTCGCGATAGGTCACCTCCGTCTTGAGGCTTCCGACCCAGTGCAGGGGTTTATAAACGCGGATCTCGATCCCGTTGCGGCCGGGAAATTCTTCCCTTGGCTGGTCTTGGAATCCGTTGGTAAAACGCGTAGCCATGAGATTAGGCAACTGGCGAACGGTTTCGTTAACGTAATTCACGAGTTTGTTCAGCATTTCCTGTACCGCCGCTGTAGTCGGCACCGCATCAGCGGGCTTCTCACTCTCAGGTGGGAGCAGAAAAATCGACTGGTCGGCCAACAGCATAAGTTCAAAGCGCGACTTATCTCCAGGCAGTTTGCTGGTCAGCTCGTCCAACCGGGTGCCGCTTAACCGTTGGGTTAACTCCAAACCGGCGAGCTTCTTCGCCATGTCTGCATCGTGCACACCTTGCGCAGCGCCGACAATCTGCACGAGTTCGTCGGAGCTGACCTTCTTCGGAGTGTTGTCAGTCCCAGAGGCGGGAACGCAAAGAAAAATTGAGACGATCAGTACAGTGAGAAGGACTTGGCGCACGAAACACCTCGGATTGTGGAAACGTTCGTGGTTTCCGTATTGCCGATAAACCGCGCGAGAATCGTTTCTCGGCTCAAGAAGCGCGTCGGAATTATACGCCGATTGAGCGTGTCATCTTGTTCGATAGCGAAAAGGAATCGTCGCCTGCGTTAACTAAGCGTATCGCTGCAATTTTGGATTATGATCGATCCGCTCGAAAGCCAGGAACCTCATGATGACGGCTGGTGGCCCTTGTATCTCCAAGGCTTAGTGGGTGCCCCAGGTTCGCGCCGTCCTTTGGCGCTAACCTGGGATTACCACCAAAACCCATCCGTGAAAATGGCAACATCCTTGCTAAGCCTCCCCTTTCGGGAATCACTTTCTAACCAAACCGTTAGGTTCTCTTGCCTTTGATCCTTCATGTTCTCCATACTTGACCTATCGAGCCGGCACCTTGCCGGCTCTCGTTCTTTGACAACTTGGAAACGGCTAACTCGTTTGTTTGCAATTACGCGCCGTAACTGCCGCGTTATCAAATCTTTACGCCAATGGGGGACCCCACGGAGAACGGCCTAAGTGCTTTGCTTGCAATTGCGGCAGCTAAACAATCCTGTTTGCAATCGTTTAGATCTGGCCGAAAAAGTTTTCGACCAGGTTATCGAAGCTGCGGCGAGCGGAACGGGGCTAACGAACCAGTAAACATCGATAACGCGCCAGAAAACACTGAAGTCCAGCCAACTGGAACGGAACGAAGAGCTTATCTCTAACCCGTGCGTTATCTAATCTTTACGGAAAGTTCCGTGCGTAAGTCGTTGATTCTGCTACTCCACCCAGAGGCCTACCCCATCTGGTAGGGATAACTACATCGCTAAGGTCCGCAAACCTCAACCATCGCCCGCCGGTTCATCGCCCGGCCTTTGTTGGTCTTGTTGCTGCCCACCGGATCGAGCGATCCTCGCCCTTCGGTCTCCAGCGGCGTCTCGGGAAACGACGAGGCAACGAGCTTTGCTACGGCTTGTGCTCGCTGGCGCGACAAAATGAAGTTCCACTTCGCCTCCCCGATGTCGTCGCAGTATCCGCGCACCTCGACCTTGCGGACAGTCGAGCGATCAGTCGGCAGAGTCTGTTGCAGGGAAGCGCTTTCCTCCGGAGCTATCTCCGCCGAGTTCTGGGTGAAGTGCACGGTGGCCACCACCTGGCATTGCAGCGCCTGCGTGCTGTGATGCTGCGCATGCGCCTTCGGCGTGGCGACAGCCGACGCGGCCCGTCGCGTCACTGGAGCCGTTGCAGGCACGGCTGAGGCGCCCGGTTGTACCGCAGCAGTCACCGGAGGTGCAGCAGCGGCAGAAGCCGGAGGCGATGTGCCGGCGGGCGTTTCCGTCGTGGTTGGCGCAGGATTGTTCTGGCGAAGGCTGTGAGTGACAAGAAAGACAACGAGTGCGACGACGATAACAATCAGGACCCAGCCGAGCGGCTCAATCCTGATCCGATGCAGCAGAGAACTGCGACTCGTGGCGACGGTGGCGCTCCCTTGTTTGTCTGGGCACGAAAAGTCTCTTGCAGCAGAGCAGGGCAACCAGCATCGATACCGCGCCGATCACCACCCACCCCAGCGGCTCGATCGTGACTCGCGTTGCGGCAGACTCGCGTGTAGCTACGACTTCTCTCCCTTACCCGAATCCGACTGTTCTTTCACCGACATCGACTGGCCGGTGAAATACGAAAGTACCTCGGCAACCTTCTGCTCTTCTTCTTTCACTTGCACTCGCCAACTCAGGAACTGCGCCTTCATGCGCGCTACGTGTTCCGTGTTGCTCTGGATGCGCCGATTGTGTTCCTGCACGATCATGGCGAGATCTTCGGCGATCTTCTGGTTCTCTTCCGCCTTGCGGCGCTCCAGCGCCTCCAGGTTGCGGGCGGTCTCACGCTCCTGCTGTTGCAGCAACCGGATCCGCCGCAGCGCGTCATCGACCACGTCCTGCAGCTTGGTTCCGCTGGCTTCGAGCGCCAGCAGCAGGGAACTGCGCTTGGCCTCTATGGGCATGTTGCGCAGGTGTTCGCTCTTCAGCATGCTGACGACTTTCAGGGCCGAATATCCGTGCATCGCGTCCGTTAGCTGGGCGTCGTCGTAGATGATGTCCACCGGAAGAAGTTGCAAATCAGGTTGTGGCACGAAGGCAGGTTGCGGCTTGGGCATTTCCATAACGTTCTCGTGTGTTCGATTAGACGGACTCATGATCGGAAGCTCGGAAGGCGTTGGTGGCGGCATCGTGCTGCGTGAAAGAGCCTCGGCCACGGCCGCGGCCACAACGGCATTCTTGCCCGGCGGCGGCGCAGGCACGGCTACAAACTGGCTCTCGTCGTCTTCCCCTGGTTCACCAGGGTGCGTGCCATTGGTATCTTCTTTGACCGTTAACAAATACTCATACCACTTCTTGTTGCTCATGCCGCGTCCCCGGAAAACGCTTTGATATCTAACTGAATTTTAAGGCGATATATAACGTGAGTAGCAGGTTCAGGTCAATGCAATTCGAGGTGCATTCCGGCTCTCATGTGGAAAACGTCGGCCAATTTGGGAGAAACTTGAGGCCGCTACAGGTTTTTCTGGACTGGCTTTGGTTTTTTGCCGTGTTTGCCGTTTAACGCCCAATCCACGCGAGAGGTAATGTCGCGCTTCTCCGCCTCGCCCAGAACGCGGCCGATAACCTCGCCGTCGCGGTCGAGAATGATCGTCGCCGGAACTGCAATCCCCAAGTCAAACTGTTTCAGCGTTTCCGCCGTTGCCCCCGTGTAGATCGGCAGATTCTCAATCTTCTTTTTTTCGAGGAACGTGGCAATCTTGTTCTGCGTGGTCTTGTCGTCAATTGAAACTGCGACAAAAACAACATCTTTCGAGTCGTAGTGCGTCGAAAGCTTGTCGAGCATGGGCAGTTCGTCGCGGCAGGGTCCGCACCACGTTGCCCAGAAGTTGAGGACGACAATCTTGCCCTGAAACGCCGACAGCGATTGCTCGTTTCCCGAGCGATCTTTCAGTGTCAATTCGGGAAAAGGCGCTGCCTGCGCCGCCAACACCGCGAGGGTGGCGGCGAACGTGACACAGGCAGCAAGGGTTGTGTTACGGGCGAACATCAGTCTCAGGAGCCTTAGAAGTGGTGTGACAGGGAAATCAGTACGGTGTAGTCGGCGAAGAACGCGTCGCCGTTCCAAGTGTTGTTTTGGATTTCCGGAACGCTCGGCATGCGGTTGCGCTTGAGCGCCCATGGCCCGTTCACCGACAGTACGTTCTTGCGATAGCTGTACATCACGCCCGGATCGAACGAAATGATGTATCCGGGGCGGCGGAACCCGTTGCTATCGCCAATGACGTCATGCGCGGGAACGCCCTCCCAGCGCGCACCGACGCTGGCCGATAAGCGGCGAATGCGCGGCACCGCATGCGAAAGTCCGGCGCGGAAAAGATATTGATCGGGAATCGACATGATGCCCTGGCCGGGCTGGCTGCGGAACGTCTTCACCCCGTTCGTATCTTCCGGGTTAAAGAGCCACTGTCCCTGGAAGTACGACATGGTGTGGAACGGGATCTGCTTATACGCCTGCGTGGCGATCTGGAATCCCCAGCCGCCGTCTCCCGGTTGCATCGACTGGTCGGCAGTCGCGATGATCGTCTTGCCCTTATAAAGAGCAGCGCCGGTAGCGTCGTTGATTCCCGTCGGCACCTTGAGCTCCACCGCGATCGCAACGTTGCCGTTACTTTCCGTCGGCGGACGGAAGAGCCAGCGCTGCACTCCGACGAAGAGGTCTCCGGCTCCCGTGACGTCGAAGATGCCACTGGGTGGGTAGATCTGGTTGCGCGTGCCGTTATAGATAGGAATATCGCCGACGATGCTCCATTGCGGGGTGAGTTGGTAGTTGAAGGCGACATCGAAAATATTCTGGTGATTGCGAACCGCGTTCGGCCGATCAATCTCTTTGGTCCCGATGAAATATTTGTTGGAATTGAAGAAGCGATAGCCGAAGTCGACCGTGAGCTTGTGGATCCAGCCGGAACCGGTGCTGGTGACTCCGCCGGCGCAGAGTTCGTCCATGCTGGCCTGTTGGGAGTGCGCGGCGACGCAGCCCTGGGCATGCGCCAAGGTAGAGGTGGCCAGAAAGGTTGCCACCAAGCAAACAGACAGAAAGACAGAATTTCGCAGTTTCACCGCGATACCTCACTTCTCAGATTTGCTGAAGCCCCACGGCCCAGTCGAAATGGGCTGCTGCTGCGGGATTCGGGATCACATCCAGCAACAATGTTGGAGGGATTTAACGCGATCCGGAGCAAGACAACAATACTTTTAAAGTATTAGAAGATGTCGAAATCGTGGCGCCGCGGCTGGTTCCCAGAAACCCGACGGAGCGAGGCCATCACCCCGTTCCACGCGCAGCTTTACTTTCCGTTACGAATCTTCACTGTTTCTTGACCTCGAAAAGCCAATAGGTGAGTTAACGTCCACAGCAACAGGCGGTCCGGTTGTAAAAGGCGTCGGCTGAAGAGGAGGCCAGCGATGACCGGCACTCAAATCTCGCCACCAATCGAGCTCGTCCATCCAACTCACGCGCCCGTTTCCGGTGCCAGGCCATTTCTTCTGCTGATTTCCTTTGCGTTTCTAGGGTTCTTCATTGCCGGCTGCGGAGGTGGGCAATCGCGGACAACTTCCGGAGGTGGTTCCGTCAGTGACTGCGCCGTGGGGGCGGGTTGTTATGTGCCGTGCACTGACGGCTGCGACTACTCTTCCGGCACCTCGACAACGGCCACCTCCACCGACACGACCGGCGGGGTCGGCAGTTGCTCGGACAGCGCCGATGCCAGTTGCTCGGGTTACGATCCAATCGCGACAGACGGCGGCGGCCAGGGAAGTTCGGATTGCGGCGACAGTTGCGATGCCGGGGACTCGGGAGACAACGGGTCTGGCGACAATTCCGGCAGTGGTGATACGGGCGGTGACAGCGGCGGCGATTCCGGTGGCGATTCAGGAGGCGATTCGGGCGATGGCGGTTAGCCGCGACATCCGTAAGGGCCAGCTTTCGTCGATGGGAGGAGAAAATGCGCGCGCGCAATAAGTGCCAGTTGATCTGGATTCTTAGCTTGGTGTGGTTGCTTTCCGCCGGCGCCTGGGCGCAGATCAGCTCGGCCAGCACCAACTTTGCAAAAGATCTCACGCTGGCTAACTCCGGCGATACAGAAGCGCAACTGCGGGTCGGATTGGCCTACAACCAGGGTGTGGGAACCAAATGCAGCTATTCGGAGGCGATGCACTGGTTCCAAGCCGCTGCTAGCGGTGGTTCTGACGAGGCGCAAGCCTGGGTCGGCAGCATGTATCTGCTCGGTCATGGCGTGGCGGAAGATTGGAACAAGGCTTACGAGATCGAATCGAAGCTCGCCGCCAAGAACGCTACGGCTTCCACGTTTCTCGG
>Ga0335069_10012858_pt1 | contig 11765 bp, 12 predicted proteins | sample Lox_Sample_11_FD_206714 | JGI IMG/M metagenome (GOLD analysis project Ga0335069, IMG submission 206714) | Soil microbial communities from Loxahatchee National Wildlife Refuge, Florida, United States - Lox_Sample_1.1 | ecosystem: Environmental > Terrestrial > Soil > Wetlands | place: USA...
GGGGCGCAATTAATTCTCCTGTTATTATTAACAGCTTGCAAGACTACACAAGTTCATTTGGGAACCCGCAAACAACTATTTATGATATGGGCACTCAAGTCATGGCTGCCAGTTCTTTGGGTGGAAATGCCTTTGTATGTGTTCGTGTTACAGATGGTACAGATGTTAAAGCAACTGTTGATGTTGTAGATACTACTTCGCCAACCCCTGTAAATGGATTGGTTTTAACAGCGTTATATAGCGGCACATTAGGAAATACTATTCAAGTTGTTGTGGAACAAGGTACAAACTATACAGTAGGAACGCCGGTTTATAAAATAAGTATTTTATTTCCAACCGGTGGTGTAAATAATCTTCCAGAAGTTTACGATAATATTGGTGGAACTGGCGCAACATTTTGGCAAAATGCTGTAAATGCTATTAATTTAGGACAAGGTGCATTAAGTCCTCCATCACAATTAGTGACCGCTGCAATTGGAACATCAACTGCAACGCCTGCATTGCAATCCTATGTATTAGCAGGTGGTACGGATGGTAACAGCGGTGTTACCGACTCAGATTTAGTTGGTAGTAACATTTCTCCACGTACAGGGATGTACTCTGCTTCTGGTTCTACATTTGATTTAATGGTGTTATCAAATGTTACAACAGGTTCTACTTATCAAGAACAAATTTCTTTTGCGGAAATGAAAGCGGCGTACGTAATGTTGGCAAGACCACAGGGCGAAAGTTTTACCGCTGGAATTGCAGCTAAAAAAGCGATTACATTTGATGTTGAAACCATGAGCTGGGGTAAATTAATGGTAGGAGATTGGTGTTATTTTCAAGATAATTACAATAATACTCAGCGTTATATGAGTCCACAAGCATGGATTGCTGGTATTTTATCAAATCTTTCACCAGAACAATCATCATTAAACAAAATATTAAGTAGTGCTATATTTCTTGGTACGCAAACTAGTGTAGCCAATAAAAGATATAACCAAGCTGATATTGCTCAAATTTTGCAAAATGGATTAGATGTTATTGCATTACCAAGTCCTGGTGGATTTTATTTTGGTGCACAAACTGGTAAAAATTTAAGTTCAAATTTATTAATTAATGGCGATGAATATACCAGGAATACAAATTATTTAGCTGCTACTTTAAATACACAATTAGGCGTTTATGTTGGGGAATTGATGTCTCCCTCAGAAATACAATCCGTTACTATCTTTATAAAATCATTTCTATACACATTATGGAAACAAAATAAAATTGGTTCAACAACTAATCCTACGCAAGTTCCTTATACGGTTTCTATTGATGTTAGCCAAGCTGCAAAAGGTATACAAATTGCTAATGTTACAGTTGCATTCTTGCGTGTAATAGTAGTGTTTTTAGTTAATTTACAAACTGGTGTGGTTTCTATTTCATCAGTAACAAATCAATAAGGGGAAAAACATGGGTGCTATTAACGGCTTATCGGTCGGTCGGTCATGGACAGCAAATATATTTACGCAATTTGGTGAATTTATTATTCCAACTATAACGATGTTTGAAATACATTCAACTCCTGTAACAGATAAATCTATTCAGGTAAATGGAGATATCAATTTTATCGAAATACCATCAGGTTTTACCGGCTCTATCGAGGCGGACAGGTCAAGCAATGCGATAGAACAATATTGGATTAATTATGAAGCAGCTTATTATAATGGTTTAAATTTGCTTCCTTCAACTATTACTCAAACAATTCAAGAACCAAATGGAACCATTACGCAAATGATTGCTCGGGGAGTGATGTTTTCTACCGGAGATTTTGGAAATTGGGTAGGTAATAATCTTATTAAACAACGATTAAATTTTAATGCTTCAAGATGGGAACTATTAACATAAAAATAAGGTAAAAAAATGGCAACAGTAAAAATTGAATCTTTTAAAGAAAATAATGAACCAACTGCATCTGAAAAAATATTAAGAAAATCCAGGGAAACATTTAGTATTAAGGACGATTTAGGAAGATTATTAAAAGTTCGCGCTCCAAGTTATTTAGAAAAAACGGATTTTATCGCCGCATTGGGAGAACGCGGAGCATTAGAAGGTTATATTACGCAAGTTTCTCCAGCAATGTATGTTAGAGAAATAGACGGCGACCCCATAACTTTTCCTACGAGGCTTAGCGAAGTAAGAGCATTGTTGCAACGATTAGATGAGGAAGGCGTAAGTGCGGTCATTAAATGCGTTGTAGAAAATATCATGACGAATGATATTGAAAAAGAGGCAAAAGACCGTTTAAAAAAATAACATGCGACCCGTATAGACAATGGGTCGCGTGGATAATTAAAAATGGGGTTCCTTTCGATGTCGCTTGGGCAATGGATGAAGTTGAAGTAATGTCATATGGCATTATTTTTAAACAGTTTGAATTGCCAGAAGAAGAACATTTTGATTTTGATGCAATGATATTTAAGGAACCATCCCGTGGCAAGAGATTTTAATAATTTTAATGATTTCAATCGGTTTTTAAAAAGTAAGCCTATTTTTTCTGTTACAAGAGAAGAAGAAATTATTGAAGAATCATTAACTACTTGTGCTGTATTTATTGAAGAAAGAGTAAAAGAAAAATTTGGCCATTATCAAACAGGATGGGAAGAACTTTCGCCAGCGACAAAACAAGATAGGGTTAGACAAGGATATACACCTAACAATCCTTTGTTACGTGATGGAACACTGCGAGATAGTGTAGAAATGAATGTCAAAGGAACAAGCGCAAGTATTGGCTCTAATAATCCAATTATGATTTGGCAAGAAAAAGGAACTACTAGAACCGGATGGCATGGCGCAAAAGGTATTCCACCAAGGCCAGTATTTTTACTTACTCATCAAGAAGATGGTAAAGAAGCGGTAGAATTATTTGTTAGGTCTTATTTTAAATTGGCCTGGGGAATTAAATGAATTTAAGCGACCAATACAATATAGGCATTAATCTGCTAGTTAAAGGAGATGCACTCGAAACTTTTGCCGATTTTTCTAAACTCACATCTGAACTTACAAAAAAAATAGACGTTCTTACGGTATCCTTTAGAGAATTTAATAAAGTTTTATCTAGTACAATGGCAAATTTTTTATCGCTTGATGATGGAGCAGAAGGCTTTGCAGCACGCTTAAGCTTGGTCACAAAAGAAATGCGTTCTTTTAGTCGTGCTAATGTAATGATGAAAGAAGAACAGGGATTTTTTTCAAAATCCGCTACGCATTTAGGAAAAGATGCTGGTCGCGAAATGGGGATGGCCGGTAAACTTGGAATGGGCGGCATTATGGATATGGCATTCGGTCCTGTAGGAATTGCCGTTGGAGCAGGGGCATATATGGGCGTTAAAGGATTTGAAGCGCAGAATGCTTATCAAAGACAATTAGCACAAATTGGGGCACAAGGTTTCCCAGGTTTTGCAGCTCAAGCAAATGCAGCAGCGATGGGTTCCAATTTACCAATGGTTTCAAGAACACAATACTTAGAAGCTATAAATGATGCATTAATTGTTACAAAGAACAGACAAGCAGCTTTATCATTGGCACCTACAATAGCCAGAATGAATGCTGGAAATGAAATAGTAGGTGCGCACGAAGGACGGCGATGGACATCAGAAGACAGTTACAAAATAGCTAGATCGGCTGAAATTTTAGCCCATTCGCGTAATCCACAAAAAATAGCTGGTGTACTTAATGATCTTGAAAGGGCGATGAGTTTAGAAGGTTTTAAGTTAGCGCCTTATGATATTTATACGTATGCTAAAAGAAATGCCGCATTCGCTTCTGTGCAAGATAAACAAGCTTTTTTTGCCAATGTTATAGGAATGCAACAAACGGGGGGTGCTACATGGGGTTCAATGCAACGTACATTTGTTAATATGATGTTAAGAGGACAACCCTTTGGAACAGGTAAGTTAGCGATGTTACGTCAAATGCAATTGGGAATTATGGGAAGTAATTTAGAACCAATTGATAAAAACCTATTGGCATCTAATCCAACAGAATGGATTTTAAAAGTTCTTAACCCAATTTTGCAATCTCATGGTTTTAAGACAGAGCAACAAAAAGCCATTGAGATACCGAGATTATTTTCTGGTACAGCAGGGAATTATATTTTACAAACATTAGGAATAGCTGGAAAAATACAATCAGTTTTTAAAAATGTTGGCAATGCAAAGGATGTTGAAGGAGTTTTTAAAACAGCCCTTAATTTACCCGCCGGTCGAGTTAAAAATCTTTCATCAGCATGGACAAATTTAGAAACCGCATTTGGTAAATTATCTAGTGGGCCTGTAATTGCTGGTATGGAAGCGCTCACTAAATTTCTTAATTTATTAACAACAATAGTAGGGAAAGCCCATTCTGTATTCAAATATACCCCTACGGGATTATTGACGCATGCGGCAATGGAAACCCGTTTCCCTTCACTAGCAACCATAAAATCAAAAGCAGAAAGTTATAAAAGCGATGTTTACTTGGACTCTAAAAAAGTAGGGAATGTTTTATGGAAAAAGTGGCACCATATGATGAATGCTCCAACGAGTAGTGGTAACCATACCCATACTAATGTTGCATTACAACAAGTTGGTAATAATTTTAATAACGCAGGAAGGTTGCCATGAGTTTTAATTTTGGAAAAATTGGAAGCGATGTTTTTGGTAATGGTGTAGGAGATTCGTTACTTATTCTTGGCGATATTGTTTTCAGTTATGTTGAAATACCAGGACAATTTAATTTTGGCGGCCAACAATTAATAAAAGTGCATCAGTTAATTGGGGGTGCGAGAGTAGTAGACGCATTAGGACGTTCTGATGCCGATATAACTTTTGGAGCGTTGTTTTTTGGAGAAAATGCAGCCGAAAGAGCGCGCGCTGTAGACTTTATGCGAATGGCAGGAAGAGAAGTAGAATTAATATTTGGAGAATTTGTTTATTTAGTTATTATAAAAGAATTCAATCCAGTATTTGAACGTTATTATCAAGTAAGATATGACATTACATTAACTGTTATAAATAACTTAACGTTGCCAGTTCCTGTGCCTTTGCCAAATAATTATAACAGTTCAGTAGATACAGATTTACAAATTATAGGTGATTTTTTAGGAGCTGCAAATAGTACTGCGCTTACTGTTGGAGTTGCTAATTTAGCATCGTCCATAGCATCTGCCGGAAATCTTGCTACGGCAAGTCAAGATCAATTAAATGATATAATTGCAAATATAAGGATTTGTCAGGGGATTAATAATAGCATTATTTCAGGAGATACATCATCATGATGCAATGTAATGCACTTACAAATTTTAATCCGTTGCAAGAAAGTGAACAACTTTCGCAATTAAATGCCGCTTATGAAATAGCATATTCATTAGAGCGCATGTATAAAAACATTTTATTAATTAATGCTGGCGTAAATGCAAAACAAATTAATGTTAATAATACAACATTGTTCCAAGTGGCTGTGCAAGAATATGACGATGCTACCTTATGGACATATATAGCCCAAGTAAATGGCCTTATTGACTTTGAAATTGCTTCACCTATTACATTAAATATTCCGCCTAAACCACCAGCTACAGCGGGGTTTGGCACATGATAAATGGACAAGTTTCTACAGTTAGAACTCCAGCTTGCGTTATAACCCTTAATAATGAATTTGTAACATGGGAAACAGTTACAGTGAGAAGTCAAAATTATTATATGGCGGATGTTTATACGGTTGAATTGCCCATTAATGGTAACCCACAATTTGATTATTCATTTTGGGCGAATGTTCCAAATGGCGAAATAAAAATCTATATGGGAATTCCCCCAAACCCTGATAATTTTACTTCATCTGATTTAACGTTGATTTTTGAAGGTGGATTAGACACGATTGATTTATCTGTAGGATTAAACACAGTCACATTAACAGGCAGAGATTATGCATATCTTCTCATTGATAAAAAAATAACAAATTCATATGTGAACCGAACGGCATCTCAAATTGCAACTGAATTAGCAACACAAAATGGATTAATACCAGTCGTTACGGCAACAACAACTCCCGTAGGGCAATATACTTATAATGAATTTAATTTTTTACCTAATGCTGTAACCGAGTGGGATTTGCTAACATATTTTGCTCAATTAGAAAAATTTAATTTATATGTTGTACGTAAAGAACTTCATTTTGAACCATTCCCTAATCCAAATATTCCGACGTTTACTATACCTATACAATTAGCGGATTTAGAATATCCATTCCCTAGAGTAAATGTAACAAGTATGAATTTTGGACGAACATTGACATTAGCAAGCGATAGTGATGTAACAGTACAATCATTTTCTATGTTAGAAGGTGGTGTTATTAAAAAAACAGCAACCGCTACGCATGTAGGACAAGGTGTAGCGTCTCCAAAGCAATCATTTATTTATTCTCGCCCTAATTTAACACCCGCGCAAGCGGCAATACAAGCAGAAGTAATGGCACGAGATATAACGAAATGGGAAAAAAAGCTTGATTTTGAAATGCCAGGCGATGCTATTTTGACAAAAAATACTCCTATTAAAATCACCGGCACTAATACAGAATTGGATCAAACGTATTATATTGATACATTGAATAGAACTTTAAGTGCCGATGCTTCCGAGGGATTTACCATGTCAATAGAAGCGAAGAACCATAGTGAATTAGTGCAGGTGAATGTAACATGATGCATCAATTATTAAACCAAATGCGCATGCGCGCCCAAATTGCGTTATCTAATCAACTAACAGTTAAGATGGGTCTTATTTCAAATTTTGATCCTGCAAATTATACGGCTCAAGCTATTATTCAACCACAAGATAATCAATTTCCAGACCATTCTAATACAGGATGGTTGCCAATATTTTCTCCTTGGGTAGGAAATGGGTGGGGATTTTTTGCACCACCTCAAATTGGTGCTATGTGCGCAGTACATTATGCAGAAGCCGATTTAAATGGCGCATTTATAATGATGTGCGGATTCAATAAAAAATTTACTCCTTTAAATGTTCCAAGCGGAGAATGTTGGTTAGTACATGAAAGTGGAAGTTATATAAAATTAAGTAATGATGGAAATATTTATATAAATGCGGCAACCGTAGAACTTGGAAATATTTCAGCAGGTAATTTAAAAAAATTACTGACTGAAGAAGCTGCAACCGTATTTAATAATCATACACACCCTTCTAATGGGTCGCCTCCTACGCAACAAATGGGTTCTACAGATATGACACAATATACGGAGGCTAATTAATGGAACTTTATCAAAATTACGGTTTTGATTTGCAATTGCTTCCTAATGCGCAATTAGAATTAGTAGATAATGGATTAGAAACGCAACAACGAATATTACGACGATTAATGACTAATCCAGGTGCCTATTTATTTGCGCCCGATTATGGGGCTGGGTTAGGATTATATATAGGACAGAATTTAAGTAACGCATTAGAGCATCAAATAAAAGGCGTTATTACGAGACAAATGTTTTTAGAAAATACTGTGGTACAATCACCACCCCCTAAAATTTCATTATCTCAAAATGGTACACAATTAACTGTTTCTATCACCTATATAGCAAAATCGTCAGGAAATGTTTATACACTCTCTTTTACAGTGGGGGCTTAAATGGCAATACCTTTTCAATCATTTGATACATTAGTTACTAATCAAGTTACGGCTATTCAAGCATCATCTGATCAAAATATTGATTTTAATACGGGAACTGTTGAATTAGCAATTGTTCAAGCGCAAGCAGCCATGGGTATATGGTTAGAATTTATTTTTAATGCGGTTCTCGCATTAGCGCGTGCGCAAACAAGTACCGGTACTGATTTAGATTCTTGGATGGCGCAATTTATGTTTTATAGATTACCTGGTAGTCCATCATCAGGTAATTGTACATTTTCAAGAACTGTAACTACATCTATAGCGCAAATTAATGTAGGCGTATTAGTAAGCACAGTAGATTTTTCAGCGCAGTTCATGGTTATACCTGATCCTTCTAATCCAAATTATAATGCAGGTGCGCAGGCATATATTTTAAATACTGGCGTTTCATCTACACTTGCTAAAGTAATTTGTACTACGACAGGAACAATTGGAAATGTAGATGCTAATACAATTAGTGTATTTACTTCACCAGTCCTTGGTATAAATTCAGTTACGAATGCTTTACCATTTGTGAATGGTAAAAATATAGAATCAGATGCAGCTTTTAGAGCAAGATTTGTTTTATATATAAACTCATTAAGTAAAGCGGTATTGATGGCATATGCTTATGTTATTTCATCTATTCCTCAGATTACACGATATAATGTAGTTGAAAATACAAGTTTTGGAGGCGCACCACAAGCGGGATACGTATATGTGGTAATTGACGATGGAACCGGCTCGCCTCCCCCTGATTTACTAACAACCGCCTATAATGCAATTCAAACTGTAAGAGGTTTGGCTATTTTAAATGATGTATTTGCACCAATAGCAACCAGTGTAAATATTAGTGTAGATTTAACAATTAGTCCTTTTGTTACCCAAGCTACAATTACAGATTTACTCACCAAAGCATTTGTAGAATATATTAATAATTATCCTTTTAATCAGAATGTGCCTTATTCAAAATTTTATGAAATTATTTATGATGTTTCACCAGGAAATATATTAAATGCCACTAACTTATTAATAAATGGTGCAACATTAGATTTAATTGGTAGTAATAACATTGCATTTATCATTGGAACTATAACCATAGGATATATTTAATGGCAACGGGTGATGTTAAAGATTTTGTAAAACGATTAAATGATGTAATTGTACCTTGGTTTGGTCAAGATTATCCATTATTAACAGCATTTTTTAATGGATTTGCGACAATGGATTCTTTTATTTATTCTCTTACGCAATATTGTAAAGACCAAATGCGAATACAAACTGCAACTGGAGAAAATTTAGATTTAGTAGCATGCGATTTTTTTGAAGGAATTTTACAACGCACAGAAGGAATGCCAGATAATTTATTTAGAAGATTTATTCAATCTACATTGTTACAAGAAGAAGCAACTGTTGCGGGCATGAAGCATGCAATATTTGTAATTACCGGATATGTTCCTATAATTTGGGAACCTTTTAGTTTAACAGATACAGTTTTTACGGACGATGATAGTTATTTTGATTCAGATAGTTTTTTTGGGGGATTATTAGATCCTTATAACTTTTGGATTGAAGTATTTGTTACCGATCCTACAGCGAATGGAACAGCATTTTTTGATGGTAGTGATTCATGGTTTGATGGAGATTTGACTGATCAATCATTTTATGGGTCTAGTGAAAATGAATTTATAACATATGACCAAATTCTTGCAGTAGTAAACCGCGTTAAAGTTGGCGGAACAATTGCACATTTAACAGTTACTTATATTTAGGGGAATATTTATGGCAGATAGGCAGCTTATTTATACATTAGAGCAGTTAACTACAGTTGATATGCTACAAACACAACAAAATTATTATATTGCTCTCGCGCGTTTTATGCAGGAAATTGTAAACCCTAATGCATTAGGTGGATTTTTATGTACACCAACCGTAGTGCCATCATTAAATGTAGATATTGGTAATGGAGAAATTTATGTAACTGAACCTACTGATACAACCGATTATGGTGTTTCTCCTAACGATATTCCCGCAGATGCTACTCCTATTTTAAAACAAGGTATTTATAATGGCGGTTCATTTTCTACACCTGCACCAGTTACCGTAGGTGATTCTATTAATTATTTAATTCAAATAACTTTTCAAGAAATAGATGATGAGCTGCAACCTAGATTATTTAAAGTTGGTGGAACTGTAAATGTTAATACTATTAGACAAGATTTAGCTATTGTTCAAATTAAGGCTGGAACTCCGGCACCTACAGGTACTCAAGTTACGCCTACGCCAGATGCTGGTTTTATTGGGGCATGGGTAATAACTGTTGCATATGGTCAAACAACTGTAATGAGCGGAGATATTTCACAATATACGGGAGCACCCTTTTTTGGTTCTGCATATGGTGGTGCTATTCAAGATATGATTACGCAAACACAAGCGGACGCACAATTTTTAAAAAGTCCGGCTAATGGTGGTGCTACACCTTATGAAGTATTTGGAAATCCCTCTACTGGTGTTGCAGGCGTGGGAACAATTGCAATTACTTCTACAAGCGATCCTCAAGGATGGTGGGATAATGGGACATATACTTATAAACCAACAATTCCTTGTACAGCAATGTTTTTTCTAGGAATGGATTTTAGTTCGGCCTCTACTCAACTTATAGCAATAGGTGCTGATAGTATTTCTTATTCAGCGAGTGGTAATGTAAATTTAGGCGAAACGCTTAGTCTTAGTTTATCGGGAGCCAAAAAATTCAATGGAACCACGGACTCACTTAAATTTGATCTTAATCCATCGTCTGGAAGTGTAACAATTACGGGCGGACAATTAAGTATATTGGTTTTAGTAAACTAAATAATTTGGAGTATTTAACATGGCAGATAAAACAATAGCCGATCTTACGGCCGCATCGAGTGTAATTAGTGGTGATCTATTTGAAATACAGCGCGCAGCTTCCTCATTACATGTAACAAGTGATCAGATTTCTTCTTTTGTTTCTACCAATATTGGTTCAACTATATATACTGGGGATGGAACTATTACAGGAACAAGACAAGTAAGTATAGCAAATGCCAGTCAATTAGCATTTTCAGGGGTTATTACCTCTGCGCTGTCAAGTTATTTATTCATCAGTATAGGCACATTAGAAATTGATGGATTTGTTACTAATATTTATACTCCAACTTTGAATATTTCATCTACGTCAATTAATTTAACTGCTTCACAATTTGTTGGAGCAGGAACACAATATTTAACAGTAGATAACAGCGGTCAAGTTATTCCTCTTTTGCCATCCTCTATATTTAATATCTACAATTCAGATGGTACCTTAACAGGATCTAGAACTGTTACACTGTCAGGAAATGAATTATTTTTTGTTGGTAGTGCAGGTAGTAGTTTTCAAGTTAGTGCTCCGCAAGTTACATTTAACGGTGCACAAGCAACCATTTCTAGTTCTAATATTACATTTGATGCAACGCAATTTGTCAGTCATGGAACCCAATGGCTTACGGCCGATAATACTGGAAATATAATTCCAGTTTCGCCACCGCTAGATACCAATATTTATAATACAGATGGAACATTGACGGGAAATAGGACATTAAGTCTTGGTGGTCATAATTTACTGGTAGGAAGTTCCTTAACGTCATTATTAGAATTAAATACCTCTGGTTTTCTACAGTTAACTAGCAGCTCATCAATGATGATTAATAGTGATAGTATTAGTATACAAGCTACTACACATATAGGAGTAAATAGCGATGCGGTTACATTAGGCGCATCTCCATCATCTTTAACGACTGTACTAGGAGGAATGCGTTTTGCATCTTCCCCATTTACCGGAGGCGGTAACCAATTTTTGGGCGTAAATAATACGGGTAATGTAACTTTATTAACGCCCATAGATACGAATATTTATAATACAGACGGTTCTTTAAGTGGGGCTCGTAATTTAAATACTAACGGTTTCGATTTGAGCTTCACCGGTACGACTGGTAATTTTTTAGTGGATGTTCCTCAAATGTATGTTGGGTGGACAGCAGGAAATGCATTTACTATTGGTAGTAATACTTTTCAAGGGATTGCGAATAGTGGATCGCAAG
>Ga0335069_10012859_pt1 | contig 11765 bp, 10 predicted proteins | sample Lox_Sample_11_FD_206714 | JGI IMG/M metagenome (GOLD analysis project Ga0335069, IMG submission 206714) | Soil microbial communities from Loxahatchee National Wildlife Refuge, Florida, United States - Lox_Sample_1.1 | ecosystem: Environmental > Terrestrial > Soil > Wetlands | place: USA...
TGTACCTTCAAGATTCCTGGAAGGTCACACGGAAGCTTACGGTGGATTACGGTTTGCGCTGGGATTTAGCAACCACTCCGCACGAACAATATGGCCGATTGGGGCAGTTCAGCCCAACTTTAGCGAATGGCAACGCCGGCGGCCATCCCGGCGCGACGATCTACGCCAGCACTTGCGGGTGCAAGTTCTATCAGCCGATCTATCCCTATGCGATCGGGCCGCGCTTGGGCTTCGCGTACCAGCTTGACCCCAAGACGGTGATTCGAGGCGGTTGGGGCATCGTCTACTCGGAGATTTTCGGAACTGCGGGCGCGCTGGTGAGCACCAATGGAACTTATGCGGTGACCGCCAACAGTCCCGCGTTTGTACCAACCGCCGCGCAGTTCGTGAACATTGAGGCTCCTGGCTCGATTCAGACGCCGGTCTTTCCGGTTACCGATCCGAACCGTTATCCCGTGCTCGGCACGGTGACGGGAGCGCCGGTGATGCCGGATGCGAACCAGAACCGGCCCCCGCGCACGAATCAATTCAGCATCGGCATTCAGCGTGAGATCACCAGGAACTTCACCGTGGAAGCGTCCTATGTGGGCAACCGCGTCGTCTGGCTAGGAAGCGGCAACGGCGTTAGCGGCGGTCCGGCTGGAGCCCTCGGATTTTTGAGCCGGGTCTCTCCGCAACAATATGCGGCCTACGGTCTGTTCCCTTATCCGGGAACCGGCCCCTGCGCTACTGGAGGCGGCGTGTGCGCAAGTTCGACGTACAACAACAATAACGACCGTAACCTGCTGAACCAATCCATCAGCTCCGCTGCGGTGATGCAGAACGAGGCGAAATTCGGAATCACCAATCTACTGCCGTATTCCGGCTTCCCCACCAGCACGGCGCTGATGGGTGTCCTCTACCCGTTCCCGCAGTTCGGCAATCTCGAACCGACTGGATCCGCCACCGGGAACTCGAAGTACGACTCTTTGCAGATGAAAGCGACCAAGCGCCTGTCTCACGGCCTGCAGGCGGGAGGAGCGTTTACGTGGGCAAAGGGATTCACACGGCCGGCGCGCCAGGATTTCTTCAATCCCCAGACCAACCCGTGGGCCCTGCAGCAGATCCCGCCCAGGGCTCTGACCTTCAACTTCATCTACACCACGCCCAAAGCTTCCTTCCTGAACAAGTGGATGAACCAGATCACGCAGGGCTGGCAGATCGGCGGGTACGCGCTGTATCAGAGCGGCTCCTACCTCACGCCTCCTGTCAGCCCGACAGCAAACTTCCTGAGCAGCGAAGACACTCTGGTTCCGGGACAGCCTTTGTACAACGTCGACATTAACAACATCCACAGCTACAATCTCGGAACGACGCAAGTTCTGAATCCGAAGGCATGGGCGGCATGTGCCACCAACACAACCTGCCCAGCCACGAGCACCTTCTATCCAAATTTCCGCGGGCCGCGAGCTCCAATCGAGGACGCCAACATCGGCCGCAACTTCCGCGTCAAGGAACGAATGAATTTCCAGATCCGCGCCGATTTCGTCAACATCTTCAATCGGACCTTGCTGCCCAATCCAACTACAGCGAATCCGCAGAACGCCGTCACGGCAACCGCCGGCATCTACTCGAGCGGGTTTGGCGTAATCAATACTTTCGCGACACGTGGCAGCCAACCGACCACGGCGGCGCCGCCTTACTTTACGCCTCGCACCGGCACGCTGATCGCGCGGTTCACTTTCTAAGTGACTGAACCGGCGATACATTATTAGGGAGATCATCATGGCAAAGAACAACACGCGGGACGGACTGCGGCGCAGACAATTCCTGGGCGGAGCTGGCGCGGCCGCTTTCGGCGGCCTGCACGGCGACAAGCTATTCGCGCAACAGCAAGCAGCACCAGCAGCGGCCGGCGTGGCCGATCTCGCCCTGGTGAACGGCAAGATCCACACGATGGATCCGAACAACCGAATCGTCTCAGAGGTTCTGATTCAGAACGGGCGATTTACGGCAGTCGGAAATAACCTCACGATGCCGCGCGGCAATCTCAGGCGCGTCGATCTCAAGGGTAAAACCGTTCTTCCCGGCCTTATCGATGCGCACAACCATATCGTGCTGGTGGGAAACCGGCCGGGATGGCACACCCCGCTCGAACACGTGTTCACCATTCCCGACGCGATCGCGGCGCTCAAGGCACGTAGCGCTGAAGTGCCCACAGGCGAATTCATCACCACTGTCGGCCCGATTTCAGCCATGCAGTTCGCCGAAAAGCGCTTGCCGAATTTAATGGAACTCGACGCGGTCAATCGCCCAGTCTACATCCAGGCCGCTCAAGGCGGAACGAGAACGAATAGTCAAGGTAAGGCCTGGCTCGAAGGCAAAGGCGTAATGGTTGGAGCCGATGGTGCGATCACTGGACAATCGCTCCAAAAGGCTCTTCTGACCCTGCGCACCGAGCTGCTGAATCCGCAAACAAGGAAGCGATCGGCCCTCGATGCGCTGAAGTATTACTCGCGACTGGGCATCACGACCATTCGTGATTGCGGAGCGTTTCATTCGGAGGAGCCCTCCGGCGGCGTCGCCAACGAAAACACGTTCACGATGCACAATCCGTTCCTGGCGCTGCATCGCGAGGGCTCAATGCCGGTTCGCCTGCGAATCGATTTCCTGCACCAAGATCCTCCGAACGCGAATCCTCCGCTTCCAACTCTTTCGCAACGCTTGAAATACTCATTTCCATTCTTCGGCGACGAATGGCTCAAGACCGGCGGAATCGGCGAGTTCACGGGCGGCGGAGTGGATGGTCTAAGAGCGATTGCCAAAGCCGGATGGAGAGCCGAAGATCACGCGCTGAGCCTCGCGATGGTGACTAACCTGATCAAGGATCGCGAGACGGTGAACGCGGAGCTCCCGCTGAATGGCTTGCGCTGGATCATCTCGCACATTCCGGATTATCCGGTCGACCTGGCGAACCGGATGAACGCGATGGGGATGGGCGTGCTGGTCGGCTGGGGTCCGCTGCGCACGGGCACTAATGTGGGGCCGCCCTACCGGATGCTGATGAACCATGCCATCAAGAAGGGCTACCATTCCGATGGCGGCGACATCACGGTGATCAATCCGTGGTTGAATCTTTACACGATGACGACGGGCCAGAATCTCGCCGGGCAGCAGATTCTCGGAGACCAGAAACTAACTCGCCAGGAGGCGCTTCAGCTAGCTACTTCCGCGAACAAATGGTTCATCTGGGAAGACGATATCGGGTCCATCGAGGTGGGCAACCGCGGCGACGTTGCGGTGCTCGACCGTGACTGCTTCATGGTCCCCGATGAGGACTTCAAGCGTACGCGCTCCTTGCTCACGATTGTGGGCGGCAAAATCGTTCACAACGACGGCGTGGCGTAACATTGACCAGATTCTGCACGTATTAGAACGTAGTGATATAGTTACCACCCGGTTTGGCTTTTGGTTTCTGCGCCGGTTGCGCAATCGTGATAAAATTCTCGCCGGTGGCAAATTGAGGAGGTCCACGAATGGTTAAGCGAACTCTCGGATTTTCGGCTCTGGTCTGCGGTTGGTTGATGGCCAGCGGCTTACTGCAGGCTCACCACTCCCTGGCTGGTGTCTACGATATGAAAGCGGAGAAGGAAGTCTCAGGGACCGTAGAAAAAGTACAGTTCACGAACCCGCACGGCTCGCTTACTATCGAGTCCAAGAATCCGGACGGAACGATGACGGAGTGGACGTTCACGCTCGGCTCTGCTACCGCCCTCGCTCAAAAAGGCGTCGGCAAAATCGGACCGAACGCCCTCCATGTCGGTGACGCCATCGTGGTGAAGTGCATTCCCGCCAAGGATGGCCATCCGCTGGGCTTCTTGAAGTCGGTGACCTACCCTGACGGACATACCATAGTGGTCTCCGGCGGCGGCCCCAACGACTAATTACGTACGGCGGGAGGACGAACGTGAGGTATCAAGGAAGTATGGTAGGGATACGTGTCGCCATTGGAACCGTTCTAGCGATCAGTGTAGCGGCGACAGCTAATGCCCAAGCGCCCGCCAGCGGCGCTCAGGCTCCGGCTGGAGGTCAAGGGCGTGGTGGTGGCGGTGGAGGCCGTGGAGGCGGCGGTGGTCGCGGAGGCCGAGGGGGCGGGCAGCAGTTGTACACTCCTGCACCCGGCGCCAAGGACCTGAAATCAGTCCTGTTCAACTGGGCCTGGTATATGGGCATGCTCCGCAGCAGCGAGGAGCGCGACCTGATCATGTCGCTCGAATACACGGGCAAGGGCACGATACAAGTGGACGGACAGCCCTGCAATGTGACCAAGTATCGAACCAGCATCAGCTACCAGACTTCAGGCGAGCGTATTCAGTACACCGGCACCCGGCCCAATGGCCAGTCGTGCTCGAATGTTGAAGTCCTCAGCGGAGCGTACGCCTGGAACGAAGACATTCCCGGCGCCGAACTCGTCCCCGGCAAAGGCAAGGCGACGCCGATGCCCGCAACTGTAGAGGAACGGATGATTCGCCTGTGGGCAAGTCCGCAGGGTGCGTTCAAGGGCGCCATGGCGGGGATAAGCGACCCACCGGAAATGGCTCCCAGGCCGCAGCGGGTGCCCGCTGACGTCTCGAAGGCCGGGAAAACGTCCGTTGCGTGGGAAGGCAATAAGCCCGTCGTGACGTTCCCGATTCCAGGCGTCCCCAACGCGATCGCAACCGCGACGCTCAATGATAAGTTCATGGCTGAACGCGTCGTGGTGAAAGACGGCGCGAAGACTTACGAGTTCACCTACAGCGACTATAGAGACTGGAACAATCCGCTGAACCCGGCGGAGGCCTTCTATGCGGGCAAGATGACCGAGAAGCAGAACGGCGCCGTGGTCCGCGATATCACTACGACGCAGACGGAAACAGGACAGATGTACGTCGTGATGCCGGTCCCGGCGAGCATCAAGGCGGCGATCAAGCCAACCAATCAACCGCCGAATTGGACTCTGAATGTCGACGCACCGGCGCCGGCGCCGCAGAGTGCCGCTGTCGCAACCCCGCGGCTGCCCGACGGGCATCCGGATATGACAGGAAACTGGAGCGGCCCTCCTCTTGAAATTACCGGTAGTGGGAGCCGCCGATGCGGTCCAACGCAGGTAAAGGGTGGGGGAATCAACCCGGAGGTCGGCTGCAGAGTCCCAATGGACAATTTCTGGGTGGATTATGAGTGGATCTCGCCCTCGCGGTTTGGGCCGAGCCGTCCCCTTTACAAACCCCAGTTTTGGGACAAGATTCAGGAAGACGATCAGTGGACCAACAAAGAAGATCCGGTCATGACCTGCCAGCCGCTGGGAATCCCGCGGCAGGGGACGCCAACGCGCATTATCCAGAGCGCGACTGACATCATCTTCTTCTATAACGAGTACTCCGATTACGGCGGCGGAAACTACGAATACCGCGACATCCCGACCGACGGCAAGCCACGCCCCAACACGGTCGAAGCCTATTACTTCGGGCTTCCGGTCGGCAAATGGGAGGGCGACACTCTGGTGATCGATTCCACCAACTTCGTCGATACAACCTGGTTCGGACGCGGCGGCCTGTTCCACTCCGCGGATCTGCACATTATCGAGAAGCTGACCCGGAAGGGCAATGAAATCGTGTACCAGATGACCATCGAGGACCCCGACGATCTCATCGAGCCATGGGTGATGCCGGATAAAATTCTTCGGCTACGCGCCGGCGCGCCGGCAATCCAGCATGAGCGCGCGTTTTGCGAGGTGTACGAGCAGGGGAACGTCTCCACTCAGCTTCGACATTAAGCGGCTGTAAGGAGACTCTGGATTGAGAGCGGCCGCGGCCTCGGCACTCGGGTCCGCGGCCATCGTTTGTAGTGGTTTGGTTTGCTGTGATTTGGCTTTGCCATGAATTGGACACACGTTCACCTTTTACTCAATCACTTCCCCACCGTCGGTATGATCGTCGGGCTGTGCGTGTTCTTCTGCGCGCTGTGGACCAAGAGCGACGATTTGAAGCGCACCAGCCTGGGGATCTTTTTCTTCATCGCCCTCCTTTCGATTCCGACTTTCGTGACCGGCACTGCCGCCGAATTGGCGCTCGAGAAGCATCCCGACGTTTCCACCGCAAGGGTTCAGGCGCACGAAACCGCGGCGTTCCTTGCCTTATCCGTGATGGAGCTTACCGGCTTTCTCGCGTGGCTCGGACTGTGGCAATACCGGCGCTTGTCGCGCGTGCCGCAAGGAACCATCATGGCGGTGCTCGTGACCAGCCTGGTGAGCTTCGGCATGATGACCCGGGCCGCGAACCTCGGCGGCGAGATCCGGCACGAGGAGATCCGGGACGAGGGAACCGTAGCAGCCGCAAGCCCTGCGGACGCTGCGGCGACGGAAGAGCCAACCGGACCTCAACCGTTGGCGCGCGTGATTGGCGATGCCATGGTCAACCTCAAGTGGGGCTGGCCGGCCAGCGAGACAGTTCACTTCATCGGACTATCGCTCTTATTCGGCGTCGTGTTGCTGGTGGACCTGAGGATGCTGGGTTTCCTGAAAGGCATTCCCTATACGACGCTGCACCGGCTGCTGCCCTGGGGAGTGCTCGGCTTCGCCGCGAACGTCGTGACGGGCATGCTTTTCTTTATCGGCGCTCCGCCGAATTTCTACGTCACCAACACATGGTTTTTCGTCAAAATGGGCTTGGTTCTTGTAGCGGGAGCCAACGCCCTCTACTTCACAGCGTTCGATCAGCCCTGGAAGCTTGGGCCCAAAGATGACCCGCCCGTTGCGGCGAGAGTCGCTGCGGCGTCCGGAATTATAATCTGGCTGGGCGTGATCTTCTGCGGTCAGATGCTGCCATTCCTGGGACACTCATTCTAATGGTCGGCACAATAGACATCGTCATCGTGAGCCTGATTGCGATCGGCTCCACCGCGCTGATTGGGGTTCTGGGTTACTTGATGGACAAGGTCGACGAGGACCAGCCAGGCGATCCAAAGCATGAGGATGGAAGATAGAGATGAACTTTCTGGACACGATCGAGAACCTCGGCATCAGCACCTGGGTGCGTGAATCCCCCTCCAAGCTGGCCTATCCCACGGTTCTGCTGCTGCACGTTATCGGAATGGGAATCGTGGCGGGCCTCAGCAGCCTGATCAGCCTGCGGCTCCTGGGAATTTCTCCTAAAATTCCCTTACAGCCTTTAGAGCGGCTGTATCCGGTGATGTGGTTTGGGTTCTGGATGAATGCGGTGACCGGGACGGCTCTGCTGATGGCGAGCGCAACGAAGAGGGGCCCCGATCCGACCTTCTATATCAAGATGGTCTTCATCTTCGCCGGAATCTATGTGCTCCAGCGTACGCGGAAGAGCGTGTTTCACCATATGGGTCCGGACGGCGCGGTGCCGGACGGCGCCAAAGGCCTGGCATGGGCGGCTCTGATCTGCTGGTTGGGCGCGATCACTGCGGGGCGGTTGCTGGCTTACGTTTAGGCTGAGCGTCCGCACAGATACATTAGCAATTATTCGCAAAACCCGCGCGCTTATACTGAACGAATGATCCGGACCTGCGCGCTCGGCGTCGTCGTTTTCGCCGCCTGTGCGCTCGCGCAGCCAGGTAGCTTCCGCTCGATCTCCGGCGTGATCAGCCAACCCAACGGCCAGCCAGTTCCGCACATCCCGGTTCAGATTAAAGATTCGCGAACCGGTTCCACGTACAGCGCTTCGGGCCGCCGGGGACTTACGAACTCGCCGTTCCAGCCGTCGGATTCACGCTCGACAGGTTCGAGAAGAAAGACCTGATTGTGCGGGCGAAAGACACACTCCGCGTCGACATCAAAATGGAGTGGGGGCCGAACTTGGACGCCCGGAGACGAGCCGTCGCTCTTCCTGCGAAATAAGTACGCCGGCCAATCCGGACCTGCTCCCCGAGCCGCCGACGGCAAGCCCGACCTCTCCGGCGTATGGATAGGCAATGACGATCCGAATCCCGAAGAGCCTTCGATGTTGGCGTGGGCGGCGGTCCTGTCCAAGAAATGGATGGAGAACGACTTCCGCGATAGCCCGAGCGGCTTTTGCTTGCCCAGCGGACCGTTGCTCACCGGACCGGTGCTGTACAAGATTGTGCAGACGCCGACATTGCTCCTCACGCTCGCCGAAGACGCGATCGCGGTACGGCAAGCTTTTCTGGACGGCCGCCACCACCCCAAGGAACTCGATCCAACCTGGATGGGACATTCTATCGGCCACTGGGAAGGCGATACGCTCGTGGTCGACACAGTGGGAATGAACGACAGGAGCTGGCTCAATATCTACCCGCACACCATGCAATTGCATTTGGTCGAGCACTACCATCGCACGGACTTCACGCACCTCCAGATGGACATCATGATCGAAGACCCAGGAGCGTTCACGAAGCCTTGGACCATCCATACGGTTTCGAACCTTGCCCCCGGCGAGGAGATCGGCGAATACGTCTGCGAGAACAACCGCGACGCCCAGCATCTAAGCGCCAAATGATCCGCGTGCCGGGTCAATCGACTCTTCGTTGGGCGAAGCGCTCCGGCGTATGATGAATTGACGATGCAAACGGTGGTCTTAGGGCTCGGCAATCTGGTGCACGGCGACGACGGCGTCGGCGTCCACGCGATCCATCGCCTGCAAACGGAGGCGCGCATCGCGCCGAGCACGACCTTGATGGACGGCGGCACTCACGGCCTCAACCTGATGCCACATCTCTCTGGATGCAAGCGCCTGCTGGTGATCGACGCCATCGACGCAGGACAACCTCCCGGCACGCTGATCCGTTTGGAAGGCGAGGATGCTGAGAAGCTGCCGGGAAAACCTTCGGTGCACCAGCTTGGTTTCGCGGACCTGATGATCGGATTGAGACTGCTGGGCGAGACGCCTCCCGAAGTCGTCGTGATCGGGGTGCAGCCGAAGTCCACTGACTGGAGCACGGAACTCACCGAGCCGGTGCGAAACTCGCTCGAGGGTTTGGTGGAAGCGGTAATCGAGCAGCTTCATTCCTGGACTACGTCTTCCCAGGCGCAAACCGCGCCGGATCATTGAAGTTCGAATGAATGCCGCGCGCAAGCGGATTCAAGTCACGGGTGTGGTCCAAGGCGTCGGCTTTCGTCCGTTCGTCTATCGCATCGCCCAGCGCTTCGACATCCGCGGATACGTTCTGAATTCATCGGACGGCGCAGTCATCGAAGCCGAAGCGGAAGAAGCTGCGCTCGAAAGTTTCCTTGCCGCCCTTAAGTCGGAACTCCCGCCCCTGGCCCGCATCGACGGCTTCATTGTGGAATCGGTCGAACCGTCAGGAGAGAGCGGCTTTGCCATCCGCGAAAGCGCACCGATCCCCGGCCATTTTGCGCTTGTGCCCGCGGACATCGGCACGTGCTCGGAATGCGTTCAGGATTTTACGATTCCGCTTAATCGCCGCTACGGATACGCGTTCACAAATTGCACCAACTGCGGACCTCGCTACAGTATCATTCGCGACGTTCCTTACGATCGCTGCAAGACGACGATGGCCGAGTTCGTCATGTGCGCGGCGTGTCAGTCCGAATACGACGATCCGGCAAACCGGCGGTTTCACGCGGAGCCGAACGCTTGCGGCGAGTGCGGCCCTGGCCTCGCTCTGGTAAGCGGGGACGATCTCGCGGCCGGAGTCAAACCAGTATTCTCTGCTGCGCCTGAAACTCTTGACCATGCCCGGCAGTTGCTCGCGCAGGGAAAGATTCTCGCTATCAAAGGTCTAGGCGGCTTCCATCTGGCCTGCGACGCTTCGAACGACGACGCCGTCGGACTCCTGCGAGAGCGCAAGCGGCGGAGCGGAAAAGCGTTCGCGATCATGGCTCGAGATCTCGAAATTGCCGAGCAACTGTGCGTGACTACGGATTCCGAGCGCGCGCTGCTGGCCAATGTGCGGCGACCGATCGTACTGATGCCGCGCCGCGAAGGGACGATCCTTTCCGCTCACGTCGCGCCGGGAAATTCGCGGCTCGGCTTGATGCTGCCTTATACGCCGCTACATCATCTTCTGTTCGAAGGCGCTCCTTATACCGCGCTGGTGATGACCAGCGGAAACATGAGCGAGGAGCCGATCGTCAGCAGCAATCAAGAGGCTGGGCCGCGACTCCGCGGATTGGCCGATTCCTTTCTGCTACACAATCGCGAGATTCACGCGCGCGTCGACGACTCCGTCGTGCAGGTCTTCGAAGGGTACGAATATCCCGTCCGCCGGTCGCGCGGCTATGCGCCGGAACCGGTGGATCTCGGCCGTCCTGTTCGGGAGATCCTCGCTTGCGGCGGTGAGTTGAAGAACACGCTGTGCCTGACCAAGGATCATTACGCGATTTTGAGCCAGCACATCGGCGACCTCGAGAATCTGGAGACGATGCAGTTCTTCCGTCAAACCCTCGATCATCTCAAACGCTTCTTTCGCGTTTCGCCCGTTGCCGTGGCTCACGATCTGCATCCCAACTACTGGACCACTCGCTTTGCGTTGGAGCAGTGCGGGGAACAATCCGAACTTCCCACGATAGGCGTCCAGCATCACCATGCCCACATCGCGAGTTGCATGGCTGACAACGGCATAACCGGAAAGGTAATCGGCGTCGCGTTCGACGGCACCGGCTATGGAACCGACGGCCGAATTTGGGGCGGAGAGTTTCTGGCGTGCGATTACCTCGGATTCGAGCGGCTTGGCCATTTGAGCTATGTCCCGCTCGCGGGCGGCGACAGCGCTGTGAGGCAGCCATGGCGCAGCGCGCTCGCTTATCTCAACGCGGCATTCGGTAGCGAAGCCGCCGCGCTAGCGCTGCCGCTTTATCGAGAAGTACCCGCGAAGCAAATCGCGTTCGTAAATGCGATGATCGCCCGCCGCGTGCAAACAGTCGATACTTCCTCCTGCGGCCGTTTGTTCGATGCCGTTGCGTCTATTCTCGGAATCCGCCACGAAACGACTTACGAAGGACAAGCCGCTGTCGAGCTCGAAGCCGCAGCGTCCGGCGAAGATGGAGCTTATCCTTTCGATTTGATTGACGGAGTGCCGTTTGGAATCGACTTGCAAGAGACCATTCGAGCACTGACTGCGGACTTCCTTAAGGGCGCCGCGGCGCCCGCCGTTTCCGCGCGCTTTCATCGAACCATGGCGCGTGTGATCGCGGCTTCGTGCGACCGCATTCGCGAGGCCGTGAGCCTGAATCGCGTCTGCCTCAGCGGCGGCACGTTTCAAAATCTTCGACTTCTGCACCATTCAGTCAGTGAGCTTCGCGCGCTCGGCTTCGAGGTCTTCGTCCATCATCGCGTGCCTCCAAACGATGGAGGGATCTCGCTCGGCCAAGCCGTGATCGCCGATGCTGTCCGCTGATTGTGACCGGTGAAATAGCGGAAGCAACTCGAAGACTGGGATGATGGAAGGGTGTCGGGCCGTCCATCGGCAGTGCTCTCCGTTCGCGATCTTCGCAAATCTTACGGCGATTCCGTTGCCGTCGATGGACTTTCGTTCGACGTCGATGCTGGTGAGATTGTAGGCATTCTAGGCCCTAACGGCGCGGGCAAAACGACCACGATCAATATCATTCTCGGTATTCTCGAGCCATCGTCGGGCAGCGTTCGCATCGCCGGCGAGAACATAGCCGACAACCGGTCGCGCGCCCTATCGCATACCAATTTCGCCGCCGTGTACGCGACTATGCCCGGGAATCTCACCGTCCGCGAGAATCTAAGATTCTTCGGGATGATTTACGGCGTCGAGAATCTATCGCGGCGAATCGA
>Ga0335069_10012860_pt1 | contig 11764 bp, 11 predicted proteins | sample Lox_Sample_11_FD_206714 | JGI IMG/M metagenome (GOLD analysis project Ga0335069, IMG submission 206714) | Soil microbial communities from Loxahatchee National Wildlife Refuge, Florida, United States - Lox_Sample_1.1 | ecosystem: Environmental > Terrestrial > Soil > Wetlands | place: USA...
TTGATAGGCATTGAACTCGGCGGGATCCTTGATCGAGATCGTATCCTGCGCGCGCAGCGTGGGTGCGAAAACGAGGCTGATGCTCGCCAACGCCATCACTGATCCAAACACAAACTTCTTCATTCAGTGCTCCTGGGAATTTCGGAAATGAGAGTCGATACTCAAGCACTCGCTCGCGGAATCTGAATCCGTTCTGCTTTGTGGTGGAACCAGACGGCGACGGATTGACATTCCCACGATGTCCAATGCGGTGTTGGGAGGATTATAGAAAGCCACGCCACTTGTGACAAGCAACGAAACCAGACTACCGGCCCCGGGATTCCGCGAGGCATCCCTCCCACACACTTTCTCGCGGGATCATTCCTGCCTCTGCCATGGGAATAACGACCGCCGCCCCCCTTACCAGCGCATCGCATAGACTCTTAGACACCAAAAAGACAAAAAGTGTTTCCTGAGTAATTTAAGCCCGCGAATGGATGCAGAGGAAGAAGTTTAGAGAAGCATCTTAACCAGCTCCGCCTGCTCAGCCAGAAAGGCATCGTGACCATGGGAACTGGCCATTTCGCGGTACTCGGCGTTGACCCCGGCCGATCGAATCGTCGCGGCAAACTCCCTGACACAATCAGGTGGAAAGAGCCAATCCGAGCTTATTCCCACGAAGATCAGGCGAGCACGGACTCCGCCGAAAGCATCCTGTGGAGAGGCGTACCCGTTCTGCGGATCCCATGTGTCCATGGTGCGCATGATGGCGAGATAGGAATTGGCATCGAAGCGCTCGACAAAACGGTCACCCTGGTAATCAAGGTAACCAGCGATATCAAACCGTCCTCCCACCAGACCGCCTCCCTGATCGTCCAGGTCCCAGGGATTCTCCCCGTTCCGGTTCGGATTGCGCGAGAACCGCTCATCGAACAGCTCGGGAGACTTGTAACTGATCATCCCGATCTGACGGGCCAGCGAAAGTCCCTGACGAGGGGGCCGCTGGGTGAGATAGTATCCGCCATCCCAGTCAGGATCATTCTGAATGGCCTGGCGCTGCAGGTGATTCAAAGCTAGGCCCATCGCAGAAAGCGGTGCGGTGCCGATGATAGCGGCTCGCTCCACACGTTGCGGGTCATGGATAGCCCACTCCAGAGCCTGCATTCCGCCAATGGACCCACCCAGAACCAGTCGCAGCCGCCGGATTCCGAGGGAGTCGAGCAGTTGAGCTTGCGCCCGTACGTTGTCGCGAATCGAAACCAGGGGGAAGTCCGGGCCGTAAACCAGACCCGTGGCAGGATCGACGGAACCAGGTCCGGTGGACCCGTAGCACGAGCCCAGCAGGTTGATGCAGATCACGAAATCGTGGTCCAGTGAGAGCACCGCACCGGGAGCGAAGATCTCAGGCCACCAGGATCCGACCCGCGCCGAGCCGGAGAGGGCATGGCAGACGAGCACCGCGTTGTCGCGGGCAGCGTCGAGACGTCCGTACAAGGCGTAGTGCAGCGTGGGCCGAACGAGGATGCGGCCGCTCTCGAGCAGAAGGTCGTGCTCGAGCACAAAGTCGCCTTCATAGGTCGGCTCCAGCACCGCGGGGCGGGCCGGTACCGGGCCTGCTGCCGCGAATGGAGCCCCCGATTCGAGTTCTGCCATGGACTTCATTGTGCAGCAACGCCCGCCGACTCTGCTTTGCCCGCGATTCTATGACCGTTGGCAGCCTCGATCGCCTGATCGAGATCGGCGAGGATGTCGCGGATGTCCTCAATGCCGACCGACAGGCGAACCAGCTCCGGAGTCACGCCTGTAGCGGCCTGTTCCTCCACACTGAGCTGCTGGTGCGTCGTCGATGCAGGATGAATGACCAGCGATTTTGCGTCGCCGATGTTCGCCACCAGCGAGAAGAGCTGAAGAGCGTCGATCAGCTTCTTGCCGGCATCGTATCCACCCTTGATGCCGAAGGTGATCAACGCACCCTGGCCATTGGGCAGGTACTTCTTTGCGCGCGCATAGTACGGGCTCGATTCGAGTCCGGGATAGTTCACCCATTCCACGCCGGGATGGTTCTCGAGATGACGCGCAACGGCCAGCGCATTCTGTGAATGGCGCTCAAGGCGCAAGTGAAGCGTCTCGATTCCCTGGAGAAACAAAAACGCATTGAACGGTGAAAGCGCCGCACCGGTATCGCGGAGCCCCTGGATACGCGCCTTCAGGATGAACGAGAGAGGACCGAATGCCTGCACGTAGGAGAGTCCGTGATACGAGGGGTCGGGTTCGGTGAAATCCTTGAATCGTCCCGACGCAGCCCAATCGAATTTGCCCGCGTCCACGATCACTCCACCGATGCTCGTGCCGTGACCGCCGAGGAATTTAGTTGCGGAGTTGACCACGATGTCAGCACCCCACTCGATGGGCCGGGTGAGCGCTGGGGAGGGATGGGTGTTGTCGATGACGAGCGGCAGTTTGTGCTCGTGGGCGATGGATGCGAGCTTCTCAAGATCCACGACATCGAGCTTCGGATTGCCGACCGTCTCGGCGTAGATGGCACGCGTCTTGTCGTTGATTGCGCCGCGAATGCCGTCGAAGTCATCGGGATCGTGGAACCTGACATTGATTCCCAGGCGCGGCAGCGTGTAGTGGAAAAGATTGTAGGTGCCACCGTAGAGTGACGTGGAAGAGATGATCTCATCACCGGCAGCGGCCAGCGTGGTCAAAGTAAGCGTCTCGGCTGCCTGGCCGGACGATGTTGCCAGCGCAGCCGCCCCTCCTTCAAGCGCCGCCACGCGCTTTTCAAACACGTCTGTGGTCGGATTCATGATGCGCGTGTAAATGTTGCCGAACTCCTGGAGCGCAAACAGGCGGCCCGCGTGATCCGCATCCTGGAAGAGATACGAGGTGGTCTGGTAGATGGGAACTGCGCGCGAACCAGTCGTGGGGTCGGGCGACTGGCCACCGTGGACGGCAAGTGTGGCGAACTGCTGTGGCTTTGGTTCTGACATTGCGCTCTCCTTCAGTTTCCTGTGGGTTTCGAAAACGGCGGGTGTGACAAAGCCACACCCGGACCGGAAAATCGAAAAGCCCGAATCCTGTTGAGGACCCGGGCCGCCTGATTTCGAATCGGTTGCGACTAGCGCATTCGCCGCTCAGAAACCCCACGGACGGGTCCGCACGCCATACACATGCACATGGCCATGACCTCCACTCCGTGATTCGTTCCGTGCAGCATACAAGGAGTATCCGAGCACACGAGGCCTGCTGTCAAACCAATCAATCGTGATTTCGCAGGTAAAAGCGACGGGGAGCTACTCGTCCGCCTTCCAGACGTAGGCTCCTGGCTGGGCAAGTCCAATGTGCGCGAGGACCCGGAAGGCGAACTGGCGCGCCATTTCGGTTGAGTCTGCAGGGTGGTTATAGAACGCGGGCATCACGGGAAAAATGACCGCGCCCGCCTCGGCTGCCAAAGTCATGTTGCGCAGGTGAATCCGGTTGAATGGGGTTTCACGGACGCAAAGCAGGAGAGGGCGGCGTTCTTTCAGGGTCACATCGGCGGCGCGGGCGATGAGGGAGTTGGCCAGCCCATTGGCAATGGCGGCCAGCGTGCCCATCGAGCAAGGCAGGACAATCATGCCGTTGGAGGGATGACTTCCGCTGGCGATCGCTGCGCCGATGTCCGCGTCAGAATGCTGCACAGTCTTTGCGGGCTTCGCGCCGAGCAACTTTTCGAGCAGGTCTGTACGCCCGGAGACTCCCAGTTCTTCGGCGATCACTCGAAGGGAATTCTCGGAGGCGACGAAATGAACGCGAGCAACACGGGCATCGGCCTCAAGCGCGCGAAGAAGCTCGCGTCCGAGAATTGCGCCCGATGCTCCGGTGATGGCGACGGTGAGATGCATAAAGACAGCTCCTAGCTTCTAGCTCCTGGCTCTCAGTTCTCACTTAGGGATATGGCTTTAGCGAAAGGACCTTGTCGAAATTCAGGACGTAGCCCCCGCGTTTTTGAGGTCCGCATAAGACCTAAGCATATTTGAAGAGACAACTTCGTAGAGGAATTCGTGCTCGCCGTACTCTTCGTCGTGCGTGATGAAGAGTACTTTGCGATCAACCGTTCGCCATCGGTTGTTTCGATTTTGACCGTCTTGTCAATATTATCTTTGAGGCACTGTATTTCAGCTTCCGTCACCAGACACCTCAGTCATGGAAAGTGCGGTCAGTTGCGTGGCCGAAGAGCTAGCAGCTAGAGGCTAGTGGCTAGAACCTAACTTTCACTCGCCCAGCACGCGTTTGAAGATTGCGTCGACGTTGCCGAGTTGCCGCGTGTAATCGAAGGTGCGCGCCAGTTTCTCCGGGCTCAGCAATGCGCTGATCGCCGCATCCTTCGCCACCTCATCTCGGAAGACCAGATCCTCTTTCCACGAGCGCATGGCATGCGACTGCACCAGCCGGTAGGCATCTTCGCGCAGCATTCCCGCCTCTGCCAGATCGAGCAGCAACTGGCCGCTGAAGATCAGGCCGCCGGTGCTCTCGAGGTTGCGCTTCATGCGCTCGGGATAGACAAGCAGGCGGTCAATCAGGTCAGTTGTTTTGGCGAGAAGATAGTCCACCAGGATCGTTGAATCGGGAAAGATGACGCGCTCGACGGAGGAGTGCGAGATGTCGCGCTCATGCCAGAGCGGGACGTTCTCAAAGGCTGCCTGAGCATTGCCACGCAGAACGCGTGCGAGGCCGCTGATCTGCTCAGAGGTGATGGGGTTTTTCTTGTGCGGCATCGCCGAGGAGCCCTTCTGCTTCTCGCTGAAGTACTCCTGCGCCTCGCGGACCTCGGTGCGCTGCAGGTGGCGGATTTCGACGGCGATCTTGTCGAGCGTGCTGCCGATAATGGCCAGCGTGCTGATGTAAGCCGCGTGACGGTCGCGCTGGATGACCTGCGTCGCGATCGGAGCCGGCTTGAGGCCAAGGCGCGCGCAGATGCGCTCTTCGTGATCGGGCTTCAGATGCCCGAAGGTCCCCACGGCGCCGGAGAGCTTGCCAACGCGCATGTCTTCGGCGGCGGCATCGAAGCGGGCTAGGTTGCGCTGCATCTCAGCAAACCAGTTCAGAAGCTTGAGACCAAAGGTCGTGGGTTCGGCATGGATGCCATGCGTGCGGCCGATGGTCGGCGTGTGCTTGAACTCGATGGCGCGTCGCTTCAGAATCGTGAGCAGAGCCTCGAGGCCCCCGCGGATCAGCGCCGACGCCTCTTTGACCTGCAAGGCCTGCGCCGTGTCCACGATGTCGTTCGAGGTCAGCCCATAGTGCAGCCAGCGCGATTCCGCACCCAGCCCCTGTGCGTGAAGGCTCTCGGAGACCGCCGTGGTGAAAGCGATGACGTCGTGTTTGACTTCCGCCTCGATCTCGGCGATCCGCGCGGCAGAGAACCCGGCTTTGGTGCCGATGGCTTCGGCGGCGCTGGCCGGAACGAGGCCATCCTCGGCGAGAATGGCCGTGGCCGCCGCCTCGACCTGGAGCCAGCAGCGATACTTGTTCACTTCGGTCCAGATGCGGCCCATCTCGGGGAGTGTGTAGCGGTCAATCACAGGCAAACTCCGGCAAAGCGAACTCCGGGCATAGCCACATTGTGCGGCAGCCGCCAACTCCTGATTGTACGAGGCTAAGCTGCCGTAGTGTGTATCCACCTTATGCTGTTTGCATAAATCAGGTTTTGAAGGGGCATGGCTTCAGCCGTGCCGTAAAGGCAGCACAAACACTGGGGCTCAGCCCCTCAGGGAGGGGCCTTCGTCGCCCTGCGCGATGTATGCAACCAGTTCTACGAACGCGAAATGCCAAACCGCTTGTGCAGCTCGTCGTAAAGCAGCCCGCGGCCCGGCTTGTAAGGCTGGAACCACTCGCCATCGATGACCAGTTGCGGAATGGCGCGCTTGCCGACTTTGCGGATGACTTCGGCTGACGCCGAGGGGTCCAAGTCGATATTGATCTCTGTGTATTCGATTCCGTGGGTATCTAAGAATTGCTTGGCTGCCCGGCAATCCCTGCACCAGGCGGCCGTATAAACCTGCACTTTCATGGGTCCATTGTATGTTTTTGCGGCTGGTAGCATCTGTGATGTGACTGCAGAAGAGATCAAGGCGCTGCTCAATCTCGCTCCGCACCCGGTCGAGGGCGGTTCCTTTCGGCGCACGTACACCTCGGGGGCGACGGTCGACTTGCCCCGAGGGAAACGCGCTCAAAGTTCGGCGATCTACTATCTTTTGGATGCCGGGACCTTCTCGGAGATGCACATTCTTGCGTCGGACGAGATGTTCCACTTCTATCTCGGCGATCCGGTGGAGATGCTGCAGCTCTTCCCTGACGGGCGCTCCGCCCTGGTCACTCTCGGACCCGATCTGAAGGCGGGGCAACAGGTGCAGTTGCTCGTTCCGGCTGGGGTGTGGCAGGGAACACGGCTGGTTGACGGCGGCAAGGTTGCGTTGCTCGGCTGCAACGTGACGCCTGGCTTCGATTTCGCGGACTATCGCAATGGGAGCTATGAAGAACTCGCCGCGAAGTGGCCCGCGGAAGCAAAACGAATCAGGGCACTGACCAGAACTTGAGCCTGCGAGTAGATTTCCAGAAAGAAACCATGTCCACAAAGAAGATTAACGTCGAAAGGTTGCCGTTTCCTCCGTTCGTCGCTGCCTCGATGCTGGTGACGATTTGCCACATCTTTCTGCAGGCCAGATGGCCCGCCTTGCGCTATCGCACGTTCGGCAGTCGGCCAGCTATCGCCCAAGGCTTTATCGGATTCGAAGTTCTCTTGCCTATGCTGATCATCACAGTCGGATTGGCGAGGATTTGCGATGAGAGTCGAAGTCGGTCGGCGGCTCCATACATTTTCGGGATTCTCGTCCCTCTCGGTGGCTGGATAGTCGCGAGTTTTGTTCTCTGACTGGCCGGACCCGACCTCGAATATCCTATCTGCGCTCGCGGAAGAAGTTGCGCAGCAGTTCTGCGGCTTCGTCGGCGAGGATTCCCTGCTCCACCTGCATCTGGTGGTTGAGCTGCGGGTGGTTGATGACGGAGAGCACGGACCCGCAGGCTCCGGCCTTCGGATCGAGTGTTGCAAAAACCAACCGGTCAAGACGCGCGTGGATCATTGCACCAGCGCACATGGCGCAGGGCTCGAGCGTGACGTAAAGGGTGCACCCGTTAAGGCGGTAGTTCCCGAGCGTCTGCGCGGCCCGCCTCAGTGCGACGATCTCGGCGTGGGCTGTTGGGTCGCTTGTTCGAATAACGGAGTTTTGCCCGTGCGCGATGATCTCGCCGCCACGAGCCACTACAGCACCAATCGGCACTTCGCCTGATTCCGCAGCCCCACGAGCTTCGACAATGGCCGCTTCCATTGCTTCACGATCGGAGATCATGGCTTGGATGTTAACGCCAATGGCTGCTGCTGCGTCATGCAGTGGAGCGCTCCCAGTCCCCAGATCAGGTCGACGCAGTGGATGCCGATCACTTCCCTGCCTGGGAATGCCTCGGCGAGGATGCCGAGCGCGATGCGGTCGCTGGGATCGTGGAAAGTCGGTACGAGCACGAGGCCGTTGGCCACGTAGAAGTTCGCATAGCTGGCGGGCAGTCGCTGCCCTCGAAAGACAACCGGCCGCGGCAGCGGCAGTTCGACGATCGTGAACTGCTTTCCGCCGGAGGTGCGCGCGGCCTTGAGGCGCGCGAGGTTTTCCGCCAGAGGCTCGTGGTTCGCGTCGCGGGAGTTTGGCTCGACGAGCGTAATGATTGTCGCGAGATCGACAAAACGCGTGATGTCGTCCACATGGCCGTGGGTGTCGTCGCCTGCAATTCCGCGATCGAGCCAGATGACCTGGTCAATTCCAAGGTAGCGGTGAAAAGCCTCTTCAAGCTGCTCGCGGCTTACGCCGGGGTTTCGCTGCTGCACCTCGCTCAGCAGGCATTCCTCGGTGGTGATCAGGATGCTTTCGCCGTTCACGTCGATGGACCCGCCCTCAAGCACGAGGCGTCGCGCAGCGCCGTCCTTCCGAGTCACGATCGGTTGCCAGCTCGGCAACACCAGCAACTCGGCGGCGCGTCCCGGCAACTGGTCGTCGAGCTGCCAGTCGGAATACTTGGCCCATGCATTGAAATGCCAGTCCGTGATGGCAATCTGGCCATCGGCGTTGCGCACGAAGATCGGCCCCGAGTCGCGCGTCCACACGCGATTGGTCGGCCACGCGTGGAAGATGACGTTGTCGAGATTGGCGTGGGCGCGTTGGAGGACACTGGTTGCGCGGTTCTGCTCCTTTTCGTCTTGCACGAGCAGATGAACTCGCTCGCGCGCCGCGAGCAGCCGCACGATTTCGGCATAGAGCCACGGAATGGCCTGGAACTTGCCGGGCCAGTCGGTCGGATTATGCGGCCACGCCAGCCAGGTAGCCGAGTGCGGCTCCCACTCGGCAGGCATGCGGTAGCCGAGTTCGCGGGGAGTCTTGTCGGACGGTAGAGGCATCGTCTACTTGCGCTCTCCCTCGGCTGGCTGGGCGACGTCGGGCGTGAGGAACCGCTTCGTGATGGGTTCGTAGGCATCAATGCGCCGGTCGCGCAGGAAGGGCCAGTTGCGGCGGGTCTCCTCCAGGAGCAAGGGATCGATCTCGCCGAGAATCACTTCTTCGGAGTCGTGCGAGGCTTTCGCAATGATGCGGCCGAAGGGGTCGGCGAGGAAGCTGCCTCCCCAGAACTCCAGACCCGGGCCTTCGACGCGGTTGCCGCGCACATCGCCGTTTTCGTGCCCGACGCGGTTAACGCTGGCAACGTATACACCATTGGCAATCGCGTGGGCGCGCTGGATGGTCTGCCACGCCTCGTACTGCGCTGCGCCGAATTCATCCTTCTCCGCGGGGTGCCAGCCGATCGCGGTGGGATAGAAGAGCACCTCGGCTCCCTGCAGCGCAGTGAGGCGAGCGCCCTCGGGGTACCACTGATCCCAGCAGACGAGCGTGCCGACGCGGCCGAATGCGGTGTCGGCTGCGCGGAATCCGAGATCGCCGGGCGTGAAGTAGTACTTCTCGTAGTACAGCGGATCGTCGGGGATATGCATCTTGCGATAGACGCTGGCAATGCTTCCATCGAGCGCAATCGTCACTGCAGTGTTGTGGTAGAGTCCCGGAGCACGCCGTTCAAAGAGCGATGCAATGATCGCAACGCGGGCCTCGCGAGCGACTTCAGCCAGTGCCGCCGTGGTCGGGCCGGGAATGGGTTCCGCGAGGTCAAAGAGGCGGAGATCCTCGCGCTGGCAGAAGTACTGAGCGCCAAACAGCTCAGGCAAACAAATGATGTTCGCTCCGAGACGGGCGGCCTGACGGATGTGGCGGATAGCCGACGCGAGGTTCGCGTCCGGGTCGGGCCCCATCCGCATCTGAACCAGGCCAACGTTGTACTTTCGTTCGTTCTTCATGTGCGCTGAAAGATCCTTCAAATGGAATTCCGGGGCGATGCAGCAAGGCCAATCCCGCGCGGCGAGATTGGCCTCGGAATCTTCGCTTTACCCACTATTCTTCGAGAATCAGGACAGCGGCGGCGATCGTCGTCGTCCAAAGCCCGCGCTTGTCGCCCACAGCAGACTGGGTCACGTTGCTGGTGCGTACGATCTTGTTCGAAATCCGGTAGATCTCTTTCTTCTCGTCCCAGCTCTTGTCCGGATCGAAATCCACATCCAGCGTCGTTGCGAGCATCTCGGCAGCCAGTTCCTCGGCGTACTCGCCGGCCTGATCCTCTGTTTCGCCGTAGCTGTGGTGCTCGCTCAGATAGCCGTAGGTGTCGCGATCGGCCGGAATGGCCACACCAATGCTCGAAACCACGAGCCGGTGCGGTTCACGGGTGGAGTTCTCCGCGATGACCGCGAACACAACCTCACCGTGGTTGAGATACTTGAGCCCTTCCTTGCGCGACACGACCTTGCAGCGTGGCGGAAAGATGGATGAAACGCGCACCAGGTTCTGTGAGGCTATACCAGCATCCCGAAGGGCCAGCTCAAAGGAGGTCAAACGCTCCTTATGTTTGCCGACACCCTTGGTGAAGAAAAGCTTCTTCGGGACCATGCTTTTTCCCAATTTGTATGTTCCTCCGTGGGGTTAACGGTCGTGGACTTATCGAACGCTCCCGCATGAGTTTACCGCATTCAGCCCCCTGACGACAGGTCCCAAATCGATTTCACACGACATTTACACGCCGGATGAATACGCAGTCTGCAAATTGGCCGAACAACTTCGGCCGAGCCGCATTGCATTCCGATTTTTCCGCAGGGAGCCAGCAGAACTTTTCGCTGTCTTGCGTGTTCAAGCAGAAATGAAGTTGGCGTTGGCTTTGACCGTTTCGTTGCTCAGCGTGGGACTGGGCAGCACATTCGCCGTGGCTCAGGAAAACAGCAGCCCGGTACGGCAAGATCAATCCCGGCCGCGAGCGATGCAAGCAAGTGATCCGACCGAAAGCCCGGTTCCGCTCGATTGGGTGCCGCCGGCGCTGACCGACCTGCGATTGCAGGCTGCCATCAAATCAGACTTTGTGTTCGACAAGGCAATGCTGGGAATGGCAGCGGGAATGGTGCCGGACTCTGACGCACCCACGCGACAGGCAATCAACAAGCTCGACGGGGTGAGCGTTCATCTGCTGCGGTTTGGTGCCGGAGGGATTTCCGACGAGCGCGAGGTCGAAGCGATCCGCGCCGCCTACCATCTTCGAGGCTGGAAGCATGTTGTCACCGCGACCAGCGCAGGAGGACCAATCCACAACGAGTACACTGACGTCTGGTTCGTCCTGGACGGAATCAATGTTCGCGGGGCGGTGGTGCTTGCAGAGACTCCGAGAAGCCTCACGCTCGTGACCGTAGCGGGCAACCTGAGCCCGGTAGATCTGATGCATCTGCGCGGTCACTTCGGCATTCCGCGGATCGACGCTGACGATTTCAAGCGCCCTGAAGTTCAATAGGATCCGGTTTCGCATCGGTGACCGGCCCCGCGCCTTTCCGATGATGCCAAAGCGACTGCCGCCCGGGCGTTGCCACCTGTAAATTCCGGATGTTAGCCTCTCTCTATCGAGTTGAGGGAAGGAACACCCAAAAGACAATGCAAAGCACTTACAACGGGCTGGAATTGCCGAGGGACGGCCAGCCCATCGAGTACAGCCACGGCCAGTATCAGGTTCCCGATAACCCCATCATTCCTTACATTGAAGGCGACGGTACCGGGCGGGACATCTGGAAGGCTTCGCAGAGAGTTTTCAATGCCGCCGTCGAAAAGGCGTATGGCGGCAGGCGCTGCATCAAGTGGTTTGAGATATTCGCGGGCGAGAAAGCCTTTCGCCAATTCAATACCTGGCTGCCTGATGAATCGGTGAATGCCGCGCGCGATTTGCGCGTTTCGATCAAGGGACCGTTGACCACTCCGGTGGGAGGCGGCATTCGCTCTCTGAACGTGGCGTTGCGGCAGATCCTGGATCTGTATTCCTGCGTGAGGCCCGTCCGCTACTACCAGGGAGTACCGAGCCCGGTAAAGAATCCCGAGAAGGTCAACATCGTCATCTTCAGAGAAAACACCGAGGACGTGTACTCGGGAATCGAGTTCAAGCAGGGCAGCGCGGATGCGGGCCGTTTGATCGAGTTCATCAACGACGACCTCCTCAAGGGCGGGAAAAAGAAGATTCGCTCCGACTCAGGTGTCGGGATCAAGCCAATCTCCATCTTCGGCACCAAGCGCCTCGTGCGCTATGCGATTCGCTACGCGCTTGAGACGGGACGCAAGACCGTCACACT
>Ga0335069_10012861_pt1 | contig 11764 bp, 11 predicted proteins | sample Lox_Sample_11_FD_206714 | JGI IMG/M metagenome (GOLD analysis project Ga0335069, IMG submission 206714) | Soil microbial communities from Loxahatchee National Wildlife Refuge, Florida, United States - Lox_Sample_1.1 | ecosystem: Environmental > Terrestrial > Soil > Wetlands | place: USA...
GGGCAGCCTAACGAAATAAAGCCCACGGTGGGCGCCGTGGGTTGGGGAACTTTGCTCACACCTCTATTGTACCGGGAAACGGATCTCGCGAACTTTCCGGCAGATTCGGCTACCGTCGGACCTGCTCACCGACCCTCTGCAGGGATGTCCTGTTCGGTGGTCGCATAACCAAGCTGTAGGCCAGTCGTTCCAAGAAGGAAATCTCTCAGTTTTGGATCGACAAAGCGTTGCCAATCACCCCATTCAGCGGAGGACCAGCGGCGTCCATCACGGAAGTCGAGAACGAGCCCCGAGCGGTCGATCAGTCGACCCGACTTATCCCGGAATCCCGAGATCTCGGTAACTCGGACCACTCCGCTCAGTGGAAAGACCTCGCAGGTTCGAAAGGCATAGCCACAATCGCGAATACTCTCTGGACCGATGTTTGCATGCATTGGCAAAGCCAAAAGCACAAAGAGCCCGATTGGGAGGGCGATCCCAATCATCATCCAGCGTAAGACTCTCCGTGAATCTATCCCCTGATAGCGCGAGCGAATCCAACCCCGCGATGTGTTATTCATCCAGCTGTTGAAAAGTTCTAACTCATCATGTCCGACGAATAAGCCAAAGATTTGAAATGTGATTTCACACGAACACGCAATCGCACCGAACCCGGGAAAGAACCACCAAATCGCGGTCTGTGGCAAGAGGTGAATCTCACTCGGCCCGTCAATCACTGAGATGAACCGATTAGTGTGGCTCAAAACGAACCAACTCCCAAATAGAAAGACAATCATCACGAGTACGAGTACACCAGTGAAACGCCAATAGAGCGGTCGAAAGTGGCCCCACAATTCGTCGGAGTTCCAATCAACATGCTCGCGGTATTCTCGAGCGGGAAACCATCTGCGAAAAAGAATGAGCGAGGCGACTACAATCGCCGGTATGGTGCCGCGGATGGCGCTGCTGACCCAATCTGTGGTCATCGCTGGATTCAGTGAGTTGCAATCGAACATATCTCAGCGAACCCTGCATGCGCCACTGATCCCGCCCGATTCTCCTAGCCCTCACGCCTTGTCCAGATTCGTCAGCACCTGTGCAACGTTCTCGCTCACATCCTCCTGCAGGGGCGGCAACGCTCCCCAATGCGGGTTCCCCTCGCCCGAAGTCCTGCTCACAAACTCCGCATACCCGTTCGACTGCATCGACTTCAGCGACGCGACCGTGATCCGCTTCTGCATCTCCCCGAGCGACTGGCCCGCCTGCTTTGCCGCTTCCACCCGCTCCGTCAACTCCTCGATATAGTTCCGCTGGCTTGTCATCACCGTGCGGTCCGACTGCATCGGCCCATGCCCGCCCAGCACATACTTGAAGTCCGCCTTCTTGATTGCGTCAATGGTCCCCGGCCATGCCCGCGGATACCCGTCGCCGATATTCGGCAGCCAGCAGTGGCTGGCATCGCCCGTCGCCAGCGCGCGCTGCTGCGGACAAAGCACAAACAGATCCCCAGAAGTGTGCGCATGCCCATGGAACTCCAGATGCAGATCGAACGCCGGATCCGTCAAGACATGGGACCGCTCGAAGGTGATCGTCGGGAACTCCAGCCTGTAGTCCTTCATCTCGGCGACATACGCCTGCAACTGCCGCATCTGATCGGCGCACCACGCCTTCTCCTCGGCAGAACCGGACTGCTCGGCCCGCTTCCGCAGCTTCTCCATCTCCCCCGGGATCGCGTCCAGCGATTCTTTCAATCGCTTCTCCCCCAGGTCCGTCATCAACTGCTTCGTTGTCGACGTGGCGACAAAATCCACCGGCTGGCCGGCCTTCGCATAGGCCGGATTACCCAGTGTGTGATCCCAGTGAAAGTGCGTATTCACCACATAGCGCACCGGCTTGCTCGTGATCTCGCGCTTGATCTGCGCCAGAAGCGCCGCCGCAGCCGACGGCTTGGAGTGCGCATCGACCACCACCACATCCTTCGAGCGCACGAAGATCGCCGCATTGCAATTGATCATCGCCTGCACGCGCGCTTGCGCAAAGAACACCCCATCGGCCGCCTGGTGCAGATCGAACAGGTTCGCATCGGGGCTGCCGCCAGCCGCGCGCGCCCATGCCGCACGATGGAAGGCCAGCTCCATCACCGACGCCCCGCTGAGCGCACCACCCATCAGCACGCGTAGAAAGTCGCGCCGCGTTGTGCGTGCGTGGGCAATCGTCCCATGATGCTGCGGCGCTTGCGTCGCATGCGCCGCATGGCTGTGGCTATGTCCCGTCTTTGGCACGCACATGGCTCTCGCACCTCCTGAGAAAATAGAACCCCATTCTTCCCAACCGGTCCCGCCCGCGCAAGAGTTAAATTGCTGTCCGCAATCGGCCTGTGCCATCCCAACCCCGCTTCATCTCCGGTGTTAAAATCGATCAGTGCCGGGTCCTACGCGACGTAATCCCGCCAATCCCGCCAGGTCCGGAAGGAAGCAACGGTAACGGGCTAGTACGGGCGCAGTAGGTCACCCGGTACTTTTTTGGCGCCGACGACGCCTTCGCTCCAGTTTCTGCACCCTAACCGGTGCGGACTTGGCAACGAAGAGCCCGAGGGCGCTTTTACTTTGGCCGGCTGACCGGTTGATCAAGTTGATCAGTTGACCGGCTTTGATCCTTTGACCCCGCGCATCGGCATCCCGCGCGGCCAGTGCTGTAAGGAGAAGTCCATTGACCCTCGCTGTTCGTCCTGTTGTGGGCCGGCGCGCCAAAATCACCGCGCTCGGCACCTACGCTCCCCCCCAGGTTCTTACCAATCAAGACCTCGAAAAAATGGTCGAAACCACCGACGAGTGGATCATCACCAGAACCGGGATTCGCGAGCGTCACGTGCTGGCCAAGGGACTCGGCGTTAGCGACATGTGCGTGGAGGCTGCGAAGAAATGCCTTGCCGCACGCGGGATCGAGCCGTCTGAAGTCGAAGTCATCATCGTCGGCACCGTAACCCCCGACATGATGTTCCCCTCCACGGCCTGCCTGGTGCAGGACAAACTCGGCGCCAAGGGCGCCTGGGGCTTCGATGTCTCGGCCGGATGCTCCGGGTTCGTCTTCGCCCTCCAGGCCGGCGTGAAACTCGTCGAAAGCGGCGCGCACTCCAAGGTCCTCGTCTGTGGAGCCGACGCCAACACCCGCATGACCGACTATACCGACCGCGCGACCTGCGTCCTCTTCGGCGACGGCGGCGGCGCAGTGCTGCTTGAGCCGGCAGCCGAAGGCGAAATCGGCCTCATCGACTTCGTCCACGAAATCGACGGCTCCGGCGGCGTTTCACTCAATCTCCCGGCCGGCGGCAGCCTCAATCCCGCGACCCACGAAACCATCGACAAGAAGATGCACTACATCTACCAGGATGGTCAGGCCGTCTACAAGTTCGCTGTCCGCAAAATGGCTGAGGCCACACAGAAGGTCCTCGAGCGCAACGGCGTCACGGGCGCCGACCTCGGCTGCTTCATACCTCACCAGGCCAACAAACGGATCATCGAGTCCACGGCCAATCGTCTCGGCATGGACCCCGAGCGCGTCATCATCAACATCGACAAGTATGGCAACACCTCGGCCGGCACCATCCCCCTCGCCATGGAAACCGCCATCGAGCAGGGCAAGCTGAAGAAGGGCGATCTGGTTCTGCTCGCAGCTGTCGGCGCGGGATTCACCGTCGGCGCCACGCTCTTGCGCTGGGAGATTTAAAAGAACTAGCGGAGTTAGCCCCCTGCGGAGTCAGCGGAGCTTAGGTCCGCCAGCAACGCTAACACCGCTAGCCCCGCTGGTCTTGGCTGCGAACTCCGCCAGCAATGCTAACCCCACTAGCTCCGCTAACTTTGACCTCATACTCCGGCAGCACGCCCACCTGTGCCGCCTCGCGAAAGAACCCGCGCATGCCCTCGATGCACTCCTCGTCCAGCACGTAATGGATGTTCTCGCTCAGGTAGGCGCGAATCGTCTGCTCCGTCAGCGGAATCTTCTTCGCCCATTCTTTTGCCAGATCGTCGATGTGCGCCAGCCCATGATCGCGCGACCGAATCATATCGGCAGCGATCTCGGACTCCGCATCGCGATCCCCCAGGGGCGGCAATTCGGCGTTGATTCTCCCGTCCAAAGTCCCGCTCCACTCAGTCCCGCGATTCCCCAAGGGCGGCTTTGCGCTACGAGAAGTCGACGCTCTCAAGCTCCAAATAGCAGACACGAAGGGCAGCCCCGTCCGTGCCCGCCATTCCTCGGCCAGATCGTGATACACCAGCTCTTCTCCCGTGCGCTCCTGCCGATTCGCTCTTTCTTCCAGCGCCATCAACGCCGGGTCGCCAATCACAATCGCCGCATCGGCCCGGTTCAGCATCGCGTCCAGATCGGCAGCCATCGGCACAAACTCCACGCCCGCATTGCCCCACCTGTGGAACAGAATCCGCGCATAGGCAATCGTCGTTCGGCTCGCGGTGTCCGCCGCCACGCTGCGCAGCTGACGCAACTCCCGGTTAGCGCGCCGCACCAGCAGCAGCGACCTCACCTTGCCCTTCGATGCGATCGTGCATCCCGGCAGAATCCGCAGCCCCGGAGAGCTTGCCAGCGCCGCGATCGGCACCAGCCCAATGTCGGCCGCACCCGAGACGAGCCGGTCCGCGCACTCCGAAGGCAGCATCCAGTCGATCGTGTAGCGGGAGGCCAGTTCATCCTGCAACGGCGGGTGCTCGAAGTCCCACATCAGTGGCGCAGGATTCAGAAAACGAATGGCTGCAATCCGCAGCCGGCGATCCAGAAACGAACTCACGTCTCTTTAGACTACCAATCCTGCCGCTTCGATGCCGAAGGTCCTTTATCCCGTATTGGGCCCTCATTACCTGCGCACTCCGGGTGTGCGAGCAGTGTGTCATCCGTCCTTGACTTCAATTCCAGCCTCCGGCTAAGGTGACCGCAATTCCTAGAAAAAGCCGTCCTGGTTGGCCACGAGAGCAACCGGGTCGCACGGGCCCTGTGAATACTGCCTCTCCTCCAGCGCCGGCCGCGCCGGCAACTCCTTGCCTCGATGACGATCGCCTTGCCTGGCTGGCTCTGACCCTTTCGCCGGGCCTCGGCCCCAGGCGCATCCTCGACGCCGTCAGGCTCCTCGATGCGCCCAGCCAGATCTTCCGCATCTCTCTCACCGAACTTGAAAGCCTGCGTCTTCCCGCCGAAGCGGCCCAGTTCATCTTCGACGGCAAAGCCCGCCAGGCTGCTGAAGACGAGTGGTCCCGCATCGCAGCCCTCGGCGCTACGCTACTCACTTGCAACTGCTCCGCCTATCCCGAGCGCCTGCGCGAAATCTACGATCCTCCGCCCGTCCTCTGGGTCCGCGGTGACCCTCAATTATTGACGCGCCCCGCCATCGCCGTCGTCGGCACCCGCCACCCCTCGCCCTACGGCGCCGGCGTTGCCGAGATGCTGGCGCGCGATCTCGCCGCCCGTCGCCTCCTCATCCTCAGCGGCATGGCCCGCGGCATCGACACCTGCGCCCACAAAGGCGCTCTCGCCGCGCGCATGCCCACCGTCGCCATCTGGGGTACCGGCATCGACGTCGTCTACCCCAAAGAAAACCGGAAACTCGCCGACGAAATCCTCGCCTCCGGCGGTGCCATCGTCAGCGAGGTGCCGCTCGGCACCTTTCCCGCTCCGCAGAACTTTCCTCGCCGCAACCGCATCATCAGCGGCCTCAGCATCGCCGTCCTTGTCGTCGAAGCCAGTGAGAACTCGGGCACCCGCGTCACCGCCCGCTGTGCCGCCGAGCAGAATCGCGACCTCTACGCGGTGCCCGGCAACGTCACCAACCGCGGCTCGTGGACCCCTAACACCTTGATAAAGCAGGGCGCCAACCTCGTCGCCACTTGGGAAGATGTCTGGGAAGATCTCCCATCCCAGGTCCGTCTCCAGCTCGAAGCGGAAGCTGGAGGTGAATCCAAAGCCGAGTCGCCCGCATCTCTTCTGCCTGAACCGGCCCTCCGGCCCGAAGAAGCCATGGTTCTCGAGATCCTCCATGCTGACCGCTCGCTGCAGATCGACGAGATGCTGGAACTGCTTGAGAGCCAGTTGACCTCCTCCGAAGTCTTCACGGCGCTCTTCGAGCTGGAGATGACCGGCCGAATCCGGCAGCTGCCGGGAAAGAATTACGTTCGTGCACTCTGAAGGTTCGAAACTTGGCCTCTCGTCCCCAAGTGCTGGTTTCTGCTCAGGTTACCGGAATGGCGCGGCGGATCGCAGGTGCCCAATCGGGAACGCCCGCCCACGGATATCCTCGTTTGCAGCTGGAAACGGGGCCCGGTTCCGTGGTAGCGTGCAACTCTTGTGGTCCTGTTTTCCGCGGGACCCGCGTACCGGCGCCCCGCAAAACTGCGGACTGCTCACTCGGGGCGAGACGGAAGGACAATTCCCCAGTCCAATAGGCCATTGGAAAAGGGAGCAGTAATTAAGGATAGAAATGACCAAATCACTGGTGATCGTCGAGTCGCCCGCCAAGGCGAAGACGATCGAGAAATATCTGGGCAAAGGGTTCGAAGTCCGAGCTTCGGTCGGGCACATCATGGACCTGCCCAAAAACGACATTGGCGTCGAGCTGAAGAAACGCACCTTCGAGCCGGAGTTGATTGTCTCGCCCGGCAAAGAAAAAGTTGTGGATCAGTTGAAGAAGGCAGCCGTCAAGGCCGACGAGATCTATCTCGCCCCCGACCCGGACCGTGAAGGCGAAGCCATCGCCTACCATCTGTTTCTTCAGCTGGGGACCTCCTCCAAAGAGAAGAAAAAGATCCGCCGCGTTACGTTCAATGAGATCACCAAGAAGGCCGTCCAGGACGCCTTCGGCCACGCCCGCGACATCGACCAGAACCTCGTCGATGCGCAGCAGACACGCCGCGTCCTCGATCGCCTCGTCGGCTATCAGATCTCTCCGCTGCTCTGGGACAAAGTCCGTCGCGGCCTCTCCGCGGGCCGTGTACAAACCGTCGCCGTGCGCCTCGTCGTCGAACGCGAACGCGAAATCCAGGCCTTCAAGCCCGTCGAGTACTGGACCCTCGAGGCCCAGCTCCATCCCGAAAAGCAGGCCGACAAAAGCTTCAAGGCGCGCCTGGTCGGCATCAACGGCGAACGCATTGCCGTCGAAACCGTCTCCGGCCCCGCCCTGCCCGGCGAAAAAGAAACCAAGGCCGCCCTCGCTGCCCTCCAAAAGGCCGTCTGGACCGTCGATTCCATCGCCAAGAAAGAACGCAAGCAGAGCGCCCCAGCGCCGTTCACCACCAGCCAACTCCAGCAGGATGCTGCGCGCAAACTCGGCTACAACGTTCGTCGCACCATGGGCGTCGCCCAACGCCTCTACGAGGGCATCGAGATCGGCGCGGAAGGCACCACCGGTCTCATCACCTATATGAGGACTGACTCGCCCCGAGTTTCCCCTGAAGCCATCGCCGGCGCCCGCGCCTGGATCGGCAAAGAACTCGGCGCCCGGTATCTGCCCGAGTCGGCCAACGTGTTCAAAGGCAAAAAAGACGCGCAGGATGCCCACGAAGCCATCCGTCCGACCGACGCGGCCCGCACGCCGGAATCCATCGCCCGCTTCCTGAGCGACGAACAACTCAAGCTCTACACCCTCATCTGGCGACGCTTCGTTGCTTCGCAGATGGCCCCCGCGCAACTCGCCGTTACGCAGGTCAACATCGCCGCCAAAAGCACGGTCGACAAGAAGACCTACGATTTTCGTGTCAGCGGCACGACCGTCCTCTTCGATGGCTACCAGAAGCTCTACGAGGCTTCCAAAGACAAGAAGGACGAGGACGACGAGTCGCTCGCCAACAAGCTGCCGAACCTCGATGGCGTGAAAGCCCTCGAGCTCGAGCAGCTCCTCCACGAGCAGCACTTCACCGAGCCGCCTCCGCGCTACAACGAAGCGTCTCTGGTCAAGGAACTCGAGGAGCGCGGCATCGGCCGTCCGTCCACCTACGCCTCCATCATCAACACCATCCAGGACCGCGAATACGTCGTCAAGCACGGCGGCTCGCGTGGCCGTTTCTATCCCACCGAAATCGGCATGGTCGTCTGTGACCTGCTGGTGAAGAACTTCCCCTACATCTTCGACACCAAGTACACCGCCAAGCTTGAAGAAGAGCTCGACGACATCGAAGACGGCAAAGAGAAGTGGACCACGCTCCTCAACGGCTTCTACGACCACTTCGAAGACGAACTCGAAGTGGCAGGCAAGAAGATGGAAAACATCAAGCGGATGGAGAAGAAGACGACGGAGAAGTGCGACGTCTGCGGCTCTCCCTTGATCTTGAAGTGGGGAAAGTTCGGCAGCTTCTACGCCTGCTCCGCCTACGACAAAAAGGATCCGTCCAGCTGCACCTTCACCAAGGAGAACACCGCTGCCAAGCCCGACATGAACACCCCCGAGGCGCAGGAGGCCGGCGAATCCGAGGAGTACTGCGAGAACTGCGGCCGCGTCATGGTTCTGCGCCGCGGTCCCTTCGGCATGTTCATGGCCTGTCCCGGCTACAGCGAAGATCCACCCTGCAAGACCATCCGCAAGCTGAGCCAGAAGCAACAGCAGAAGCCCCCGCAACCCACCGGCGAAGACTGTCCAGTCTGCGGCAAGCCGCTTGTGTTGCGCAACGGAGCCTACGGCGAGTTCGTCTCTTGCTCCGGCTACCCCAAGTGCAAATACATTAAGCAGAACCTGATTGAAGGCCTGAAGTGCCCCAAGTGCGGCGAAGGCGATGTCGCCGAACGCAAGGCCCGCCGCGGCAACATCTTCTGGGGCTGCACCAACTACCCCAAGTGCGACTTCACGTCGAACTATAAGCCCGTGCCTAAGAAGTGTCCCGAGTGCGGCAGCCCCTACCTCGTCGAGAAGACGCTCAAGTCCGGCATCTACCTCGAGTGCCCCAACAAGAAGAAGGGTGCCGAGGAAGAAGTCAAGCCGAAGAAGAAAGGCAAAAAGGCCGAAGCCGAGCCGGCAGCAGGTGCGGTCGTCTGCACCTACTCCAAGCGCATCGGCGATGCGCCGCCTCCGCCCACCGCCGAAACCCACGGCCCCGTGGTCGAACCCGAGAAGAGGGAACTGCAGCCCGCCTGAGAACACGTGAAAGACATCGTGATCCTCAGCGGGCCCCAACGGCGCAGGCAAAACGACTGCGGCGCGGGTAGTCTTGCCCGTGTTTCTCGCCCAGAATGAGTTTCTCAACGCGGATGAAATAGCGCGTGAGATATCGCCCCACGACGCCGATAATTCAGATAAGAACGGGATCCTGGTTGCTGAAAAGCGTAACGGTGAGAAGCTTATCGTCCATGATCTCCAGATATCGGCGCGCATCGAGGAGGCAATTCAGTGAGGAAATTGACATCCAGCGAGTGGCACGAATCTGTTCAAAAAGCTCTCGCCGAGATTCCCCGCAAACTGGCCTCCGGTGAACTCGATGGTTCCGGCCGCTTCTACACCGACGAACAACTCCGCGCCGGCGCCGCAACAGGGCGCAACCCCAAAAAGCCCCACTCCAAAAAGCCGCAAAAGAAATCGCAAGAACCTGCCGCCTAACCTCGGCGATTCCTTCTCTCGATCATCCCCCCGCCTTCCTCTCTGCCCTGCCTGCTACCATGTCCTGCGGAGACCCGCCTCATGGAACGCATGCTCGCTACACCCGCCGACGCTGAAATCATCCTCAAGCTCTACGACCTGCGCCGTGAACCCGTGATGCGTCAGGCCCGCGCCTGGATCGGCGGCGAATTCTGGCCCAACACGGCCACCGAATTCTTCGCCGTTGCCTCCAACCCCGCCGACCCCCACAACGCCTTCTTCCGCCAGGTCACCACCTATTGGGAGATGGCCGCAGCCATGGTCCTCCACGGCGCCATCTCCGCCGATCTCTTCGCCGACTGCAATGCCGAAGGCTTCTTCCTGCTGGCCAAGTTCTCTCCTCTCCTCACCGAGATTCGCGAACGTTTACCCGGCTTTCTCACCAAGACCTCCGAACTCGTGAGTCGCTTTCCAGCGGCAGCCGCCCGCTACGAGATCGTCCTCAGAAACGTCGAGGCCCGTCGTAAAAACATGCAATCGCGCTGAAATCGCACGGGCTCTTTCTTGACGTTCCAAAAACTCGCGGCCGCGCCGCCTTGTCCTCACCCCTGCTTCTGGAGCATGATGAGAGGCGGCACAGAAATCGAAGCTCCTGGGAGGCCTCCATGAAGAAGGGAATTGCTCTTTTCGTCCTCATAGCAGCATCTGCCGCCGTTTCAGCCCGCGCCGCAGATTCCTCCGTCACCGGCTGGATCTCAGACGCCATGTGCGGCGCCAAACACGCCGGCACCGGCGCCGCCTGCGCCAAAAAATGCATCGAGGGCGGCGAGAAACCGGTCTTCGTCGACGCCGACAAGAAAGCCGTCTGGAGCATCGACAATCCCGACGCCGTCAAAAACTACGGCGGCTCCCACGTCACCATCCACGGAACCATCAACGAATCCAGCAAGTCGGTCCACATCGACTCCATCGCCGAAGCCAAGTAACTTCGCCGTCGCTCCGAAGGGGAGAACCACCGGCCTCACTCGTCAAGCGGCCCAATCTCTGATAGTGTCGTATCCGTCAACTGGTTCGCCGGCTCAAAGACCGGCGAACAGCTTAGAGATTGGACTGGCTCGGTAACTTCAATGGCAAGAGCTGTTTGGAACGGCAGAGTCATCGCCGAAAGCGACGTAACTGAGACCGTCGAGGGGAACGTGTACTTCCCCGAAACCAGCCTCAAGCGCGAATATTTTCGCCCCAGCAGCACCACCTCCACCTGCCCCTGGAAGGGCCAGGCCCGCTACATGAGCCTCTACATCGACGGGCAGGATAACCCCGACGCCGCCTGGTACTATCCCGACCCCAAGCCCGCAGCACGTAAGATCAAGGGATTCGTCGCCTTCTGGCGCGGTGTTGAAGTAGAGAAGTAAGCTCTCCCTCGTAACTGACACGTAAAAAAGACGATGACCTCTCTGCGCATCGCAATCCCTGTCGCCCTGTTCGCAGCTCTGCTCTCCGGCTGCGCACACACGCGCACCTCATCGACGCCTGCGACAGCGCCTGCCACACTCTCCGGCGATCCCTCCCACCCCGGCCAGACCAAGGGCTGGGTCGACACCAAACTCTACTTCGGCCTCGGCCTTGCCGACCACCCCGACAACGGCGTCAGCGAAGCGCAATGGCGTGACTTCCTCGACAAGGAAGTGACCTCGCGCTTTCCCTCCGGCCTCAGCGTAGTCGATGTCTACGGCCAGTGGCAGGGCAAGAATCAGACCACGCCCGAGCGCCTGCGCTCCAAGATGCTCATCATCGACTACCCCGACACCCAGCAAAATCGCGACAAGATCGAAGCCATCCGCGCCGCCTGGAAACAGCGCACCGGCGACCAATCCGTCATGCGTGTCACCGAACCCGCCGACGTCTCCTTCTAGCGTGCGTGCGCTGGCGGGTGAGCAGTTTCGCGCCCTCCTTCCAGATTCTGGGATTCGAGAGGGACCCACCGTCCCCAGGGGGGCGTCCGCACGCGTACCATGGAGTCGCTGCGGCGACGCAACGAGACAATGAGCTCAAATCTTGAGGCGCAATCACCGCAAGCAGTCTACGAACACGCGCTACAACAGAATCAAGCCGAACTTGCGATCCAACAACGGCGCCACAAGTTTCTTGGGTACGCCAAGCTCGCACTTGGCCTGTTGCTCGCGTTCCTGATCGTGCGCTATCTCCATGAACTGCGCGGTGCCT
>Ga0335069_10012862_pt1 | contig 11763 bp, 11 predicted proteins | sample Lox_Sample_11_FD_206714 | JGI IMG/M metagenome (GOLD analysis project Ga0335069, IMG submission 206714) | Soil microbial communities from Loxahatchee National Wildlife Refuge, Florida, United States - Lox_Sample_1.1 | ecosystem: Environmental > Terrestrial > Soil > Wetlands | place: USA...
CTCTCCTTCGAGAAACTTGGCGGCCTCGTTAGAGGCGGGGCGCTTGAAGAACTGCCCGGCCGGCGTGCGCTCGACGAGACGGCCCTGATGCAGGAAGAGGACCTCGTCGCCCAGCCGATGCGCCTGACCGAGGTTGTGGGTGACCATCACGATCTTCGTTCCCGCGGCGTGCATCGCCGCGATCACGTTCTCGACCTCGTGGGCGGCGCCGGGATCGAGACTCGCCGTCGGCTCGTCGAGAAAGAGAATCTCGGGGCGCAGCGCCCAGACCCGGGCGAGGGCGAGCCGCTGCTGCTCGCCGCCCGAGAGGGTGCGCGCGTAGCGCTCGCCGAGCGCGTCGAGGCCGACCTTGCGCAACGCTTCGGTCGCGCACTCCTCGCATTCCTCGCCGCGGACACCCGCGAGGTTCAGCGCATAAGTCACGTTCCGCCGCGCCGAGCGCCGCAGCAGCACCGGCCGCTGGAACACCATCGCCTGGCGGCGCGGTGCGCCCGGCAGCTCGGGCGCGTTCCACTCGATGCGCCCGGCGGTGGGTCGCAGGAGCCCGTGACAGAGCCTCAGCAGAACGCTCTTGCCCGCGCCGTTGGGACCGAGAACGATCGTCCGCGGACCGCGCTCGAGCATGAGCGAGATGCCGTCGACGATTCGCCGCGATCCTGCCTCGAACACGACGCCGTCGAGAACAAGCGGGAGCAGCGACGAGGGAGCGCGCATTTCCAGATCTATCGTCAGCCGTAGCGCCGCCGCGCCGATTCCTTGGCGACGAACGCGCCCGCGTTGAGCGCAAGCACAACGGAAAGCAGGATGAATCCCAGCGCGAGCGCGAGCGGCAGATCGCCCTTGCTCGTTTCCAGCGCGATCGCCGTGGTCATCACGCGCGTGACGCCGTCGATGTTGCCGCCGACGATCATGACGGCGCCCACCTCGGAGGCCGCGCGCCCGAATCCCGCGAGCACGATCGTGACGAGCGAGAAGCGCAGGTCCCACAGCAGCGTCGCCGCAGCACCGAGCTTCGTCTCGCCGAGCGAGCGCAGCTGCTCGCGGTATTCGCCCCACGCGTCGGCGACGAGTTGCTGCGAAAGCGCGGCGAGCGTCGGCGCGATCAGGATGGTCTGTGCGATCACCATCGCGGTCGGCGTGAACAGGATTCCCCACGAGCCCAGCGGCCCGGCACGCGAAAGCAGCAAATAAACGACGAGACCGACGACGACCGACGGCAGACCCATCAACCCGTTGAGTACGACGACCAGCGCGTGCTTGCCGCGAAACTCGTTGACGGCGATTGCGGAGCCGAATGGAAGCCCGATCGAGCAACCGAGGATCACTGCAGCGATGCTCACGCGAAGGCTCAGCCCGACGATCTGCACAAGCGTCGGATCGAGCGCGGTGACGAGCCCGACCGCGCGAGCAGCGGCGTCGACGATGTCGTTCACTGGATGTGGATGCGTGCGCGGGCCCGGCGACCAGTCGGCTATATGCACATCCCTACATTTTTGCACGCGGCGCCGATATGCTTCATCATTCATACATCATAGCTAAAAATCGTATCGAGCGTCGAAATATGCACGTGTTTGCGTAAATGAAACTGATACCTGTCCTGGCCTGGGCGCTCGAAAGCGATACGAGCGAGCCGCTCGACCCGAGGCTCCTGCCGCTGCTCGACGCGATCGCCGCGCGCGCGTCGCTCGCCGCTGCGATCGGCGAATGCGGAATCTCGTATCGGGCTGGCTGGGGACTGCTGCGCGACTATCAGCGCAAGTTGGGCGGGCCGCTGGTGCGACTCGAGCGCGGACGCGGCGCTGCGTTGACACCCGCGGGCATGCGACTTCTCGACGCGCGCACCAGAGCCGCACGGCGCCTCGCGCGTATCCTTCCGTCGCTGGCCACGAACGTCGATACGGAGGTGCGTCGGGGAACCTCGGAGAAGCTCCGTCTGCGGATCACTGCAAGCCACGACCTCGTGCTCGCCGCGCTGATGCGCGCCATGCCCTCCGAGGCTGCGCTCGATCTCGATGTCTCGTTCACGGGGAGTCTCGATGCGCTCGATGCGTTCGCCGCCGGGCGCGCGGACGCCGTGGGTTTCCACATGCCGCTCGGAGGCCGCCGATGGGATCGATCGGCGTTCCGCCGCGGGCTCGACGCGCGCAGCGACCGGCTCGTGCGCTTCGTCGATCGCGAGCAAGGTCTGATGCTGCCGCGCGGCAATCCCGAACGCGTCAATGGTCTTTCGGACATAGCCGCGCGTGGCCTACGCTTCGTCAATCGCCAGCGCGGATCGGGGACGCGGCTGCTGATCGACCAGATCGTCGCCGACGAGGGCGTCGACCCCGCGGCGCTGAACGGCTTCGGCACCGAGGAGTTCACGCATCTCGCGGTCGCCGCGACGGTCGCCTCGAGCGGCGCCGACGCCGGCTTTGGGCTGCGCGCGGCAGCCAGCGAATATAATCTCGCGTTCGTGCCGGTCGTGCGCGAGCGCTACTTCCTCGCGTTCCGCGCGAAGGATCTCGAATCGCAAGGCGTTGCGCGACTCCTGACGTTCTTGCGCGGTCCGAAGTTCGCGCGGGTGTCGAGCCGATTTCCCGGCTACCGGAGCGCCGGTGCCGGAGCTGTCGGAACATTGAGACTGCTCGACGCAACCGCATCGCCCCGCGGCTCCGACTGACTCGCTTCTCCACGGAGGCTCCATGAAGATCAGCGCTCGCAACAGCTTCCCCGGCAAGATCACCGAGGTGAAGCTCGGACCTATCAGCGCCGAGGTCACCGTCAACATCGCTCCCGGGATCAACGTCGTGTCGGTGATCAGCGCATCGTCGGCGCAGAGCCTGGGGCTCGCCGTCGGCAAGCCCGCGTACGCCGTGATCAAGGCTAGCAGCGTGATGATCGGCGTCGAGCACTGAAGCGCGCTCGCGCGAGCGCCGTCGGCCGGCGCCGGTGCACCTGCTAGCGCCCGGCGCGCGCCATGAACGCGACGCGCTCGAAGAGGTGCACGTCCTGCTCGTTCTTTAGCAGCGCACCGTGGAGCGGCGGAATCAGCACCTTCTTGTCGGCGCTCTTGAGCGCTTCGGGCGGGATGTCCTCGGCAAGCAGCAGCTTCAGCCAGTCGAGGAGCTCGGAGGTCGACGGCTTCTTCTTGAGCCCTGGCACGTCGCGCAGGTTGAAGAATACTTCGAGCGCCTCGGCGAGAAGCGCGCGCTTCAACCCGGGGAAATGCACGTCGACGATCCGCGTCATCGTCTCGCGATCCGGGAAGCGGATGTAGTGGAAGAAGCAGCGGCGCAGGAACGCGTCGGGGAGCTCCTTCTCGTTGTTCGACGTGATCACGACGAGGGGGCGGTTCGCCGCGCGAATCGTCTGCTGCGTCTCGTAGACGTAGAACTCCATCCGGTCGAGCTCGCGCAGCAGGTCGTTCGGGAACTCGATGTCGGCCTTGTCGATCTCGTCGATCAGCACGACCGCCGGTGCCGCCGACCCGAAGGCCTCCCACAGCACGCCGCGCTTGATGTAATGGGCGATGTCGCCGACGTGCTCGTCACCGAGCTGCGAATCGCGTAGTCGCGACACCGCGTCGTACTCATAGAGCCCCTGCTGCGCCTTCGTCGTCGACTTGATGTGCCATTGGAAGAGCGGCCGGCCAAGCGCGCGCGCGACCTCTTCGGCGAGCAGCGTCTTGCCGGTTCCGGGCTCGCCCTTGACGAGCAGGGGTCGCTCCAGCGTGACCGCGGCGTTCACCGCGAGCATCAGGTCGGGAGTTGCGATGTAGGTATCGGTGCCTTCGAAGCGCATGGAGGAATCCGCGTCTGCAGCGTCAGTGCGCAATGGTAGCAAAGGCCGCGAATTTCACCCTCGAAGTGCCCACTGCGCGAGCCACAGCGCGACCATGCCGCCGGCCATCGTCGCGGTCGGGCTCCGCGAGCGCCAAGCGATCGACGCAGCGACCGCCGCCGCGACGAGCTTCGGATTGGTGTACGAAAACGCGAGCGTCGAAGGCGCCGTGAAGACGACACCCGGCACGACGATCGCGGCCAGCATAGTCGAGGGCACGTAGCGGAGTGCGCGCGCGACCAGCGGCGGCATCTCGACGTGCGCGAAGAGCGCGATGAAGGAGAGCCGCGAAACGTAGTTGAGCGCTCCGACGACGAAGATCACGATCCACCACGCCCAGGCCGTGCTCATCGCGCGCGCCTCTGGGAGATGATCCCGGCGGCAATCCCGATCAGCCCGGCGCAGACCAGCGACAGCCGCATCGGCAATGCGTCGAGCGCGACGACCGCGACCCCTGAGGCAAGCGCCGCGATCCGCATCGAGTGATCCTCGAGCGTGGGCAGGAGCAGCGAGAGGAAGCACAGTGGCACGATGAAATCGAGCGACCACGTCGTGGGGATGACGTTGCCGGCCCAGTAGCCGACGAGGCACGAGCACTGCCACGTCACCCACAGCAGGACGCCCGAGCCGAGAAAGTACGACGCGGCGCCGCGCTTGTCGCCGGAATCGCGAAAGCGCCGGATTCCCACGGCGAACGCCTGGTCGGTGAGCATGAACGCGAGCGCATGCCGCCAGCGCGGCGGCAGGCTTCTCAGATGCGGGGCCATCGCCGCGCTGTACATCAGGAAGCGCAGGCCGACGACGAAGCAGGTGAGGATCGTCACTGCAGTCGGCGCCCCGGAGGCAACGAGCTGGGTCGCGAGGATCTGCGCGGCACCCGAGAACATGAACCCCGACAGCCCCAGCGACTGCCAGACGGAGGCGCCCGCGGACTGGGCGCCGACGCCACAGACGAGCCCGAACGGCAGCAGTCCGAGGAGCGGCGGCGACATGTCGCGGACGCCTGCGAGAAAATCGGTTCGGGAAAAGACTCGGGACAAGGGTCGCGAGAATATATCCTACTCGGCAGCGAGCGCGGCGCACCGAATCCGGAAAGCCGGTGGCGAGCCTTGGCGTTTTTCCGGTCGCCGCAATCGGACCGTACCTCGCCTTGCTCGAGGCTTCGGCCGATGCTTGCCTTTTGGACGAGCACCTTCTAACCTCCCTTCCCTCGTTGGGAACGACACGATGCCCGATCATCTGGATACCGCCACCTCCATCATCGCTTTCGATGCGCTGCGTGACGCGCGGGTCAGCGCGACGCCCTACCCGCACGCGCTGATCCCGCAACTGCTTCGCGAGGAGCACCTGGCCGCCGTCGTCGCGGATTTCCCCGACATCCGCAAGGGTGGCAGCTTCAACCTGTCGGACGTCGAATGCCGCGGTGCATTCGCCACGCTGATCGGCGAGCTCAAGAGCGACGCGTTTCGCGATTGCCTGGCGGGGAAGTTCGAGCTCGACCTCGCGGACAAACCCGTCGCGATCACGCTGCGCGGCTACTCGCGCGCGAAGGCCGACGGCCACATTCACACCGATTCGAAGTCGAAGCTGATCACGGTGCTGATCTACCTGAATCCGTCGTGGGCCGAGGACACCGGGCGTTTGCGCCTCCTCAACAGCCAGCGGATCGACGATGCCTTCGCTGAGGTTCCGCCGAGTCCGGGCTCGACCGTCATCTTCAAGGTCACCGAGAACGGCTGGCACGGCTATCTACCGTTCGAAGGCGTGCGCCGCTCGATCCAGCTCAATTTCCTGACGAGCGGAGCTTCGGCTGCGCGGCATCGGCTGCTGCACGGGTTCAGCGCGATGTTCAAAGGGAAGCGCGGACGAATGTAGTCGCGTCGCGGGCGGCAGTCCTCATGCATGTCCTGTTCGTCAAGCTCACCTCGCTGGGCGACGTTATCCACGCGTTGCCTGCGCTCACCGATGCACAGGCCGCGATTCCCGGGATCCGCTTCGATTGGGTCGTCGACGAAGCGCTCGCCGCGGTTGCCGCATGGCACCCCGCCGTCGACACGATCATTCCGACCGCGCACCGGCGCTGGAGACGGCAGATGTGGCGAACGCTGCGGACCGGGGAGGTCCCCAAGCTCGCCGAGCGCCTGCGCGCGAAGCGCTACGACTACGTCATCGACGGCCAGAACCGGATCAAGAGCGCGCTCGTCGCCCGGCTCGCCCGCGGGCCCCGCGGCGGCCTCGACGCGCGTTCCGCGCACGAATACGGCGTGCACCTCCTCTACCAGAAGCGGGCAACCGTCGGCAAACCCCACGAGGAGAACGCGATCCTGCGCGTGCGCTCGCTGTTCGCGCAGCTTCTGGGCTATTCGTTGCCGGAGACGCCGCCCGACTTCAGGATCGACGCGAGTCGCTTCGTCGCGCCGTCCGTCGCGTTGCCGGAGCGCTATCTGCTTTTCGTGCGAAACGCGGGCTGGCCGAACAAGCTATGGCCGGAAACCTACTGGTCGGAGCTGCTGAAGCTTGCCGGCGCCGCCGGCCACGTGGTGCTGCTTCCGGCAGGCACCGCCGCCGAGGGGCAGCGCGCCACACGCCTCGCCGCGTCGCATCCGGGCGCGGTCGCCCTGCCGCGGATGCCGATCGAGCAGATGGCGTATGTCGTCTCGCGCGCCCGCGCAACGGTGTGCCTCGACACCGGGCTCGGGCACCTCGCCGCCGCGCTGCGCGTGCCTTCCGTGCATCTGTACGGACCGACGTCCGGCGCGCTCACCGGGCCGCCCTTCGCCGAGCAGTTCTATCTGCAGGCCGACTTCCCGTGTTCGCCGTGCTACAGGCGCGTGTGCACATACATTAAGCCGTCGAGCGAAAAGCCCGCGTGCTATACGACGCTTCCGCCGGCGCTGGTGTGGCGTACGCTCGCTCGCGCGCTGGGCGCGCGCGCCTGCTGACCGTCGACCGGCGATGAGCGAAACCCTACTGCTTGCCGAATCGGACGCACGCGTCGAGCTCGCGCCTGCAACCGGCGGCGCAATCGCGCGGTTCGCGTTCGCCGACGTCGACGTGTTGCGTCCTGCGTCCGCGGAAGCGCGTGCGACGGGCAACGTCCGCGGCTACGCGTGTTACCCGCTGGTGCCGTACTCGAACCGGATCGCGAACGCGCAACTGTCGTGGGGCGGGCGCAACTACGCGCTCGCACGCAATTTCGGTGAGCATCCGCACTCGATCCACGGCGTCGGATGGCAGCGACCGTGGCGCGTGGCCGCGCACGACGCCGCGAGCGCGCTCCTCGCGTTCGAGCACACCGCGTCCGAGGCCGATGCGCGCGCGTGGCCGTGGCCGTTCCGCGCGACGCAACGCTTCACGCTCGCGGTGGACGATGGAGTCGCCGCCCTCTCCGCACGGATCACGATCGCCAACAGCGGGACCGAGGCGTTTCCGTTCGGCCTTGGCTTTCATCCGTTCCTCCCGCGGTCCGCCTCGACCGAGCTCGGCTTCAGTGCCGATCGCGTCTGGAAGACCGACGGCACGCAACTGCCGATGACGGAGATCGCGATTCCCGATGCATGGCAGTGCGATCCGCCCTGCGCCGTCGACGCGGTCACGCTCGACAACGTGTTCACCGGCTGGCGCGGCGGGGCGACACTCGTCGATCGCACGCGCCGCCTCGCGACGACGATCGCGGCCGACCGCGCGGCGTCGTTTCTCGTCGTCTACGTGCCGCCGGCGCGCGATTTCCTCGCGGTCGAGCCCGTCACGCACATGACGGACGCGTTCAATCGCGCGGCGCGCGGCGAGCGCGGCACCGGGACGCGCATGCTGGCGGCGGGCGCGGCGTTTTCTTGTACGATGCGGATCTCTGCCCGCCTCCTCCCGTGATGTCCGCCGACGCTCCATCCACGTCGCCCCTGCGCTGCGTTCTCGACGTTCGCGCAAGCCTCGGCGAATGCCCGGTATGGTCGACGGACGAGCAGGCGCTCTACTGGGTCGACATCAACGCCCCGTCGCTCAACCGCTTCGACCCGGCCTCCGGCGAGAGCACCGCGATGCCGATGCCCGAGTCGATCGGCTGCTTCGCGCTGCGCGCATCCGGGGGCTTTGTCGTCGCGCTGCGCGACGGCTTCTGGCTCGCGTCGACAGAGGGCAGGCTCACGCGCAAGGTCGGCAGCGCGCCGTACGACCCGACGCACCATCGCTTCAACGACGGTCGCTGCGACGCCCGTGGGCGCCTGTTCGCCGGCTACATGAACGAAGCACGCGACGCGAGCTCGGCGGCGCTCATTCGCCTCGACCCGGATTTCACGCAGACGCAGGTGATCTCCGGGATGATGATCAGCAACGGGCTTGCGTGGAGCCCGGACGGGCGCACGATGTACCACGCGGACACGCCGACGCGGACGATCAACGCCTACGACTACGACCTCGCCGCGGCACTTCCGTCGAATCCGCGCGTATTCGCGCGCTTCACCGCCGCCGGCGATCGTCCCGACGGCGCCGCGATCGACAGCGCAGGCTGCTACTGGAGCGCGTTCTACGGCGGCGGCAAGGTCGCGCGGATCGGCCCCGATGGCCGCACGCTGGGCGAATTCGCGGTACCGGCGATGTGCCCGACGATGTGCGCGTTCGGCGGACGCGATCTGCGCACGCTGTTCGTGACGAGCGCACGCCAGCGCCGCAGCGACGAGGAACTCGCGCGATTGCCGCAGTCGGGCGGCATTTTCGCGATGCCGGTCGACGTTCCCGGACTTCCCGAGCCGAAGTTCGCCGGATGAGCGCGGGACCCCGATGAGCTTTCCGCTGCAGCCCGCTCCTCCAAGGCGCTTGCCGTTCGACGCGGCCAGCTTCCTGCGCGTCGACGCGCTGCAAAGCGTCGGCACGTCGGCGGTCGGGGCCGAGTTCGCGACATCCACCGGCGACATCTTCGAGGTGTCGTGCTACGGCCCGGGCGTGTTCCGGCTGCGCGCGGGGCCCAACACGCGCCCGGATTACGGGCTGCTCGTCGCCAGAACGAAAGCCTGCTCGATCGCCCGCGGCGACGGCGGCTCGTGGAAATTCAGCGCGGGGGACTCGACGCTTGAGCTGCTCGGGAAGCCGCTCTCCTTTCACCTCTTTCACCGCGGCGCGCCGGTGCTCTCGTCGATCACCGACGAGCACATCGGCGGCACGACCCGTCTTCCTCCGTTCGGCCGCCTCCGCAAGGGCGGCCAGTGGCTCGCCTGCGTCGCGCTCGCATCCGGCGAGCCCGTCTACGGGCTCGGAGAGAAATTCGGTCCGCTCGACAAGCGCGGGCAGCTCGTCCACTCGCAGGTTGTCGATGCGCTGGGGGTCAACACCGGGAATTCGTACAAGAACGCGCCGTTCGCGTGGAGTCCCGGCAACGGCAAGGGCGCGTGGGGCGCATACGTCAATACGCCGGCGCTCGTCGCGCACGGCGTCGGTCACCCGGACTGGTCGCACCGCTCGTACGCAATCCAGGTCGACGACGACGCGCTCGATCTGTTCGTGATCGCCGCCGACGCGCCGTCCGGGATCGTCGACGCTTATACGCAGCTCACCGGCCGCCCGGCGACCGTCCCCGCCTGGAGCCTCGGCCTGTGGGTGTCGCGCGCGTTCTACAAGACACCGCAGGAAGCAGCCGACACTGCCGCGAAGCTCCGCGCGCACAAGATTCCCTGCGACGTGCTGACGCTCGGCGGGCGTACCGCATGGGACGCGGGAACGGCGTTCGATTTCACGTGGGATCCGGCGCGCTACCCCGATCCGCGCGCCGCGCTCGCAGCGATCAGCGAGCACAACCTGCGCGTGTGCGTGTGGGAGTACCCGTACGTGTCGGTGCATTCGCCGCTTTTCGTCGAGCTCGCGTCGCGAAACTATCTGCTGACGACTGCGGACGGCGATCCGTACGTGTTCGGGTGGAACCCCGCGCCGGAGCTGAACCCCTGCGGCGGCACGGAGGAGACGCTTCCCGACTCCGGGATCGTCGATTTCACTCATCCCGGCGCCTACGTGTACTGGCGCGACGCGCATGCCAGGCTGTTCGCCGACGGCGTCGACGTGATAAAGACCGACTTCGGCGAGCACGTTCCGGAAGACGCCGTCGCGTTCAACGGCGACGCGGGTCGGCGGTTGCACAACGTCTATCCGCTGCTCTACAACCAGTGCGTCCGCGACGCCACCGAGAAGCACCAGCGCGACCGCGGCTCCGCGCCGATCGTCTGGGGCCGCGCCGGATGGAGCGGGAGCCAGCGTTACCCGGTGCAGTGGGGCGGCGACCCGCAGAGCGACTGGGAAGGGCTCGCCGCTTCGATTCGCGGCGGACTTTCATGGGGGATGAGCGGGTCGCCGTATTACAGCTCGGACATCGGCGGCTTCTATGGCGCGCCACCGTCGGCCGAGCTCTACCTCCGCTGGCTGCAGTCCGCGGTATTCGGATCGCACATGGGGCTCCACGGGATCGGCGAGCGCGAACCGTGGGCATTCGGCAGCGAAGCCGAGGCGATCGCGCGCAAATGGCTCGCGTTCCGCTATCGCCTGATCCCCTATCTGCAGACGCTGATCGCCGAAGCCGTCGCCACGGGGATGCCGGTGATGCGCGCGATGCCACTCGCATTTCCTGCGAACGCCCTCACCCGCAGCTACGAGACGCAGTTCCTGTGCGGCGGTGCGCTGCTCGTCGCGCCGATCGTGAAGGAAGGCGGCGAGGTCGAGGTCGCGCTCCCGCCCGGCGCGTGGTACGACCTGAACTCGCATCAGCGCTTTCCGGGTGGCCGCGTGCTCCGCTACAAGGCGGCGCTCGACCAGTTTCCGGTGTTCGGCAGGGAGGGCCATACGCTGCCGCTCGGCCCTGCAGTCCAGCATACGGGCGAGATCGACGCCGCGAAGCCGCTCGAGCAGCTCTGGGTGTTCGGCAAGCCGACACGCACGCTCGACGGCTTCACGCAGGCGAGGATCGAAGCCAGTGCCGACGGCGCGTTCGCGATTCGCGCGTCGGCGGACGTGAAGGTCGAGCGCTTCGGCGACGCCACCGGCATCGCCGTCGGCGCGATCGGCGAGCAGTGACCGCCGCGACGATCGCGATTACGGCGGGCGAGCCCGCGGGAATCGGACCCGAGCTCGTCGCGCTCCTCACCGCGCGCCATCGCGAGCATCCCTACGCTGCGCGGCTCGTCGTCCTCGGCGATCGCGATGTGCTGCGCACCCGCGCCGGGCGGCTCGGTCTCTCGCCCGAGTACGTCGACTACGATTCGACGCGCATCGACGCGCCGCAACGCGCGCTGGAGATCTGGCATCACCCGGTCGCGGTTCCCGTGACGCCGGGCGTGCTCGATCCCGCCAACGCGAGCTCCGTGCTGGCGACGCTCGCGCGCGGCTGCGACGCGTGCGCGACCGGCGCCTTCGCGGCGCTCGTCACGGCGCCGGTGCAGAAGAGCGTGCTGATGGACGCGGGCTTCGCATTTTCGGGGCACACGGAATTCTTCGCCGAACGCACGCATACGCCGCGCGTGGTGATGATGCTGGTCGCCGGCGAAGCCGCCGCGGCGTTGCGCGTCGCGCTCGTCACCACGCACGTGCCGCTCGCGGCCGTTCCGGCAGCGATCACGCGCGAAGCGGTCCGCGCGACGGTCGCGATCGTCGCCTCCGAGCTTCGCGCGAAGTTCGCGATTCCCGCGCCGAAGATCGCCGTTTGCGGTCTCAACCCGCATGCCGGCGAGGGCGGGCATCTCGGCCGCGAGGAGATCGACGCCATCGCTCCTGCGGTCGCGGAGCTCGCGGTCGAAGGCTTCGAGGTCACCGGACCGCTGCCTGCGGACACGGTGTTCGTTCCGGATATCGCGCGGGCGTTCGACGCGATCGTCGCGATGTACCACGACCAGGGCTTGCCCGTGCTCAAGGCGGCGAGCTTCGGTCATGCCGTCAACGTGACGCTCGGACTGCCGTTCGTCCGCACGT
>Ga0335069_10012864_pt1 | contig 11762 bp, 12 predicted proteins | sample Lox_Sample_11_FD_206714 | JGI IMG/M metagenome (GOLD analysis project Ga0335069, IMG submission 206714) | Soil microbial communities from Loxahatchee National Wildlife Refuge, Florida, United States - Lox_Sample_1.1 | ecosystem: Environmental > Terrestrial > Soil > Wetlands | place: USA...
CGTGAACTTAGTGAACTTCGTGGTTCAATCCATATTTTATAAAGAGGCTGATTTTAGCAGGGGAAGGGGCTTTCGGCTAGGGCCGGGCGCCCTTGAGGATGATGAAGAAAGCCACTCCCAGGGCGAACAAAAGCACCAGGCCCCGCAGGACCCAAGCGGTCTTGCGGGGGTTGATCCGGTAGGGCGTGAAGGGCCGGCCCGCGGGCGAAACCCCGCCCTCCAGGCGGAAAACCTCGCCGTCCTCGTCATAAACCAGGGGCAGGCTGGCGCCGCAGGCCCCGCAAATGCGGTTCTCGACGACGTTGAAGGCCCCACAACGCAGGCACTCCACGTCCAGGTTCTTGCGCACGGGCGGCGGCGGAAGGAGCTCGGCCAAGGGCTATTTGAGCCCGGAGAGCTTGTTGATGATGATGCCGATGCGCCGGGCTTCCTCGGACATCTTCTTTTGGGTCAGGGCGTTTTGGAAGGCCTTGTAGGCGTTGATGGTTTCGGCCTTCTTGCCCAGCTTCAGGTAAAGCTCGGCCTTCTTCTTGAGGATGTCCAGTTGGTCCGGCTCATAAGCCAGGATCTGGTCGAAAAGGCCCAAGACCGCGTCGATCCGGTTTTCCTTGAGCGCGGCGGCGGCCTGTTTGAGGTAAATCTGGGTGGCGTCGGCTTTGCGGCCCACCTGGATGAGGATCCGGGCCAAGCGCCCCTGCAGGGGCTGGTCCTCGGGATGGCGCTCGGCCAGGAAGGCGGCGTGGGCCAGGGCGGCGTTCCAATCCTTCAAGGCCTCCTCGACGGACAAGAGCTGCGACACCAAATCCTCGTCCTCGGGGGCCTCGGCCAGCAAAAGGTCGAATTCCTTCTTGGCCTCGGCGAAGAGGCGCGACTCGGACAGGATCTTGGCGTGCAGCAGCCTCAGGCCCTGGTGGCCCGCCGCGATGGCTTTTTCCACCGCCGTCTTGGCCTCCTCCAAATGGCCCGCCCCATAGGCCACGCGGCTCAGGCGGTCGTAGGTGCGCAGCAGGGTGTCCTGGTCGCCCTTGCGGTCCGCCAGTTCCCCCAGCAGCTTCAGGGTGTCGTAGCCTTCCGGGTCCATCTCGGCCATCTGGTCGGCCATGGCCTGGGCCTTGTCCAGGCGCCCGGCTTCCAGGTGGATGTCGGCGATGGCCCGCAGTTGGTCCAGGGCCTCGGTGATTTGGGCGCCTTCCAGGTAGAGGGCCGCCAGTTTCTCCCGGTAGGAGAAGTTGAGGGGCTCGGCCTCGATCAGCTTGAGGTAATAGGCGGCGGCTTCCTCCGGATTGCCCTCGGCGGCCATGCGGTCCGCCTCCAGGGTCTTGGTGACCGACTCGAAGACATGGCGGCGCTTGAGGTCCAGGAGGCCGGGGTCCAGTTTTTGGATCTTCTTCTCGATGGAGGAGACTTTGGCGAAATTGCCCTGCTTGGAATAGAGGGCCCGGGCCGTCATGTAAGCGTCGAAGGAATCCGCGTCGTCCCGCTTCTTGGCGTAGGCGTCGCCCATCATGTTGAAGACATGGGCGTCCTCCGGGTCCAGGGCCAGGAGCTTCTTGTATTCCTCGATGGCCTTGTACCATTCCCCGCCCTGCACGTAGAGGTAGGCCATCTTGACGATGAGGTTTTTATCTTCGGACATGAGGCCTCGCTAGGGTGGTGAGGGTCCAGTATAGGCGCCGGGCCGCTCCCGGGGGTTAAAAAGGGGTTACAGCAGGCCCTCGACGCTGTAGGCCAACACCTTCTCGGTCTTGCCCTTGACCTTGATGGGGTCCAGCATGGTGGCCCGGACCTTGTGCTTCACCTTCTCGTAGGTGGCGCTGGAAATGAGGATCTGCCCCTTCTCGGCCACCGACTCCAGGCGCTGGGTGAGGTTCACGTTGTCGCCGATGGCCGTGTATTCCATCCGCTCGTTGGAGCCGATGTTGCCCACGACCACCTCGCCGGTGTTGATCCCGATGCCGATGTTCACTTCCCGCTTGCCCTCGGCCTTCCACTTGGCTTGGAGTTCCTTCATCTTCTCGCCCATCTCCACCGCGGCCAAAACCGCCCGCTCGGCGTGGTCCGGCATGTCGATGGGGGCCCCGTAAATGGCCATGATGGCGTCGCCCATGAACTTATCCAGGGTTCCCTCGTACTTGAAGATGATCGAGGTCATGGCGGTGAAATACTCGTTCAAGAGGTGCACCACTTCCTCGGCGCTCAGGACCTCCGACATGGGCGTGAAGCCCCGGATGTCCGAGAAGAAAACCGTCACGTTCTTTTTCTCGCCGCCCAGCTTCAAGCCGTCCTTGTGTTCCAGGATGCGGTCCACCACGCTTTTGGTCACGTACTTGGAGAAGGCGCCCTTGATGACCTCCTTCTCGCGCAGGGACTTGGCCATGTCGTTGAAGGCGTGGGTCAGGTCCCCCAGCTCGTCGGAGCGCTTGATGTTGATCTTTTGGTCGAAATCCCCGGCGGCGATGGCCGACACGCCGACCGCCAAGAGCCGGATGGGCTTGATGAGCAGGGTGATGAAGACCGTCATGCCCAGGATGCCGATCAGCAGGATCACCAGGGTGGTCAGGATGATGGCCACCGCCACGTACCGCACCACCCGGATGATGGTGTTCTGGTTCATGCCCAGGTGCACCTCGCCGAGCTTGTTGCCGCTCACGCGGTCCTTGATGACCGCGGCGATGTCGTAAAGGGTCTGCCCGCCCTTGTCGTAGGACTGGGTCAGGAGGGTCTCGCTGTCGGCCATGGGCCGCACCCCCGCGGGCAGGCTGTTGGGCGTGTTCACGCGTTGCAGGTCGTTGTCGGCCACCACCTGGCCGTTCTTGTCCACGATATAGGCGTATTCGACGTCCGAAGCCAGGCCGTCGCCCTCGGGCCAGAGGAACTTCTGCACGGCGGCGTTGGCCTGGGCGCTGATGCCCACCAGTTGCTCCTGCAGGGGGTTGAGGCCCGTGGGGATGACGCGGTTGGAGCTGACGCTTTCCAGCTTCATGGCGTCGCGCACATATTGCATGAGGGTGAGGTTGATGTCTTCCGCCGAGCCCTGGGTGGTGGCCTGGGAAAGCTGGGTCAAGAGCGGATCCTCGCTGTTGAGGGCCAAGCCCCGGACCTGGGCTTCGCCGCGGTCCAAGACCTGCTGGATCAGGGTTTGGCGCATCTGGTCGAGGATGAGCCAAGTGACCACGCCCATGACGGCGCAGATCAGGAAGGTCAGGACCAGGATGAATTTAACGCGAAGGGAAAAAAGATGGTGCTTGAGGACGGGTTTGGACGTTTTGGCGGCAGGACTCTTGGATGGAGTCGGTTCCAAGGGAAGCTCCCTCACCCTCAAAGTATGGAAGACGTCTACCCAATCAACTATAGACGGCCCTTCCGGGGCTGTCAACGCACCCGGGGGAGCTTAAGCCTTGGCGTTTTCGCCCTCGGCGGCGCCACCCTCGGCGGCGTCTGACCCTGATTCCCCCGAGGCATTCGTCCCCGCCGCGGGCAGGGCCTCTTCCCCTGCGGCTTCTGTCCCCGTTCCGGGGGAGACTTCGTCCCCAGAGGGGACTTCGCCTTCCAGGGGGGCGGCGGAAAGGCCCAACTTGCTTTCCCGGCGGCGCAACTCGCCTTCCATTTCCTTGAGGAAACCCGGGGAGGGCCGGTCGCCCGCCAATTCCTGGATTTCGGAAACCTTGGGCAGGTCGGACAAGTCCTTCAAGCCGAAATGGATCAAGAATTCATGGGTGGTGCCGTACAAGAGCGGCCGGCCCGCGGTCTCCGCGCGCCCCAGGATGCGGATCATCTTCTTTTGCAACAGGGATTGGACCAGGTTGCTGACCTCCACGCCGCGGATGGCCTCGACCTCCGCCCGGGTCACCGGCTGCTTGTAGGCGATGATGGCCAGGGCTTCCAGGGAGGCCTTGGAAAGCCGGGTGGTCGAAATGACCTTATAAAGCTCCTTGGCCCAGCTGTGGAACTCGGGCCGGGTCACCAATTGGAATCCCTCGGCCACCTGAACGACCTGGAAACTGCGGCCCATGCCGTTGATTTCTTCCTGCAGGGCCGCCAAGGCCTTCTCGATCTCCTCCAGGGGGTAGTCTTCCAGGATGTCGGCCGCGCGCTTGGGCGACAGGGGCTGCTCATTGACGAACAACAGGCTCTCCAGGATTTGGTTCAGGCTGGGCTTGGACATGGGTTATTCCCCTTTGGGTTCCGGGGACGGGGCGGGGGTTTCCGCCTCCGCCGCGCCCGGATTTTCGGACTGCACCAGATAAATCTCGATCTCGTCGAAAAGCTTGTTTTGAAAGGCCTTGGCCAGCTTCAGCTTCATCAGCTCCAGCAGCGCGAGCAGGCAGATGATCTTCTCGACCTTGGTGCGGCTCAAGGCCAGCACGGACTTGAAGAGGATCTTCTTGCTGGACTGCAGCATGTCCATCACGTCGTTGATCTTCTGGGACACGGTGATCTCGGGCCGCGACAGCTCGGCCGTGGGGTCTTCCTGGGTGTGGATGAGCACGTCCTTGAAGGCCGCCAAGAGGCCGAAAAGGGTCATCTCCTCCAAATGCTCTTCCTCGCCCACCTGCTTGAGCTCGTCCGAGACCAGGCGGCCCATCACCTTGTGGCGGTTTTTTTCCAGGGCCTGCATCTGCTCGGCGGCGTCCTTGAATTTCTTGTATTCCAGCAAGCGGCGCATGAGCTCGGCCCGGGGGTCCTCCACCTCCTCCTCGGTCTCGGGCTCCAAGGGGAGCAGCATCTTGCTTTTGACGTGCATCAGGGTGGAGGCCATCACCAAAAAGTCGCCCGCGATCTCCAGGTTCAAGGACCGCATGATCTCCAGGTAGGCCAGGTATTCCTTCGTGATCTTGGAAATGGGGATGTCATAGATATCCAGCTCATGTTCCTTGATGAGGTGCAGCAACAGGTCCATGGGCCCGTCGAAGGACGGCAGGGTGATCTGGTAGGTCATCCGCTGGTCCTCCGCGTGGAGGATTTCCTTGATGACCACCCCGGACACCTCCTTGGACAAGGACAGGCTCACGGGGGAATCGGCCGGGTTCGTTTCGCCCTCGGGGGGCAGGGATGGGTCGGTCATGGGTCTCTCTTAAGGATTATAGGGCCGCGATGTCGCGTTTGACCCGGGACAAGGAAAGGCCGGTGGCCGCGTAAACTTTTTCCATGGTTTGGGCGGCGGTGCGGCGGGCCCGGCGGGCGCTTTCCACCAAAACCTCCTCCACCTTGTCCGGGTGGGCGTCGAAGTAACGGCGCTTTTCCAGCCTCTCGCCGCCGAACCTTTTCTCGATTTGGGCCAGCAGCGTCTTCTTGGCGTCCCCATAGCCCAGCCCCCCCTTGCGGAAGGCTTCCGCCATGGCGGCGGCCTCCTCGGGCGAAGCCAAGAGCTTATAGAGCAGGTAAATCACGTTGGTCTCCGGGTCCTTGGGTTCGGCCACGCCCTTGGAATCGGTCACGATGTTCATGACCTTTTTCTTGATCTCCGCCGCTTCCCCGAAAATGGGGATGACGCTGGCCTCGTCGCTCTTGCTCATCTTGCCGCCGGTGAGGCCGATCACCTTGGGGGTCTCGCCCAAGACCGCCTCGGGGATCTTGAAGACGTCCTTGGCGTAGTTTTGGTGGAAATAGCCCGCCATGTCCCGGGTCATTTCCACGTGCTGGACCTGGTCCTGGCCCACCGGCACCCGGTCGCTTTGGTAGATCAGGATATCGGCCGCCATGAGGATCGGGTAAAAGAAAAGGCCCATGCTGGGGGCGATGCCCCGGGCGATCTTATCCTTAAAGGAATGGGCCCGCTCCAAAAGCCCCATGCCGGTGACGGTGGAGAGGATCCAGGCCAATTCGGTCACTTCGGGCACGTCGCTTTGGCGGAACAGCAGCGCCTTTTGGGGGTCCAGCCCCAGCGCCAAATAATCCGCCGCCGCCATGAAGGTGAATTTCTCAAGGTCCTTGGCCGCGCGCAAGGTGGTCAGGGAATGGTAATTGGCGATGAAGTAATAGCATTCGCCCTGGTCTTGGAGCTTGATGTGGTTTTCAATGGCCCCGAAATAATTGCCCAAATGCAGCCGCCCGTTGGACTGGACGCCCGACAGGATGCGCAGGGGGGTTTTCAGTTGGGAATCCGCCATGATGCTCGCCCTTGCTTGAAATGGATCGGCCTCAGCCGAGGTTTAAAAGATCCGCCAGTTGGCTCAAACCCAGGCTGTTCAAGAGCCAGAAAAGCCCCCCCACCGCCGGAAGGAACAGCAGGTTGAAGATCGAGGGGAAAAGAACCGCCGCCAAAAGGAAGATCCAGATGCCGTAGCGGTCCAGCCTGGAATACTCGTAGGAAAGCCGGTTGGGCAAAAGCGCCTTCAAGATCCAATTCCCGTCCAGGGGATAAAGGGGGAAAAGGTTGAAGATCGCCAAGCCGAAGTTGAGCCAGAAAAAGAAATGGAAAAAGGAAAAAAGCGTGGTTTGGGTGGCCTCGGAAAAACCCCCAAAACCCGTGGCGCCCAGGAACCCCAGGGCCAGCATGGCGACCAGGGCCAAGAGCAGGTTCATGGCCGGCCCCGCGGCGGCCACCAGGGCGTTGTCCCGCTTGGGGTTCTTGAAATTTTCCACCGTGACCGGCACGGGCTTGGCCCATCCGAACATGAAGAAGTTGGGGTAAAGGAAGCGCACCAAGGGCAAAAGGATCGTGCCGATGGGGTCCACGTGCGCCCGGGGATCCAGCGTCAGGCGGCCCAACATCTTGGCCGTGGGGTCCCCCAGCCGATAGGCCGCGTAGGCGTGGCCGAACTCGTGCAAACAGAGGGAGAAAACCAAAATCACCAGCTCTAAAAGCGCGCGCGCGATTCTTGTCTCGTCCATAATTTCCGGAAATTCCTGTTCGTTCAGAGCGTGGATGGGGGGAGAAGGCTAACAATTTACAACGGAACGGCTAGACCACAAAGGTTTTTTTGACCCAATCCAGCGCCTCGGCGCGGCTCTTTAATTTGCCGTCCAATTGCCCGTCCAAGGCCCCCAGCAGGATGAAGGAATAGCGGAAACCCGGCGGGATGCCCAGCGCCTTTAAGTCCCCGCCCCGCACCCAGGGCCGCAGCCGGCGCGCGCGGCTGAAATAAACCGCCATCTTCCGCCGCAAGGGGGCCGGCGCGGCGGCGAAGAGCAAGCACTGCACCTCGGGACGCAGCGGGGACAGCGAACGGTGGAAGCGGCTCATGGGCAGGCCGGGCTTCCCGATTTCCCGAAGGACCGCGGGAAAAGAACGCGCGGACTGGGCCAGGATCTTTTGCTCGCTCCTGGACAGGGCCAGCCTTTGGGAAAGGGCCTCGGCGTCTCTCGCCGTGGGGCGGTTCAAGAGCGTTTGGAGCCAAACCGCCGTCTCCTCCAAGTCCGGGAAGGATTTCTTGAACCGCGCCACCGCGCCCGCCACCCGGGGCAGCGCCCGGCGCACCCGGGGCGACAACCCCAGGGCCGGATGCAGCTGGGGCAGGACCCGCAGCTCGGCGAGCCGCCTCACCGCCCTTTCGGGGCGGGGTTCCTGGAAGATGAGCCGAAGCTCGTTGCGAAGCCTCTCCCCCGAGACCCGCCGGAGGTAATGGCCCCGCAGGGCCCGGGACAGCCAGCGCCGGGTCCGGGGCTCGAGGCGGGTGCCAAAACGCTGCTCGAAGCGCACGGCCCGGAAGACCCGGGTGGGGTCGTCGATGAAGCTCTTGTCATGCAGGGCCCGGATGCGGCCCCGCTTGAGGTCTTCCAAGCCCTTGAAGGGGTCCAGCAGCCTGAGGAAATAACCCGGGGACAGGCTCAAGGCCATGGCGTTCAAGGTGAAGTCCCGGCGATAAAGGTCCTGGACGATGCCGCCCTTGCTCACCGAGGGCAGGGCGCCCGGACGCGCGTAGCTTTCCACGCGGGCGGTGGCGATGTCGACCTTCCCGAATCCCGGCACGATGACGATGGAAGTGCCGAAACGGGTGAAGGACTCCACGGCCGCCCCCGTCCCTTTGGCGAATTGCTCGGCGAAGGCGACGCCGTCCCCCTCCACCGCGATGTCGATGTCCAGGCCCGGGGTTTTCAGGAAAAGATCCCGCACGAAACCGCCCACCGCGTAGGCGGCCTCACCGCGCGAATCGGCCAGGGCGCCGATTTTTTTCAGCAGCGCCAGGGTCCGGGGGGGGATTTTGGACTGAAAGGGGTTGCCCATGGGCCCATTATAGGGACGAGGGCCCCCGAAAAGGCGGCCTTAAACGCTGAAATGGCCCGCCGCCTCGAAGGCGTTTTCATAGTGCCGGATCCTCAGGCCGCCCCAAAGGGCCTTGTCGGGCCCCAGGGTCAGGATGTCGAACCGGCAGGAAGGCGCGGGGCCCGGTCGTTGGGACAAAAAAACCGCGGCGGCGGCCGAGACCCGCGCGACCTTCCGGGGGGACACGGCCTCCAGCGGGCTTCCGGTCACTTCGCCTTGGCGCATCTTCACTTCCACGAAGATGAGCCAGCCGGCCTTGGAGACGATGAGGTCGATCTCGCCCTGGGGCGCCCGGAAGTTGCGCGCTTCCACCCGATAGCCGCGCCGCTTGAAATAACCGGCGGCCCGGTCCTCGGCCCGGCGCCCCTCGGCGTGGCTGGTCACGGCCGGCCCTCCCGCCGGGCCGCTTCTTCCCGGTAACAGCGGCGCAGTTCCCCCAACTCGGAAGCCTTCAGCCCCGAAACGCCCAGGCGCTTGATTTGGTGGCCCACTTGCTTAAGCTCCGCCAGGGTGCCCGCCTTTTCCAACCGGCCCTTCCAATAAAGCAGGGCCCCCTCCGAAGAGCGGGAAAGCAAGGCCTCCACCACGGGCCCGAAGGACACCCGATGCTCCGGGCAAGGGCCCCGCTCCCGCAGGGCCCGAAGGTGGTCCTCGGTGCCGTAACCCTTGTGGGCGGCGAAACCATATTGGGGATGGCGCCGGTGCAACTCCTCCATTTGCCGGTCCCGGGTGACCTTGGCCACGATGGAAGCCGCCGCGATGCTGGCCGAGAGGGCGTCGCCATGGACCATGGGTTTTTGGCGGATGGGAACCAAGGGAAGGGGCATGGCGTCGGTCAAAAGGAAGTCCGGCGGGGGCGAAAGGGCCGCCACGGCCCGCCCCATGGCGGTTTGGGTGGCCTTATAAATGTTGAGGGCGTCGATCTCGGCCGCGGAGGCTTCCCCCACCCCGACGGCCAAGGCTTCCCGGGTGATGATCGCGAAAAGTTTTTCCCTTTTTTCCGGGGTGAGTTTCTTGGAATCATTCAGGCCCGGGCTGAACCATCCCTCGGGCAAGACCACCGCCGCGGTCACCACCGCGCCCACCAAGGGGCCCCGGCCCGCCTCGTCGATGCCGGCCACCCGGACGGCCCCGCCCGCCAAGGCCTCCCGCTCGTGGATCCAAAGCGCCTGGACGCGGTCCGCTTCCTTTTGCCGGGACCGGACCGCCTTCTCGTATTTGCGGATGAGTTGGAGGGCCCCGGGCCTGGGATCGTCGCCCAGTTTTTCCTTGAGCAGGCCGAGGGATTCCTGGGGCGTGGCGCAGCCCTTGGCGAGGACGTCCAGGGCCGAAAGGGAATTTTCACCGCTCATGATCCCCTCTTTCAAGAAGCTTAAGGCGAGGGCGTGAGGGTCGCGCCCGGGGTGGCGGCGGGCGTCCCTTGGGGGACAGCCAGGCCCTTGGGGGCGGGCGGCGCCAAAAGCAGCGTGACGGGTTCGGCGTCGGCCACATCCTGGTTGTTGGCCATGAGGGCGGCCTTGAAGAGCGCCGGCTTTTTGGGGTCCCAATTTTTCGGCACCTCAAACTGCAGGCTCAAGGTCTTGATCTCGGAGGAAGCCACCGCGCCCAGGTCCCAAAGGACCTTGTTGCCGTCCAAACGCCAGCCGGCCGTCATGGCCACGGGCGGGCTCTGCACGAGGGTTTTACCGCCCTCGGCCTGGGGCGTGCCCAAAATCGAGGGCGTGGGCGAAGCCGTCGGGGTCACGGTGGGCGTGGCGCCCGGCGTGGGGGTCGTCGAGGCCTCGGCCTTGGGCTCATAGGGCTTGAACCCATCGGGCAAGGGCAGGTTCAAGGCCACCGCCGGGGAGGCCTTGAGGCTCTGGTTGAGGATGGTATAGGTCAGGGTCCAAAGCTTGGAACCCTTGGCGGGCTTGGTCCATTCCCCCTTGAATAAGAAGGAGAACTTGGGCGACTCGCCCTTGGATTGGAACTTGAAGATGGCGCCCCCCTGGCCCACGGCGAAACCCGTGTCCCCCGAGAAGGAAAGGGCGTTCAAGGAAGGCTTGTTGTCGGGCTTGGGATGGGGGATCCAGCGGGAACCGTCGTAATAAATGATGGTGCCGTCCTGCCCCACCGCCCAACCGTCGCTCTCGCCCTTCATGAAGACCTGGTAAAGGTCGAAGCCCGAGAAGGCCGTCCCCAAGCTGGACCAAGTGGTGCCGTTGAAGCGCAGGATCGTGCCATAGGCGCCCACGATCCAGGCCTGTTGGTTGTTGATGACCGCCACCGAATTGAGGCGCTCGGTGCTGGGCGAGGCCGCGAAGCTTTTCCAACTCTGGCCGTCATATCCCAGGATGGTCCCCTGGTTCCCCACGGCCCAGCCGTTGTTCTGGTCGGCGAAGTTGATGTCGTTCAAATCGACCGTGAGCGGCGGGGTGAATTTGTTCGGGTCGATGACGCTCCAAGAAACGCCGTTGAAGTTGAGGAGGGTCCCGTTGGCGCCCACCGCCCAGGCCGTGCGGTTGGGCAACACCGAAAGGCCATAGAGGTTTTGTTGGGTGGGCGAGGGGAAGAGGCTCCAATTGCCCGCCTTATAGGCCAGGATGACCCCGTGGGTCCCCACGATCCAACCGTTGTTCTCGTCGGAAAAACCCACGGCCATGAAGTTCTCGGTCTGGGCCAGCCCGGACTTCAGTTTGGACCAAGTCGTGCCGTCATAACGCAGGATCGTGCCGTTGTTGCCGCAGGCCCAGCCGGATTTGGAGGAGAGGATGTCCACGCCGTTGAGCGTGTCGGTCAGGGTGAAGGTCACGGGAAAGGAGGTCCAATAAATGACGTCGGACTCGGGGGCGGACAGGCTGTCCGATTGGGCGGCCTTCTGGGGAGTGAGGGGGTTCACCGCGCCGCTGCCCGTGCACCCGGCCAAGGCTAAAAGCAAGAGAAGTAAAAAAGGCATGGGCCATCCTACCCAGGATTTAAAAACCACGCAAGGGACCAATCCGCTCGAAAGGGCCCGAAGCTTAGACGACGCGGCGGGCCCCCAGGTTCGGCCCCAACAAAAAAAGCCGTCCCCAAGGGGGACGGCTTTGAGCGGCTTTGGGCCTCAGGCCTTTTCGGCGGACGGCGCCTCGGCGGCGGCTTCGGGGGCCGGCACGGCGGCGGTCTTGACCGCCTTCTTGGACTCTTGGATACGGGCGTCCTTCTTGCTGAGCTTCCCGCGCAGGTAGAAGAGCTTGGCGCGGCGGACCTTGCCCGAGCGGGTGCTCTTCACTTCCTTGATCATGGGCGACTGGTAGAGGAAGGTCTTTTCCACGCCCACGCCGTAGGAAATCTTGCGCACGGTGAACTTCAGGCGGGCGCCCGAACCCTGGATGCCGATGACCAGGCCCTCGAAAAGCTGGATGCGTTCCTTCTCGCCTTCCTTGATGCGCAGCGAGACCTTCACCGTATCGCCGACCCGGAAAGGGACGTCCTTGCGGATGATTTGGGAGTCGTCGATCTTCTTGATAATGGCGTTCATCTTTTTCTCCTTCTATTTCACCCACTTCTTTTAAGAGGGGTCCGGCCGGGGAATCTA
>Ga0335069_10012865_pt1 | contig 11761 bp, 7 predicted proteins | sample Lox_Sample_11_FD_206714 | JGI IMG/M metagenome (GOLD analysis project Ga0335069, IMG submission 206714) | Soil microbial communities from Loxahatchee National Wildlife Refuge, Florida, United States - Lox_Sample_1.1 | ecosystem: Environmental > Terrestrial > Soil > Wetlands | place: USA: Florida...
GCACGCCCTTGATCTTCGGCACGTTCACGAGCCCGCCGGCGCAGCCGACGATCATCGCGCCCGGCATCTCGAGCTTCGGCAGCGACTGCCAGCCGCCGGCGGCGATGGTGCGCGCGCCGTAGGTCAGGAGCTCGCCGCCCTCGAGCAGCGGCCGGACGGAGGGGTGGTTCTTGAACTGCTGGAAGGCCTCGAAGGGCCTGAAGCGCGGGTCGCGGTAGTCGAGCCCGGCGACGTAGCCGACGTAGACCCGGTTCTGGTCGAGGTGGTAGATGAAGCTGCCGCCGTAGGTGCGCCGGTCCATCGGCCAGCCGACCGAGTGCTGGATCAGGCCCGGCTCGGCGCGGCCCTCGGGCAGCTGCCACAGCTCCTTGAAGCCGAGGCCGTAGGCCTGCGGGCAGCAGTCGGCGTCGAGGGCGTACTTCGCGATCAGCTGCTTGGTGATGCTGCCGCGCGCGCCCTCGGCGAGCACGGTGGTCTTCGCGCGCACCTCGGGGCCGGGCGCGAAGTTCGGTCCCGGCTGGTCGTCCTTGTCGAGACCCATGTCGCCGATCTGCACGCCGGCGACCGCGCCGTGCTCGTCGATCAGCGGCTTGGCGGCCGCGAAGCCGGCGAACACGTCGACGCCGAGCGCCTCGGCCGCCTGCGCCAGCTGCGGCGTCAGCATGCCGAGCGAGATGATGAAGTTGCCGTGGTTGTGCGCCTGCGGCGGCGTGATCATCCGGAACGCGCGCTTCGCGGTCAGCAGGCTGAACTCGTCGCGCTTCGCCGGCACGCAGATCCCCGGCGGCGTCTTGCGCCAGTCGGGCAGCAGCGCGTCCAGCGGCCCGGGCTCCATGATGCAGCCCGACAGCGAGTGCGCCCCGACCGCGGCGCCCTTCTCGAGCACGCACACCGAGAGCTCGGGCTTGAGCTGCTTCAGGCGGATCGCGCAGGCGAGGCCGGCCGGCCCGCCGCCGACGATCAGCACGTCGTACTCCATCTGGTCGCGTTCGATGTGGTCTGCGCTCATGCGGTGGCTCGCTCTGCGGGTGTCAGCGGAACTCGGCGCCGTGCAGCGCCTCGAGCGCCTCGATGCCGGCCTTGATCTGCGCCAGCGGCCCGACCACGACGATGGTCATCGCCGCCGGGTCGAGCGCCTCGGCCGCCGCCGCCCGCAACTCCTCGGGCGTGACCGCGTTGACGTGCTCGACGTAGTGCGTCAGCCAGTCGTCGTCGAGGCCCTGCTGGTCGAGGAACGCGAGCTGGGCGAGCAGGCCCGGGCGGCTCGAGGCGCCGAGCACGAAGGTGCCGGCGCGGTAGTTCTTGATCAGCTGAAGCTCCGCGGCCGGGGCGGGCTCGCTGCGCAGCCGGGCGAGCTCGCGGAAGATCTCGCCGAGCGCCGCCGCCGTCTGCGGCGCGTTGACGTCGGTGGCGAGCGCCCAGGCGGCGACGCCCTGGTGCGGCGTGATGTGGCTCGAGGCGCCGTAGGTGTAGCCCTTGTCCTCGCGCAGGTTCTGGTCGAGGCGCGACAGCAGCGAGCCGCCGAGCAGGGCGTTCGCGAGCGACAGGCGCATGAAGCCGGGCGTCGCCGGCGTCGGCACCGGCAGCCCCATCAGGATCGTCGACTGCGTGGCGCCCGGCCGGTCGATGAGGCGCACGATGCGCCGGCGCGCGCCCTCCGGGGCACCCTGGCGCGGCGCCGGGCCGGCGGCCCAGTCGCCGAACGCGGCGCGCAGCGCGCGCTCGACCGCCGGCGGGTCGAAGCGGCCGGCGACGTAGACGTGCGTGCGCGCGGCGCCGAACTCGGTGGCGACGAAGCGCCGCACGTCGTCGATGCCGATCGAGGCGATCTGCGCGTCGGTCGGCAGCGTGCGGCCGTAGACGCTGTCGCCCCAGATGAGGTGCGCCAGCGCCTCGCCGGCGATCGCCTGCGGCTGCGAGCGCGCGATCGCCATCTGCCGCGTCATGTCGGCCTTGAGGCGCGGCAGCTCCGCCGGCGGCAGGCGCGGCCGGCGCAGCACGTCGGCGATCAGCCCGATCGCATCGTCGGCGCGCTCCGCGAGCACGTCGAGCGAGACGCTGAACTGGTCGGGGCCGGCGCCGACCTCGAGCGCGCCGCCCATCTCGGCGGCGGCGCGCGCCACGCCCTCGGCGTCGCGCGCCCCGGCGCCCTCCTTCATCAGGCTGGCGGTCAGGTCGGCGAGCCCGCTCTTGTCGCCGTCGGCGACGTTGCCGGTGCGCAGCGCCACCAGGATCGTGGTCTTCGGCACCGTGCCGAAGGGCACCAGCGTCACGGCGAGGCCGTTCGGCAGCGTGAACTCGTGCTTGGCGGGCAGCGCGAACGGGTGCGGCTGGCCGACCGGCGGCGGGGCCTCGCGCCCGGGTGCCGGGCCCGCGGCGAGCAGCGCACCGAGCGCGGCCGCGATCATCGCGCGCCGGCTCATGGCGCGGCCTGCGGCGCTTTGCCGCCCGGCAGCAGCACGAGGCGCGTGCGGCTGGCGGGCGCGAGGTACTCGCGCGCGGTGCGCTGGATCAGCGCCGGCGTGACCTTGCGAAACTCCGCCTCGATGCGGTCGATGCGGCCGGGGTCGTCATCGAAGAGCGCGAACGAGGCCAGCAGGTCGACGAGGCCGAAGCGGTCGGAGCTGCCGGCGACGTCGTACAGCGCCGAGCGGATCTTGGTCAGCGCCCGCTCGAGCTCGGCCGGCGGCACCGGCCGGCGCCTGAGGCCCTCGACCACCGCGTCGAAGTCGCGCGTGATGGCGCGCTCGCTGCTGGCGGCGTCGTGCACCAGGTAGGCCGACCACAGCATCGGGCCCTGGTAGTCGAACATGTTGCCGACCAGGTTGATGCCGCCCTCGACCGCGTCCGCGTAGCCGCGCTGCTGCACGAGGCGCGCCCACAGCCGGCTGTCCTCGCCCTGCAGCAGGATCTGGTCGATCAGCCCGAAGGCGTACCACTCGGGCGTGTTGCGCGGCGGCACGTGGTAGCCGAACGCGATCGCCGGGCGCGGCGCGCGCGGATCCACGCGCTGGCCGCGGCGCTCGGCATGCTGCGCCGGCTCGCTGACGTCCGCCTGCGCCGGGGCCGGGCGGGTCGGCAGCGGCCCGAAGTAGCGCTCGATCGCGGCGCGCGCCGCGCCGGCGTCGAAGTCGCCGGCCACCACCAGCACCGCGTTCGACGGCACGTAGTAGGTGTCGTAGAACGCGCGCACGTCCTCGAGCGTCGCGCCGTCGATGTCGGCGAAGTCGCCGTAGAAGTTGTGGGCGTTGTACCAGTTGCGGTTCGCGAACTGCGGCAGGTCGAGCCACGGGAAGCCGCCGTAGGGGCGGTCGAGCACGTTGACCCGGACCTCGTTCTTGACCACGTCCTTCTGGTTCTGGAGGCTGGTCGCCGACAGCGCCAGGCCGCGCATGCGCTCGGCCTCGACCCACAGCACCGGCTCCAGCACGTGGCTCGGCACCACCTCGAAGTAGTTCGTGTAGTCGAAGCGCGTCGAGCCGTTGGCGATGCCGCCGTTGCCGCTGACCAGGCGGTCGGCCTCGCCCTTGGCGAGGTTGGTGGTCTCCTGGAACATCAGGTGCTCGAACAGGTGCGCGAAGCCGGTGCGGTTCCTGGGCTCGATCCGAAAGCCGATGTGGTAGTACACCGCCACCGTCACGGTTGGCACCGACGCATCGCGCGACAGCACCACGCGCAGGCCGTTCGGCAGGCGGTAGTAGTCGGCCGCGACCTCGAGGCGCACGGCGGGCGGCGCGGCCGCGGCGGCGGCGGCGGGTTCGGCCGCGCGCGCGACGCCGGCGCACAGCGCGAGCGCGGCGGCGGCCGCGGCGGGGGAGAGCTTGGGCATGGGCACCCGGCGGATGGTGGCGGAGGGCGCGATTATGGCGCGGCCACGCCCGGCGCCGATAGCCGGCGCCGGCCCGGGCTACTTGGGCTGCATCCGGATCGCGCCGTCGAGCCGGATGGTCTCGCCGTTCAGCATCGGATTGCGGGCGATCGCGAGCACGAGGTCGGCGAACTCGGCCGGCCGCCCGAGGCGCGACGGGAACGGCACCTGGGCGCCGAGCGAGGCCTGCAGCTCGGGCGTCATGCCCGCCACCATCGGCGTCTCGAAGATGCCGGGGGCGATCGCCATCACGCGGATGCCGGCGCGGGCCAGCTCGCGCGCCATCGGCAGCACCATGCCGATCACGGCGGCCTTGGTCGCCGAGTAGGCGATCTGGCCGATCTGGCCCTCGTAGGCGGCCACCGAGGAGGTGTGGATCAGCAGGCCGCGCTCGCCGTCGGCGTTCGGCGCGTTCGCCTGCATCAGCTGCGCCGCCGCCTTGTCGACGTGCAGCGTGCCGACCAGGTTGATCGCGACGACCTTGGCGAAGAACGCGCCCGACATCGGCCCGTCGCGGCCGAGCATGCGGCCCGCGCCGACGACGCCGGCGCAGTTGACCGCCAGGTTGAGCCCGCCCATGGCGGCGTGCGCGGCGCTCACCGCGGCGTTGACCCTGGCCTCGTCGCTGACGTCGCAGTGCACGAAGCCCGCGCGCGCGCCGAGCTCGGCGGCCGCCTGGCGGCCGGCCTCCTCCTGCACGTCGAGCAGGGCCGCCCGCCCGCCCTCGGCCACGATGCGGCGCGCGACGGCGAGTCCGAGTCCGGAGGCGCCGCCGGTGACGACGGCCTTGAGGTCTGTGGCTTGCATGGCGCGATTGTCTCGCGGCGGCGGGCCGCTGGCTACCGGGGGCCCGGGGGCTAGATCCGCAGGCCGCCGTCCACCTGCACGGTGCGGCCGGTGAAGAACTCGTTCTCGACGATGAACACCGCGGTCTGGGCGATCTCGCGCGGCTCGCCGAGGCGCTTCAGCGGCACGGGACCGGTGACCTTGGCGAGCGTCTCCGGCGTCATGCCGGCGAGGATGTCGGTGGCGCAGAAGCCGGGCGCGATCGCCCCGACGCGGATGCCGTAGCGCGCGAGCTCCTTCGCCCAGGTGGTCGACATCGCGGCGACGCCCGCCTTGGCGGCCGTGTAGTTGGTCTGGCCGGCGTTGCCGTCCTTGGAGATCGAGGAGATGTTGACGATCACGCCGCCGCGGCCGCCGCGCACCATGCGCTCGGCGGCCTCGCGGCCGCAGAGGAACACGCCGGTCAGGTTGACGCCGATGACCGCGTTCCACTGGTCGAGCGTCATCTTGCCGACCACCGCGCCGTCCTTGACCTTGATCAGGAGCGCGTCCTTGACGATGCCGGCGTTGTTGACGAGCACGTCGAGCGCGCCGAAGTCGCGCACGATCGCGTCCATCGTCGCCGTCACCGCGTCCTCGTTCGTGACGTTGCAGGTGTAGTGGCGCGCCACCACGCCGAGCGCGGCGCAGTGGGCGCGCGTCTCCTCGAGGTCGGCGAGGTTGAGGTCGATGAGCGCGAGGTTGCCGCCGCGGCCGGCGAACTCGAGCGCCATGGCGCGGCCGAGGCCGCGGCCGCCGCCGGTGACCACGATCGTCTTGCCCTTGATCTGCATCGTCGCCCTCACCTCTGCCGCCCGCGGCGGCGTGCTGCCTGGCGATTGCGCCGAGGCTCGAGCAGGGGAGTGTGTCGCACTGCCAAACGAAGGCGCGCAAACCCTCCCGCGCGCAGCATGTTAGCGCGTCATGCAACGCAAAAAAACAGCCTGATTCCGAGCTAGGTAAAGTGCTGAATGGGCCGTGCGCGCAGGCGCGCGGCCCGCCCCGGGCGGGCCGGCTGCCGGCCGCTGCCGGGCCTTCGGCGGGCGCTCAGACGAGCTCGACCGCGACCGCGGTGGCCTCGCCGCCGCCGATGCACAGCGACGCGACGCCGCGCCTGCCGCCGCGCGCCACGAGCGCCGCGATCAGCGTCGACATGATGCGCGCGCCGGTGGCGCCGATCGGGTGGCCGAGCGCGCAGGCGCCGCCGTTGACGTTGACCTTGGCCGGGTCGAGCTTGAGGTCGTGGATCGCGGCCAGCGTCACGGCCGCGAAGGCCTCGTTGACCTCGAACAGGTCGACGTCGGCGACCTTCCAGCCGGCCTTCTTCAGCACCTTCTCGATCGCGCCCACCGGCGCGGTCGTGAACCACTCCGGCGCGTGCGCGTGGCTCGCGTAGGCGACGAGCCGCGCCACCGGCTTCCAGCCCTTGGCCTGCGCGGCCGCGCCGCGCGCGAGCACGAGCGCGCTCGCGCCGTCGGAGATCGAGGAGGAGCTCGCCGCGGTCACCGTGCCGTCCTTCTTGAACGCGGCCTTGAGCTGCGGGATCTTGGCGATGTCGCAGGTGAACGGCGTCTCGTCCTTGTCGATCGTGGTCTCGCCCTTGCGCCCCTTGATCGTCACCGGCGCGATCTCGGCGACGAAGGCGCCGCTCTCGACGGCCCTGAGGCTGCGGCGCACCGACTCGGTCGCGAACGCGTCCTGCTGCTCGCGCGTGAAGCCGTACTTCTGCGAGGTGGCCTCGGCGAAACAGCCCATCAGCTGGCCGTCGAAGGGGCTCTGCAGGCCGTCGTAGAACATGTGGTCGATGACCTCGCCGTGGCCCATCCGGTAGCCGCTGCGCGCCTTCGGCAGCAGGTACGGGGCGTTGCTCATCGACTCGAGGCCGCCGGCCACGGCGAGGTCGATGTCGCCGCTCCTGAGCGCATCCGCCGCCAGCATCACGGCGCGCATCGCCGAGCCGCACATCTTGTTGACGGTGGTCGCGGGCACCGAGTTCGGGATGCCGCCGCCGAGCGCGGCCTGGCGCGCGGGCGCCTGGCCGAGGCCGGCCGGCAGCACGCAGCCCATGATCACTTCCTGCACCGCCTCGCCCGCGACGCCGGCCGCGGTGAGCGCGCCCTTGATCGCGGCGGCGCCGAGCTGCGTCGCGCTCGCGGGCGCGAGCGCCCCGAGGAAGGCGCCGATCGGCGTGCGCTTGGCGGACAGGATGAGGACGGTTTCGGCGCTCATGGGAACTCCACTCGGTTGGCGGCCGCACGAGTCTACGCCTCCGAGTTTTTGCGGTGCAACGTAGACTTTCGTCTACCGCCGCGGCGCGCGCGAGACGTCCGCCGCGACCCCTGGGGGGTTACCGTGGAATTCCATAAACTCTCAGTGGTTCAATGTATTACGTGCATACCAGGCGAGTTAAAAAACAGTCAATCCGGCTTGTTTTGAAGCGACGGGCTGTGCGCTGCTAGACTCGCCCGTGCCGCCCGCGCAGGCTTCGCCGCGCGCCCGGCCGCCGGCCCCGGGCGCTGCCGCCGACCGAAGAGGATTCCGTCGATGAGCACTCCTGTCCCGCGCGCACCGCTGCCCACCGCCGAGGAGCGCGGGCCGCTGCGCTTCGTCACCGCGGCGTCGCTGTTCGACGGCCACGACGCCGCGATCAACATCATCCGCCGCATCCTGCAGGCGCAGGGCGCCGAGGTCGTGCACCTCGGCCACAACCGCTCGGTCGCCGAGATCGTGCGGGCCGCGATCCAGGAGGACGCCGACGGCGTCGCGGTCAGCTCCTACCAGGGCGGCCACAACGAGTACTTCCGCTACATGGTCGACATGCTGCGCGAGCGCGGCGCCGGCCACATCCGCGTCGTGGTCGGCGGCGGCGGGACGATCGCGCCCGACGAGATCGCGATGCTCGAGGGGCACGGCGTCGAGAAGATCTACACGCCCGACGACGGGCTCAGGCTCGGCCTCGGCGGCATGATCAGCGACGTGCTGGCGCGGGTGCGCGCCTGGCGCCGGCCGGCGTTCGTGCCGGGCCCGCTCGGCGCCGACGACCACCAGCGCATCGCGCAGGCGATCTCGGTGCTCGAGGCCGACGAGTTGGGCGCCGCCGGGCCGCTGCGCGATCTGGCGCTCAAGACGCTGAACCGCCCGCCGGTGATCGGCGTCACCGGCACCGGCGGCGCCGGCAAGTCGTCGCTGACCGACGAGCTGCTGAACCGCCTGCTGCGCTTCTTCCCGGCGCGGCGCATCGCGGTCGTGGCGATGGACCCGACGCGGCGCCGCGGCGGCGGCGCGCTGCTCGGCGACCGGATCCGGATGAACGCGCTCGAGTCGGAGCGCGTCTTCATGCGCTCGCTCGCGACCCGCCGCCAGCACCTCGCGACCAGCGCCGTGCTCGCCGACACGATCCAGCTGCTGAAGTTCGCCGGCTTCGACCTGATCGTCGTCGAGACCGCCGGCATCGGCCAGAGCGACACCGAGATCGTCGACCTGGTCGACCTGTCGCTGTACGTGATGACGAGCGAGTACGGGGCGGCGAGCCAGCTCGAGAAGATCGACATGCTCGACTTCGCCGACTTCATCGTGCTCAACAAGTTCGAGAAGCGCGGCGCCGAGGACGCGCTCAGGGACGTGCGCAAGCAGTGGAAGCGCAACCACCCGGACCAGCTGCGGCTGCCCGACGAGGAGGTGCCGGTCTACCCGACGATCGCCAGCCAGTTCAACGACGCCGGCGTCAACCGCCTGTTCGCGGCGCTGTGCGCCCGGCTCGACGAGCAGTGGGGCCGGCTACAGCCGTGGCGCCCCGGCACCCTCGAGCCGCTCGGGCTGCCGCGGCGCGCCGCGCTGATCCCCGGCGAGCGCGTCCGCTACCTCGCCGAGATCGCCGACGGCGGGCGCCGCGCGCGTGCCGCGATCGGCCGCGAGGCGGAGGCGGCGCGCCGCGCCGAGGGCTACCGCGCGGCGCTCGAGGCGCTCGGCTGCGCGCTCCTGCCGGCGCCCTTCGAGCGCTACCCCGAGACGGTGCTCGCGGGCTCGCCGCCCGAGCTCGCGCGGCTCAGGCGCGCCTACAACGAGGCGCTCGACGCGGTCGGCGAGGAGGGACTCAGGCTGCTGCGCGAGTGGCCGGCGCGCGCGCAGAGCGCGACCGACGCCGAGTACACCTACGTGGTGCGCGGCCGGGAACTCAAGGGCGAGAACTACAGCCAGTCGCTGTCGCAGCAGCCGATCCCGAAGCTCGCCGTGCCGCGCTACCTCGGCGCCGGCGACCGGCTGCAGTGGCTGAAGCAGGAGAACCTGCCGGGCGCCTACCCGTACACCGGCGGCGTCTACCCCTACCGGCGCGAGGCCGAGGATCCGACGCGGATGTTCGCCGGCGAGGGCCTGCCGGAGCGGACCAACAAGCGCTTCCACTACCTCGCCGCCGGCTCGACCGCCAAGCGCCTGTCGACCGCGTTCGACTCGGCGACGCTGTACGGCGAGGACCCGGACGAGCGCCCGGACATCTACGGCCGCATCGGCAACTCGGGCGTCTCGATCGCGACGCTCGACGACATGAAGCGGCTGTACTGCGGCTTCGACCTGTGCGCGCCGGCGACTTCGGTGTCGATGACCATCAACGGCCCGGCGCCGATCATCCTCGCGATGTTCATGAACACCGCGATCGACCAGCGCATCGAGCGCGAGCTGCGCGCGGCCGGCCGCTGGGAGGACGCCGCGCGCGCGCTGGAGGCCTCGTGGCGGGGTGCCGCGCGCCCGGCCTATCGCGGCGAGCTGCCGGCCGGCAGCGACGGCTGCGGGCTCGGCCTGCTCGGCGCCTCCGGCCCCGAGCTGGTGGCGGCGGGGCTGCTGGCGCCGGCCGACTACGCCCGGCTGCGCGGCGAGGCGCTCGCGCAGGTGCGCGGCACCGTGCAGGCCGACATCCTCAAGGAGGACCAGGCGCAGAACACCTGCATCTTCTCCACCGAGTTCGCGCTCAGGATGATGGGCGACGTGCAGGCGTACTTCATCGAGCAGGACGTGCGCAACTTCTACTCGGTGTCGATCTCCGGCTACCACATCGCCGAGGCCGGCGCGAACCCGATCAGCCAGCTGGCGTTCACGCTCGCCAACGGCTTCACGATCGTCGAGTACTACCTGGCGCGCGGCATGCGCATCGACGACTTCGCGCCGAACCTGTCGTTCTTCTTCTCGAACGGCATGGACCCGGAGTACGCGGTGATCGGCCGGGTCGCGCGCCGCATCTGGGCGCGCGCGATGCGCGAGCGCTACGGCGCCGCGGCGCGCAGCCAGATGCTGAAGTACCACGTGCAGACCTCGGGCCGCTCGCTGCACGCCCGCGAGATCCAGTTCAACGACATCCGCACCACGCTGCAGGCGCTGTATGCGCTGTTTGACAACTGCAACAGCCTGCACACCAACGCCTACGACGAGGCGCTGACGACGCCCACCGAGGAGAGCGTGCGGCGCGCGGTCGCGATCCAGCTGATCATCAACCGCGAGCTCGGCCTCAACAAGATCCAGAACCCGTGGCAGGGCTCGTTCGCGATCGAGCAGCTGACCGACCTGGTCGAGGAGGCGGTGTACCGCGAGTTCGACGCGATCGCCGAGCGCGGCGGCGTGCTCGGCGCGATGGAGACGATGTACCAGCGCGGCAAGATCCAGGAGGAGAGCCTCTACTACGAGCACCAGAAGCACGACGGCTCGCTGCCGATCGTCGGCGTCAACACCTTCCTGCCGGCGCACGGCGCCGAGGAGCCGCACGCGGCCGAGCTGATCCGCTCCACCGACGCCGAGAAGGACTCGCAGGTGGCCGCGGTGCGCGCCTTCCAGGCGCGCCACGCCGCGCACGCGCCCGCGGCGCTGGCCCGGCTGCAGGCGGTCGCCGCGCGCGGCGACAACGTGTTCGCGGAGCTCATGGAGACCGTGCGGGTGGCCTCGCTCGGCCAGATCTCGCACGCCCTCTACGAAGTCGGCGGCCAGTACCGCCGCAACATGTAGCCGGCCGTCAGGCGTCGAGGTCCGGCTCGCCGAGCTCGGTCAGGATCGCCGCCCGCGCCGCGTCCTTGAGGCGCAGCGCCGCGACCCGCTCGGCGCTCGCCGGCGGCGCCGCGAGCGGCGCGAGGATCTCGACCCCGATGGCGCCGCGGCGCGGCAGCCAGGCATTGCAGGGCAGCACCGCGCGCGCGCCGACGATCGCCACCGGCACGACGGGCAGCCCGGCACGCGCCGCGGCGACGAAGGCGCCGACGTGGAAGCGGTGCATGCCGACGGCCTCGGTGAAGGTGCCCTCCGGGAACGCCGCCAGCGACTCGCCGGCGAGCGCGGTCTTGAGCACGCGGCGCGCGTCGACGCCGCCCTGGTGGCGGTTGTAGCGGTCGACGAACTCCGAGCCCAGCCGGCGCAGCAGGAGCCCGGCGAGTGGCACCCGCACCATCTCCTTCTTGATGATGAAGGCGAAGCGCGCCGGCAGCGCGGCCTGCAGCACGACGCCGTCGATGTAGCTCGAGTGGTTCGCGACGACGACGCAGGCCTCGCCCGGCAGGCGCTCGAGACCGCCCACGGTGAAGGGCATGCCGGCGAGCGCGAAGAACAGCCGCGCCCCGCGGCGCGCCATGCGGCGGCGCAGCGCGACCGAGGGCGTCGGCAGGGCGAGCAGCAGCACCACGAGCGCGACGGTCGCGAGCGCGAGCCAGCACCACAGACCGTAGCCGAGGCGCAACAGGCTTCTCATTCCGATACTTACACCGCTCGGGCGGACCCCGACTTAATGTGAACCATTTCTCTTTATGTCAACCGGCCATGGCTTTCGTGAGACAGGTCACGTACCGGGCCGCCGGCCGTGGGGATACTGGTCCGCGACGTCCGCCATGGGGCGCGACGAGGTGGTCAGATTCGTGCCAGAACGCCGCGGATTGTGCCGTTCTAAGGCTGGGGTTGCCCAGTGCCGCAGCGTCGACGTGATCCTACAGCGCAACAGAGATCGGCGGTTAACCCCAAGATGCATGCCAAGGCCGTGAAGCCGGCGCGCGAGGCGCCTGCCGAGACCGATCCCGCGATCGGCCGGTTCCTCGACGCCGT
>Ga0335069_10012866_pt1 | contig 11761 bp, 10 predicted proteins | sample Lox_Sample_11_FD_206714 | JGI IMG/M metagenome (GOLD analysis project Ga0335069, IMG submission 206714) | Soil microbial communities from Loxahatchee National Wildlife Refuge, Florida, United States - Lox_Sample_1.1 | ecosystem: Environmental > Terrestrial > Soil > Wetlands | place: USA...
CGGTCCTTCCTCTTGGTCGTCACCTCCTTCCTCCTGGTCGTTCGGTCCTTCCGCTTCGTCGTTCGTCCGAGACACACGGACGAACGGCCGGTTGTCTTCGTCGTTCGACGAAGCGGAGGAATCGTTTCGCCGTGCGTCACCGACGCTGGGTCGTGACACCCGGACGAACGGAAGAGCGTCACGTCCGTTCGGCCGAGACACACGTTCGTTCGGCCGAGCAGAAGGGTCATTTCGCCGTGCGGCTCGATCGAACGAACGTTCCGCTCGGTGGGTCGTTCCTTCCGCTCCGTCGTTCGTCCGAGGGGAATCTCGTTCCGCCCGAGCGGCGACCCCGCTCTTCTCACCCGCTTAAGACGTAAAACTGGGGGATTCGCCGAGGGACTTTCTTCTCACCCGATGACGATTTCGGTCGCGTCGACGTGGTTTCGCGCACTTGCACGCGCCTGTAACGACCCGCCCTGCTCGCGCCACATCTCGGACGGAGGTCAGCGACCCATGTCCCAGACGCGAATCGACGCGATCCACGACGGCATCTTCCGGGTGAACACGCCGGTGACGGAGCACCCGGGGGGCTTCTCCTTCAACCAGTACCTCGTCGTCGACGACGAGCCCCTCCTCTTCCACACCGGGCCGCGGGCGCTCTTTGCGGGCGTGTGCGACGCCATCGCACGCGTGATCCCCGTCGCGAAGCTGCGGTGGATCGGGTTCTCGCACTTCGAGGCCGACGAGTGCGGCTCGATGGCGGACTTCCTCGCAGCCGCGCCGCACGCGCGCCCCTTCTGCTCGCGCGTCGCCGCGATCGTCGGCAACGCGAGCTTCGCGCCCGACCGCGAGCCGCGCGCGCTCGGCGACGGCGAGAGCTTCTCCACCGGACGCCGCACGATGAAGTGGCTCGACACGCCGCACCTGCCCCACGGCTGGGACTGCGGATTCCTGCTCGACGCGACCTCGCGCGTCCTCTTCTGCGGGGACCTCTTCACCCAGCCCGGCCTCGGCGAGCAGGCGTGCACCGAGAGCGACATCCTCGGCCCGAGCGAGGCCTTCCGCGGCCAAATGGACTACTACGCGCACGCGCGCGGGTCGCGGGCGCTGCTCGACAAGCTCGTGGCGACCGAGCCGCACCTGCTCGCGTGCATGCACGGGTCGGCGTACCGGGGCGACGGCGCGGCGATGCTGCGCGCGCTCGGGCAGGGCCTGGGAGTGTGAAGTGGTACCATCTCGGCGTCGATGCAAGACGCCGGGCGGGACGACGCGTCGCTCGCGGAGCGAATCGGGGCGGGCGACGACGCCGACGCCGAGGCGCAGCTCTGTCGCCGCTGGTTCCCGCGCGTCCGCGCCTACGGCCGGCTGCACCTGCGCGACGCCGACGCGGCGGCCGATCTCGCGCAGGAAGTGCTGGTCGTCGTGATCGGCGCCCTGCGCGAGCGGCGCGTCACCGACGCTGACCGGCTGGCGGCGTACGTCTCCGGCGTCTGCCGCAACGTCGTGCGCGACTGGAAGAAGGGCGAGCACCGCCGCGGGGCGCTGCTCCAGCGTTTCGGGCCGACGTGGCTCGAGACGGTCGCGCCGGCGCCTTCGGTGGAGGGCGCGCGTCTCTCGGAGTGCCTCGGGCGGCTCGGACCGCGCGATCGCGCCATCGTCGTCCTCACCTACTACGCGGACAGCGACGGCGACGAGATCGCCCGCGAGCTCGGCATGACGACGGGCAACGTGCGCGTCGCCCGCCACCGCGCGCTCAAGCAGCTCCTCGCGTGCATGCATCGGGAGGGAGAGCCGTGATCGCCTTCGAGCGACTCGCGATGCTGGCCCTCGGCGAGCTGCCCGACCAGCAGCGGCCCGAGGTCGAGGAGCACGTGCTCGGGTGCGACCACTGCGCGTCGGTGCTCGAGGCGCTGCTGGATCTCGGCGAGGCGCTGCCGCGGGTCGTGCGCGCCGGCGGAGGGCGCATGCTCGCGGGTCGCGCGCTCGTGGACCTGCTGGAACGCGAGCACCTGGTGACGCGCAGGTACCGCATCGACGCCGGCGGACAGGTCGCCTGCACGGTCGACGCGAAGGACGTCTACACGGCGATGCACCTCGGAGGCCTGGACACGCGCGGGGTGAAGCGCATCGACTGGCTCTACGACTCGCCGAGCGCCCGCTACCGCGTCGAGGACGTCCCATTCCAGCCCGGCGATCGCGAGCTGGTCTTCGTCCAGCCGGCCACCTATCTGCGCACGCTGCCGACCGAGCGAAAGACGATCCGTCTCGTCGCCGTGGACGACGCCGGTGAACGGGTGCTCTGCGAGTACACGCTGAACCACACGGCGTTCCGGCTATGATGGCGCCCCATGCGAATCACGACCGGTGTGCTTCTCGTAGCGTTGGTCGCAGCCGCGGGCTGCAAGGGCTCGTCGGGCAAGGCGGGTGACGACGCGGGGCAGTCGACCGCGACGGCGACCGCGACCGCGCCCGGACAGCCGGGTGTCCCGGCGCCGGTCGCCATGCCGAGCCCCACACCCGACGCCACCGTGCCCGCGGACTTCCCGAAGATCGTGCCCATCTATCCCGGCGCGAAGGTCGTCGCTGCCACGAAGGCGACCGGGCCGAAGGGCAAGGACGCCTGGACGCTCGGTCTCGTCTCGAACGACGACAAGAACATCGTCTTCACCTTCTTCCGCGCCAACCTCAGCGGCTTCAAGCAGACGACCGACAGCACCGTCGGCCCGGCCCGGACGGGCACGTGGCAGAACGCGCAGTACGACGTGACCGTCACCGTCGGCGACTCGCCGGACAAGCACGCGTCGATCGCGATGTCGGTCAACGCGAAGTAGCTCGCGTTCGCCCACTCAGACGTCCGCCGGTCCGACGATCTTGCCGGCGATGGCGCTCGCAGCGACGACCAGCGGGCTGGCGAGGTAGACCTTCCCCGGACCGCTGCGGCCAGGGAAGTTGCGGTTCTGCGCGCTCACGGTCACCTGATCGGGCGAGTCGCTCGACCCCGGGCCGGCCTTGATGCACGCGCCGCACGACGGATCCACGAGCTCGGCGCCGGCCTTCTCGAAGACCTCGAGATACCCCTTCTGCTCGGCGTAGCGCCGGATGTCCTGCGACCCGAACTGCAGGTAGAAGTGCACGCCCGGCGCGACGCGCTTGCCCCTGGCCACGGCGTCGCCCAGAACGCGCGCGTACATGTCCATGTCGGCCTTCTTGCCGCCGGTGCACGAGCCGCCGTAGGCGATGTCGATCTTCACGCCGGAGCCGAGCTGCTCGAGCGGGATGCCATTGCGCGGGTCGCCCGGCGTCGCCACCATCGGCGGGATCGACGCGAGGTTGATCTCGAACGTCGCGCAGTACTCGGCGCCCGCGTCGGCGCGCACGATGCGCCGGCGCACGTCGTCGGCGTTCGCACCGCGCTGCTTCACCAGGTAGTCGACGACCACCTCGTCGGCCTCGATGATGCCCGTGAAGCCGCCCGCCTCCACCGCCATGTTGGTGAGCGTCGCCCGCTCGTCGAGCGGCAGCGAGGCGATGCCGTCGCCGGCGAACTCGAGCACCTTGCCGATCCCCTCGCCGCTCTTGAAGAAGGGCTGGCTCAGGATGTGGAGCATGACGTCCTTGGCGCACACGCCTTCGCGGAGGCGCCCCTTGAGGACGAAGCGCGCCGTCTGCGGCACGGTGACGAGCACGTCGCGCGTGAGCCAGGCGTTCGCCATGTCGGTCGACCCTACGCCGAAGGCGAAGCACCCGAGGGCGCCCGCCATGCACGTGTGGCTGTCGGTCCCGATGACGAGATGGCCCGGGAGCGCGAGCTCCTCGACCACCTTGTTGTGGCAGATGGCCTCCGACCCCACGAGCTTCCCGTCGCGGTGCACCTCTCCGTAGACCTTGATGCCGGCGCGCTGCGCGAACGCGTCCTGCACCGTGGCGAGCTTGCGCGCCTGGACGTCGAGCCCCATGTCCTTGTGCGCTTTGGGCATGATGAGGTCGAGGAAGGTCAGGTGGTCGCGGAAGGCGAAGACGCTCTCCGGCTCGCTGACCTTCGTGTCCTCGCCGAAGCCGCCGCGGAAGAGCGCCTCGGCCATGGGCGTCACGTACTCGTGCGAGAAGCGCACGTCGGCGCGCGCGAAGAAGGCGTCCCCCGGCTTCACGGCGGTCACGCCCGTCTTGCCCGCGCGCGCGTCGACGATGACGTGGCTCGCGAGGATCTTCTCGCAGAGCGTCATCGGCCGCGCTGCCGTCGTCGGCACCGGCGGCGTCGTCTTCCCCGCGAGGCGCGCCTTGTTGTACGCGAAGAGCCCTCCGTGCTCGACGATGGCCGTGCTGATGGGGTCGAGGCCCTTGGTGAACTCGGAGACCGGGATCGCCTCGCCGCGCGCGATGCGCGGGAGGAGGCGCAAGTCGGTGCTCGTGAGCAGGCCGATGTTGTGGGCGTTCTGCCGGTAAATCTTCTCGATGCTCTTGGCGACGACGAGACGGATCCCGGCGGCCTTCTCGCTGTAGGGCGCATGCTCGCGCGACGAGCCGCACCCCTTGCTGATGCCGCTGACGACGACCGAGAAGCCGCCCTTCTGCACGGCGTCGGGCTTCACCTTCCCGCCGCGCAGCCCCACGAGCGAGTACCGCCCGAGCGTCTCGTCGTAGTAGTAGCAAACCCAACCTGGCGTGATTTCGTCGGTCGAGATGTTGCCGAGGAGCGGGCGCTCGGGATCCCACGCGAGATCCTGGCCGCCGAGCTGTGACTCGAGCAGGCCGGGGTCCTCGGTGAGAAACAGGATGCGCCCGGGGAAGGTGACGGTGGGGCTCGTCATCGGGAGTCCATTACCATCGATGCAAGCTACCGGCAGGCTCTGATGCGCATCGTTCTCGTGACGACGAGCTACCCCGCCCACGAGGGCGACCCTTCCGGGCACTTCGTCCGGGCTGAAGCACGGGAGCTCGAGCGGCAGGGCCACGAGGTGGTCGTCGTCTCGCCGCGCGCTGGCGGGGCTTTCGGCTGGCCCGGATTCGCCGCCCGCGTGAGGGAGAAGCCCTGGCGGCTTCTTGACGCGATGCGCTGGACGACGCGCGCGGCACGGCGGCTCGCTGTGACGGAGGCGGACCGGATCGTGGCGCACTGGGCGGTGCCGTGCGCGTGGCCGGTGGCGGCGGTGTCTAGCGGCACGCATCGCACCGAGCTCGCGGTCGTCTCTCACGGCGCGGACGTGCGCTTGCTCGTCGGGCTCCCCGCGATGATTCGCGAGCGCATCGTCGGCTCCATCGCGCGCCGCGCGACCGAGTGGCGGTTCGTGTCGGCGGCGCTCCGGGCGCAGCTCGTCGAGTCGCTGGGCGCCGCGCGCGCGCTCGTGGAGCGCATCGCGACGGTGCGAGCGCCCAGCATCGAGCTGCCGTCGGTCGGGGACCGGATCGCACGCATCGCGCGAGAGCTCGACGGCAAGCGCGTCGCGGTCAGCGTCGGCCGCCTGGTCGCGAGCAAGCGCGTCGATCGCGCCATCCGCCACGTCGCGCGCAATCGCGACGTCGACGGGCTCGTCGTCGTCGGCGACGGCCCCGAGCGCGCGCGACTCGAGGAGCTGGCGAGACGTTGCGACGTGGACACCCGCTTCGTCGGCCTCGTGCCCCGGGAGGAGGCGCTCGCGTGGATCGGGGCCGCGCGCATGGTCCTGCACGGCTCCCAGCACGAGGGCCTGTCGACCGTGGTGCGCGAGGCCGAGGCGCTCGGCACGCCGGTCGTGAATCCTCGGTGACTACTTCTGCGTCGTGCTCGGACCGGTGCCGCTGCGAAGGTAGCTGCCACGCCCGGTCGGCCAGAGCAGACACGCGCCGCCCGATCCGGGCACGGTGTACACGTCGAGGCCGTGGTCGAACGTCGTGACCACGATCTCGAGCGTCCCGTCGCCGTCGAGGTCGGCGATCGTCGGCGCCGCGGGGATGCCGATGCCGTTGCCGTCCATGCCCTGGTTCTGCAGCGTGAGATCGAAGAGCTTCGCGCCCGTGTTCTCGAGCACCACGATGCGCCCCGCGTTCGCCTGCAGCGAGTAGGTGCCGAAGACCAGCTCGGGCACGCCGTCCTTGTTGAGGTCTGCTGCGACGACCTCCGAGCCGAAGGTCTTGGGGGCGCCGTTCGCGTAGTCGAACTTCCAGAGCACCTGGCCGTCCGGCGAGACGGCGTACACGTAGCCGTCGTTGATGGCCGCGACGATCTCGGGTCGCGCGTCGCCCACGATGTTCACGACGGTCGGCGCGGGGATGCCGTCGGGCGGGTAGTAGTCGCCCGACGCGCGCACCGGCGGCTGCCCCGAGATCGGAAGGTTCGTGAACGACTGCAGCCTGCGCGCGGAATTCGCGCCGGCGTCCTGCGCGCCGTGCAGCGCCATGAAGGCGAATCCCTGCGTCACGTAGGGCGTGTGCTCCTCGGCGTTCGGGATGCCGACCACGTCGTTCTTCCCGTCGCCGTCCACGTCGGCGATGTCCGGCGGCGACGCGGTCCACTGCAGCCACATCGTCGTGTTCACGTCCGGCCACGCGCCGGAGTGCGAGTGGTAGTGATTGTCCTCGACGGTGGGGTCGTACCAGCGGATGAACTGCCCCCAGCCCATCCGCTGCCCGAGCCACATCGTCGCCGGGTTCGTGTACCAGTCGGACGCGAGCACCGACGTGCCGTCGTGGTTGAAGAGATTGATCTGGTGGTCGTCGTACGTGACGACGATCTCGAGCTGCGGATCGTCGTCGAGCTGACCGATGCCGACGTTCTCGCCGTAGCAGCCGTAGCCCTGGTTGCCCTGTCCGTTGAAGTCGGCGTCGCCGCCCGTGCCCGTCAGCGTGTTGTAACGAGGCCACGCGGGGAACGAGGTGCCGGCGGGCTGATAGAGCGTGCCGTTCGGCTCGAAGACGAACACCTGCGATCCGGTCGTCTGCGTGTTCGTCGTGGTGACCACGACCTCGATGTTCCCGTCGCCGTCGAGATCCGCCGCGGCCATCCCGCGCGCCTCGGGGCAGTCGCCGGCGCTGCAGGTGCTCGCCGGCCAGCCGCTCTTGACGGTGAGCGCGCCCGCCTTGAACTCGTAGGCGGCGACGGTGCCCATGTCGCCGCCTACGACGATCTCGGGGACGCCGTCGTGATCGAGATCGGCGACGACGCCCGGCGCGTAGACGCGATCCATGGTGGCGGTGCCCTTCGCGAGCTGCTTGCCGGACGCGTCGAACACGAAGGTGCTGTAGAGCGGCGCGACGATCTCCATCTTCCCGTCGCCGTCGAGATCCACGACCGCGGGGGAGCTGAACCACCCGGTCTCGCCGGCGGCGATGTTGCGGACGAACGTCGGCATCTGCACGGACGCGGTGCCGCCCTCGGACTTGCACGCGGCCGTCGGCGTGACGCTGCCGTCGGGCAGCACGCTTCCGTCGCCTCCCCCGCCGCTCCCGCTTCCGCTGCTCCCCCCGCTGCCGCTGCTCGACCCGCCGTCGCCGCCGGACGCCTGGCTGCCGCCGCCTCCTCCGCACGCGGCACCGACCGCGATCGCCACGAGTATCGAGACGCTAGTCCGTGCGCGCATCGCTTCCTCCCTCGCTTCCTCCCTCGCTTCCGCCGTCGACGCCTCCGTCGCCACCCTGCCCCTTCGGCGTGCACGGGATCGGGTCCGGCACGTGAACGAGCTTGCCGGCGGTGGCCTGGCCGGCGGTGAAGCCGATGCCGACGGACACCGAGTCGCACGTCGTCGTCGGGTCGACCTTGCCGCTCGCCAGGATGTCGAGGCCGGCGTGCAGGTAGCTCGTCATGATCGGGTAGTTCATCGGCTCGGTGCTCTGGCAGAAGCCGATCAGCTGGAAGCCCTGGAGGATGGCTTGCTCGGTCACGACGCCGCCGATGATGCCGTCCAGGATGGTCCACGTCCCGTCCTGCGCCTTGGTGATGCGGCCCGAGACGACGGCACGCACGAAAGAGAGAGGGAACGCCGTGGCCGGCGCGTTGTAGCCGGGGAACCAGAAGAGAGTGTTCGGCGGCAGCTGCGCCACGATGTAACCGGCCCGCACGTAGGCGTTCGGATCGTTGATGACGGCATTGGGCAGCATCGGACCGCCCTGTGGCTGCGTGACCGCGGTGTCGCGGATGGTGAAGGGCGTGTCGGGCGTGAAGCAGACCTGGTTGTTGCGCCAGTTGGAGCTGCCGCAGCTCGACGGCAGCGGCGTCTCGAGCCCGGGCGACGCGTACATGTCGACGCGCACCTGATCGTCGTCGGGTTGGCCGTCGTAGTCGGAGATGCGGACGAGAAAGTTGTAGGCGCCCACGCAGAGGGCACAGTCGAACGCGTCGTCGTTGAGACCGTACTTGCCTCCGATCTGCGGGATGCCTGCCGCCTCCACCTCGAGCTTCCCGAACGTGTTGTCGCGGCAGTAGTTGCCGTCGACGGGGATGGCGAGCCCCGTGGGCTTGCACGACTCGACCGGCCTGGTCGTCGGACAGGTCGGCGACTGCGTGCACACGCCGTCGAGATCGAAGCCGATGTCCTGCCAGGCGCTGGTGCTCGGCTGGTAGTTCAGGTCGAGCGATCCGAGGCGCATCGCGGTGAGCGCCAGGTAGATCGGCGGCACGCTGGCGGCCGCGTCGGCACCGGTACCGGCACCGGCGTCCGGCCGGTCGGCCGCCGAGGGAGCACCCGCGCTGAAGCAGTCGTCGGTTCCTCCGGGCCCGGACCACCAGCCGATGCCGCTGCTCGCGTCGGGTCCGTCCGCACCGCCGTCGGCACTTCCCCCGGCGAGGAGCGAGGGGTCGTACACGTTGCAGTACGCGAGGGCGACCAGCGCGACGACGCCGCCGCCGAGGGCTGCCAGGCGGCCTCCCGGGTGCACGGCCTTCGATTATGTCACCGCCGGGCGCCGAAGGCTTCAGCTCCCTTTGAGCTTCTGCGAAAAGAAGGCGTCGATGCGTGACCAGGCGTCCTTCGCGGCCGCCTCGTCGTAGCTCTCCTTGCTGTTCGGGTTCATGAAGGCGTGCTTCGCACCGTCGTACACCTTGATGTCCGCGTCCTTGTGATCCTTCGCGAGCATGTCGGCGAAGGCCTGCACGTCCTTCGGGTCGATGCCGCGATCGAGGCCCGCGAAGTTGCCGAGGAGCGCGGCGTGGATCGCGTCCACCTTCTGCGGGTCGGTGACCAGGCGGCCGTAGTTCACTACCGCCGCCTTGAGGCGCGGTTCGGCGACGGCGAAGGCGAGCGCGTAGCCGCCGCCCATGCACCAGCCGATGATCCCGATGCGCTGCGCGTCCACGTCGGGTCGCGCGGCGAGCCAGTCGAACCCGGCCTTCATGTCGCCCATCGCGCGGTCTTCCGGCAGGCCACGCATCAACTCGTGCGCCTCGCCGGGATCGCTCGCCACCTTGCCGCGATAGAGGTCCACGGCGAGCGCCACGTATCCCTGCGAAGCGAAGCGCGCGACGTCTTGCTTGATCCAATCGGTCACGCCCCACCACTCCTGGATCACGAGCAGCGCCGGGTGCTTGCCCGGTGTGCCCGGCGGCGGAGGGACGCCCAGCCAGCCGCTGCCACCATTTCCAATCGGGACGGCTTGTGTTGCCGCCGGAGCCTCCGGCGCGGCTGTCGACATTTGCGGCGGCGGCGGCGCCGCCGGAGGTGGTGCGGACGACCTCGTCTCGCAAGCTACGAGAATGAGAAGAGCTGCTGCGATCACGAACGCTCGGGCCATGAAGCGAGATGCTACAGCGAGGACGAACGAATTCCGCGCATCGCGGTCGATTCTCGATCCCGTACACCTGTCGAACGTGCAGCCATCTGAAATGGGGCGACGCAGAGCGTCGTTCACCGTTGACCGCCTCCCGGCAACTAACTAGTAAAGGCAAGCTTCACTTGGTTAGGCGTGGCTTCATCGGTCCCTCAAGAGGGTCTCCGAGGGGCAGTTCGAAGTGAACGGGGCTGGGTTCGCGAGCTGGACGGAGACGAAGATGGCGAATGGAGCTTTTGTGTCGGCCCCGACGCCGACGCGACAGGCGACGCCTTCCCAAGACGACTTCTCGAAAGAGAAGCTGGTCGCGGCGCTCGAGGAGCGTGATCGGCTGCTCCAGGAGCTGGAGGAGTCGCGCAGCCACTATGCCGCGCTCTACGACTCCGCGCCGATCCCCTATTTCACGCTGGGGCACGACGCCTCGATCCTCGAGGCGAACTTCGCGGGTGCCGCTCTCGTCGGTCGAGAGCGTTCGACGATCATCGGAGAGCGGTTCGGCTCGCTGGTTCGCCTCGACGATTCGATGGCGTTCTCGACTCATCTCTGCAAAGCGTTCACCTCCGCTTCGCCGGTCGCCGACGAGGTTTCTTTCACCTCGGACGCCGGGCACGTGACCTGTCAGGTGGTCAGCGTTGCCGTTCGCGACGGACGAGAAGCGCCCACGGCATGCCGCACGGCGTTCATCGACGTCACCCAGCAGAAGCTCGCCGAGGGGCGGCTGCGGCAGATCGAAGAGCGCGAGCGATCGAGGTACGAGTTTCTCGCGAACGCAGCGCCGCTGCTCACCGAGTCGCTGGAGGACTACGAGGGTACGCTGCAGGCCATCGCGCGCGTCGTCGTCCCCGCGCTGGCCGATGTGTGCGCCATCGACCTCGTGCACGAGGAAGAGGGCACGCGCAAGAAGGTGGTGGCCCGCGGCGCGGATCCCTCCAGGCAGAAGATGCTCGACAAGCTCGTCGGAGGCGTCCTGCCGGTTCCGCAGGACGTCCGCCGCGCCATCGAGACGAAACGGCCCGTTCGTTGCGAGTACGATCAGGACGCAGCGCCTCGAGACGAGCACTGGGAGACGCTCGGCAAGAGCGGCCTGCGGTGCTGGATCGTCGCGCCGATGATCGTGCGCGGGCGTGTCATCGGCGTGCTTCGCCTGGCCATGGCGGAGTCGTCGCGCATGTACACCGACCACGACTTGCCGCTCGCGGCGGAGGTTGCGCGCATGGCCGCCCTCGCCGTCAACCAGGCGACCGTCTACGCCGCCGCGCACACGGCCATCGAAGCGCGGGACAACCTGCTCACCTTCATCGCGCACGACGTCCGCAATTACCTGTCGACGATCCGCATGGCCGGCGAGCTCCTGTCGCGCGCGGGCCCGGAGGGCGAACGCCGCAAGGGCCGCAAGCAGCTCGAGGCCATCAAGCGCGCCGCGGTGCGGATGGAGCAGCTCATCGAGGGCCTGCGCGATGCGTCGATGATCGAGACGGGGCAGTTCGCCGTCCAGAAGGAGCCGCAGGATCCGAGGGCGCTCGCCGAGGAGGCCGTGCGGTCACTGGAGCCGCAAGCCGACGCGGCCTTGGTGCGGCTGACGATCCAGGTCGATGGCGACGTACCGCGGGCGTATTGCGACGGCGGGCGCGTCCTTCAGGTCCTCGCGAACCTTGTGGGCAATGCGCTCCGGTTCACTCCCGCCGGCGGCGAGGTTCGCATCGCGGTGAAGCCCGCGCCGTTGGGAGTGTGCTTCTCCGTGTCGGACACGGGGTGCGGCATCCCCGAGGAGCAACTGGCCCACGTCTTCGAACGTCACTGGAGGGCGCGGCCGGTCGCGCGCGGCAGCACCGGGCTGGGGCTGTACATCGCCAAGGGGATCGTCGAGACGCACGGCGGACGGATCTGGGCGCACAGCGAGGTCGGGGTGGGCTCGATGTTCTCGTTCACGCTGCCGGGAGTGCCGGGAGAGGATCTCCGTTCCCCCGCCCCGTCGACCTGAAAGATCCACTCGTACTGGTGCGCGTCTCTGGCCTGTCTCGCCGGGGCGTTCTGCCACCGCGCG
>Ga0335069_10012867_pt1 | contig 11761 bp, 10 predicted proteins | sample Lox_Sample_11_FD_206714 | JGI IMG/M metagenome (GOLD analysis project Ga0335069, IMG submission 206714) | Soil microbial communities from Loxahatchee National Wildlife Refuge, Florida, United States - Lox_Sample_1.1 | ecosystem: Environmental > Terrestrial > Soil > Wetlands | place: USA...
TTAGGGCTACGCCATGAAAATGAGGGTCGCCCATGGAAATCGTCAGGCCGGCCGTTGGTTTATGCCCCCTGCTCGGCTAGATAGAAAGGAGTCGCCCGACAACAATGCCTTGGGTTTGCCGCAACAGTCCCGCAGAGACGTCAGCCCTAACCGGCTGGGTGCAAGAGAGCCCATAGTCAGTGCGCCAGATCATACCGCCCGAATTGAAGACAAAGATCCAGCACCTGATGCTGGATTTCGACGCGCGTATCGATTCCACCCTGTTCTCCTCGGCCAAGGGCGCGCGCGAGCTCTATGAGCGCTTCTCGACCTTCATGGACCGCTTTTATGTCGGCGGCTGGAAGCGCTGGGTTTTCGTTGAGCCGTTCTCGGAGGCTGCCACCCTCGGGCTCGGCGGCCTGATCGTCCTACTGGCGCTCGCGATCCCGGCCTTCCGCGAGACCGCAGACGAGGACTGGCTGAAGAAGAGCGACCTCGCGGTGACCTTCCTGGACCGCTACGGCAACCCGATCGGCAGCCGCGGCATCAAGCACAACGACTCGATCCCGCTGGAAGACTTTCCGGACAACCTGATCAAGGCGACGCTGGCGACCGAAGACCGCCGCTTCTACGACCATTTCGGCATCGACATCGCCGGCACCGCGCGCGCGCTCGTTACCAACGCGCAGGCCGGCGGCGTGCGCCAGGGCGGCTCCTCGATCACCCAGCAGCTGGCGAAAAACCTGTTCCTGTCCAACGAGCGCACCATCGAGCGCAAGGTCAACGAGGCGTTTCTGGCAATCTGGCTGGAGACCCGGCTGACCAAGAACGAGATTCTAAAACTCTATCTCGACCGCGCCTATATGGGCGGCGGCACCTTTGGCGTCGACGGCGCGGCTCACTTCTATTTCAACAAGTCGGTGCGCGACGTGAACCTCGCGGAAGCCGCGATGCTCGCCGGCCTGTTCAAGGCGCCGACCAAGTTCGCCCCCCACATCAACCTGCCTGCCGCGCGTGCCCGCGCCAACGTCGTGCTCGACAATTTGGTCGATGCCGGCTTCATGACCGAGGGCCAGGTGTTCGGCGCCCGCCGCAACCCGGCGTTTGCGGTCGACCGCCGCGACGAGAACTCGCCGAACTATTATCTCGACTACGCCTTCGACGAGATGCGCCGGCTGGTCGACACCTTTCCAAAGTCCTACACCGAGCGCGTGTTCGTGGTGCGCACCGCGATCGACATGAACGTGCAGAAGGCCGCAGAAGACGCGATCGAGAACCAGCTCCGCCAGTTCGGCCGCGACTATCATGCAACCCAGGCCGCAACCGTGGTCGCCGATCTCGACGGCGGCATCCGCGCCATGGTCGGCGGCCGCGACTATGGCGCGAGCCAGTTCAACCGCGCCACCGACGCCTATCGGCAGCCCGGCTCGTCGTTCAAACCGTATGTCTACACGACAGCGCTGCTCAACGGCTTTACGCCAAAATCGATCATCGTCGACGGCCCGGTCTGCATCGGCAACTGGTGCCCGCAGAACTATGGCCACTCCTATTCCGGCCCGGTCACGCTGACCCAAGCGATTACGCGCTCGATCAACGTCGTGCCGGTGAAACTGTCGATCGCGCTCGGCGGCAAGGAAGGCCCCAAGGCCGGCCGCGCGAAAATCATCGAGGTGGCGCGCCGCTTCGGCATCAAGGCACCGCTGCCCGACACGCCGTCGCTGCCGATCGGCTCCGACGAGGTCTCGGTGATCGAACACGCGGTGGCCTATGCGACCTTCCCCAACAAGGGCAAGGCGGTGACGCCGCATGCGGTGCTGGAAGTGCGCACCGGCCAGGGCGATCTGGTGTGGCGCTGGGACCGTGATGGCCCCAAACCGCGGCAGGCCATTCCACCCAACATCGCAGCCGACATGGCCGGCATGATGAGCCACGTGGTGAGCGAAGGCACCGCGCGTCGCGCGGCGCTCGACGGCATCCCGACCGCGGGCAAGACCGGCACCACCAATGCGTATCGTGATGCCTGGTTCGTCGGCTACACCGGCAATTTCACCTGTGCGATCTGGTACGGCAATGACGACTACTCGCCGACCAACCGCATGACCGGCGGCTCGCTGCCGGCGCAGACCTGGCACGACATCATGACGGTCGCCCATCAGGGCGTCGAAATCCGCGAACTGCCCGGCGTCGGCATGGGGGAAAAGCTGCCGCAGACGGCCCAGGCCGCGATGGCGGCCGCCGGCAAGGAGAAGGCGCCGGAGATCAAGCCGGGACCGCCGCCGGTGCTGACCCGGCGCGGCGCCGACATTCTGGTTCGCGTGGAAAAGCTGTTGGACGATGCGGCGAAGACGCCGATCAAGACCACCATGGACGAGCCGCCAAAGCCGGCGAAATCGACCTCGTCGAGCGCGATCCCCTTCTCCGACAGTTTTGCAGCGGCAACGCCTGACAACGCGGCCTCGGCGCCGCGCAAGAACTGATCAAAAACCTGATGCGACTGCTTTTCGTCACCGTGCTGGCGCTGTCCCTCGCCACCTTCGTCGGCATCGGCACGACCTGGATGACCGCGACCAAGGGCACGGACCTCGGCACGCTGACGATCGGGGCGTGGACCGCGCGCCCAAAAACCGGGACCGCCGACATCGATCCCTATTCGCGCGCGACCATCGTGCGCAACGGCGAGCTGCCGATCGGCACCGGCGACGGCGTTGCCTTCACCACGGCCAGCGACGACAAGAAGAAGCCGCTGGACGGCCGCTGCGACGTCGTGCTCTCGGGTGTGACGCCGCCGGCGCGGTTCTGGACGCTGACGCTGTATGACGGCAAGGGCCACGTCGTCGCCAATGCGCTGCAGCGCTACGGCTTCACCAGCCAGGAAATCGTGCGCGCCGCCGACGGCTCGTTCGAGATCCACGTCGCCTCACGCTCGCGCGCCGGCAACTGGCTGCCGACCGGCGGCATCGAGCGCTATTCGCTGATGCTCCGCCTCTACGACACGCCGGTTGGGGTGGCGACGCGCTCGCAGCGCGAGGCGCCGATGCCGGCCATCACGACGGTGGGGTGCCCAACATGATCCGCCTCGTGCTCACCATCGTCGCGGGCATCATCCTCGGCGGCATCGTACATCTGGTCAGCGTGCTGGCGCTGCCGCGGATCGCCAGCCACGATGCCTATTCGCGGCTGACGCCGGTGACGGAGCAAAATGCGGTTACCGCGCTGCCGGCTGCCGCCCCCTCCAACTCGCCGATGCCGTTCATGGACCCGGCCTTTGCGATGGCGATCTGCCGCTACGACCTCTCGAGCGGGCCGCTCAAGCTCACCGTGCCGGTCAGCCAGGCCTACACCTCGGTGTCGTTCTACACGCGCAACGAGATCGCCTATTACGCGATCAACGACCGCTCGGCCGGCAAGAAGGTGATCGAGCTCGACCTGATGACCGAGGCGCAGCACAACGAACTGCCGGAGGACGAGGAGGTCACCGCGGCCGACCGCCTGATCATCGATTCCCCGTCGACGACAGGGCTGATCGTCCTGAAGGCGCTCGCCGCCGAGCCCGGCCTGATGCCGCAGGCGCAGGCCTCGCTCGCCGCCGCCAGCTGCAAGATCCAGACCGAGCCCGCCCCGGCGAAGCAGGCGAAACGCTGACGAGCCGGCGCTCGCGCCGCTGCGCGGCGTCCGTCAATCGCCACAGATCGCTGCTCACGATCGCGCGGCCGGAATCGAGCCAGGTCGTCTGTGACGCCAGGGCCGTATCGCCTCGAAAGTGGCCGCAGCCGTGATCACCGTTTCGTCAGCAAGATGCCGACCGACGATCTGCAGCCCGACCGGAAGGCCGGACGCAGTCCAGCCGGCCGGGACGCTTGCGGCCGGCTGCCCGGTCAGGTTGAACGGAAACAGCGCGGGGGTCCAGGCGTCGTCGGCGACCGGGCATCCATCGATCGTGCCCGGACCATTGCGATCAACCGCAAAGGCCGGCACCGGCGCGGTTGGTGTCAGCAGGAGGTCGAAGCGGCTCATCAGGGCCGCAAGGGTCTCGCAGATGCGCTTGCGCTCGACCATTGCCACAACGGCCGCCCTGCCGTCCGGTACAAACCCGGCCAGCCTTGCCACGGCGGGAGACAGGTCATGCTCCCTGCCGGCGGCAAGGCGCGCCATGCCGAGCGTATCGGTCTCCAGCGCGACGATCGACCGATAGCAATCAGTGACGTCGCCTAGCAGATCCTCGATCTGCTCGACGACGCATCCCGCGTCGGCGAAGGCAGAGGCAGCCGAGGAAACGAGGGCCGCGACCTCCGGCTCGACCGGCAATCCGCCCCATTTCGGGCAGTAAGCCACGCGCAGCGCCAGCTTTTCGCGCGGATGGGCCGCGCCGCACCAGTCGAGCCCCTCATCAGGCAGCGACCAGCGATCGCGCCCGTCCGGCCCAGACATCACCGCAAGCATCAGCGCCGCGTCGGCGACGGTGCGCGCGAGCGGACCGATATGCTCGATCGATTCCCAACCGGACGCCCCCGGGAAGCGGGGATCGCGGCAGCCTGGCCAGAGTGGTACGCGTCCCATCGACGCTTTGACGCCGACGATGCCGGCGAAGGAGGCGGGCAGCCGCACCGAGCCGCCACCATCACTGCCGACCGCGAGCGAGCAGACGCCAGCGGCAACCGCCGCGGCCGATCCGGCACTCGATCCGCCAGGCGTCAGCCCCGTATTCCAGGGATTGCGCGTCGTTGGAAACAGCGGATTGTGGCCCACCCCGCCGTAACCGAATTCAGCGACATTGGTCTTGCCGATCACGATCGCGCCGGCGGCCCGCAACCGCGCGACCGCAATATCGTCCTCCTCTGGAACGAAATCTGCGTAAAGCGGCGAACCGAAGGTCGTCTTCAGCCCACGGGTGAAGACGAGATCCTTGACCGCGACGGGCACGCCCGCCAACGGTCCGGGCGCCTTGCCGGCGGCGAGGTCAGCCTCCAGCCGGCGAGCCTCGGCCAGTGCAAGTTCGGGGGCCGGCGTGCAGAACGCATGCAGGACCGGCTCGGCCCGCTGCATGAGATCGAGCGTTGCCGTCACCGTCTCGACCGGCGAAATCTCGCCGCGAGCAACCGCCTCGGCAATGTCCGTTGCCTTCGCGAAGGCCAGATCCGATGGAAGCATGAGGTCCTGCAGGCAAGCGTTGGAGGGATCCCTGTGCCGCGGCGACAGGGACCCCGGGAGAACTCACTTGCCGCGCGCCAGCGTCCGGTAATCGAGCACGAGGTGGAACCAGTAGGTGTAGCCTTCGATGGACGGCTGCATGGCGACGTCCCGGAAGTCCTGAACGAGCGGAATGCGCGGCACGTCGTCGAACGCGATCTTGATGAACCCCTTGACCTCCTCGGCATACTTGGCCGGGTCGCGCTCGAATCTTGCCGTTTCGACCAGATCGTCGAGCGCCTTGCTCTTGTAGTTCATGGCGTTGAAGACGGAGTTGTTGATGCCGTCATAGGTCCAGTAGAAGTAGTAGTCCGGATAGTTCAGCCATGCCTTGAAGCTCATGATGAGCATCGGCATCTTCTTCTCGTTCAATCGCGTATACCAATCCGCCCCGGGCACCTTGGCGATCTCGAGCGTGACGCCGATCTTCTTCAGATTGTCCTGCACCAGAAGCGCGATCGGCTCGCGCGTCGTGGACGTGCTGACGTCATAGCTGATGGTGGTCTTGAAACCGTTGGGATAGCCGGCCTCGGCGAGCAGCGCCTTGGCCTTGTCCAGATCGGTCTTGTAGGGCGAAGGCTGCGGCCAGTCGGTGGTGGTGACGGCGCCGGAGCCGCCGTACATGGCGATGCCACGTTTGTAGAAGGCGTTGTTCAGGATAGCCTCATACGGCATGGCATATGCCATCGCCTGCCGCACCTTCGGATTGTCGAAGGGCGCGACGGTGGTGTTCATGTCGATGTAGACGAGCTCAGCGTCGACAGGTGTTCCGATCACCTTGAGCTTGCCGGAGGTGACGAGCTCGGAAAAATCCTTCGGCGGCAGGTTGAAGGAGAGGTCGGCGTCGCCCTTCTCCAGCAATGCCCGGCGCGTGCCGGCGGACGCGATCTGGCGCACGACGACGCGCTCCATCGCCGGCTTGGGGCCGGACTTCCAGTCCTCGAAACGCGTGAACGTGATTTCGCTTCCGGGCTTCCAGGATTCCAGCGTGTAGGCGCCCCCACCTGCATCGTTCTTGCCGACCCATTCGAGAGCCCAGGGATCGGCCGCCGTCGCGTGCTTCTTGGCGAGCTCGGAGTTGATGATCTGCGCCACCGGCACGGCAAGGTTCGGAAGCACCAGCTTGTTGGGGGTCGGGAAATTGACCTTCACTGTGTAGTCGTCGACCACCGCGAACTGGTCGGGCGACTTCATCATGCTGGCGCCCATCTGGATCGCAGGGAAGCCGCCCGCCGCGATGGCGCGCTCCAGCGACCACTTCACGTCCTTGGCCGTGACCTTGCTGCCGTCATGGAATGTCGCGTCCTTGCGGAGATGGAATGTCACTGTGCTGTTGTCGGGCGCGAGCTCCCAGCTTTCGGCGAGTTCAGGCTCGAACTTGGTGTAGTCATAGGCGTAGCTGCCGTCCGGCAGCTTGGTTCGGGCATGGGTGATCAGGCGATCGTAGACATTCCAGGACACCTCATGGGTCGAGACATTGGCCGTGGCGCCATGGATGTCGAGCGTCGACGGCCCCTCCTCGCTCACGACGACGAGCGTGTTATCGCGCGTGGCTGCGCCCGCGCAATCGAGCGAAGGTGCGGCGACCGCCGCGACCAGGACGGCGATTCGGGTCGCCCGGGCCATGAAAGCTGTGACGTGGCTCATCTTGATTTTTCACTCCCGAAGTCAGCGGACAACATGATTGCGGTGCACGCATTCGTATCCAGCAACTTGCATGCCAGTCACATTCGTGAACCAATTCAAGGAGAGCGCTCCGGATGCCGCCGGCCAACTGGCTTCAATTCATGCAATATGCATAAAAATCATTCATGGTGCGGAAAACCGTCCGATCGACAAGCCCGACCGATGCGAGAAAGGTGGGGCGGAAAGCGCACACCATGTCGTGCGGCAGTGACCCTCGCCATGGCATTCGGGTTGCATGACGGAAAATCATGCCGATCCATCCGCCAACAGCCACTTCGTTACCGGAATTGCCTCGATGCCACTGCTGCGTAGCATCCTGACGCGCGTCCTGGCGGCCGTGCCGAACCTGATCGGCGTGGTGGTCGCAACCTTCATCATGATGCGCTTTTTGCCCGGCGATCCCGCGGCCTTCTTCGCAGGCCCTGCGGCGACCGCCCAGTCGATTGCCGAGGTGCGGACGCGGCTTGGCCTCGACCGCAGCCCGATCCTGCAATTCGCCGGCTATGTCGGCGACCTCGCCCACGGCAATCTCGGCGCCTCCCTGACCTCCGGCCAGCCGGTGCTGACCGACATCGCCCGCCGCCTGCCGGCCTCGCTGGAGCTGACGCTCGCTGCCCTCACGGTGGCGGTGGCCGCGGGCATCCTGCTCGGAGTCGGCGCCGCTGTCCGGCCCGGCGGATGGCTCGACCGGCTCTGCAGCGCTTTGTCGACCCTCGGGCAGGCGACGCCGACCTTCTTTCTCGGCCTCGTGCTTGTGTTCGTGTTCTACTACCTGCTCGGCTGGGCGCCCTCGCCGATCGGCCGGCTCGACGTCGTCTGGTCCGCTCCTCCCGCTGTGACGGGCTTCTACACCGTCGATGCGCTGCTGGCCGGCGAACTGCAGGTGTTTGTCGCCGCTACCTCGCAGCTCGTCCTCCCGGTGATCACGCTCGCCGCCTTTGGCCTCGGCCCGGTGGCGCGGATGACGCGGGCGAGCATGATCGAAGCGCTCGCGGGGGACTATGTCCGCACCGCCCGCGCGGCCGGCCTGCCGCGGCGCATTGTCCTCTGGCGCCACGCCTTCCCCAACGCAGCAGTGCCGATCGTCAACACCATCGGCATGGTGTTCTCGTTCATGCTCGGCGCCAATGTCCTCGTCGAGAAGGTGTTCGGCTGGCCGGGTGTGGGCAGCTACGCCATCGAGGCGGTGCTGGCGTCCGATGTCGCCCCGGTGCAGGGCTTTGTGCTGGTGATGGCGGCGCTCTATCTCGTCGTCAACCTGATGATCGACATCACGACGGCGCTGATCGACCCGAGGGTCGCCGTCGATGGATAGCGCAGCATCCACGCGATCATCCGGCCAGGCACTCGGCCAGCGCATCGTGCTTGCGGCACTCGCGGCTCTGATCGCGCTCGCGGTCGCCGGCCCATGGATCACCCCCTACGATCCGACCGAGACCAATCCGACCGCGGCGCTGCTGCATCCCGGTGCCGTCCACCTGTTTGGGACCGACGCCCTCGGACGCGACATGTTTTCGCGCACACTGGCTGCGACCCGGACCGACCTCCTGATCGCAAGCGTATCGGTTGTGGCCGCCCTCACGGTAGGAAGCGTGCTTGGCGCTGCCGCGGGCTGGCGCGGTGGCTGGGTCGACCGGATCATCGGCCGTCTCATGGATACGATCATGGCGTTCCCGTTGTTCGTGCTCGCGGTCGGTATCGCGGCAGCCATGGGAAACTCCGTCGCAAGCGTCGTCGTGGCCACCGTGGTCGTCAACCTGCCGTTCTATGCGCGGCAGGTGCGCGCCGAGGTCAGCCGGCGCCGCAATGCGGGATATGTCGAGGCCGCCCGCCTCGCGGGCTTCGGGCCGATTGCCATCCTGGCCGGCCAGATTCTGCCAAATCTCGCCCCACCCTTGATGGTGCAGTCGTCGCTTAACATGGGCTGGGCCATCCTCAATGCGGCCGGGCTTTCCTTCATCGGGCTCGGCATACGGCCACCGACACCGGAATGGGGCATCATCGTCTCGGAGGGCGCGGCCTACATCTTCTCGGGCGAGTGGTGGCTGTTCGTCTTTCCCGGAGGCATGTTGATGTTGGCCGTGCTCATTTTCGGCTTCGCAGGCGACGTGCTGCGCGATCGCCTCGATCCGAGGCGCGATTGAACGCCGCTCTGCCCCTTGTCAGCATTCGCGGCCTGCAGATCCATTTCGGCGGGCCGCAGCGCGCTGCGACCATCGACCGAACCGACCTCGACATCCTCAGAGGCGACATCGTGGCGCTGGTCGGCGAGAGCGGCTCAGGCAAATCGCTCATCGCGCATACGCTGGCGGGCATTCTCGCGCCGGCTGCGCGCATGAGGGTCGAGCGGTTCGATTTCGGCGGCGTCGACCTCAGGCAACAGGACGCGCCAGCTTGGCGGGCGATACGCGGCCGCGAGGTCGGTATCGTGTTCCAGAATCCGCGCGCCGCGCTCGATCCGCTGATGCGGATCGGACGCCAGCTCGGCGAGGTCATCGCCCACCACCGTTTGCTGCGTGGCCGGCCGCTGCTGGATGCCACTATTGCCGCGCTCGGCGAGGTCCGCATTCCCGACCCGGCAGCCCGGCTCAGAGCCTATCCGGCCGAGCTGTCGGGCGGCATGTGCCAGCGCGTCATGCTGGCGATCGCGCTTGCCGCCAATCCGGCCCTGCTGGTCGCCGACGAGCCGACCACCGGCCTAGACACGACAACGCAAGGCGCCGTCCTTGCGCTCATCGCCGGCCATGCGCGGAGCCGCCGCATGGCAACGCTGCTGATCACCCATGACCTCGCGCTCGCACGCGCCTATGCCGACCGCATCGTCGTGTTGCATGCCGGTCAGATCGTGGAAATGGCGCAAGCAGCCGACCTGTTCGATCGTCCGACCCACCCCTACACGCGGCGGCTGATCAAGGCGACGCCAGTTGAGGCTGCAAGCGTCAGCGATCTCTCCGGCATCGGCGGCAGGCCGCCTGATCTCGACGGCAAGGTTCCCGCTTGCCGCTTCGCCGGGCGATGCGACCGCGCGGGCGCGATCTGCACCACGGACCGTCCACCGCTCGCATCCGTCGCGCCTGGCCACCAAAGTGCCTGCTGGAACCCGGCATGACAGCGCTGCTCGAGATCGTCAATCTGCGCAGGCTGTTCCGGATCGGGCGTGCGCGCACCCTCCATGCGATCGATGACGTCAGCCTGAGGATCGGCGCCGGCCGGAGCCTCGGGCTGGTGGGCGAGAGTGGATCCGGCAAGTCGACGCTGGCTCGACTCGTCGTTCGTCTCGACGATCCGACAGCCGGCCGCATTCTGTACGAGGGGAACGACATCGGCGCCGTGCCAGCCCATGCCTTCGGAAGGCGTCCTGCACGCTCGCAGATCCAGTTCGTCTTCCAGGGTGCCGACGACACGCTCAATCCGGCCCTGAGCACGGCCCGCAACATTGCGATCGGTCTCGGTGCGTCAGGTGGCGGCGATGTGCGGCCGCACGTCGAGCAGATCGCGGCCGAGGTCGAGCTGCCCCGCGAACTGCTGGAGCGGCGACCGCACCAGCTGTCGGGTGGACAGCAGGCCCGCGCCGGCATCGCGCGTGCGCTGATTGCCAGGCCGCGGCTATTGGTGCTCGACGAGCCCACGGCCGCCTTGGACGTCTCGGTGCAGGCCACCGTGCTCAAGCTGATCGACCGGCTGCGCCACACGCGCGGCCTGACGCTGCTGTTCGTCAGCCATGACCTCGAGGTCATCCGCCTGATGTGCGACGACGTGGCCGTGCTCTATCTCGGACGGATTGCCGAGACCGGTCCGGTCGCGGACGTGCTCGCCAGACCGCTTCATCCGTACACGCGCGCGCTCGTCGCGGCGGCGCCGGGCCGTGCCAAGGCGGATGGCGACCTGATCGGCGGCGAGCCGGCCAGCCCGATCGATCCGGACCCGAACGTCTGCCTGTTCGCCAATCGCTGTCCACTCGCGATGCCGCGCTGCATGACCGAACGGCCCCGACCGCGGGCCATCCATAACGCGCGCATCGTCGCCTGCCATCGTTCCGACGAGGGTGACGGTCTCAGTGGATCTGAGGCGTATTGACCCAGACGATCCGCGCGACCGTCTTGCCGGTGTTGCGGTAGGAGTTGGCCAGATGTGCCTTGAAGAAGAAGGAATCGCCTGCCTTCATGTTGTAGGTTGAGCCGTCGATGACGATCTCGATCTCGCCTTCGATCAGGTACCCGACCGCCTCGCCTTGATGGGTGATCTGGTCGATCTTTTCGCCGCCGGGCTGAACGACATGGATGTTGGCTTCCAGCAGGTTGCCAGCAGCGATCGGAACGAGCCGCTCGTAGCTGACCCCATTGCCGCCGCGCAGCGCATCGCCCTCGACTTTCAGCCGATCGGTCGGGGTCTGGACCAGCTTGTGATGATCGATCTTCAACCCGAAAAACGACGCCATATCGCGATCAAGCGCGACGACGATGCGGTTGAGCATGACCAGCGAGGGCATCACCTTACCGGCCTCGATCTTCGAGATCATGCTCTCGTCGCAGCCGACGGCCTGCGCGAGATCCCGCATCCTCATTCCCTTCAGGATGCGGGCGTGCCGGATCCTCGCGCTGACTTGCAATGGATCGATCTCTGCTGCCAAGCTCGCCCTTTCCTGACCGAATTCGCCCTGGGAGCGGCCGGAGCGGGGTCACAACAATCCCTATAGGCAGTTTCTTTCCTCTCGTTCAAGTGCATGATTTTGCGTCATGCAGGCAGTCGCAACCTGTCACTCGCTGCCGCATGGCTCGGCCTGCCCCGCAAACAGCGCGGCGCGGGCGAGTTGCCAGCTCTCTTCATCCGGCGCGCAGAGCAGGCCGCCGCTCTGAACCGTCGGCTCATACGCGCTGCCGTCGAAGCGGGCGCTGAAGCCGCCGGCTTC